>Ga0070737_10004876_pt1 | contig 13127 bp, 13 predicted proteins | sample Coa_R1_10_FD_66438 | JGI IMG/M metagenome (GOLD analysis project Ga0070737, IMG submission 66438) | Surface soil microbial communities from Centralia Pennsylvania, which are recovering from an underground coalmine fire - Coalmine... | ecosystem: Environmental > Terrestrial > Soil > Unclassified... | reverse complement strand
ACGCGTCGGGAGACGACCCGGCACGATTCCTGCGTGAACTGCGGCAACTCCGGATCGAAGCCGGTCTCAGTCACGCCGGGCTCGCGGCGCGGGCGCACTACCCCTGCGACGTGGTCCGGGCCGCGGAAGCCGGACCGTCGCTGCCCGGCCTGCCGGTGCTTTCCGCCTATGTCCGGGCCTGCGGCGGCGTCCCCTCCGAATGGGAGGACCGGTGGCGGTCGCTCACCAGGACGCCGACCCTGACGCTGCTGCCGGTCCGGCACGCCGGCGGTTCGGAAGCAGCGACGGCCGGGGCGCGCGCCGGAGCCGCCATCCCGGCCTGCGACGGGCACGACCCGGCGCTCATCATGACCGCGCTCGGCAAGGCCGCTGACGGCACGGCGGCCGATTCGCCGTCGTCTCCCTCGCCGGCGCCGGCCACGACTGTCGCTGAGCGGGGCATGGCCGGGACAGCCGGGGGCATGGCCGGGACAGCCGCACGCGCGCCGGAGCCGCCGCCCGGCGCGGCGGCTCCGGGCGGCCGGGCAGCCCGGGGTCCCGCCACGTCGCCATCAGCCGCGCCGCTGCCGGACACGGCCGCTGCCCCGGGGCGGCTCTTGCCGCCCCGGGGCATGGTCGTCGCGCTAGCCGTCCTGCTGTGCCTGGTCGTCGCGGGGGTCGCGGTCTTCGCCTGAGCCCAGAACTCCGGCGGCGCCGTTGCCGCCGGGACCCGGCTGGCCGGGGGCCGCGATCCCGCCCGTTATGCTCGCCGCCAGCGCGGCCGCGGCGCGCTGCCCGGCTGCGACAGCAGCAGGCGAGGCCCCGCCGCCGACAGGGCCCGGGTCCGCGCCGCCGGAGGCGGCCGGACTCGCCTCGCCGGACCCGGCGTCGGCGGCGTTCGCGCCCCGGACGGCGTTCCCGCCCTCGCCCGTACCGCCGAACGCCGTCGTCACCGCCTTGAGTGCCGTGGTTACCTCGCTCGGGATCACCCAGAAGGTGTTGCCCGCGCCGGCGGCGAGCTGCGGCAGGGTCTGCAAGTACTGGTAGGCGAGCAGCTTCGGGTCCGGGTCGTTGCGGTGGATGGACTGGAAGACCTGGGTGATCGCCTGCGCCTGGCCCTCGGCGCGCAGGATGGCGGATTGCTTGTCGCCTTCGGCGCGCAGGATGGCACTCTGCTTCTCGCCCTCGGCGGTGAGGATCTGCGCCTGCCTGGTTCCCTCGGCCGTCAGGATCGCGGCGCGCTTCTCGCGCTCGGCCCGCATCTGCTTCTCCATCGCGTCCTTGACGGACTTCGGCGGATCGATCGCCTTGATCTCCACGCGGGTGACGCGGATCCCCCACTTGCCCGAGGCGTCGTCTAGCACGCCGCGCAGCAGGGTGTTGATCTTGTCCCGGGAAGTCAGCGTCTGCTCCAGGTCCATCGAGCCGATCACGCTGCGCAGCATGGTGGCGGTGAGCTGTTCGATCGCCTGGATGTAGTTGACGATCTCGTAGTCGGCCGCCCTCGGGTCCGTCACCTGGAAGAACAGCACGGTGTCGATCTGCACGACCAGGTTGTCCTCGGTGATGACGGGCTGCCCCGAGAACGAGACGACCTGCTCCCGCAGGTCGATCAGCGGTTTGACCCGGTCGACGAACGGGATAATGAAGTTCATCCCGGGTTCGAGGGTCTTGCGGTACCGGCCGAACCGCTCGACGTTCCTGGCCCGGGCCTGGGGGACGATGCGGACTGAGCGCAGCACCGTCACCAGGACGGCGAGGACGATCACCGCGGCGATGATGAACTCCGCGAGTGCCATGGCTACTCCCGTGGATAGACGAGGGCGGTGGCGCCCTCGATCTGCATGACGTCGACGATGCGGCCGACCGGGATGACCAGCGATTCGTCATACGAGCGCGCCGACCACACCTCGCCCCCGATGCGCACCCGCCCGCCGTGCCCGGTCACCTCTTCGAGCACATGGGCGGGCCGGCCGACGAGGGCGGCGGGGCCGGTCTTGAGCAGCGGCGGCTGTCTGACGTGACGTCGCGCGATGGGAAGCACGAAGCCGAGGCCCGCCGCCGACGCCACCACGAACGCGAGCATCTGGAACGGCAGGGCGAGGTGCAGGGCACCGATGCCCGCGGCGACAAGAGCACCGACCGCGATGATGCCAAGCGCGAACGTGGTGGTCATCAGCTCGGCCACGCCGAGCACGGCCGCCACGACCAGCCAGACGATCCAAGCCAGCATGGCCGCTCCGCAGGAGAACGTCCCGCGCGGCGTGTTAGCGCCGCAAAGCCGTTGGCGCGGGCATAACGCTCGTGCCCTGCCATCCAGACTAGTCCGCGGCGCAAGGGGCGCAACAGTTATGGCCCGGCCACAGTCCGCTGAAGCACGGCATCGTCGCAGACGGGAATTGCCCGTCTGGCCCCGTCCGCGGGCCTGGGCCGGCCTACACTCGGTAGGGGGCGAGTGCCGTACGCTGGCCACGACGCCAAGCACGGGTCTCGTCATGCGAAGCGGCTTGCCGCGCGTGCACCGAGCAGGCAGCGTCCAGGAGGTACCGGGTGAATCGTCGGGACAGCGGACCTGGCCGGGGCACGGAGGATCGGGCCGAGGACGCCGTGCATCCGGGCGGGTACCCGGACGACGTGTACCTGGAGGCGGGCGCGTACCCCGTCGACCCTGGCTACCGGGCTTACTCCAATGGCCGCCCGCGTCCCGCGGACATGCCTCCCGGGCCGCCGCGCACCCGTCCGGAACGCAACGTGCCGCCGCGCTCCGGTTTCCCGCCCCGGCCGCCCCGCCAGGGACCGCGCGACCATGGTGCCTTCAACCGCCCGTGGTCGCGCCCGGAGGACGCCATGCCCGGCGTCGGCCGGCCCCGGCCGCGGCCGGGGCCGGCCGGTTTCCGGCCGCGGCCGCAGGGCGGAAACCGGCCCCGCCCCTCCGGGGCGGAAGGCATCTTCAGCCCCGGAGGCGGGTTCGCCCCCGGAGGGGGGTTCAGCCCGGGCGGCGGGTTCGCCCCCGGAGGCGGGCGGGTTCCCGGCGGCCCGGCTGCCCCGCGCGGCCCGCGCCCGGATGGCTTCTACGGTCCCGGCCCCGGCGGGCCGGACCCCGCCGGCACGGCCCCAGGGCAGCCCGGCTGGCCGGGGCCCGGGTACGGGCCAGGCAGGCCCGGGCAGCGGCAGCCCTACGGACCCGGCGGGCCGGCCCCGGGTTACTCCGCCCCGGGCCAGCCAGGTCCCGGGCAGTACGGCCCCGGCCCGGCTGAGCCGGCCGGGCCGGCCGGGCCGGAACGATTCGGGCCCGGCCCGGCCGGTCAAGGCCCGTACGGGCCGGGTCCAGGCCCCTACGGCACCGATGGCCAGCCTCATCCGGGCGGAGATCCCTACGCGCATAGCGCGTACCCGTACGGGCCGGGAGCACCACAGTACGGGCCGTACGGGCCCGGCGGGCCGCCCGGACCGGGGCCGCAGGGCCCGCATGCGCAGGCAGGCCCGGGGTACGGGGGGTATGGCCAGGCCTCGCCCGGCTGGGCAGGGCCAGGCCCGACGGGGCCCGGGCCCATGGGTCCCGGGCCGGCAGGGCCCGGACCGTACGGCCCCGGGCGTCCCGGCGGCCCGGGGCCGTACGGTCCGGGGCACCCGGGAGCCGGGCACCCCGGGACCGGGCACCCCGGGACTGGGCAGCAGGGTCCCGGGCAGCAGGGCCCCCGGCCGGGGCAGGCTTGGACAGGTCCCGGTCAGCGGCCGCCCCAGGGAGGGCCACGCCGGCCCGGCAGCGGGGCCGGCCGGCTCGGCTACCCGCCGCCCGCCGGCGTCCGTCCGGGCGTCCGTGACACCGACGGGTGGCGGCACGCCGGCGGCACCATCATCCGGCAGCGGGACAGCGCGCTGCCGGATCCGCCGCCGAACGCCAAGGGCCCCGTGGCGGCGATCGAGAACGACAACATCGCCGCGTTCGCGCGCGACCTGCGGGTGCTGCGGTCCAAGGCCGGGCTGGACTACCCCGAGATGGCCGAGAAGTCGCACTACACGATGCGGACGCTGGCTTCGGCGGCCGGCGGCCTGCGGCTCCCCACGCTGCCGGTGCTCATCGCCTATGTGAAGGCATGCGGCGGCGACGTCACCGAATGGGAAGAGCGCTGGGGCAAGCTGGTCAGGTCCGGGAAGAAGGGGCAGACCGCCCTCCCGGCGGCCGGGGCCGACACCGCCGGCGACGAGCCGGGCATCACCGCGGACGGCCTTCCCGGCCACGGCGGGCCAGGCAGGCCCGGCCCCGGCCCGGTGCCGCCCGCCCCGCCGCCGTCCAGCGAGGTCTACGTCATCACCTCCGCCAAGCCGCGCGAGGAACGCTGGTAGGACCGCCCGGCGGCAACGCCCGCATCCGAGCCGCCCTCCCGGCTTGCGCGCCCGGTGCCGCCGGGCACGATCGCGTGGAACTGAGGCCGGCCGGACGGGCACGATCGCGTGGAACTGAGGCCGGGCAGGGGGCGATCGGGGCGGCGCGGCGCCCGCGGCGGAGGCGCTCACGGCAGGGGCGGGGCGCGGAGCAGGGGCTTCACCCTGACGTGAAAGAATCGGCAGCGTGCTGCCAGCGGACAATCATGTACATACGGAGTGGTCGTACGACACCCCGGCCGGGGCCTCGATGGCACGCAGCTGCGAGCAGGCCATCGCCCTCGGGCTGCCCGCTGTCGCGTTTACCGAGCACCTGGAGTTCACGGCCGGCGGCGAGGGGGACTCGATCGGGGAGATCGCGACGGACCACCGCTGGTGGAGCCGCATCAAGCCGCTCGACGTGGCCGGGTACCTGGCCGCGATCGACGAGTGCAGGCAGCGCTACCCGGGCCTGCGCATCCTGTCCGGCGTGGAGACCGGGGAGTCGCACCTGTTCGCCGCGAGCGCGGGCGCGGTCGTGCGCGGCAGCTCCTTCGACCGCGTCCTCGGGTCCCTGCACGCGGTTCCCTACCAGGGAAAGCTGGTCGCGGCGGACGCGCTGTTCGGCTCGATGCCCGACGACGAGGTGATGCGGTACTACTTCGCGGAACTGGTGCGGCTGATCGAGGGCAGCGACCTGTTCCAGGTGCTCGCCCACCTGGACTTCCCGCGCCGGTACTGGCCCCGGGGCGCGCACCTGTACCGGGAGGAAGGCTTCGAAGAGGAGTACCGGACCGTGCTGCGCGCGCTCGCCGCCTCCGGGCGGGTGCTGGAGATCAACACGAAGTCGCCGCTTGCCTCGGTGGCCCTGGTCCGGTGGTGGCGCGAGGAAGGGGGGACCGCGGTGTCGTTCGGCAGCGACGCGCACCTGCCGCAGCGGGTCGGGGACCGCTTCAAGCTCGCCGTCGACGTCGTGGAGGCAGCCGGCTTCCGGGCCGGCCACGATCCCTACGACTTCTGGCGCCGCTGACAGCCGCCACGGCTCGTTCGGGATGAAAAGGAAGTCCGCGGCGGGGGTCTGACCGGGCGGCACCGGGGTATCACCGGGCAGCGCCGGAGAGCCGGGACGGCCTGCGGTGCACGCGGTAGCGCGAGGCCGGGAACGGGAACGGGATGCCGAAGACGGCGGACGCGGTCCCGCGCGCGGCTCCCCGGGTCGCCGGCGTAGACGTCCAGCCGTTCCGCGGAACCGTGCACGGGGCAGCGCGGCTGACGTTACTTCAGGAACGTGATGATCGCCGCCAGCAGGGCGCCCGCGACCTGCCGCTGGAACGTGGCGGAGGTCAGCATCCTGGCGTCGGCCGCGTTCTTCATGTTCCCGACTTCGATCAGCACCTTCGGCACCTTGGTGAGGTTCAGCCCCGCCAGGTCGTCGCGGTGGCTGATGCCGTTCCTCCCGTCGTAGTTGCTTGGCGGCATCGCCGTCCGGGCGAGCATGGCCGCCCTGATGTCGGCGCCGAGGCGCGCGGAGGCGGCGATCACCTTGTCGTTCGGGCCGTCCGCGACCGGTTCCAGGATCGCGAAGCCGCGCCCCCACGCGGGCGCGCCGTCCGCGTGGATGTCGACCGCGACGTCGGCGTGCCCGGAGTTGATGAGGTACGAGCGGGTGTTCACGCACGGTCCGACGCCGCTGTTGGCGGTCCGCGTCATGACCACCCGGGCGCCGTCCCGGATGAGGTCGGCGCGCAGGTAACCGGCAACCCGGAAGTTGAACAGGGCCTCGGTATACCCGCCGTCGGTCTCGGTGCCGGCCGTGTCGCAGTCCTCCCACTCCCGGCCGTTCCAGACCCGCCGGCCGGTGTATGCCGGGTCGGTGTAGTTGCGGCCGTTGTGCCCGGGGTCGATGCCCACCACCTTCCCGTAGAGGGGAAGCCGCGCGGCGGCCAGCGCGCCGGACGCGGTCGCCGCGGCGGCAGGCACGGCAGCGGTGGCGTGCGTCCGGGCCGCGCCGGCCGCGCCGGCGCCGTCCGCCGTGATCAGGGCGGCGGCGGCGACAGCCGCCACGGTCGCGAGCGTGCGCGCGGAACGGCGCGCGGAACCTGTCACGGCGGCCAGCGTAATATGCCGGACATCCCGGTATGGGGGAGAACGCCCGACGGGTGCACGCGGCGCGGCGCCGTGATGTCCGATTTCCGCTAGAGTAAGCGCTCCGCCGGTGGTTGAGTGGAACCGTGATGGACGACGAGCAGCGCTACCAGATCGCCGCCAGCAAGGACACCAGGTTCGACGGGGTGTTCTTCGTCGCGGTGACGAGCACGGGGATCTACTGCCGCCCGTCCTGCCCCGCGATGACGCCGAAGCGTGCGAACGTCCGCTTCTATCCCACGGCGGCGGCCGCGCAGCAGGCGGGCTTCCGCGCCTGCAAGCGGTGCCGCCCGGACGCATCGCCCGGCTCGCCGGAGTGGAATGTCCGGGCGGACCTCACCGCCCGCGCGATGCGGCTGATCGCCGACGGCATCGTGGACCGGGAGGGGGTCGACGGCCTGGCGGACCGCCTCGGCTACGAGCAGCGCCAGGTCCGCCGCGTCCTGACGGCCGAACTCGGGGCCGGCCCGCTCGCCCTCGCCCGGGCGCAGCGGGCGCAGACGGCGCGGATCCTCGTCGAGACGACGAAGCTGGCCATGGGCGACATCGCGTTCGCGGCGGGCTTCGCCAGCATCCGCCAGTTCAACGCGACCATGCTGGAGGTCTTCGGCACCCCGCCGACCCTGCTGCGGGAGCGCGCCGCGAAAACCGCCGCCGCCAAGCGCGCCGAGCCGGTGCCGCCCGGCGTGCTCCGCCTCCGGCTGCCGTACCGGCCGCCGATCGACCTGCCGCGGCTGGTGCGGTTCCTGGCGGCCCGCGCGATTCCCGGGGTGGAAGAGGCGGCCGCCGGCGCCTACCGCAGGACGATCAGCCTTCCGAACGGAAGCGGCATCCTCTCCCTGCGCCCGGTTCCCGCGGCGAGCTGGGTGGACTGCGAGCTGGAGCTTGACGACCTGCGCGACGTCACCGCCGCCGTGCAGCGGTGCCGGCGCCTGCTCGACCTGGACGCGGACCCCGTCGCGGTCTCCGGGTTCCTGGCACAGGACGAGGTGCTCGGCCCGCTGGCGCGGGCCTGCCCGGGACGGCGCTCCCCTGGCCACGTGGACGGCGACGAACTCGCCCTGCGGGCGGTTCTCGGCCAGCAGGTGTCCGTCGCCGCCGCGCGGCGGCTGGGCGCCCGGCTGGCCGCCGGGTACGGCAAGCCGCTCAGCCAGCCGCGGGGCACGCTGACGCACCACTTCCCCGCCCCGGCGACGCTCGCCGCGGCGGACCCGGAGGCGCTTCCCATGCCGCGGACCCGGGCGCGGGCCCTGGTGGGACTGGCCACGGCGCTCGCGGCCGGGGACATCTCGCTGCACCCGGGGGCCGACCGCGACCAGGCGGCCGCCAGGCTGCTCGCGCTGCCCGGCATCGGGCCGTGGACTGTCTCGTACATCCGGATGCGCGCGCTGTCCGACCCGGACGCGTTCCCGCCGGCGGACGCCGGAGTGCTGGCCGCGCTGCGCCGTCTCGGCGCCGGTCCCGCCGCCTCCGCCTCCGCGCTCGCGGAACGCTGGCGGCCGTGGCGCGCGTACGCCGTGCACCATCTGTGGGCGACACTCGAACAACCGGCGACGCAAGGGACGACGACAGCATGATCACCCCGTTCTTGCCATTCCAGACCACCGCTCCGACCTGGTACGACATCGTGGACTCCCCCGTCGGCCGGCTCCTGCTGACCGGCGCTCCGCCCGCGGACGGCGCGCAAGCGCTCACCGGCCTGTACCTGCTGGACGCGGGCGAGCACTCGGCGTCCGTGAAGCCTGGCTGGATGCGCCGGCCGGGCGGGTTCGGCGCCGCGGCCACGCAACTGGGCGAGTACTTCGCGGGCGAACGCACCGAGTTCGACCTGCCGCTCGCGCCGCGCGGGACGCCGTTCCAGCTGGCCGTGTGGGCCGAGCTCACCCGGATCCCCTACGGCAAGACCGTGAGCTACGGCGAGGTCGCCGCCGCGCTGGGCAAGTCACCGGTCGCCTCCCGCGCGGTCGGGCTGGCCAACGGGCGCAACCCGATCTCGATCATCGTGCCCTGCCACCGGGTGATCGGCGCGGACGGGTCGCTGACGGGATACGGCTGGGGCCTGGACCGCAAAAAGTGGCTGCTCCGTCACGAGGGAGCGGCTGGCGGCGCGGCCTCCCCCGCCGTCGGCCAGGCCGCCCTCTGGTGATCCGCGGGCTGCGGCGGGCTGGCGGCGCCGCGCCTAGCCCTGCTGCCCTGGCAGCGGCGGCAGGTTACCGTCCTCGTCGAGGTCGAACTCGCCGTCCTTGACGCCGAGCACGAAGGCCTCCCATTCGGCCTCGGTGAAGTACAGCTTCCCCGCCTCGGGCTTGGCCGCGTCGAACATCACGTAAAGCTTCTTCTCCCCCGCCTTGTGCGGGGCGGCCGACGTATCGGTGGTGACGACGACCTCGACCCTGCTCTCGCCGGGGACGCTCTCGCCGGGGACGCCGCGTGCGGCCGCGCCCGCCGCGGCCTGGTCCTTGCCCATGGGGGATAGGCTACACGGGCAGGCACGCCGCGTGCGCGGCGGTTAACCTTCAGATGTGCCTACCGCTTTCACCGATGAGGCGACGTGGTACGCGTCGCTCGCGACCATGTACGGCACGGCCGCGGCGCTGATCACCTCGCCGTCCGGTGACGTGCTGCTCGTCAAGCCCAACTACCGGGACCTGTGGTCGCTGCCCGGCGGCATCCTCGAGCACGGCGAGGCGCCGCACGTCGGCTGTGCCCGGGAGGTGCGGGAAGAACTCGGCCTTTCCGTGCCGGTGGGCCCGCTGCTGGCCGTCGACTGGGTGGCGGCCGAGGGCGCCCGGCCACGGCCGATCGTGGCGTTCGTCTTCGACGGCGGTGTGCTGGCCGATGTCTCGGCGATCGTGCTCCAGGAATCGGAACTCGACGAGTTCCGGTTCGTCCCGCCATCCGCCGTGGCGGGTTTCCTGCCGCCGCACATGACGGCGCGGGTCATCGCCGGGCTGCGCGCCCGCGGCTCCGGTGCGGAGCCGGGCGGCGGGGGCGGCGCGGTGTACGTGCCCGCGACCGCCGGGTGAGCGGGCGGAGGCCAGCACCGGAACCGGCTCCGCCGGCGGCGGCCCGGTGCCGGGGCGCCGCGGGATCAGTAGCCGCCAGCCGGGCGGTAGCCGGGGTAGAGCTCGTCGGACGGGACGATCCGGACGCCGAGCGGTATCAGCGAGATCGGGATCAGCTTGAAGTCGGCGAGGCCGAGCGGGATGCCGATGATCGTCAGGCAGAGCGCGATCCCGCTGGTCAGGTGGCCGATAGCCAGCCACCAGCCGATGAGGATGATCCAGATTATGTTGCCGATCAGCGAGGCGATCCCCGCGTCGCGCCGCACGACGATCGACCGCCCGAACGGCCATATCACATAGGCGGCGATCCGGAACGCCGCGATGCCGAACGGGATCGTGATGATCAGGATGAAGCAGATGATCCCCGCGACGGCGTACAGGATAGCCATCCACCAGCCGCACAAGATCAGCCAGATCAGGTTGAGGACGAGCCTGATGACCGTCATGATCAGTTACTACCCGTCCGCGGACAATATCACTCGGTGATAGCCCTCCTGGCGGCCGGGCGCACCTCCAGCGCGGCCAGCAGGCGCGCCGTGGCGGCGGCGACCTCCTCCACGGCCTGGTCGAACACGGCGGCGTTGCGTGCCGCCGGAGCGCGGAACCCGCTGACCTTCCGCACGTACTGGAGAGCGGCGGCGCGGACATCGGCGTCCGTCACTTGTCCGGCGAACGGCGGGCGCAGGGTCTTGATGCTACGGCACATGCTCCATTGTCCCGCCGCCCTCCGCGCCCGGGGCGGCGGGTACCGCTTAGCCCAGCGCAGCAGCGGCTTAGTCCAGGCCGAGCAGCGGCTTAGTCCAGGCCGAGCAGCGGCTCGATGCCTACGGTGAGGCCCGGCGGCAGCGACGCCAGGCCGCGCACGGCGAGCAGCACACCGGGCATGAACGAGGCCCGGTCCAGCGAGTCGTGCCGGATCGTCAGCGTCTCGCCGTGCCCGCCGAACAGCACTTCCTGATGCGCCACCAGCCCCGCCAGGCGCACCGAGTGCACGCGTACGCCGTCTACCACGGCACCGCGTGCCCCTGCCAGTTCCTGCCTGGTGGCGTCGGGCGGCGCGCCGAGCCCGGCCTTCGCCCGTGCCGCGCCGATCTCACTGGCTGTCCGCAGCGCGGTGCCGGACGGGGCGTCGATCTTAGCGGCGTGGTGCAGCTCGATGATTTCGGCGGACTCGAAGAAGCGGGCGGCCCGCGCGGCGAACCGCATCATGAGCACCGCGCCCACCGAGAAGTTCGGCGCGACGAGCACCCGCACGGCGGGGGCCTTATCCGTCCACGACCGGACCTCGGCGAGCCGTTCGCCGTCGAACCCGGAGGTCCCCACGGCGACGTTCAGCCCGTGTTCCACGCACCAGCGCAGGTTGTCCATGACGACGCCGGGATGGGTGAAGTCGACCACGGCGTCGCAGCCGCCCAGGGCATCGAGCGCGTCACCCTGGTCGACCCGCGCGGCGAGCTCCATGTCCGCGGCGCCCTCGACGGCAGCGCACACCTGCTGCCCCATCCGCCCGCGGGCCCCGAGCACACCCACCTTGATCATCGCGCCTCCCGCTAGCCGTCCCCTGCCCGCAGGATTCTACGCGCTGACAGGTAAGCGGGGGCGCGGCGGAGTTGCGCAGGCCTGGCGATACGCCTGAGGGCTGTGGCCCGCGACCCCGCTCTTCTGGGGTGCCGCGGGCCACAGTCCCCGGAAGAGGCGGCCGCCCGCGCTAGCCCCGCCGGGAGGCGGCCGCCCGCGCTAGCTCAGGGCGCCGGAGAAGGCGTCGGGGTCGTCGAAGGGGCCGACGACGGCGAGGGCCTTCGGGCGGGTCAGGACCTCCTCGGCGACCGCGCGCACGTCGTCGTGGGTAACCGCGTCGATCGCGGCCAGCAACTCGTCGACCGGCTCCAGCCTCGGGTAGACCAGCTCGGACTTGCCGAGCCTGGTCATCCGCGAGGAGGGATCCTCAAGGCCGAGCACGATCCCGCCGCGGACCTGGCCCTTACCGCGGTCAAGCTCGGCGTCGGACAGGCCGCCCGCGACGACCTTGCCCAGCTCGTCGGCGCAGATCGACAGCACCTCGTCCGCCTTTGACGGCAGGCAGCCGACGTAGATGCCCCACATGCCGGTGTCGGCGTGCTGCGCCGTGAAGCTGTACACCGAGTACGCCAGGCCGCGCTTCTCGCGGACCTCCTGGAACAGCCTGGACGACATGCCGCCGCCAAGCGCGGCGTTCAGCACGCCGAGCGCGAACCTGCGCTCGTCCGTCCGGGCCAGCCCCTCGCAGCCGAGCACCAGGTTGGCCTGCTCGATGGGCCGGGAGACGAGCTTCACGCCGGTGCCGGCGGCCGGGCCGTAGCCGTCCCAGAGGCCGCCGGAGTCGCGCAGCCGCGGCCTGGCCGGCTCGGCGCCGCTGAAGCCGGAAAGCACCGGCCCGAACGCCGCCTGGACGCCGGCCACCACCGCGTCGTGATCGAGGTTGCCGGCCGCCGCCACTACCAGGTGCGGTGGCGTATAGCGGGCGACGTAGTGCTCGTAGATCTGGTCCCTGGTTATCCCGTTGATCGAGTCGACGGTGCCGAGGATCGGCCGGCCGAGCGGCGTGTCGCCGAACAGGTGGGTGGTGAACGCCTCGTGCACCGCGTCCGACGGGTCATCCTCGTTCATGGCGATCTCTTCGAGCACCACGTTCCGCTCGGCGTCCACGTCCCGGGGCTCGATCAGCGACGAGGTCACCATGTCGGACAGCACGTCGATGGCCAGCGGCAGGTCCGCGTCGAGCACGCGCGCGTAGTAGGAGGTGTACTCCTTGGCGGTGAACGCGTTCATCTCACCGCCGACCGCGTCCATCGCCGCCGATATCTCCAGCGCGGTGCGCTTGCGCGTTCCCTTGAATAGCAGGTGTTCCAGATAGTGGGTGGCGCCCGCGTGAGCCGCGTCCTCGTCCCGGGAACCGACGCCGACCCAGATGCCGAGCGCCACCGACCGTACCGCGGGGAGAGCCTCGGTGACCACGCGCAGGCCGCCCGGAAGGACGGACCTGCGCACGGCGCGGTCACCAGAGCCGGGACGGGGACCAGCCGTCCGTTCGGTACTCATTTATTCGTGATGCCCGCGAGAGCGGTGGCGCGTCCGGCGGGAACCTTCGCCGTCCCCGCGCTCCCCACGATCACGGTCGCCGCGCTCGCGCGGCTGGCGCTCGCCGCGCTCGGAATGCGAGTCGCCACCGGACAACCCACTTGTCTCCTCCTCCCCCTTCCCTGCCGCCTCGCGCTCCAGCACCTCCACCGGGACCAGCGACAGCTTGCCGCGGTCGTCGATCTCGCGGATCTCGACCTGGATCTTGTCGCCGACGTGGATCACGTCGTCGATGTTCTCGATCCGCTTGCCGCCGTGCAGCTTGCGGATCTGCGTCACGTGCAGCAGGCCGTCCTTGCCCGGCAGCAGCGACAGGAACGCCCCGAAGGCCGTCGTCTTCACCACCGTGCCGAGGAACCGCTCGCCGACCTCGGGGACGTGCGGGTTGGCGATCGCGTTGATCGCCGAGCGGGCCGCCTCGGCGGACGGCCCGTCGGTCGCGCCGACGTAGATCGT
>Ga0070737_10004875_pt1 | contig 13129 bp, 12 predicted proteins | sample Coa_R1_10_FD_66438 | JGI IMG/M metagenome (GOLD analysis project Ga0070737, IMG submission 66438) | Surface soil microbial communities from Centralia Pennsylvania, which are recovering from an underground coalmine fire - Coalmine... | ecosystem: Environmental > Terrestrial > Soil > Unclassified... | reverse complement strand
GAACGCAGCACATCAATCGAGACGCGCGTCACCACCGCCGCGAGGAACGCCTTGGTCGAGGTTGGCGCCGTCGGAGTAGCCTCGTAGCGTAGCCAGGACTCCTGAACCGCATCCTCTGCCTCGCTCACACTACCCAGTATCCGATAGGCGATGGCAAAGAGCTGGGGGCGCATCTGCTCGAACTCCTCAGTCCGGGTCACAGCAGCGCCTCCTTGAAGCCCTGGCGCCAGGAAGGGTAGCGCAGCTTCCAACCAAGCTCTCGCTTGGCCTTGGCGTTGGAGAAGCCGCGTCCCTCGGTCATCATCACCACAGCCGCTTGCCCCGCCAGCAACCGCGTCAACCACTTAGGAACACGCATCGGCGGCTTAGCGCCCGCGCATGCGGCCAGGTAGGGCAGCCACTCGTTGGCCGGGGCAGGCTCGTCGTCAACAATGTTGAACACGCCCTTCGCCTGTTGCTCCACAGCCAGAACCGTGGCGCTTGCCGCGTCATCTACATGAATCCACGAACAATAGCCCGCGCCGCTGCCGACAAGAGGGTACATCCGTTTGCGCACAAGCTCCACCTGGTCGTCAGTGGCGCCCGGCCCGTAGAGCGAACCATAGCGCAAAACTGCGCCATGCGCCTTGAGTACCGCCTCTTCGAGGTAGCGGATCGCCGCCATCCCCGCCTCCGCTGGTGTCCCCTTCTCAGGGTCGAGCGGATCCTCTTCGGTCTTTACCCATCCGCCCTGACGAATGCCGTTCCAACTGGCGTAGCTCTGTGCGATGAAGTTCGAGACGCCAGCCGCCTCAGCGGCGGCCAACAGATGATTCGTCCCCTCGGTGCGCAGGCGGCTCGTCGTGGCGAACCAGCGGTCGAAATGTTTCATATCGGGTTTTCCCGCATGAGCAAGACTAATCGCAGTCATCTGGTGCACAATTGCGTCCGGGTGAGCCTTAGCTACCGCCTCGCCGACCGATACGGCGTCCAGCCCGTCCATCACAATAGCCTCTGCGCCTAGTTGCTCCAACAAGCCCAACTTCTCTGGGTTCGTCGTCGTCGCCGTCACCTGATGGCCCCGCGCCACGAGTTGTGGCAGTAGCCGTCGCCCAATGACCCCGGCGCCCCCTGCCAAAAAGACTCGCATACCATCACCTCCCTGATGTCAAAGATGTCAGAATTGACTCTCAGCCAGGAGACGAGATAGGCTCGCCATCTGTGACATCGGGAGAGAACTCAGTTGGGCAATTGGGACACGCTACGCATCGAGGGTTAGCTGAGCCGCACAGCCTGAACGGCGCCGCTATCGCCCAAGCACGGCCAGCAGCGCCCACAGCCAGACGCCCACGCCCGCCAGCAGCGCCACCGAGACGACGGCGGCCTGTGGGCGCTTCGTTTTCGTGCGCGCGAAGCCAATCCAACAGGCAATATCGAAAATCAGCAACACAACAAATGTCGTGATAGCAGTAGCCTGGGCTGTCATATGTTCCCTCCTCTTTTCACTTTCACCCAACGCACGACACTCTCGCATATATTATGCCTTATTCTTTGCACGCTATTCGCGTTAAAATGTCAGAAGGTTGGGCGCGCATCAGGGAAGGATTGTCTACATCATGCGAACACGCAGGCGAAGATGGATGATAGCTCTGGCGACGCTTGCCGTTGTCGCGCTGCTCGCTATAGGCGTCACGCTTGCCGTTCACCTTGCCATGCCAGGCGCATCACATCACCCTTCCATGCACGTAACCACCAGCCCAAACGGCGCGTTCACGCTTCATCCCGAACGCGACGGGCTGACCTGCCCCGTGGATGTGGCGTGGTCGCCGAACAGCGGCATGCTTGCGCTCATTGGCTATTCTGTCTGCCCCAATGCGCCTACGCTTGCAAACGCTCATAGCCACGCTCGGGGAATCGTCATTCTCTACGACGCAGCCACAGGCAAACGCATCGCCACACTTCATCCCGATCAGCAGCTCACATCCGTCGCGCGAACGTTGGGTATCTCGCTGGCGACAGGCTCAACACCCTATCTCCGCTACCAGACCATCATGTGGTCGCCGGATGGCAAACATCTCGCGCTCCCGTTTTTTGTGGAGTATTCGCCTGCCCCGCGCTTGCCGCCATTCCTACCCTCCACACAAACATCCCTGCCGACAGCGCCATCCATCGCGGGCGTGCTGCTCTATGACGCGACACAGCTTGGCGCCCGGCCACACATCCTCACGGCACCCTATCGCGAGAGCGCCTTGCCGTTGGAGTGGAACCTCAGCGATGGCAAGCCAATTTCAACCGCGCTCAGCCTGACGCCATCACTCTCTTATCGCTGGGAAGCGAATGGCACGCTGCTGGCGGAGGAGCCGCTATCGGCAAGCGTGCCAGGAAGCGCATCCACAGCGCCCGTTAGCCCGATTGGCAATTCCATCGGTGGCGCGAGCTTCACCCTCTGGCAACCCGGCGAACTAACGCCCGCATACCTTGCGCAGAACAGCGGCGTCTACACTAGCGTACCAGGCGCCTGCTTCTGGTCTACCGAGATCGCGGCCTGGTCGCCCGATGGCGCCTATCTCGTAACGCCGGGCGTTGTGAGCGCACAACTGAGCGATCCCTCACTGGCGACGCCCGACTCGACGATGCTGGCGACCGCGCTAGCGACGACGCGCCTGGGGGACGCGCCTGCGCTTGCTCCGCGCGATACCGCGCTGCTGGCGCTCTGCCAGCGCATGACTCCAGATAGCAGCGGCTATGCCGCGTCCGCTCAGGCTATAGCGTGGCGACCCGATGGCGCATTGCTGGCAGCGACGCCCGATCCCTATCTCAACAACGTCGCCACCGCCGGGGCGGCGCAGAACGGCACAATCACCCTGTACGACAGCGCAACAGGTAAAGCGGTCAGGACGCTGACCATCCCCACTAACGCGCAGGCACCGCTGACGAACCTGCTCAGCGAGCAATCGCTCTGGCTGCGCTGGTCGCCAAACGGCGCGCGGTTGGTCTTGCTTGACCTCTACACCGGAACATTGACGCTCTGGAATGTCGCCGGGGTGGGTTGAGTTTGTAGCAAATGGCGCCAGCAAATGCCATCTTTCACTACGGCTGCCCTTCCCATCTATGGAATGGGAGTCAGGTTGGCAGGCGGGGTAGGCAGGTTCGTTGGCGGTACCTTCGTGGGCGTCACAGGCCCCAGCGCCTGATGATCGGGGAAGAGCGAACCGGTGACGACAATCTTCGCATTGGCCAGCGGAACCGGCAGGTTATAGGTTTTCGTGCAGACTCCTGCGCCATGCGTCAGGGTCGCTTTGCAGGTCACAGGGAGCGGATGCGAGACGCCGCTGGCGTCTACAACGGCATAATTCAGAGTAAAGCTGGAGGCGGCGCTGGGCGCGTTCGTCACCGTGCAGGCAATCGTGACGCTCTCGGTATCTATAGGGTGGGCAACTGCCGCCGATACGCACTTAAACGACAGCGGTTGCGGGGAGCCGCCTGCGGACGTGGATGCGCCAGCGCCACCGCACGCCGCCAGCCCAAGCGCCAGAGCCAACCCAAGCGCGCCGAACCCGAAACGTAGGATATGTTTCATAGAATGAAGTCCTCCCTTTTGTGTACATGTCTGCTTGCCCAAAGCAGTGTATCAGCCGGGCGTTATACGCAAAGCAAGTTACTCGCCACTTCTCATAAACGACGCCAGAGCTATGCGTTGGGTTCCACTGAGTTTTCAGAGCAAAACAAAGCTCCCCCTTCCAACGGGTGGAAAGGGGAGCAAGTGAAAAGAGAGACAAACGCTATTCGACGGTGACGGACTTCGCCAGGTTGCGCGGCTGGTCAATATCGCAGCCGCGTTTCAGCGCGACATGATACGCCAGCAATTGCAGCGGAATCACCGTCAGCAGCGGCGACAGGAACTCCGGCGCACGGGGCACATAGATCAGCGCGTCGGCGTGGCGCTGGATGGTGGTATCACCCGCGCTGGCCAGCGCAATCACCGCCGCCTCGCGTGCGCGCGCCTCCTGGATGTTGCTGACCACCTTCTCATAGACCGCGCTCTCGGTGGCGATGGCAATCAGCGGCGTCTGCGGGTCGAGCAGGGCGATAGGGCCGTGCTTCATCTCGCCGGCGGCGTAGCCTTCGGCATGCACATACGAAAGCTCCTTGAGCTTGAGCGCGCCTTCGAGCGCCAATGGATAGCCCATGCTGCGCCCGATGTAGAGGCAGCTCTGGCAGCGCGCCAGGCGATCTGCCACGCTGATGAGCGCCGCCGCGCCCAGCCCCTCGTCGTTCGTCACGCCCGTAATCGTCGCGCGCATCAGGTCGGGCGTCCGGCGCAGATCGGCCAAAAGCCGCTGCGCCGTTTCATCGCTCAACGCGCCTGTGCGCTGGCCCAGCCACATCCCCAACAGATAGAGCGTGGTGAGCATGGTAACAAACGTCTTGGTCGCCGCCACACTGATCTCCGGCCCTGCACGCAGGTAGAGCGTCGCGTCGGCTGAGCGGGTGATCGCGCTATCCACGACGTTGGTGATGGCAATGACCGATGCGCCAGCCTCGCGCGCCAGCCGGGTCGCCACCAGTGTATCAATCGTCTCGCCCGATTGCGTCAGCGTTATGCAGAGCGTCTCCGGCCCCACCACCGGATCGGCATAGCGATACTCCGATGAGATGGCGATCTCTACGGGCAGTCGTGCCCAGCGCTCAATGGCATATTTGGCGATCATCCCCGCATGCGAGGCCGTGCCGCAGCCCAGGATAACCACCCGACGGATTGTATCGAGGCGCCCGCTGGCAGCGAGCGCGTCGAGTTCATCCAGCCGCAGGGTCAGCTTATCATCTTCCCCCTGCTGTTCGATTCGCCCCATCAGTGATTGCCGCACGGCGTCGGGCTGCTCGTGAATCTCTTTGACGAAGAAGTGAGGATAGCCACCCTTCTCCGCCGATTCGATGTCCCATTCGATGGTGGTGATGGGACGCTGTACGACAGCGCCCGCCAGCGTGGTGATGACGACACGCTCAGGCGTCACGTCGGCCACGTCACCCTCATCCAGCGCGATCATCCGGCGGGTGTGGCGCAGAATGGCGGGGATGTCGGAGGCCAGGAAGTTTTCATGCTCGCCCAGGCCAACGATCAACGGCCCATTGAGCCGCGCGCCAACCAGCCGTCCAGGGTGGCTTCGGCTGACAACCACAATTGCGTAGGAGCCAGTGACACGCTGCAACGAGCGGCGCACAGCCTCGGCGAGGTCGTTGGTGGTCTCCAGTTCGCGCTCGATCAGGTGCGCCAGCGACTCGGTGTCGGTCTCCGAGCGAAAGACATGCCCCTCCGCCAGCAATTCATCGCGTAGCGCGGCGTAGTTCTCAATGATGCCGTTATGAGCCACCATGATGTCACCGTGACAGTCGGTGTGGGGATGGGCGTTGTCGTTGTTGGGGCGTCCGTGGGTGGCCCAGCGCGTGTGGCCAATGCCCAGCGAGCCACTTGGCTCATAGGCGCCAACCGCAGCAACCAATTCTTTGAGTTTGCCAGTAGTTTTTTTGAGTTGCAGGTCGCCGTCATCCTAGAGAACAGCGATGCCTGCTGAGTCGTAGCCGCGATATTCCAATCGCTGCAAACCTTCGAGCAAAATGGGGGTGGCGCGTTGCGCGCCGACATAGGCGACTATGCCGCACATGGTATATGGTACTCCAATCGGAGGTATGCCCGCCTGCTTTTTGGGGCTACCTCATACCTACGCCAGTGATCGCGTCCTGTCACTGGCGGTCGCCCGCCGGGTTTGCCCGCGATCTTGATTAGGGCGATGGCGTTGTCCGCCCTGGAGGCTCCCCGCTGATAGGTTCCGAACAGCCCCCACCTCGTCAACTGGCGCCCCTCCGCGCGCCAGCCCATGCGCTACTCGTCCGCGACAATAGTATGGTCAGCGTCAACGCCAGTCCCTCGCACGTTCAAGGAAACGCTGGCTTGTCTTCGCCGACGCTTCAAGTATACACAATTTTTGCTGTGGGCGCTATAGCCGATTGTTCGCAGAAGCGAAAGCAGGGCGTCCACACGTAGCGCCGCGCTCCTGGGCGGCGTGTGTTGCAGCGCCTTAAATATTCGTTGCTGGCGATAGCGGGCGGGCGGCTGAAGCCACGCCTAGGGGCTACGCCACAAAGGCCGCCGACGCGGCCTATCTCATACTGAGTGGGATCGTTGATGAGTAAGGGACACTATTTGTTTGCGGATGGGCGCGCATCCTGGCCATGCTTGCGCCCGTAGCGTGCGACGTCTCTGGTGTAGGCTTCGGCCAGCAGCGGTTTGACGACCTCGAACGTCTCCGCGCTTGGGTTGAGCACGCACACCCACGACTGTGGCGCATAGATCGGATGGGGCATGAGCCGATCCAGCGCCGCAAAGTCATACGCGCCGCTTTTTGCGGGAGCCTCGTTGGGGGCGAAGCCCAAAAGCGATTGGAAGGTCTCGCGGCTGACGTTGATGTTGAGCCGATACACATCGGGGCGATCAAGCTGTGAGGTGTTGTCGAAGTCGCCGTAGTCTTTGACTACGATAGTGGCGAAGGGCTGCCGACTCGAAAAGTCGCGTGTATGCGCAGGATCGTAGTAGAAGAAGCTGTCGCCAGCGCCAGGGCCGTCGGTTGGCCGCAGCGCCTCAACCTCCGCGAACGTCTCGGTGATGTACTGGATGATGGTTTCCTGATCCATAACTATTCCCTCCGAAGGTGTACTCTGGGGCGTCACTGTGGCGCAACTTCGGAGTATATCACATATGCTGACGGGGGCGTAGCAGCGGGCAGGAGGCAGGCGGTTGAAACGGCGCCTAAGGGCGCGCCGCCACAAAGTCCGCCTTCGCGGACTCGCATGCGGAATAGGTGCAAAAATGGGAACGCATATACCAGGCGACCGGCGCTAACAAAGTACCGCCGCACTCCTGGGCGGCGAGCGACCCTCGCCCTGCTACGCCGCCTCCCCATTGTAACGCATCTTGTCCCACCCCAAGTACCGCCATCGTCGGCGGCGTGTGTCACTGGAGCAGGCGTTGCGCTACCATGAGTACGCCAGATCTATGGATTGCCAGCAGGACGCAGCAATTCCTGCACTGCCCACGAATTGCCGTCGGGGTCGCTGAAGAAGGCATATTGTACGCCTCCCATATCAGCGATTTCGCTCACTGCAACACCGCGACCAGCCAGTGCTTCTCGCGCAGCGTGAATATCGGACACTACCAGATGCAACCCCTTGAGCGATCCCGGCTGCATCTCAGACATCTCGCCCATACCGGTTCCTATCACAATCGAACAGCCCGACCCAGGAGGCGTCAACTGGATGACCCGCATCCCATTGCCAGGCTGCACATCATGATCCAGGTGGAATCCCACCTGCTCAACATAAAACGACTTTGCGCGCTCAACATCGGATACCGGTAGAGGTACAACCTCGAGTTTCATCTCCATAATGCTTCCTCTCATGTCTTTCGCTGTTCGACCATCTTGCGGCACGCTTCCTAGCATGCTACATTTTTAAGAAAAATGTCAACACAATGTCAACACAGTTAGGAGCTTTCCGATGACCCTGCAAGTCAACCCGCCATCCTTCGTCACCGTCAATGGTCATCGCCTTGCCTATGACGAGGTAAGCCCGCCCGATCCCAAAGGAACCATCCTCCTGCTGACGGGCTTGGCCGCGAAGCGGCTTGGCTGGTACAAGCAGTTGCCTGTCTTCGGCCAGACCTATCGTACCATCGCCATTGACCACCGCGATGTGGGCGATAGCGAAGAGACGCCCGAACCCTACACCATCGCCGATCAGGCCGATGACGCCGCTGCGCTGCTGGATACGCTTGGCGTCAAAAAGGCGTATGTGATCGGCATCTCGATGGGCGGATTTATCGCGCTGCGGCTCACACTCCAGCGGCCCGACCTGGTGGAGAAGCTTGTGCTGACCTCAACCTCCGCAGGCGGCGCGACGCACACCAATCCAGGGCCGGAGATACTGGCGCTGCTGATGCAACCGCGCGACGGCATGGATATTGGCGAACTGGCGAAGCGTACCTACGCGACGATCATGGCGCCCGGCTACTGCGAGAATCATCCTGAAGAGTGGGAGCGCATCGGCGAGACGGCGCGCTATCGCCCTCAGAGCGCCGAAGCCTATGGGCGGCAACTGCAAGCGTGCCTGGGGCACGACGTGGCCGAGCGGCTTGGCGAGATTCACGCCCCAACGCTGGTGATCCACGGCGACTACGACCCGCTCGTACCCTATCCCAACGGCCAGTATCTCGCCGCCCACATCCCCGGCGCGAAGTTCATCACCTATACCAACACCGGCCACATCCCGATCATCGAGCGCGCCGACGACTACAACCGCGACGTGCTGGCTTTCCTGGCGGAGTAGCCACGCTGGCCTTCACTATGGGATGAAGTTGTTCGCTCCGGCGATAGCGATAAACTGCGCTTTGGTGATCACCTTGACGACGACAGGATCATCCGAGCGGAGAAAGACGTATGTCCGTTTGGCCACCGGCTGCCCTGGGATATTCACCTTGAAGTAGCTGACCTTTTGCGACTCGATTTCGCCTGACCAGATCGCTTCGGGAAGCGCATTGTTCGCCGGATTTACCCCACCCCAGGTGGTATCATCTTGTGGTTCCAGGGTAAGCTGCTTAAATGTCACAAGCCGCCAAGTGGAATAGACCGATCCTCTATGCGAAACAGGTGTAACTTGCAACATGATGACCTGTCCCGCACGGTTGCTCCGCGCGATATGCGCCACGCCAATCACGTAGGAGCCAATCTGCCCTACCACTTGATTGGTGGTGGCAAGCGGGGTCACCTGCGAAGGATCGGTGGCCAGATAGTCGCTGGCGGCCAGCCGGAGCGTGGTGTGGGGCTGCTGCTCTTTGAAGACATAGTAGAAGCGGTACTGCTTGGGGTTGATCTCTATCCCTCTGAGCGCAAACACGCCAGCCGTCCCCGACGCGAACGTTTGATTGGGCTGCGGCACTATCCACACTTCGGGCGCCGGACAAGGGGCATAGTCGCAGGGATCAGTGTGCCCGTTGGAGCTTGATCCTGCCTGTCCGCTGGAGCTTGATCCTGCCTGCCCACAGGCGCTTAGTGCAATAAGCAAGCAGGCTCCCAGAATGAGCGCGAAATACCTCAGCAATGTATGTGGCGTACTCGTACGTTCTACCATGTCATCCTCCTGAATGGAAGAGGATTGCTTCATCAGCGCTGGGTGATGAAGCAGTTTTCTGCCCGTTCCTCATTCCTCGTAGTTTTCATTAACATCACCTTTTGTAGCGACAGCGAGAGCGGCAGCAAGGCTTCTCAGTTCCCGCTGACCATGAGGAGGTTTCCTGTCGTTGCATTGAAGACCTCCACCCCTTTGTGATACACGACATCTGGCTTCCCTGATGGAGCAGGATAGCAATGCCCAGATAAGTTAGGCTGATTAGTGCAGTTTTTGGCAAGAGGTGAAGCATGGAGGAAACTTGCGGAATTATGAAATGGACTGCCCCAGATGGCCAGCGTTTAGAGTAGCAGAACAGATACCATAGCGATGACTGTTATATGGAAGCGAGAGGCGTGCGAGAGGCGTGCGTACCATGAGCTGTTCCTTTCAGATGACTCGGAATGACGAACACTCATGCTGACTACCAGTTCTAGGGTAACATATCGTCCACTCATCTGTCAAGCTATTTGGTGAAGCAAATTGAGATCTCTATTGTGCACGCCAGCTTTACCATAATAGCCTGACCACCCCACGCATGCCATTCGATGGTGATACACTATGGGATGTCTGTTACACACACTACGAGAGAAGGTCAACCGGCATGCCAATACGTATCGTCACCACCCGCCTCGAGTTCGAGGGACAGGTCTATGAGCAGCGTGTCGTCCTCGAAGGCGATGAGCCGCCTGTTTGGGACGCCGCCGCTGATCTGCACGTCGTGGGCAAGCCTACGCCGCGCGTGGATGGACGTGAGCGCGTAACAGGCGCCGCGCAATACACCGCCGACGTGCATTTGCCTGGCATGCTGATCGGCGTCATGCTGCGTTCACCCCACCCGCATGCGCGCATCGTCAGCATAGACGCCAGCGAGGCCGAGCGGGTTCCAGGTGTGCGCGCCATCCTGCATCGCTTCAACACTGGCGACCTGAAGGGAACCAGCGCCGGGCGGCCCATCTTTGCCGAAGAAGCGTTGTATCAGGGCGCCGAGGTGGCGTTTGTCCTGGCTGAGACGCGCGAACAGGCCGAAGATGCGCTCCGTTTGATTCGCGTCGAATATGAACTGCTGCCCTTCGTCGTTGATCCCGAGGCAGCCGTCGCGCCCGACGCGCCCAGGGTAAACACCGAGCAGGAACGCAACACCATCTCCGACGAGTGGCCCAAGACGTATGAGCGCGGCGATGTGGAAAAGGCGCTGGCCGAAGCGGATGTGACCGTTGAAGTTACCTTCGAGACCCCAACCGCCCTGCACAACGCGATGGAAACGCACGGCGGAGTCGCCAGTTGGGACGGGCGCACGCTGACCATCTGGAGCTCCACGCAGGATGTGTTTGGCGTGCGTACACAGGTCGCCAACGCGCTTGGCCTGCAACAGAACCAGGTTCACGTCATTAAGCACTACATGGGCGGGGGCTTCGGCGCAAAGTTTGGCGCGCACAATTCGGGCATCCTCGCCGCTTACTCCGCCTACACCATTGGCCGCCCTGTGCGCTATATGCTGGATCGCACCGAGGAAAACCTCGCAGCGGGCAATCGTCCCATGAGCAGGCAAACCTATCGCCTGGGCGCCAGGCGCGACGGCACACTGACCGCGATTGACCTGCGCACGCTTGGCAATATCGGCGCGCTGGGCGGCTGGTTCTCCTCGGTCGGGCTGCCCGCGAAGGAACTCTACCAGTGCGAGAACGTGCGCTCAGTAGATGTGCCCGCACGCACGAACCTTGGCACACAGGCGTCGTTCCGTGCGCCCGGCGTCGTCGAGGGCATCGCCGGATTAGAGGTAGCGATGGACGAACTGGCGCGCGCGCTCAAGATGGACTCCCTAGAGCTACGCCGTAAGAACCATGCGCCGCGCTATCAGTTGATCGATCAGCCCTACGCCGTGAAGACGCTGCTGGAAGCCTACACCGAGGGGGCAGAACGTATCGGCTGGGCCACACGCGATGACGAGCAGCGGCGCTATCCGCTTGGGCGCGACGGACATCTGCGGCGTGGCGTGGGGATGGCTAGCCAGCTCTGGGGTGGCGACGGTGGGCCGCCAGCGCAGGCCATCGCTAAGCTGCTTCCCGACGGCTCGGCGGTCATTCTGACCGGCACGCAAGACATCGGCACGGGCACGCGCACCGTGCTGGCGCAGATCGCCGCCGAGGAGCTTGGCCTGCCGCTCGATGCTGTGCGCGTGGAGCTTGGCGAGACGGAGTTCGGCGTCTTCTCGCCTCCCAGCGGCGGCAGCATGACGCTTGCCTCGGTCGGCCCTGCCGTGCGTATGGCGGCGGTTGAGGCGCGCAAAGAGATGATCGAGATCGTCAGCCATCTGGCCGAGGCGCCCATTGACGCGCTTGACGTGCGCGACGGGGCGATCATTAACCGCGAGACGGGCAAAGAGATGGGATCGGTCGGCTCTTTTCTTCAACAGTTGGAGGGCCACGAGATCACCGCGCGTGGCATGCGTGGCCCCAACGCCGACGGTGTGATCGTCCGCACGTTTGGCGCGCAGTTCGCTGAGGTGGAGGTGGATATTGGGACGGGCGACGTGCGCGTAGTACGTATCGTGGCCGTGCATGACTGTGGGCGCATCGTCAATCCGCTGACGTTCAGCAGCCAGATGGAGGGTGGCATTATCCAGGGGCTTGGTCTGGCGCTGATGGAGCAACGCTTCGTAGATGAGCGACTGGGCGCGGTGATGAACCCCAACTTTGGGGACTATAAAGTCCCCACCATCCGCGACATCCCTGAGATCGAGATCATCACCTTCAACCACCCCAACGAGCGCGCGAACACGCTTGGCTCGCTGGGCGCGGGCGAGCCGCCGATCATCCCTACGCCAGGAGCCATCGCCAACGCGGTCGCGCATGCGCTGGGGCGTCCGGTGCGCCGCCTTCCCCTCACGCCGGACTACATCCTGAACCTCTTGAACGGAGGAGAATAGCCATGCCTACCGCAACCGGTCTGCTCACCGCCGAAGACTTTGCCGCGCTGCCCAACAGGGGATTGCGCCTGGAGCTGATTCGAGGGGAGTTGCATGCTATAGCGTCTGCCTTCGCCGATCATCGAGATGTCGTTGCCACATTGACTATTCTGTTTGGCCAGTACATTCGCCAGCAACGCATGGGGCGCGTGTATGGCGCTGAAACCGGCTTCCTGATTGCGCGTAACCCCGACACCGTGCGTGCGCCTGACATCGCGTTTATCCAAATGAGCCGTGTGACGCCGGAGGCTAGATCGCCCCAGTGGAACCCGGTGATTCCCGATCTGGTGGCCGAGGTCGTCTCATCGGGGGATCGCTTTGCCGATGTGGCGGACAACGTTCACATGTGGCTGGCGGCGGGCGTACGCCTCGTCTGGGTGGTCTATCCATCCAAGCAGGAAGTGGTCGTCCACCGCGCGAATCAGCCGGAGCAGCCCCTCACCGTGAACGACACGCTCACCAGTGAGGATGTCGTTCCAGGCTTTACGCTCCCTGTCAAAGAACTTTTTGAGTAACCATTCCCCGCTGCTCCTCATTCCCCTTCCCATCTACTAGGAGGGGGCAAGGGGTTAGGTAAGGACAATACATGCAAGCATTTGACCATACTACCGCCGACTCGACAACCCAGGCGCTCACCATATTGCAAGCCGACGCCAGCGGAGCGAGCAAACTGATCGCCGGTGGCACAGACCTGCTCACACTGATGAAGGGCGACCTGCTCGCGCCAGCGCGATTGATTGACATCAAGCCGATCCGCTCGTTGCGCTACATACGCTTCGCAGATGACGATGGGCTGACCATCGGCGCGGGAACGACGCTTGCTGAGATCGGGCGCGACGCCACGCTGGCGGAACGTTTCCCCATCCTGCCGCAATCCGTGCGTGACGCCGCCACACCCCAACTGCGCGTGATGGCCACTGTGGGCGGCAACTTGCTTCAGCGTCCGCGCTGCTGGTATTTTCGTGG
>Ga0070737_10004874_pt1 | contig 13132 bp, 17 predicted proteins | sample Coa_R1_10_FD_66438 | JGI IMG/M metagenome (GOLD analysis project Ga0070737, IMG submission 66438) | Surface soil microbial communities from Centralia Pennsylvania, which are recovering from an underground coalmine fire - Coalmine... | ecosystem: Environmental > Terrestrial > Soil > Unclassified... | reverse complement strand
TCATTAATGAGTATATGTCAATGAGAGGATTTAGCATCGGTTTAGATGACTGTATTCCAGATGATCCGAACTTTAAAAGAGAATTAGATGAAAAAATAGAGACTGCGATCGTTAAATCTATGTCATTAGTTAGTAAAACGAATGACAAATTTTTAGAAGAATTGCAAGAAAAAAAGATTATGGATAAATTGACAGCATTTAGAAGTGAAATGATTAACATAACACAGAAATATATGAGACCTGAAAGTTCTTTACTTTTTATGGTTAACGCTGGTAAAGGTGAAATGGTTAATATTACACAAATGGGTGCATCATTGGGACAAATTACAATATCAAACAAAAGAATTCCAGCTAATTTAGATGGAAATCGTTCTTTACCTGTTTTTGAGCCCAATGACCCAAATCCACGAGCACGAGGATTTATTATCAATTCATATGGAAGTGGAATGACGCCAACTGAGTTTTTCTTTGTTGCACAAGGTGGTCGAGAAGGTGTTAGCAATCGTGCTGTACATACAGCAAGTACAGGTTATCTAGAACATCAAATAATTAAAGCATGTGAAGATATCTATGTTGCTACAGATGGTAGTGTTCGTTCTGGTGATTCGGCAATAATCCAATTTGTATATGGCGATGATGGTTTCAATGCCGGTGAATTAACAAATGTTAAAATTAGAAATGAGGATATTCCATTTTTTAGAGATATTCAACAATTGGCAAATAAAACAAATCGAAAATTTGGGACAACTATATAAAGTTTACATAAATATATAATTAATATATATTTATGTATAATTTTCACTGTTTTTACATAAATTATATAAAAAATATAAAATAATTACAAATATTGGTCCGCATTGAAAAACAACTAATGCTATAAAAAAGGAGTCATAATAATCATTTATTATTATTTTATTTGATTTGCTTAATTTATAACATTTAATAGTTGCCCCCAATGGATAATGTTCCTTTAAATATTCATAATAATTCCCTCTTGATTTTAAAGCATAGACCAATTGACAATCGTTCTCTATACAAAGATCTAAATATACATATTTATTAACTATTGTATAATTTACAATTTTACATTTTTCTTCTATTAAATCACCATTGTATGAATAACTTATATATAATGCAATAATTATACATAATAAAGGAATAATAGATAAAAAAAGTGCTAATAGAAAAATGTTTTTCATTTTTCTATTAGTTAGATTCAAGATGTTCAATTGTTAATCGAGGTCATTCCATGATCGTATAATCCAATATTGTCATTTTCAGATATTATTGGATGACTGTGAATTAAGACACTAAATTGTTGTTTTTGATTTACAATATATGGGAAACTATGGCCATGTAAATATTCATCATATATAACATTATCAAGTCTGATATTTCCTAATTTATTATTATGATCGTATAAATAATAAATTGGAAGATTAAATGATGTATAATTTTCTGGTCTTTTTGTGGAACAAATTTCGGTTGATTCAGACAATATTGTTCCACCATTTGTATTCATGATTACATGGCCACCTAATGGTATACATGGTAAATTTGTACAATCATTTAATTGTGTAATATTAAAGTGTAACCCTATATCACTGTGGCTATGCCCTATCATGTGGAAATTATTTATCGGATTTGGTTTTATCATATTAAATGCAATTTTTCCCCATATTTTGTCGTGGCCTAACCCTAAATATATTGGAGTTGTATTTTGTGGTATATTTTTGTTTATTCCTTCTATGTAAACTTTGCCAATCTGTGTTGTATGGTCATCGCCTAGAAAAACAGGCAAATCAAAAACATCATGATTTATAACAGATGGATTACTGTTTAATAATATATGAACATGAAAATCTGTAGGAAGAGAATTGCATGTGTTTGTATGTGACAAAAAAACTGCATATACATTTATGTCGTTTATTAGGACAGTAGACGCGTAGTTGATTTCACCGGTTGTTGGCATATTGGATTGGTAATTTTTTTTTTCGAAGAAGAACAAAATGATTGTGGAATTTCAACTGTATATTTTACAGGTTCTGGAACCTGAATATGAATGGGTTGCGTTACGACCTGAGATTGTGGAACATTAGATTGGATCTGATGTTGTGTAACTTGTGGTTGTGAAACTTGTGCTTGAGGTTGAATAACTTGTGGTTGTGAAACTTGTGCTTGAGGTTGAACAACATGGACTTGTGGTTGAGCGACCTGAGGTTGAGCAACCGGCATTTGATATTGTGGTACAAGATAAGGTTGAAGCGAATAACTGTAATATTGTTGTTGATATTGTTGATATGGAACTTGTTGTGCAACTTGTTGAGTACCACCACAATTACAAGGTTTTACGTCTTCAAAGTGTTTTCCTTTAAAAGTTGCATATATATCTTCATCGCTTGAATCATCATCAATTCCACCTTTGTTGTTGCATGCTGGTGTTGAAATAAATACAGGTTTATTTTGTGATTTTAAACTTTCAACATATGAATTAACTGTAGTTAGTTGAGTTGGTGTCGAAGGACAATTTAAAAGTAAATCGGAAGTCGGTTGAATAATTGTATAATTTGTCGATGTTGATATTACACTGCAATCAACAATTGTATAACTATTACACAAGTTAGATAAATTTAATTTTCCACTTTCTTGACTAAATGGTATACTTATATAAGGAAATGGAGAAATTATTAAGCTATTTTTAGGTACAATTGCTGAATTGTTTGCAATATATATTTTATTAATAATACCATTAACAAGTGATATTTTGTCACTTTGGGTTCCTGATGCCACCTGTGAAACATACATAATTAAATCCGATTTGTTAAAATATTCAGAAAAACTGATGTAATTTTGTGTCAATAGATTTAATATTGCAACAAAAGAATAAAAAGTTGCTAAGGTAGTTTGTTCCTGAATACTTAGTGCAGAAAAGTCATCATCAAAACCTGTAATACCGCCCAAATTATTAAGTGATGGCATTCCTGATAATGCATAAATTTCAACGGTTTTAAATGTTTTATCCACGGCACACTTAACGAGTGCTGTATAACTGTTAATTGATGAATAACACTCGTTAGGTTTAAAATTTGTAATAAACTTTATTAAATTTGTAATTAACTTATTTATAAACACTTTTTCATCTTGAGAAAATGCATTATTTTCTGTAGTTATATATTTCTGTGAATTATTTAATAGTGTTATTGCATCTATATTTTTAAGGCATGGTATATTCCATAATATAAGTTCCATTTATTTTTATTTAAACTTTTTTAAGGTAAATTTTTTCGGGATTAAAATTTACATTTGTATAATATAAATTTAAGTTTTGGGAATTCGACAACTGGATCCAATATTCATGTTCTTCTTCATTACATTTCTCAAAAAATAACATATTATCATTATTAAGACAACCCAAATAATATCCACTGACATCACAACATAAAACCATAGGTTCGATGGATTTTATATATTCAGATGTTAATGGACTAAAGTTTTCATTATTTTCTTTATTTGGATATAACATTAAACAAAATTTTGAACTTGGGATTTCTTTAACTCCATCTTCATCAATTATTAAAAACAACGGAGTATATGTATGTATTTTATCGGATTTATATCCAACCTCTTTGATTAAGGGATAAACTTTATCTATTTCTTGTAACAAATGTGGATATTGTTCTGATTTTTTGGAACAATATAATGGCAAATTGGAATCTATATTTGTTTTATTCATTAAATATAGAGTTTTATTCGACCTAAAGAAAAAACCATATAACATTTTGTTAAAGTTTTTAAATTATTTCAAAAAAATTCTGGTTGCATGTCCAAGAGATTTTATTATCACATTTTCTGAATCCCATTGTACTACCTCTGGATTACCAAATGTACATTTATAAGGATTTCCATATGAAGTATAAATAATCCTTTCTCCTTCTGTGTATGATTTTAATGCTTGAATTAAATTTTCCAAATTTGTTATTTTGTTTCCAAGATATCTAAAATGCAAAGTTATTTCGTATTTATATTCTCGATATCTAATTATAGGTTCATGTGTAATGTTGATATCTATCAATTGGAAATCATCAAGTATTAATTTTTTATGGATATTAAACCCCTTGAGAAATTGATGTACATTGGGCATTTTTAATTTTTAAAAATGTCAGATTGGTTTTTTGACGTAAATCTTGTAGTTTATCAAAATACAAATTTAAGCGAGTTTCTTTCGAAATATAACGCCTTTAACATAGATAACAACTTAATACAGTTAAAATATAAAAGTTCTATATTTAAATTATATATTAGTGCTACACCTTTATCATGTCATGAATATCATATTTTTATTTATAATGCAAATGATATAAAAGGATTTCTTTATGCAAAATATTTATTAAACAACAATATTATTATTCATGCTGTGGGGAAAGGAAAATATATATTATCTGAAAATTGTGAAGACCCAATAAAAAAGTTATATTATAAATATCATTGTTGTGTTTTAATATAATAATCTTTAATACAATGTATTAAAGATTATAAAGCAAGTTCCTTTATGGGAAAATATTTGTCAATTAAATTTTTATAATAATCAACAACATTTTCATAATTAATAATTTTATTTTCCTTTGTATATAAGTCATATTTTTGGAACTTTTTTACATATTCCATCAACTTTAAATCTTCAACGGATGCAAGATGATTATATGCATTATGTTGATGTTGTGCATAAAATGAATGATATCTTATGATATATAATGCCTCTTTAGGTAATAAACAATTATTTTTTATACATACATTATATAAATATTCATCGTGAGAATAAGAAAATAAAACGTTGTCAAATCCGCAATTTGGAGAATATATTCCATATTCTGTATTATAAAAAGGATTATAATAATCTTCATTTTCTGTAAAATACTCATAATATACAATTTTATCTGAAAATCTACATCCAACGGGAAATGTATCTCCGACGACAAAATAATCAGGTAATTCTTCCAATAAAATTTTTCCACAATCATGAATTAAACCTGTAAGAATAAACCAATCATTTTCGGGACAATCTAATCTTATTTTTTCTGCGACCTGAAAACAATGTTGACTCTGTGGGACATTTAAATCGGGGTCAGAATTATCGACAAAATCATCCAATTTTTTAATTATATCAATCATTGTCATTTTTTTATTTAGTTGTTTGATTTTCAACTCCTGAACTTTTTTAACTGTCTGATATTTGTGATTTAATCTGTAAAAATTTTTAACTCTTAAATCTGTATTTATAAAATCTCTATATTCTTTCATTTTTAATTAATATTATTTTTTTTTATATAAAAATGAACGATAAAGATAAATTGGGATTAACAGACCCTATATATGAAGAACTTCCTAATGATTTTTTAAAGGTTAACAGTGTTATGGACTTTGTAGGACAAATTTTATATGAAAAATTAGTCGCATTGCTGTTGTATTTCTTTAATTTTAAATATACATTTAATAGTATATATTCAACATTTATAAATAAATTAATGATTCAAGACCAAGTTAAAATATGTTTTTTATATCCACTATATAAAGCAGAAGATTGTGTATCAGTTTTTAATTTGTTGATTGGTTATCTATATACTTATTTATATAAAAGATTTAAATATGAAGCCATTAAACATCTGGTCGAATATTTAAACAGAAGGTTTCATTTAATGGCTTATATATCTTATGTTTTAGAACATAATGAATTTAACTGCGTTAATCCTTATGAAATTCCTACATTAAAAAGTATTAAAATTATTCCAAATGACCAAGATACATTAAATTTGGATAAAATATTAAAACTCAGTGAGTTTTTTCCATATAAATTTGATTACAGATTGTTAAATTCTTTTTTTAACCCACGAGATAAATATTATCCAATTAACAGATATGGAATATATGGTAATTTTATAGAATACATAGGAGATGCGGTTTTGGACATTATAGCTTTATCAATTGCATTTACAGTTTATAATGATAAAAATGTTGAAATTTTATATGGAATATTAAATTCTAATGATACATTAGGTGATATTTTTTATAATCTTGGTTTATGTGAAAACAAAACTAATATATGCAGTGATAGATTTGAAATGATTATCGGTTCAATTTTTATGAGCACTAGTGAATTTTCAGAATTCCAATATATAGATAATTGGTTAAGATACTTATATATTGATAGATATATTTACGAGTTCCATTATCGAGTCCCATTTAATCCTATATATTATGCACCGATATATTATTAGTTTTGCTTAAAAGCTCATTAAGTATACTTTCGATATCAGGTCTATCGTCAGGCAAATATGATATCATTTTATATATTAGAGTATTAATCTCATTAGAAGTTAATTTTTTTATCTCTCTGTTTAAAACTTTGGCTTTTAAATCTTTTATATCTTCCGCGACAAAAGGAAGATTACCATTTGCCATGATTTCATAAAATGTTACCCCCAATGCATAAATATCTGCTGCCTTTAGTTGATCTGGAATAATAATTGTTTCCCATAATAATTCTGGAGATTGATATATAGGACTTCCCAAATTTACAACCTGACATTGTGGTAGATTTTTATCATACAAAGCACATGAAAATCCAAAATCAATAATTTTAATTTTATTGTCATAATATATTATGTTTTCTGATTTTATATCTCTATGTACAATATCTAGATTATGAATAAATGATATACCTTCAGCAATTTGACGACAAATATCTATTTTATTGTCGGTTAATTTTTCAAGATAATATAAAAGTGGTTTTCCTGGGACATATTCCATAAATAAATAATGATCATTTAATATTGTTTCACTGTGAATGTATTGAACAATTCTATCTTTATATTTTCCCTCTTTTGATGTTAAATATTTTAAAATTGCGGATTCCGAAGTTAACTTTTTATTTATTATTTTTAATGCTACAATTTGTTCTTTATAATTTACAAGAAATACTCGACCGTATTTCCCCTTTCCTATCGTTTTGATATATTTGTAATTCATGCTATAATCCATATTTTGTTTTAAAATATAAAATTAAAGTTTAATTTTATATTTTAAAAATGTATACTTTTTCAACTTGGATTATTTTTGTTGCAAGTTTTTTTGCATTATTACTTATATTTTTAGTTCTGTTTTTAATTTATCAAAGATACAGTCAAAGCGAACAAAGATTATATTTACAAAACTGCACAGCAGTTGTAGGAGACATTGTAATTTAAAATTCATATTTGGAAAATATTGTTTTTTATAAAAATGGGAAATAGTTTGCAATCTAATATTGCCATTAATGATATCAATGAAATGAATCAGGTAATAAATAATCAAGCAACAACAATTGTTAATAATAATAAACAAAATTGTACTACTAGAAATGATTTTCGATTGGGGTTTGGAACCGATTTAAATGGACATTTTTGTCCATTCTATGGTCAGAATGTAGATATTTCGGTGACACAGGTTGCAACTGCTAGTTGCTCTTTACAATCTGAGAATCTAAACAACATTAATTCACAAATTGCAAATGATTTAAAAGCAAATTTACAAAATTATCTAGAGCAAAATGCGTCATCCCAACAAGGATTTTTAGCTCATGCATTAAGTATACAATTTAATACAAATTATAATAAAGAAACGATTGCAAATGCAATTGTAAATAATATTAATAGTAATACACTTAATAATTGTTCAGCAATTCTTAATGCTAATAACAATGGAGTTGTTATGGTATGTGGTACATTTAATAATAGTAAATTAAACTTTCAACAAGATGCAAGCGTTACATCAATAACATCGTGTATAAATCAAACCATTGTACAAACCGTGGCCAATAATTCAGAGCTTGCAGATTTATTACAAAAAACGGATCAAAAGTTGTTATCTCAACAAAATGGATTGGAATCTATATTTGGAGGTATGATTGGAATAATTATAGCAGTTGCAATTTTAATTGCTATTATTGTAGGATTAATAATATTATATAAAATTTTTAAGAAAAAGAAACCAGAAACGACAGCCGAAGCTGCGTCAACAAAAGTGGAAACAACGCCTGCATCCACATCCACCTCTGCTGAGGTTAAAAAATAAATTTTTACATATATAAATGAACATAGATTTGTTAATCGATAATCTAATATATCTTCAGAATATATTGAAAAAGACAAAGATAGGGAGAACAATTTGTGAAATGACTACAAATAAAATTGGAAAACAAATATGTAAGGGAGAGGAATCAGCATATTCAATAATAAACAACATGATAAAGTTGTTAGAAAAATATAAAATAGATAAAAATCTGTCAACTAAAGATATAAATACGATTTTAAATTTTATTTTGTTATCAGAATTTCTAATTGATAATATTGAGATTTTACCAAAATCTCAATATTCAGAATTTATTGATATATTAGTTGATAAGATTTTGAGTTGTAAAGAAAGAACAGGATTATTGTTTCTTGACAAGTTAAAAAATCTAAATTTAACTTCGGACCTAAAATCAAAGGTCGGAGAAATAGAGGATTTTTGTTTAAGGTCCAGATTAAAAAATTTATATGTTAAAAGGAATAATTCCAAAATTTAAATTTTCACAACTTAACATACATTTAATCTCTTCATTAAAATCTTTTTTAAATTCATCTGTCAATTTGGGTTTTAATTTATTTTCTATAACATCAACTAACGAGGGGAACAAAAAATAACGCCAATAACTTTCGTCGAAATAAATTGTTTCTGTATATATTCTATAACTACATCCAACCAAATAAACACATTGTTGTTTTCTCAAAATCGCCATGCAACCTTGCATTTGCATAAAATGCGACTGCCAAATATGTGGATAATTATCAATTATTCCTCTTTTTTCGAACCCATATTTCTTAATTATATCTTTATATGGTAAAGTTAAAACATCGTCGTTGTATTCTACAAATCTAGGTTTAAATTTGTAAAATCCAAATTCTTTATCCCTAATATAATCTGCTAAAGGTTTATACATATATCTTACAGATTTAATTTCCAAATTTGCCTCACTTCCATCTTGATAATATATTTCTCCATCTGGGGAGCCGCCGATAAACCAATTTGGATGCAAAAAATATTCATACTGTTTTGGATAAACTTCCGATAATAATCGATATTTATTCCATCTCATTGGAAAATCATAGAAAGTTAAAGGAATACACAAACTTGGTTCCGTGATTTTGACATTAAATTGTTTCGAATACCAATCTCGAAATGGTCCCTCATTTTCTCGACCCGCTTGCATGTCGGGGTTATCTTCCTTTGGAGGTAAAAAACCTAATATTCTGTTAATTGCTTCTTCTTGTTCAGTAAACATAGATAAACCTAAAACAGACTCATATGTTGAAGCTGTTATCCGTTTTCTAGCTCTGTACCATTCATTCGAACGTTGTGGTGCATTAAGTTCTATAAATTTGGTTCTTGATATCCACATTTAAAACTGAATAAAAGATTTTAAAATTATTTTTATTAATTTATAAATGAACAAGCCATATTGGTATAAAGTTCTAAAACATGAAACAACATTTCTTAAATATGAAGAAACCAGTGATGTAAATCTGTACATAAAAAATTTTATATTGTCATCGATATATAATCATGATTTATATCAAGATAATATTCATATTTTTAGTCAACTTTTTATGGCAGAAGAAAAAAGTCCACTTTTATATTTTTTATATTTTTTGTATAATATATCTATACGATCTGTAATTAATGATCCATTAATATATGAAATAAATCAGACTGCATTAAAAAATAGATTTTTACTATTTCCCAAATGGTCAAAAATAACATTAACAAATTGGATATATAATTTATATTATATATTTTTTGATATAACACCTATAAAATTGGATTTTGAATCTTATGATAAAAATAATATTGAACAGATGAAAAATATTTTCGACATGATAAGAAGACACGAAAGTGTTAATATATTGCATATAGATAGAAAAATGAAAAAATTGTATAATATTTACATTTTTGATAAATCAATACGTGAATTTATAGATTTTTTAAAGGGGAAATCTTTTCCGTCGTATATTAAAAGAGATAATAAAGAGTTTTTTAAAAGTGTTGTGGCCCAATATTGGCCTCCAGTTTTAAATGTTTTAAATGCCGTTAAACCTTTTGACGACGAAGAATTGTCGCTGATAAAATCTTATCATGAGGAATTGTATAAAAATTACAATATAGATTTTGTTATGGAATATTATGAAATGTTAAAAAAATATAATTTAAATAAAATAACAAAGGACCTTGAAAACTTTTTAAATGGAAATATTTACAGAGATCCATATCTGTTTAAAAATTTTATGCTCAATATTCCGATATTTAATAGGTCTTTATATTTACCAATACCGCTTTTAATCACTGATGATGTAATAAATTACATCTCAGAATTATTGGTAAATAATTCTTTAGAAAAAATAATGGAACCATATTTAAATTACAATAAAGAATTAATAAAAAACCACGTTGAAACATTAAAATTTAAATTAGCAAACGAATTGTTATTTTCGACACAAAATAAAATTTTTATATATCCATTATCAGAGCTTGTTTTTTATCTCGAAGATGATAATCACATTTATGTATTTACGAAACAAGAATTAGATATGTTAAGAGATAAAAAGGAAAATCCATTTACACGAAAAAAGATTCCAGATAATGTGTTTGTCAATATAGAAAAAGGACATATAAGTTATAGTTATGAAGATTTATGGTCATCAATATTGCGAAGAAAAATAAATTTATAATGTTTTACATCTAATATTAGATGTAAAACATCAACGAGAACAAATCTCGAAGATTCTCAACAATCTATAAATTTAATAATTTTATCTAAAGATACAGTACCTCTATCTGAGACTAATTCAGGAGAAGAAGTAACAATTCTTCCTAATTCTGTTAATTTAAATTTTCTTGATTTTAAAAATTCTTTATTTTCTTTTAACGCATTTTCATATTTATTTAATAATGTATGATATAAATATGTATTCATGGTTTTATTATTTTTATATAAGTCAATAAAAATCTTTTCCTCTTGTAATCCTAAATTTGCCATAATTTCAATAATTAAACAATTTATTTCCGTAATATGCTTTGTTTCTGGCAAATATGAAGAAATTGTATATCCATTTAACCATGGATGTTCTTTAAGTTGTAAAATATTAATTCTTTTATATTCTAGTACGAATATCTTTGTAAGAAGATCATATAAGGTATCACTCAATCTTTCTTTAAACTGTTTCCACTCATTAAAATCAAAATTTATAGTATAATTTTGGAACGGAAAAACTCCTGCCACCATTGCAAAAATACAAATCCCAAGACTCCAAATGTCTACCAACATTGGATTATAATCAATATTTTTCATAATTTCCGGCGGAGCGTAATATGCAGAACCTACAAAACTGTTATGTTTTTTATCAGTTTTAATAAAATTAGCGAGTCCAAAATCTATAAGTTTAATTTGTAGAGGATTTTGGTTATAAATTACAATATTTTCTAATTTTAAATCTCTATGTGCTATTAAATTTGCGTGACAATATTCCAATGCCGAAATCACTTGTCCTGAGATTAGTGCAGCAGTTTTTTCATCTATAGATCCACCATTTAATGTTATATATTCAAAGAGATCACCATTATTTATATATTCCATAACAATATAATAATATCTGTCATCAGAATAAAAATTATAATATTTAATTATATGTGGATGTACACATGATTTCATTATCGTAATTTCAACTTTTTGTCTTTCATTATTTTGTCTAATTTTTATTTTTTTGATTGCAACTACTTTTTTGGTCTTAATATTTTCCGCCTTAAATACAAGACTAAACGTCCCAGTTCCTATTTTCTCTAAAAAATTATATTCATCAGTTATCGACATTTTGGGCGTTTATTGATATATGTATTTCAATTTCGTTTCATCCATTTAAATTCATGGAATTTAAATGGATTTTTATTGTTTTGTTTTAAACCAATTACAATTTAAAATTCTATATTTATTAGCATTTGCCATTTGATAATTGTTTAAGATTAACCTACACAAACAACGTGCGTATTCATTAACATTATCATTAAATACAATATCAAAATATTTTATTTGCTCTTTATTTGGAAGAATAATGTTATAACATTCGGCTCCTAATATCGGCAATAATAAATATTTAATTTCATCATTTATTAATTTTTCGTTTAATCCTAAGGGAATATTTGTTACATGTAAATTATACGTTTCATTTTTAAATGGTTTAAATTTATCCCAATTAAATTTTTCGATAAGATTTTTATATTCAGGGAATTTTGATTCTAACTCACTTATTTTGTTATCTTTACAAATGACAAAAAGTTTTTCACCTCTTAATTTTTTTCTTTTGTCCTTATTGTAAAAATATAGAGGAGAAATATAGATTATTTCCATCAAGGTTTCAAAGTCGCGTTTTACTTTAGATAGCGATAAACCTTCAACCAATTTTACAATGTAGACCAACATTTACTCATTTAATTTGTAAATTGATTCAATTTAATTCATAAATTGATCCAAATATGGAAAATAATACTAACTCCGATAACCTTAATTTGGCTTTAGGGAAATTAACATCTATTTTTTTAGCCAATTTTTTTGTTCCTCATGCTTCAGATTTATATAATTACATTATTTCAAGAATAGATGAATATGCAAAAACTGCAAGTGCTTTAAGCTCTATAATAGAAATATTTATAGCATCATTAAATGCGTTAAATCAGGGAGCTGAATATGAAATTATAAAATCTTTTATCGAAAATGTTTTTAAAATGATTAAAAACAATGAATATAACTATTATGCATGCGCAAGATGTGGAGGTTTGGTTAAAGTTTAGGACAATATTTATATATTAAAATGGAAAAGATAGATAAAAAAATCCTTATATTAATAGAAAAACAAGAATTAAAATATATTTATAAAAATATTATGAAAAAAATAAAAAAACACGATGATTTTTTTATTTTGCTATATGGTAAGGATTACAAAATATTTGAAGCAAGAATAAAAAAATTGGTAAATAAGTTTTTATCCTTTGATGTAGAAAAACAAAAAAG
>Ga0070737_10004867_pt1 | contig 13144 bp, 12 predicted proteins | sample Coa_R1_10_FD_66438 | JGI IMG/M metagenome (GOLD analysis project Ga0070737, IMG submission 66438) | Surface soil microbial communities from Centralia Pennsylvania, which are recovering from an underground coalmine fire - Coalmine... | ecosystem: Environmental > Terrestrial > Soil > Unclassified... | reverse complement strand
GTGCGCGTGCGGCATCGGCAGGTAGCCGGGCAGCAGGTTGTACAGGGTCGGGATGTCGGTGGAGCCCTGGATGGAGGCGTGCCCGCGCAGCGCCAGGATTCCCCCGCCCGGCCTGCCGATGTTGCCGAGCAGCGTCTGCAGGATCGCGGCGGTGCGGATGTACTGCACCCCGACCGTGTGCTGGGTCCAGCCGACCGCGTAGCAGAACGCGGTGGTCCGTTCCCGCCCGGAGTTCTTTGTGACCAGCTCGCACACCCGGCGGAAGATGTCCTGCGGCACCCCGCAGACCTGCTCGACCATCTCCGGCGTGTACCGGGAGAAGTGCCGCTTGAGGATCTGGAACACGCACCGCGGGTGCTGGAGCGCCGGGTCGGTCTTCGGCGCTCCCACGTGGGCGCCGCCGGAGCCGTGCGCCTCGCCCCGGCTGGACCTGCGTACCGACGCCATCGCGGCCCGGTCCTCGTACAACTGGTCGCGGTGACCGGATGCGGCCTGCATCTCGGCGTCCTCGTACTGCCAGGCGTGGAGATCGTAGAACCGGTTCTCCTTGTCCAGGCCGGAGAAGATGCCGTCCAGGTCTTCGGTGTCCTTGAAGTCCTCGGTGATGATGGTGGCCGCGTTGGTGTAGGCCTGCACGTACTCCCGGAAGAACTTCCCCTCCTGGAGGACGTAGTTGATGATCCCGCCGAGGAAGGCGATGTCGGTGCCCGCCCGCAGCGGTACGTGCAGGTCGGCCAGCGCGCTGGTGCGGGTGAACCGGGGGTCGACGTGGATCAGCGTGGCCCCGCGGGCCTTGGCCTCCATCACCCACTGGAACCCCACCGGGTGGCACTCGGCCATGTTCGACCCCTCGATCACGATGCAGTCGGCGTTCTGCAGGTCCTGCTGCATCGTGGTCGCCCCGCCACGGCCAAAGCTGGTCCCCAGACTGGGGACGGTGGAGGAGTGTCAAATTCTTGCCTGGTTTTCGATCTGCACCGCGCCCAGCGCGGTGAACAGTTTCTTGATCAGGTAGTTCTCCTCGTTGTCCAGCGTCGCCCCGCCGAGGCTCGCGAACCCCATCGTCCGCCGGGTCCTTTTACCCCCGTGCTCCCACTGCCAGCCCTTGCGGCGGGCATCGATCACCCGGTCGGCGATCATGTCCATCGCGGTTTCCAGCGGCAGCACCTCCCAGCAGGTGCCGTGCGGCCGCCGGTACAGCACCTCATAGCGGCGGGCGGACCCGGTGGTGAGCTGCAGGCTCGCCGAACCCTTGGGGCACAGCCGCCCGCGGGAAACCGGCGAGTCCGGGTCCCCTTCGATCTGGACGACGTCCTTCCCGCGCACGTAGACGTTCTGGCCGCAGCCCACCGCGCAGTACGGGCAGACCGACTTGACCACCTGGTCGGAGGTCCGGGAGCGCGGCGCGAGCCGGGAGGTGACGTGGCTCTTGACCGCCGCGCCGCGGCCCAGCGGGTCGGTGCCCGTCATCTGCCGGCAGACCGGCCATCCCTCGATCAAGGTCTTGACACCCATGACGTGCTCTTCCCCAGTTCAGGAGTGTGGTGCGGTCCTCATGCCGCGTGATGGCGCGGAGCTCAGGGGCTTGCGGGACCCTGCGGGGTCACGTGCCCTCCCTCCTGTTTTCCTTGCCCTTGCGCCTGGCCGGGCGGTTGCCGGCGGCGTCGCGGGTCTTGTCACGCGCTGCCGCGCCCGTGGCGGCAGCCTGGACGGCGGGAGCCGGCCCGCTGGGCGCGTGCGGGTGCGGGCGGGCCGGCGCCCTCTTCTCCGCGGACAGCAGCGTCCGGCCGAGGCTGGCGAGATCCTCGGCGGCCATCGCCTCGCGCATTGCCAGGAACACGGCTTCCTCGTAGGAGACGTGCTTGCGTACCTGGAGGACGAGCTGCTCGACGAGGGAATCGAACTCGCCGCTGTCCGGGTCCAGCTTGCCGAGCGCGGTGAGCGTGTCCGTGCCCTCCTGCTCCTGCTGGATGGCGTGGTCCGCCCGCTCGTCACCGTCCGGGAGCGTGTCCCGCACGGCCGGCCAGAAGTGCTCCTCTTCGATCACCTCGTGCCGGGACAGCCGCATGGTGATCATGTCCACGATGGATTTCCGCATGGACAGGTGCCCCGGTGAGCCGCCTGTGGTGTGGCTGGGCAGCGTCTGGAGTTGCTTCAGCAGCACGCGGACCTGGTTGTGCTCCCTGGTCAGCACGGTGATCGCATCCTGGACGCCCTCAGGGTCGGTGATCTGTGGCGGCTCGGCGTTGCGCCGCTCCGCGGCAGTGCGCATCTGGGCGTCGGCCGCGACCCTGGCGGCGATCCACTCGCGGACCTCCTGCGTGGACGTCGGGGTCTCGTGCGGCGGATTGGCCAGGTCCTGGCTGGTCGCGAGCGTCCCGCCACGTTGCCGTTGCTGCCCGGAGATCGTGTCCCCGCCATCGGCCGGTATGCCCGTGGCGATCATGTACGCCTGGCCGGCCGGTATGCCCAGCCGCTGCCCGGCGGCCCGGTAGTCAAGGCCCTGGCCGATCAGCTCGCGGACCTGTTCCCTGGTAGGCACGGCCGCCTCCTGCCTGCCCTTGTTCGCCGGTATCTCTTCGTTGTCGCCGGTTACCCCCTGACGTCATAGCCAAACCGGCCGCCGGGCATCGGCCGCCGCCGCGCGGAGCCGATCCCCGGGAGGCAGGCAGGGGCGCAGGACAGGTGCGCGTGCGGGTTTACGGTTGGCCGCCGGGGTAGGTGGCTCACGTTTGCCCGGCTGCAGGCGGCAGGGCGGCGTCCGGGCGGGGGACCGCGAGGACCGGCCGGGCGCGAGCAGAGCAGGGCCGGGCGCACGCAGAGCAGGACAGTGGAGGTGATGCGCGGTGACTCTGCCCGTACGACGTGGCCGGTGGCCGGAACGCGCGCGGGGCAACTGGCCGGCGGATCCCTGGGCGTGGGACCCCTTCGCCGAGTTCAACCGGATGTGGGAGCGCATGGGCAGGCTCCTCGAGCCGTCGGTCGAGGCGGGTCCCGACGGCGGCTGGGTGCCGGTGGTGGAAACGGAAGAGACCAGCGACGCCTACGTGGTGCGCGCCGAGCTGCCCGGCATGAAACGCGAGCACGTCGATGTCGAGCTGCGGGGCAACGAGCTGTGCCTGTCCGGGGAGATCAGCGAGGAGAAGCGCGGCAACGTGCTGCGGCGGCGCGCCGGCCGGTTTTCCTACCGCACCAGTGTGCCCAGCGACGCCGACGCGGAGAACATCAAGGCCGAGATGGCCGACGGGGTCCTGACGGTCCGGCTGCCGAAGTCGCCGAAGGCGCAGGCCAGGAAGATCGAGATCGGCGGCGGATCCTCCGGGTCCCGCTGACCCGGAGGATCCGCCGACCCGGCGGTCGCGGCCCCGTGACAAGCCCCGCCCCGCCGCGTGGCCTCATGCCCGCGCCCGCGACGGGGCCGGGGCTGCCCGCGGCAGCGGGCTGACAGGGGGTTCCGGACCGTTCTCTGGGCCAACAGGGCGGAGGTGGCGTCACGCATGGCCGCGGGATACCCGGTAGCGGATCTCCCCGTGCCGCTGACCGCGGGCGATGCGTTCACGATCTGGCAGTTCGCGCCGGCGGTCAGCGCGGGCCTGATCGCCGCGGCGGCCGGTTACCTGCTCTGCGCCTGGCGGGTCGGCCGGCGGCACCCGGCCCGGCCGTGGCCGGCCGGGCGGGCGCTTGCCTTCCTCCTCGGGCTCGCGGTCATCGCGGCGGCGACGCAGAGCAGCATCGGCGCCTACGATGACGTGCTGTTCAGTGACCACATGATCCAGCACCTGCTGCTCATCATGGTGGCGCCGCCGCTGCTGGTCTTCGGAAGGCCGGTCACCCTGCTGCTGCACGCCTCCCGCAACCCGCTGCACACCTGGGTCAAGCGGATCATCCGGTCCCGTGCCGTCACCGTGCTCACCTGGCCGCCTGGTGCCGTGGGGCTGTACTGCGCGGTGGTCGCCGGCACGCACCTGACGCCGCCCTTCATGGACCTCGTCCTGGAAAACGGCACCGTCCACGACGCCGAGCACGCGCTCTACCTCGTCACCGGCTACCTGTACTTCCTGCCGCTGGCCGGCTCCGAGCCGATCAGGTGGCGGGTCGCGCTGCTCGACCGCTTCGCCCTGCTGCTGGCGACCATGCCGGTGGACACCGCCGTCGGCATCATCCTCACGATGGTGCCGCACGAGATCTTCCCCGCCTACGCCCGCGACGGCCGCACCTGGGGGCCGTCCCCGGTCGCCGACCTGCACGCGGGCGGGTGGATCATGTTCATCGGCAGTGACCTCGTCATGTCCGTGCTGGCCATCATCATCGCCGTCAGGTTCGTCTACGACCCGCGGGAGGGCGGCAGGCCCGGGCACTGGGTGGAACGGCTGCGCAGGGCCACGCTGCTGCGTGACATCGCGGCGGCCGGCGTGACCGTGCGGGGAGCCGGGTCCGGCACGCGCGGCCCCGGGGGGGCCCGGAGAACCGGGGACCGGAACCACCGGAGCCACGGTCTGCGCAGCCGCACCATTGACGACGACGCGTACCTCGACGCCTACAACGCCTACCTGGGCACCCTCAGCGAGCACGCTCAGCGGCAGGACGGCGGCTGGCCGGACTGGTGAGCGGCCCGCCAGGCCCTGGCCTTCTGGCCCGCCAGGCCCTGACCTTCTTGCCGGTCAGGCCCTGGCCTTCTGGAAGAACGCGAAGAGCTCCAGGGCGCCGGCGACGACGAACGGGACGGCTGCGAGAACCGACATCCACCTGCCTCCGAAGGCGAGGCCGAGCCAGAAGACCAGGGCGCCAATCGCGAACGTGACAGTGGCGCCCACGGCCATGCCGGGAGGTTCCCGCAGCCCCCGCAGGTACGGATCGCGGTGCCTGATGAGCCACACGATGAGGGAGACGAGGAAGACGAAGACCGCAGCCGACCCGTAGATGATGATGATGAGGTAGCCGGAGACGAAGGGGTCTTTGTCCTGGAAGTCGGGGGTGAAGTCGGCGAGGAAGATACCGGCCAGCAGCACGACCGCCAGGGCGTTCGTGACTCCCCAGAAGACGAGGATGCCGGCGGGCGTCGTTATGTGCACGCGCTTCCTCATGGCGTTCAGGCGCTTCAGCATGGCCGCGGCTCACTCCTGCCGGGGCGGGGTCCTCGGGGACTGCTCCTGTCCGACTCCCGGCGGGTGCTCCCCCCCGCGGCCTGGGGGGTGTGCGGCCGGTCCGTCCGGGGGCGGCAGCTGTTCGCCCAGGGCTGCGGCCTCACCCTCGCCACCCTCGCCCAGAGTCCTGCCGTCGCCCAGCGACGCGGCTTTCGCCCGGTCCCGTTGCCGTTCCCACAGGTCGAGCAGGGGCGCGAAACTGGTGATCTTCGGGATGGGGTACTGCAGGTTGAAGTTGAACCGCGGCGGTGGGGAAGAGGTCGCCCATTCCAGCGTGAACCCTCCCCACGCGTTGGCCGCCGCGGGCGCCTTGCGCCGCAGGGAGATGTAGACGTTGTAGGCGAAGACGAGGAAGGCGAGGCCGAGGAAGCCGGCGCCGATGCTGGAGATCAGGTTCAGCGTGGTGAACCCGGCGCCCGCCGGATAGCTCGCGATCTGGCGTGGCATGCCGATGTACCCGAGGATGAAGAACGGGATGAACGTCACGTTGGTGCCGATGACCATGAGCACGAAGTGCACCTTGCCGATGGCCTCGCTGAGGTAGAAGCCGGTGGCCTTGGGGAACCAGAAGTAGAAGCCGGCCATGAAGCCGAAGAAGCTGCCCGCGAAGATCGTGTAGTGGAAGTGGCCGAGGATGAAGTAGCTGTTGTTCAGGTGGTAGTCGATCGCCGGGCTGGCGACGAGGATCCCTGTCAGGCCGCCGATCAGGAACTGCAGGAAGAACGTGATCGCGAACAGCATCGCCGTGGTGTATCTGTGCCGGCCCTGCACCATCGTGGCCAGGAAGCCGAAGTACTCGATCCCCGCCGGCACGAGCAGCCCGATGGACGTCAGCGAGAAGTAGTCGTTGACCTGCTGGCCGCTCGCGAACAGGTGGTGTCCCCACACCGCCATCGAGCCGGTCGAGAAGACGAGCAGCGCGATGGCGGTGGCGCTGTAGCCGAACCACCGGACCCCCGAGAACACCTGCAGGCACTCGGCGGCGCAGCCGACGAACGGGAAGAACATGACGTAGACGACGGGGTGGCCGTAGAACCAGAAGAGCTGCTGGTATCCGAAGACCCAGAAGTTGCTGTGGAACGCCTGAGGATCGACTCTGGCGAGAGCGAGGATCGCCATGGCCGCGAGTTGCGCGGGGAACGCGGCGATGACCAGGAGGCAGTTCGCGATCTGGGTCCAGGCGAACACCGGGATGTGCATCAAGGTCATGCCCGGCGCGCGCAGCCGCAGGATCGTCCACAGCACCGTCCAGCCCTGCATGAGCGTCCCGGCAGTGGACAGGAACACCCCGGCGATCCACAGGTCCTCCCCGGGTCCCCCGCTGTAGATGCTGTTGGACAGCGGCAGGTAGGACCACCAGCCGGCGTCGGCGCCGCCCGGCGTGAGGAAACCCCAGATCAGGCAGAGCGCGCCGAACGCGATGAACCAGAATCCGAGCAGGGTGATCCGGGGTGCGGCGATCCTCGGCGCGCCCACCATGAGCGGGATCAGGTACACCCCGAGGGCCACCGAGATCGGCGTGATGACGGTGAAGATCATCCCGCTGCCATGCTCGGTGAAGAACTGGTTGTACATCTGCGGGGACAGGATGCTCTGGCCCGGCTGGGCGAGCTGCGCCCTGATGGTCAGCGCGAGCGAGCCGTTGAAATAGAGCAGGACCAGCGAGACCGTCATCGTCATGAGGCCGATCCGCTTGTGGTCCGTGGAGAGCAGCCACTCGCCCAGCCCGGCCCGGTCGCCCGGCACCTGCCGCTGGGGCAGGGGCCTGCTAATGCGCGTCGTCATACGGCCCTCCGCAGCGCCGCGGGCGAGCCCCCTCGCGCGCGCAGCCAGCGGTCGAACTGCGCGGGCGGGAGGAGCTGCACGTTGAAGTCCATCTCGTAGTGCAGGAGCCCGCAGTACACCGCGCAGCGGCCGATGTGCCGGCCGGGATGGTAGAAGGTGGCGTCGAACGTATTGACGTGGCCGGGGTAGGCGTAGATCTTGAACTTCAGGTAGGGGATCCAGAACCCGTGGACCACGTCCCGCGAGGTCACGTCGAACCTGATCGTCCTGCCGGTGGGCAGTACGAGAGTCGGCAGTTTCCCGCCCTCGCACTGGCCGCCCGCGATCACCCGCGTCCCGGGGTAGCTGAACTGCCAGCACCACTGGTAAGCGGTGACCTGCACCTGCATCGCCGGGTCCGGTGCGTCCGGGAAGTCCCTGGCGTTCTGCACGAAGCTGGAAACAATGAGGAAGCACGCGACGCCCAGCAGGCCGCCTATGTAGGAGAGTTCCATCCGGAAGCTTTTCTCCTTCCGCGACGGCTCCGTACCGTGACGCTTTCTGTGCCAGCTCATCGCGACGGCGACGGCCGTCATCGCGAGAACGAGGCCGAAGACGACCTCGGCGATGATCGTGTTCTGCTGGAACAGCACCGAAAAGGCGCCGCGGAAGGGCACACTGCCTCCTCGCCGTCGGGGCGGGGACCGCTGGACGCACGGGCATCACAGTATGGCGACGGGCAGAGTCCGGGGGTCCCGCCGAACGTTAGTGACGGCGTACGGCACTGCCCTGTCCGCCGCCGGGTAAACGCGTTTCCCGGGTGCGGTCGTTAGCCGGCAAGCAGCATGCTCACCGGCGCGATGCGCGGAGGTTCCCATGACGGGCCGCCCGCCAGGCCAGCACCGCGGCGAGCAGCCCCGCGGAGACGCCCATGGCGGCCACACGGGCGTAGCCCGCGTCGCGCAGTTCCCGCGCCGTCCTGGTGCGGATGCGCTCCGCGGCGGCGGCGGGCCGGTGCGCTGCGCGCCGGGCCGCGGACCAGGCCGCCCGGCGGGCGCGCTGGCGCACCTCGCCGGCCTGGTGGCGCGCCCAATTCCGCACACTGGAATCCGGGACCATCTTGTCCCGCAGCGCAGCGACCGTCTCACCCAGCTCCTGGCGGCTTTGCTCCACCTGGGTGCTGAGCATGTGCAGTTCCGCATCATGGGCCGCCATGGCTGCCCTGCGCCTGCTCGTCACCGCCGTGCCCTCTCCTTGATCTCCTGGAAGTCACGGCGGATGGAATCGATCGTCATCTGCACCGGGGGCATGCCCCGCGACAGGCGGCGCGGGCCCAGCGCGGCAATGCCGCCGCCGACCGCGAACATGCCGCCGCCGACGATCGCGAGCGCCGCCGAGGGCGAGGACAGCGCCGCCGCGACGGCGGCAATCCAGGCGCCGATCATGGCGAAGTAGCCGGTCAGCATGACCAGCCCGCCGATTGCGAGCAGGCCGCCGCCCATGACGATACTCCTGGCCCTGACGAACATCTCCGCCTTCGCCAGGGCCAGTTCTTGCCGCAGCAGTTGCGACACCTGCTCGCCGAGCTGAGCCGTCAACTCCCGCGCTGACAGCTCCTCTGGCGCACGCTGTAGCTGCTCGCTCACGCTTCCCTCCCGGCCTGCACGGCGCCTCGTCAAGCCGCGCGGCCTCCTGGCGTGCGCGACGCCCGCACGAGCATCCCTGCGGCGGCGCGCAGCCAGCCGCACGACGGCGGTCCGTGCGGTAGAGGCGCAGGGCAGTGTGAATAAGGCTTCTCAACTCGGGTACCGCTGACCCGCCGTACACGGTTTACCCGCGGTACACGGTCCAAACCGGGGCGCGCTGCCTGCGAACCTGCGGTCCCCGTGGGCTGGGCTGGCGAGCCGGGCTGCCCCGGGTTCGGCGCCCCAGGGGAGGGGAAGAGTGCCCGGACCGCAGCCGGCCCGGTCCCACCGCAGCCCGCCCGGTCCCGACGTTAGGCCGCCGTGCGGCGGGGAAGTGGCAGCCTGTCAGAGCGCACGCCCATGCCCCCGGAGGTGCGGCCAGGTGAACGGCTCCTCACGCGGCCCGACGATGGCCTACCTGCTGAAGATGCAGGCCAGGGACATAGCCGACAGGTATCGCATCGCCAAGGTCGCGCGGAGCGCCATGCGGAAGGTATTCCCCGATCACTGGTCGTTCTTCCTCGGCGAGCTCGCGCTGTACTCCTTTGTCATCCTGATCATCACGGGCACCTGGCTGGCGCTTTTCTTCCGCCCCAGCCTTGCGCTCGTCCAATATCACGGATCGTACAAGCTGCTCGACGGGCTCTCGATGAGCGAGGCGTACGACTCGACGCTACGCATCAGCTTCGATGTCCGCGCCGGGCTCCTCATCAGGCAGCTTCACCACTGGGCGGCGCTGATCTTCATCGCGTCAATCAGCTTCCACATGGTCAGGATCTTCATGACCGGCGCCTTCCGCAGGCCCCGGGAAATGAACTGGATCATCGGGGTCACGCTCCTCGGGCTGGCCGTCCTGGAAGGTTTCCTCGGTTACTCGCTTCCCGACGACGACCTCTCCGGAACCGGTGTCCGGATCGCCGCGAGCGTCATCGAGTCGATACCGCTCATCGGCACATACCTGCTGTTCTTCTTTTTCGGCGGGCAGTATCCGGGATCCGTATGGGTCCATCGTTTCTATATCCTGCACGTCTTCGTCGTTCCCGCCCTCCTCGCTGCGCTGATCGGAGCTCACCTGCTGATCATCTGGCACCAGGGGCACACCCAGTGGCCGGGTAAGCGCCAGCGCGAGAACAACGAGGTCGGGGACCCGATGTACCCCTACTTCATGGCGAAGACAGGAGCGCTCTTCTTCTTCGTCTTCGGTGTCATCTCCGTGCTGTCGGCGTACTTCCAGATCAACCCCATCTGGCTCTACGGCCCGTATGACCCGGTCAAAGTCCAGGCGGGGTCGCAGCCGGACTGGTATATCGGTTACCTCGAGGGGACCCTGCGGATGATGCCGGGCATCGTCACGAACATCGGGGGGCACACGTTCGTCTGGAACGTCTTCATCCCCGCGGTGCTTTTCCCGGCACTCTTCTTCATGATTGCCATGGCGTACCCGTTCATCGAGGAGTGGATAACCGGAGATATACGACATCACCAGATACTCGACAGACCACGGAACATGCCGACCCGCACCGCCTTCGGCGTGGCGGTCATCGCCATGGGCGGCGATATCCTGGCGGCCGGTGCCGATGATCTGATATCCTGGAAACTCAACGCTCCGCTCTTCGCTGTTGTCTGGTTTTTCCGGGTTGGCTTCTTCGTCTTCCCGATCGTCCTCTTCTTCGTGACCAGGCGCATCTGCCTGGGGCTGCAGCGCAGCGAGGCGCGCAGGCTCGCCGGCGGCGCCACGTTCGGGATCGCCAGGGACCCGTCCGGCGCCTACACTCCGGTCACCGAGCCCATCTCCGGGGAGGAGCGTGCCATGAAGGAGGTCCACAGGCCGGCCCACCTGATCGCCCCGGTCCCGCGGCACGTCCTCCCCATGCCGACACCCGAGCGGGTCACCGCCCACCTGCGCGCCCGGCTCAACCACGCCTACACCCGGACGCGCCTGGAGACCAAGTACGGGGTGGGGAGGATCGAGGCCGCCGTCGCGGAGCGCGAGCTCGGCACGAAGGGCCCGATCACGCACCCGGACGCCCCGGAACTCAATGGCGGCAAGGGGCCCGGGCGTCCCGCGGGGCTCGGATGGCCCGGAGAGCCCGCAGAGCCGGTGGGGCATGGAGGACCCACCGGCGTCATGGGGCCCGCAGGACGCGGAAGACACGGGGGATCCGCGGAACCGGGAGGGCGCCGCGGCCAGGAGCGCGGCAGCCAGGAGGAAGAGGAGCGCTGAGCGGGCGCACCGGGGCCGGCCAGACCGCGCCGGTCCCGCATGCCCGGCCCGGCCAGCTTCAGGGGATTGGGGTCCCGGGGAGCGTGCCGCCCCGGGCGGCATGGTGCGCGGGGCCGCGTGCGTGACCGCCGGTGCCCGTCGCGCCCGGCGCGGGCTGTGCCCGCTGGCACGGGATCACCTGCGCCGCCGAGCTCCCGCACGCGGCGTTCCCCGCGCTGCCTGCCTGGCTGATCTGGCTGAGCAGGGCGAACCCGAAGGCGACCACGCCGAGCACACATGTGGCAACGATGACAGGCAGCAGGCGCCTGGGCCGGCGGTGCTGCGGGGACAGGCGTGCCCGCGCCGTCCGCGTGCCGCGGGGCCGTGCCCGCGCCGTCCGCGTGCCGCGGGACGCCATCTCGTTGAAGGCCGACAGCATCGCCGCCAGCCTCGGGTCCGACTTGCGCAGCGAGTGCTCGATCCCGGTGAGCTCCCGCTGCTCATTGGGCGCGAGGCCCATGACCGACCTCCGTACGTGCGTGGCTAAAAGGGTTCCTTGCTTTAGTCATCACCGCTCACCGCCATCCCTACCGTCTGGTAAATAAAGATCTTGCCCTGTCTTCCTGCAGAATTAACGATCTTGGCGACAAGGAAATGCGGCTTGTGCAACCCCTGGCGCAGCGCGCCGGCCAGGCCGCTGACCCGCGACGGCTCAGCACACAGGCAGAGTTGTGCATAACGCCCGGTGATCGGAAATGATCAGAACAATAATTGGCGATGATCGCAGCGGGCGCGGGAAGAGGCGCGGCGGGGACGTGAGGGAGACGGAAGGCGGCGCGGAAACAGGCGGGCGGAATCCGGGAAACAGGTACTACAGTCCCGGTTGGTCACAGTCCTGCCCCGCCTGCCCTGGCCAGGGCCTTGTGTGATGCGTGTCATCAATGGGATGTTACGTAGCAGCACAAGCTCACAGTCCTCTGGCGGCTCGCCCATATATGGAAGGGGAACGGTGTGGTTGCCTTCCTGCAGGCCGTTGACCTGCGGCTTCGCGCTCAGAGGCAGGCGACCCCACCCTTCCGGCTCGATAACAAACCCGGATAGCGGTACCGGGCCGCGGGGCAGCCGTCGCGGAGAGCGGAGCGGCGGCCCGCGAGAGCGGAGCGGCGATCCGCTGGGACGGATCGCCGCTCCCGGAGGCCAGCCCGCCCGCCGCGGCGGGCGGGCCGTGAAGGTACGCTTCCTACTGGCCGACGCGCACGCCGGGCATCCCCGAGCGGTAGGCGAGCGGGTCGGTGGGCTGCCCCTTGATCGGGACGTTGGCGCCCCTCTTCCACATGCCCAGCGGCATGATCGTGCGCCCGTAGGCCTCCTCCAGGGTCATCGCCCCGGCCGTGTACAGGGCCAGGGCCGCCGACACCACGAACAGCCAGCCGCCGACCTGCTGGACCACCAGGGCGCCGGCGAAGAACCCGGCCGCTGTCAGCGCCGACCCGGCGGCCAGTGACAGCAGCACCGCGAAGATGCCCAGGTTCTGCGCGGCCGCCCCGGCCGCGGCCATCCCGGTCACCGCGGTCAGCATGATGAACCAGATCGCGAACGAGGGGTTCGCCGAGCCCAGCAGGACCGGCGGCAGCACGCGGATGGCGGTCAGGAGCTGCAGGATGCCCCAGCCCATCCAGAACGCACCCCAGGCGGTGTGCGCGGCCAGGGCCACCCCGTCACGGGCGCGGAAGCTGGCGATCGCAGCGATCGTCTGCAGGATGCCGCCGGCCGTCATCGCGAACGGCCAGATCAGCAGGGGCGTCACCGCGCTGCCGTACCAGCCGGCCTGCCAGGCCCCCAGCATTCCCGTGCCGATCAGGAACCCGAACAGGCCCATGATCGACGGGGCGGCGATCGGCGTCAGGAACACCCGGGTCCTGGCCAGCCAGGCCTCGTGGTCCTCGGCTATCGCGAGCTGTTCCCAGGTGCGGGCACGGCCGGCGGCCCCGCCGTTGCCGTGCACGGCCGCCGGCTCGTTATGCGGGCCTATCGTGGCCATCTCATGTACTCCCATCCGGGGCGGCTGCCCCGAGATCGACGGTCCCGGCAGCACCTGGCCTGTGTAGCCGGTGCAGGCGCCGGGTCTGTGCTACTACCGTTAGCTGGCTTACCTCGGTTAACGATCCATAAACGTCCCTATTTGTGGGGAAAGATCCGCATTCCGTGCGGTAGTGATCCATCCCCGCGTCAATCCCTTCCCCGCTGATCCCTCCCCCGGCGCCCTGATTCCCTCCCCCGGCGCCGCCCCCCGATCCCCGGCGCCGCCCCCCGATGTCCGCAATTGCCGGCGAGGCGGTTTCCCGCCG
>Ga0070737_10004865_pt1 | contig 13145 bp, 16 predicted proteins | sample Coa_R1_10_FD_66438 | JGI IMG/M metagenome (GOLD analysis project Ga0070737, IMG submission 66438) | Surface soil microbial communities from Centralia Pennsylvania, which are recovering from an underground coalmine fire - Coalmine... | ecosystem: Environmental > Terrestrial > Soil > Unclassified... | reverse complement strand
ATAGGAGGCATGAGTAAGGTGGCGCGGCTTGCCGGTCCAACCCCGGCCAAGTGCTCGCTCACGTGGTTGCGGTAATTGAAGCCAGGCGACAACACGATCTGGAAGCGCTGCGATAAAAGTGCATGGCGAGAATCCTGGAGCACCTCCCACGGCAGCGACCAGAGTGCGCCTTCCGCTTCGATCGTGATCGGCCCGGCGGCCGGGAGCCAGTTCTCAACCGGAGCGATCAGGTCCGAGTACAAGGCTTGACTTTCCGAGCGAAGCACTTCGTTGGATATCGAAGCATCCGACGCATGTTCGGTCAAACGAGCAGCTAGCAACTGGATTTCCGCCGGCTGGGCCGGAGCGGTAGCGACGTGTATGCCGGACGCGCCATAAACCCAAATCCTCAGCGACCGGCCCAGCGTGCTATACGACAACACCGTTTCCGCGCGATCGCAGAGTAGCTGCTGCCCCAACTGCCGCTCGCCGTGCCAGGGCTCCCAGGCGATCGAGGCCGCGGGCGAGTGCTCTGCTCGCGAGTTCCCTCGCATTTGCTCGAGGACGGCAAGCGCTCCATTCTTCTCCCCACGTTCCCATAACGAGGCGGCCAGGTCGCGATGCGCGGCCTCCAGTGTGCCCATCCATCGCACGCGGTCCGCTTCGGAAGCAAGAGAAAGAAGCCCGGCATTGGCAAAGCTGATGAGCGTACGAAGCGCGGACTCGCGCTCACTCGCGCGATGATCGATACGAGCAGCTTCCGCTGACGCTTGCATCCAGTTGATCGCCAGCGGAACGTTTTCGGCGCGATGTACGAAGGCGGCCACCTGGCTGAGCCGAGTGCGTGCGATCTGCGCTCGCCGGTCCAGCAGATTGAGACGCGCGATGCCGATCTGCACCTCAGCGCGATACGAATTGTCGGCTTGCTCTCCTTGGGAAAGTTTCTCGGCGCGTGCAAAAGCCGCCCGCGCTTCCCGCCATTCGCCTGCATCGAGTGCTGCGCTGGCGCGTTCGATTACCGCAAATTGCTGAGCGAGCCGGTGTGAAGTCGCGGCCGCGCGCAGCTCCGCCTCCCTCGCCATCGCCAAGGCAATCGCCGGTTCGCCTTCTTCGCGGGCTGCGAGCGACAGGTCCATGTAGAACTGATACGCCCGCATGGGCCGGTGCCATCCGGCCCACCACCGATCCAGCCCGGCGACGTTCAGGTTCCAGAGTTGCTCTGAATTCCCCGCCGCATGCTCAACCGAAGCAAGGATCCCCTGGGCGCGCAGGCTGAGTTCCGGATAATTACCAAACTCTGCGAGCTTCGAGGCCGCTAGAGCATTGGCGCGCGCTTCGTCGAATCTCTCCATGGCCGCCTGGCAGGAGGCGATCTCCTCGCGAACAAAGCTGCTCAGCCAGACATAGCCTCTCCTCTCGAGTACAGGCGCCAGGTTCCCTCCGGTTTGCGCGCATTCGAGATCACGGACAGCATGATGCCACAAATAGAGTTGCTCAGCCTGGGCGCGCATCAGCCCGGGAGTGTTGTGCGCAGCCGTGAACACGCGGAGTGCGGTCTCCAGCGTCCTTTCGCCCTCCCGGAAGTCGCCGATTGCGTCCGCTTCGATGGTTTTGCCCAGAGCCACCAAGCCCGGTTCCATGGAAGCGTTTCGCGAGGTGGTAAGGATATCGCGGAGCCAGCGGTCGTGATGCGCCGTTTCCAGAACGGAAGCCAGCTTCATCGCTGCGCTCGCGGACCTGTCTCGCTGCGGCCAATGGACGAATACGGAGTCGGTAGCGGCGGCCACATCACGGTTGGCCAAATCCTCGCGATTCACGGAATTCAATCTTCGCTTCCGGCCCCCGATCGCAGCGAGGCGCTTCTTGGCTTCGGCCGCCCAAGGCCCGTTCGGGTCGATCTTGAGATAGGTCTTCCATTCCTGCTCGGCTGCGCTGAACAGATCCAAGCTTTCGAGAGCGACGGCGCGGTTAAAACGGGCGGTCGCGTTTCCCGGATCGCGCGCAACTACCTGGTTCAGACGCGACAGCGCGGCCTCGCAATCCTTTTTCTGATTGGACATTATGCAGCGCTCGTAATATGCGGAGGCCAGATCGATATCCAGTGATGTGTTTCCAGGCTCGAGGCGCCCGGCCTTGAGAAGAACTGCGATCGCCCTGTCCGGCTTGGAGGCAAGCAGGAACGCGCGCCCTTGCCGCTGCATCCACTCCGGATCATCAGGATGTTGCTTCAGTTGGCGAGAGATCACCGCCCTTCCTTCATCGAGCGAGGGACTCTCATCGGCCGCGCTTCCGGACCTTGTTGTGCGCGCCAGTGGTGCGGCCGGCGCACCTTCGAACCGCATTTCGAGAACGCGATTCTCACGATAGGCTTCGGCTAGATGAGAGTCCGCACGGCGGGCGGGATTGAGCCAGACAAAAGCGGTTAGCGAAGCAGCCAAGGCGGCGATCGCTCCGCCGGCAACCTTCCAGAATCTGGTCGGGCTACGGACGGGTACGCGAGCGAGTCCTGACGCGGAGGCGGCAGCAAGACGGTAGGCAAGTTCACGCCGGTCCGCGGAACGCGCGCTCGGTAGATCTTCGAGAAAGCGAATCTCTTCTGAGGTAGGCTCATCGCGAAACGCGGCCAGCTCTCTTTTGAGGACTTCTGCGCAGGCGTCACATCTGGCGGCGTGCTCGCGCAACTCGCGGCTCACGGACAGGGGAAGTAATCCGGCAACCAATCCTGCCCAGTTTTCGGTCATTCGAGGGCATTCGATCTTCATACCCGCCCGCAAACCTCGGAGAACGTTCTGCGCCTCTTTCTGGGCTTCGAAGAGCTCACGGCAAGTTACGCATCCGGCAAGGTGCTGCCAGACAGGAAGATTACGGCCGCCGTTTTGCTCGCCCGGCACTTCTCCGAGAAGCGCATCCACCGCCTCATCGGAAAGATGGGCCGCCCCATGCAGGTTTCGCTCCTCATCTGTCATAACGAAGAGCTGGTCTGCTTTCCTTTGGCGATCGGCCTTGTCGCCAATTTCGTGCGTAATTGCCTTGCGAGCCTGTGGATCGTGCTCTCCACACCTTTGACCTGTAATCCGATCCCGGGCAGCGCGGCGATGGCTTCTGCTGTGAAGCCGTGACGGAAATAAAACCAGAAGATCTGCTTATCGCGATCCCCGGTTTCGCCGCTCACGCACTGGTCGAGATGAGATTCGATTTCGCCGATCAAAATTCGCCGGTGCAGGTCCGCGTCGGTCCCGCTTTGAGCTATTGGAAATTCGTCCGTGCTGCAGGTTTGCGATAACCCTCCGTGGCGCGCAGCCATCTCTCGCTTGAAATGGTCTCGCACCACGTTCGCGCTTACAACTTTCAGGAACGCGTAGATTGAATTCTCCGATTCGAGCTTGAAGCCGCGCAGAATCGCGCAGCGATCTTTGCACAACTTCAGCAGTGTCTCCTGAATCAGGTCGTCGACGAGTTCAGGAGAGGCAGCATGCCATTGGCGTACGTGGCGGAGCACCGAATTTCCAATCACCGCATGGTAGCGGCGGATGAATTCTTCCCATGCCGCCGGGTCGTGTTTTTCGACGCATGCTCGAACAAGGGCTTCCGTTCCAAGGCCCTGATAGTCCACCGAAGTAGCAACACTATACCACCTTTTTGCGCGTTGCTGAAAGTTTTGTCGCTGCATGGAAGGGAAGCCTCGGCTTACTTCGTTCAATGCAGTGCAAGCGATTCGCTTCACTCAGCTAAGGACCTTTTCGGAGGGGGTCCTGGCGCTGACTTTTCACAGTTATTTCGGAGGGAACTATGCAGAAGCTAGTAAGTCGTATGTGTGTGCCGGCGATTGTAATCATGCTAGCGGGCTCGCTTTTTGGTCAACAAAATATCGGCTCGGAGGAAACGCCCTATTGGGCCATTCAGTCCGGCGGCGGTTTCATTGCAGGTGTCTCGCAGCTCGCAAATAGCCTGCAGAATCGCTTCAAAGTAAGCGGTTCGGGACCGTTGTTCGATGTTGGAATTACGCGCATGCATCAGGACGGCTCACCGAGCTTTTCCGTTGCATTTACCCGCCTCGCTTTCGACGGTCACGCGCGCGGAGTAGCCGATGAGTTTGCCGGTAACACATATAGCGGCAGCACCAGCCTGCCCGGCGTCATGGCAACAAAGTACTTCAATTTTATGCACCGCAAGCGATTCAGCATGGGAGTAGGTCTGGGAGCTGGCATCGGCCCGCAACTTACAGTGCATTACCGCACGACTTACGGAGGTGGCGAGATACGCCAGCGTAAATGGTCGCCGAACGAGCTGCCGGTTACGCCTTTGTTCGCCGTAACTTATCGTGCCGACATACGCCTGAATCGCTATCTGACAATCGGCCCGTTCGCGGGCGTACAGGATGCGTTGCCGGTGTTCGGCGCGACGCTGCGCCTGGCGCTTGTGCGCTGAGGTTGGCAGAAGCAAGAGGCACGGAGAGAAAGTTATGTGCTGTAGCACGCGGAAAACTTGCGTACTGGGACTGTTTTTGCTTTGCGCGAGTGCAGTCGCCAGCTCTAACAAGCAGGCTCTTATCGTTACTACTTTCACGACGGCGAAAGCGGTGAAGCTTCCAAACGGCTATCTGTCGCTGATGATGCGTAACATCGTGGATCAGTTGAACCGTACGAAGTACTTTTCGGATGTTCACTTGGAACAGGCCGGCGTATCTGAGGCAGAAAAGCACAAACTCGTGCTCTCTGGCGAGGTCACGGCCTTCCACGCCGGCAATCGTGCGGTCCGCTATCTCAGCGGCGGCCCCTGATGTATGCCATTACGAAAGGCGGCCGCAAAGGACAGGCTGAGATCGCCCTCCATGTGAAATTGCGCGATGCGATTACGCAGCAGACGATCTTCGAGCAGGATGCGCACGCGTCTTTGAGAAACAACCCTTTGAACTTGAAGATGCAAACCGCGATGACCGGCGGCGACGCAAGTCAGACTGCCAATGGAATCGCGAAAGCGATCGCGAAGATGGTGCGCGATCATTTCGCCCGCTGATAACTACGGTCTCGGAATCGTGTCGAGCTGACCGGCTTGTATTGTACTCACGCTCCCACTCCGGCAGATTCCGGCTTTTTCCCCATTTGAGAGATAAAGCGGTCCGGATGAGCTGCTTTTCAGAAACAACCTTTGTAACCACCCGTCTCGCTCGGGTGCAGTCAAGTCCGAATTCGGAGGTCGAACGGATGACAAATGAAGTGCCGCCGGGCGCGGCGGAGGAGAGAATGCGCCGTTTTTCGCGGGCGAGTGTCTGGAGCCTGCGGCTGGTTGTGCTCGCAACAATCTTCACAGCGAACATGCCGGGATTCGAGGACACGCCTCCAGCGTCGCCAACGGAAGGACACGAACGTGTTCTGTTTCTGGTACCGGCGTTCGATATCACCAACCGTGAAAATCCGGAGCCGTATACGGCTGAAGAGAAGCTGGCGCTCTCGCTGCGTATGGGCCTCGATCCCTTTATGTGGGTTTCGGCGGGCGTGAATGCCGCCCTGAGCCAGAGGGCGAACCAGTTTCCGCAATATGGACAAGGTATGCAGGGCTTTGGCAGACGATATGGCGCTGCCATGCTCGATACCGTGAACGGCGGGCTGGCCTCGACGGCGTTTCGGATGGCGCTCCACCAGGACCCACGCTTTCACCGCCTGGGACACGGCAATGTTATGCACCGGATGGCGTATGCACTCAGCCAGGAGTTCTGGACCAGGGGCGACAACGGTACGCGGCAGTTCAACTGGTCGAAGATTCTCGGAACCCTTAGCAGCAGCGCGCTGGCAAACGCGTATTATCCGCCCGCACAACGAGGCTTGGGATTGACGATGAACCGGTTCGGCATGAACCTGATGTGGGACCCGACAGGCCTGCTCACGGATGAGTTCTGGCCGGACATGCAGCGCAAGCTCGCCCGTACGTTGCATACGCGGAGGCGTCATGAGTAGGCACGAAACGGTCGTCCCGGACACTGCGGCGGCCCTTTATCGCCGGGCTTGCGTCACGACCAACTATTCCCGCCGAAAGATGATTCGGCTGACTGCAGATTCGGCGGAGCTGATGTTCGCTGCGGGGCTTCTACTCCGGCTCATTGTTTGTGGATTCTGCTATCCACATCATTTAAGCCCTGCCAGAAACCATTGGCAGTTTGGATATGAGATGGGCCGGGTGGCGCGCTCGATCTGGCAAGGAAACGGCTTCTCATCTCCGCTCGATGACGCAACCGGGCCTACTGCGTTTTATGCGCCGATCTATCCATATTTGATTGCTTTATGCCTGAAGATCTCCGGCGGTGTAAATCCCGCGAGTTCGGTCGCGATCCTTTCGTTGAACTCTGTTTTCAGCGCAGGCACCGTCTTTCCGATATGCCGATTGGCCGACATATTGTTCGGTCGCAAGACGGCGCGGTACGCAGGATGGACTTGGGCCTTCTATCCCTATGGCATCGATTTTTCTGCAAACCGAATTTGGGAGAACGCTCTGGCATGCCTGCTATTCAGTTGTGCGCTTTTGCAAACCGTCCAACTCTGGCAGCGATGGCGGAACCAGAAATCGGCCCTGTGGGGCGCTACATGGGGCGTTGCGGCACTTGTTAGTCCATCGCTCGTCGCACCATTCCCAATTCTCGCTGCATGGTTGGGCCTAAGAAAGCCGAGGCGACAAAACGCGCTCAGAATCTTGATTCCTGCGAGCATGTTCCTGATTACGATCGCACCTTGGAGCTACCGGAACTATCGCGTGTTTCATCGGCTGATTCCGCTGCGCGACAACTTCTGGCTCGAGGTGCACGTCGGCAACAATGGCGATCTCTCTGACGTGACGCCCGATTCCGGGCTGCTTTCTCACAATCACCTCGAGTATGGGCGGTTCAAGACATTAGGCGAAACCGGTTACATGGCTGCAAAACGTGCAGAGTATCTCGGGAAGGCGCAGGCGCATCCTTGGTTCTTCCTTCGCATGATATTCCGGCATTTCCTGTATCACTGGACGGGATTTTGGTCGTTCGATCGCGAGTTCTTGATGAAGGAGCCATTTGAGATACAAAACATGGCTGTTTCGTGCAGCATGCTATGCCTGATGCTCGTCGGCATACGCCGGGCTGCTCGACGACACCTCTTGGGGTCCTGCGCGCCGCTGCTGATCGCACTCGCGATTTATCCGGCCGTTTATTACGTGACACACTCATCGCCGGAATACCGCCATCCTATGGACCCGATCGCAATCGTATTCGGCTGCTTCGCGATTGCGTGCCGGCGAGAGCCGGTTGCTGCCGTAACCCAACCGGAATAAGCTTTCTAAAGAATCAGCCAAAGGCATGCAATTATCGCTCAGGCGAAGATTTTGATCCTGACGAGAAGCCTGTTAAGTTGCAAAATGACATGCCGGAGTCAAGCCCGAAATTTTCTGTAAATTGAATCTCCCGACTGACGGCATTCAGGCCGCGTTTTTCGCCGCTTCGGCGGCAGTTTCCTGTGGTTCCTCCATAGTGAAGTAAATGCGCTCCATCCATTCCTGATTGAGTTCGATCATCCATGCGCTAACCAGGCGCAGGCAGGCCTGCTCATTGGGGAAGTTCCGGATGACACCTGTCCGTCGTTTGATTTCCTGGTTGGTTCGTTCCAACATATTGGTCGAGCGCATGCGTTTGCGATGGCGCTCGGGCAACTGGTAGACCGTCAGAATCTCCTCGCCGTGATCGTCCAGCAGCGCGGCCACTTTGGGCACTCGTCTGGCTAGCGTTTCGATCGTTTCCTGCAATGCCTTGCGTGCTGAAACCAGGGTAGGCGCTTCCGTGATAGACCTCAGCGCAGCCAGCACGAGTGCTTTGTCACGCGCAGCGGTGTGGTTGAGTACGTTGCGCACAAAATGCACCTGACAACGCTGCCAGAGCACGCCCTGGAAATGCCGGGCAATGGCTTTGCGCATTCCTTTGTGGTCGTCCGAGACCACATACCGCACGCCGCGCAGTCCGCGCCGGCTCAGGTCGCTGAACACTTCGCCCCAACTCGCTTCGCTCTCGGAATCCGACACCCACACCCCCCAGCACTTCCCGGAATCCTTCCGCGCTGATGCCCACCACGATCAGCACGCCCTGGCTGATCACTTCGCCGCGGCGCCGTACCTTCTCATACCGCGCGTCGATCATCAGATACGGATAGCTCTTCTCGAGCGCACGCTCGCGCCATTGGCGGATCTCCTCGTCCAGCTTCATTGCCAGCGCCGAAACCTGGCTCTTGCCGATCTCCAGCCCACATAGCGCTTCCGTGATGTCCCGCACCTTGCGCGTGGAAACTCCTTCCACATACATCTGCATGATGGCCAGCAATAGTGCTTTCTCGCTGCGCTGATAGCGCTCGAACAGCTCCGTCTGGAACTGCCCCTCACGATCCTTCGGTACCAGCAGTTCCAACTCTCCCACCCGCGTCTTCAGCACCCGCGGCTTGTAGCCATTCCGATGCCCACGCCGTTCGCTGGTCCGCTCGTAACTGTCGGCTTGCAGAAAGCTCGCAAGCTCGGCCTCCAGCACCTGCTGAACGACGCGCTCCACCAGCGCTTTCATCCCGTCGTCGCCAGATGCTGCCGCCTCTTGCCAGACCCCCTTTGTTCGCTATCTGTGCTCTTGCGAGCCATCACCTCTCTCCTTTCAAACGTTTGTTAGACAAAAACATTCTAAGGAGATTCTGTTGGCTCGCTCTGCCTCGCGCTCTGCGCTCGCTTCGCTCGCCTATTTACAGAAGTTTAAGGGCACAATCTGTTTATCTTCGTCCGACTTTACCAATGATTCTTCGCCTGACGCCCCATTCGCCGCCTTCTGGGAGAGGTCCATGTGGCCATTGCGGCCGGAAGCATAAGCCAGCGGATCGCTGAAAGTAACATTTTCCGGCCGAGAGATCGAGAAACGAACCAGCCCTGCTGCAGCTGGCGGTTTGCGGAAATATAGCAAAGCGAAAAGCGCTGCGATGGACGCGAAAAGGCAGGTAAGTGCCCACGCAAGGTGACTCGTGTTCCATGATGGCGCTAAAAGCGTGGCGCGGCTTTCGCTTTCAAACGCTCGTTTACCGGTCGCGATTTCGTATAGCACCGTGCCGAAAAGCGAAGATGTCCGTTCGCGCATCGGTCTCCTTACCCTCCAACTGCTCTGGCGCCATGTACGGCAAGGTTCCCAGGATCATGCCTTCTTCCGTCAGCGGGTCGGCAGGCTGGTTACGCGCGAGGAAGACTTCGCCATCTCCGTTTTCGCCAAACCAAAATCGACTATTTTCACCCCCGATTTCGTTAGCAAAATGTTGCCGGGCTTCAGATCGCGGTGCACCACTCCGTGCCGATGCGCGGAATCGAGAGCATCGGCGCTCTCAATCGCATAGCGAAGCATCTGCTCGATCGGCAGCGCACCTCTGGCAACCCGTTTCTCGAGCGTTTCTCCTTCGAGGTACTCCATTACCCAAAAGTCGACGCCATTCTCGCGGCCGATGTCATACAGCGTGCAGATATTGCCGATGGCTCAGCGCGGAGATGGCGCGCGCTTCACGTTCGAAGCGCTACCTCAGGCGCCCTTTCCTAGACAAGTGAAAGGGAAAGATTCTAATTGCAACGGTTCGGTTCAATCGCTTGTCATTCGCGCGATAGACGTCGCCTATTCCCCCGCGGCCCAGTTGCTTGATGATTTCGAAATGACCCAGTTTCGTGCCGGGAGCGAGTGTGGATGAGAGCGGTGAAGTTTCCAGAAATGAATCGGCACTGCTTTCCATCCAGCAGGGACTGCACTTCGGCTCGAATTTCTGCATCGTCGGGGCAAACGCGTTTTAGAAAGCCCATGCGTTTTTCGGGCGGCTCGGCTTGCGCGGCCCGAAACAATTCCTCTACTCGTTTGCAGAGGTCAGCCTCCATGCCTTGTTCCCTCCCGCGTCAACTCGCGTTTGAGCCAAATTCGGGCAAGCTTCCAGTCGTGAATGACGGTGTTGGGATGTAGGTTAAGTACCTCGGCTGCCTCTTCGACGCTCATGCTCCGAAATAGCGAAGTTCCACGATCCTGGCTTTGCGCGGATCGAATTTTGCTGGCTCATTCAGGGCGTCGTCGAGAGAGACAAGCGCAGCCATGCGCACCGTCCCTAAATCGGCACGAGCCCGCGCCGGATCGCAATCGTCACCGCCTCAGTCCGAGTCGCCGCGCCCAGCTTCGCCAGAATCTGCGCAACGTGAAACTTCGCCGTGTGATCGGAGATCCCCAGCTTTCCCGCGATCTCTTTATTCGCCAGCCCGTCGGCCATCATCCGCAGCACTTGCCGCTCACGCTGCGTCAGCTCTTCCGGAATGTAGGCATTCTCGTCAGCAGCCAATCGAGCCGAATCCGGCAATCGCCGTTGAGCCTGCTCGCGCGTGAGCACAGTCAGATCCTGCGCCGCAGCCAGAATCGCGGTCGCGAGCTCTTCGGCGGAAACATTCAACGGAAGCCACGCGCGCAGCTGCGCATCGAACGAAGGCGCGGCATGATCCGATAGCAGCACAACCAAGCTTTCGACCGGTGCCCGGCGCGCATGACCGATCACAACGCAAACGTCGGAAAACGCGGCGGGCGAATCGACGATCTCGATCCGCTCGTCCTGCGCGAGCAGGTCGGCGACGGCGCGTTCCTGCGTCCGGCTGTCGCCAATAATCCGAACGCGAGTCATCCGCGCGACTGGCTTCGTTCCCTCACCTTTAACTCCACCTCAACCGGCTTTCCGCCTCGCAGGACAACGGCCCTGATCTCGCGTCCAACAATATCGCCGCGCAGTGCATCGTGCAGCTCGTCGATGTCGCCCATCCCTGCACCGTTGAAGAGCACCAGAATATCGCCCAGCTGCAGACCAGCCTCGTGCGCCGGCGATTCCGGTTCCACGCTCAGGATAATCAGCCCGCGATTCTTCACGTCCTTGAGAGTGCTGCGCAGCTCATCCGGTAACCCTACGGGCTGCACACCGATTCCCAGATAGCCGCGCCGGATTCTGCCCTGCTCCAGAAGCTCGCGCGCAATTCGATCGATGGTCGTCATCGGAACTGCGATCGTGGAATGCCGCGAGAGCGCAGGTGTCGCCATGCCGATCAGCTTCCCGTCCGCCGTAACCGCTGCTGCGCCCGCCTGCGATGGATACAGATTTACATCCAATCGCAGGAAGCGATCCAGCGCTCCTCCGCGCCACATTTTTCGTCCCGGACCAGCCGCACCCAGCACCCCCAGGCTCGCCGTTGCGCCCACATCGGCGGTCATTCCGACGATCAGCGTCAGCGAACCCGCTTCGAGCGACTCCGCGTTCGCGCTTTCGAGTACCCCGCCGCTCAGTCCCTCCGCTTTCAAAATCGCAAGATCGATTCCGGCTTCTCGCCCCAGCACCGTTGCGCGCACCTCGTTTCCGTCCGCGCTCTGCACCGGCACGCTGCCCTCGCGCCGCAAGGCATGATTAGCAACGGCGATCAGATCGTTCTTTAATTTGATGCCGCTCGTCACCCGGTAAGCTGCCGATTTCACGGCCACAACCCCGGAAGCCGCTTCCTTCACGAGCGCTGTCAACGCGCGCGAGAACCCGGTCAACTCGTTTACAGATGAACCATTCATGACCTCACTATGAGCGTTTTGCGCCCTTGCTCGCATCCGCCTTTTGGGCAGGCGCCTGGAGCATGTAAAATTCGTAGGTGCGCGAAGCTCCGGCTCCCCCAGCGCTGCCCTTTGAAGAAGCGCGGCAAATCGTCGTTGATACCGTGCGCGCACTTCCGCATCCCCGGACAACCGAAACGGTTCCGCTCGATGCTGCTTATGGACGGCGTCTGGCTGAGGCTCTTCGCGCCGATCGCGATTATCCCGCTCTTCGCCGATCCCTCCGCGACGGTTTCGCTGTGCATGCTTCCGATCTCCCGGGCACTCTGCGCGTCCGCGGCGAATTGCGAGCCGGTGAGCATGCTGCTATCACACTCGGCCCGGGCGAGGCGATTGAAATCATGACCGGTGCACCGCTTCCCGAAGGTGCCGACGCTGTTGTCATGGTCGAGCATGTCACTCGCGTGAACGGCGATGTCAAAATCGACCGCACTGCCGAGCCGGGTCAGTTCATCAACGGCCGCGGTGCCGAAGCACGAGCCGGCACGGAACTGATTGCGCAAGGCACCAGGCTCGATGCGAGCCACATCGCAACTCTGGCCGGCGCAGGCCGTTCTTCCGTTCCGGTTTTCACCCGTCCGCGTGTGGCCATTCTTGCCACCGGCGATGAAATCGTAGCGCTCGACGAAGAACCGCAGCCGCACCAGATCCGCAACTCCAATTCGCACATGCTGGCCGCGCTGGTGCGCCGGGCGGGGGGCGAACCTTCCATCCTTCCCATCGCGCGCGATACCCGTGCCGCTCTCGATCCGCTGCTCGTGCAGGGTCTCGCCTCCGACATGCTCGTGATCAGCGGCGGCGTGTCTGCCGGCAAGTACGATCTGGTCAAGCCTGCTTTGTGCGAACTCGGTGCGCTGTTCTATTTCGAGCGTGTCCGTATTCAGCCCGGTCAGCCCGCGGTTTTTGGCACGCGCGCCGCCAAGCCGGTCTTCGGCCTTCCTGGGAATCCAGGCTCCTCGCTCGTCACCTTCGAGCTCTTCGCCCGCCCTGCACTCGAACTGCTCGCCGGTGAATCGGAGCCCATCCTGCCTCTGCTCTCTGCTCGCTTTGAAGCACCGTTTCGGCATAAGCTCGGTCTCACACGCTTCCTGCCCGCACGCCTCAGCGCCGATGGCCAGCATCTGCGCCACATTCCCTGGCAGGGATCGAGCGACATCCCCGCGCTCGCCCGGGCCAACTGTTTTCTCGTTGCCGATCACGATCGTGAAAGTTGGAACACCGGCGATTCCATTCGTGTCCTGTCAAAGCCATGAGCAAACTTTCGCACTACAATAACTCCGGCGAAGTCTCAATGGTCGACATCTCGGAGAAAGCGCCAACGAGACGCACCGCACGCGCGCACGCTTTTGTCCGGATGAGCGCCGAGGTGTTAGCCGCGCTGCCCTCGAATAAGAAAGGTAACCCGCTCGAGGTCGCTCGCATCGCCGGTATTTCGGCCGCCAAGAAAACAGCGGAGCTGATTCCGCTCTGCCATCAGATCCCGCTCTCGCACGTGGCGATCGAGTTCGTGCAACAGCCCGACGGCATT
>Ga0070737_10004863_pt1 | contig 13149 bp, 7 predicted proteins | sample Coa_R1_10_FD_66438 | JGI IMG/M metagenome (GOLD analysis project Ga0070737, IMG submission 66438) | Surface soil microbial communities from Centralia Pennsylvania, which are recovering from an underground coalmine fire - Coalmine... | ecosystem: Environmental > Terrestrial > Soil > Unclassified ... | reverse complement strand
GGGATTGTCACCGATCCTTCGGGGGCGGTGATCACAATGGCCAAGGTGTCCGCCACTAACGACTCGACTGGCGTTACCAATACCACAACAACCAATAGCAGCGGGTATTATTCGTTTCCCGCTCTCCAGCCTGGAACCTATACCGTCCGGGTTTCCGCGACGGGATTCAAAACCAGCGTGCAACAAAACGTTGTGCTGTACGCGCAAACGCCGACACAGCTTCCGTTTAAGTTAACGCTGGGCAACATGACTCAGACAGTTACCGTGAAAGCTGCGCCGCCTGCGCTAAGTTACAGTTCGGCAAGTCTGGCGGAGATTGTTCCTCCCAAGGCGATTACGTCGCTGCCTTTGATGGGACAGAACGTGTATTCGCTGCTGACAATTGCTCCGGGAATCACTGGATTAGGGACTCTGCAAAGCAGCCCGAATACAGGGAACGACGTTTTTGCCACAACGTCGGCTCCAGCGATTAACGCAGGTGGTCGAAGCTACGAATCCAATCTTTTCACTCTTAACGGGAACAACACAACGGCCACCCCAGTTGGAGGTACTGCGCAGGCGACTCCGCTTCCGGATACCGTCTCGGAGATGCGGATTTCCACAAATGACTATGATGCGGCTTATGGCGGCGCCGCTGGTATGGTAGTTAATGTGACCACCAAGAGTGGCACCAATCAATATCATGGTGACCTCTTCGAGTATCATACTGACAGCGCTCTGTCTTCCCGCAATGTGTTTCAGAGCACTCCCGGGTCGGTACACGCGTTCCGGCGCAACGAATTCGGCGGCACTTTAGGGGGCCCAATCCTGAAGAACCGGGTTTTTATGTTCGGTTCGATTGACCTGTTGCGATCCTCGGGTGCTTCATCATTCGTTACAAACTTTGAGACCCCTCAATTTACAAACTTTGTCACAACGCAATTCCCGAACAGCATCGCGGCCAAAATTCTGAAGGGTTATGGTCCTGGGCCTGGGATTACGCTTACCAACATCGAGACACTTTCGCAGTATTACCAGGCAAATCCCGGCTATTACTTCCCCACCGTTCAGTCGGCAGAGGCTTTGGGCTTCTCTCCGGATATGCCCACGGTTGGGCAGGGAACTTTTACGCCGACAGGGACGCGCAACGGCACACAGTGGACTTTACGCCCGGACTTCTACTTTAATCACCAGAAAGACCATCTTTTTTACTATGTTTACCGTTCAAGCAGCAACGCTCTGAGTGAAGACCCACGGCCAGCCTTCAATGGAACAAACCCGAGCTATACGATGACGATGAACCTCAATGAAGTCCATACCTTCAGTCCCAGCGTCATCAACGAGGCGAGTGCAGGTTATTACCGTACGTATGGCGCGGCCTTGAATCCGCCATCCGCGCTGGTTGTTCCCGGCGTCAACGTAAACGGCGTCTGGGGCTGGGGAGGAAACGGTGGGTTTGAATTCTCTCCCGGTGATTTCGTCCAGAACGTTTATAACTGGAACGACATGGTCACGATGATTAAGGGCGCACACACCTTCAAAATGGGATTTGGCGCCCGGCGCTGGGAAGACAACGCTAACTTCACGGGGATCTACCAACGCGGCGATTATTACTTCAACAACCTCGTGGACTTCTCTCAGGACATGGCCTACAGTTCGACGTTTCAGGGAGTCGATCCTACGACCGGAAAACCGACCAGCCAGGTGCGTGGTTACCGTGGGACTGAACTTGACGCTTTTATTAATGATAACTGGAAGGTTCGTCACGATCTCAGTCTGAACCTTGGGCTTCGGTGGGATTATTTCGGAAACCCAAGCGAAGCTACTAACAAGCAGGAAAACTTCCTGTTCGGCAGTGGGTCGACATTCATTCAGCGCTTGGCGAACGGAAGCGCACAGGTTGTGCCGGCGCTCTATGCCAATGCGCGGCATGATAATTTTGCGCCGCGGTTTGGCTTCTCGTGGAATCCAAGTTTCGAACAGAGGCTGGTGCTCCGCGGCGGCTTCGGTCTTTTCTACGATCGACCAAGTAACCAGATATACACGAACAATCGGACCAATCCGCCACTCTTTGCTGTTCCAACCTGGGGGGTTCCAACTGGCACTCCTGTTGCCTTCGGTCTTTGTTCACCAACCTCCTCACTTGACGTGAACTGTCCGCAGAACCCGGATCTCAGTCAGGTCACACTTAATAGCGCCAATGGGCTTGTAGCTCCCATCAACGGGGTGCCGACACTCATCCCAACAACGCTTTACGGAACCACACCTCAATTCCCGACCTCATACAGTGAGAACTGGAATATGGGAATCCAGTATGGGATTACACGCAATATTGTTGCGGAGGTTGATTACATCGGAGATGTCGGGCGCCGCAACTATTTGAGCACGGATATCAACCGGATCAACGGGGATAATGTAGGAGGTTTCCTACGGCGTCCCAACCCGAATTTTGCGGATATCGAACTTTCACAACCGATTGGCAATAGCAACTTCAACGCAATGTCCGTGGGATTGCGCCGGATTGCGCCTCATGGTATCACTTTCTCAGGTTATTACACGTGGTCCCATGCTTTTGACTTATGCTCTGACTACCTGCAGGGTGGTTGTGCCATTCCCAATATATCCGACATCATGGGGAACTACGGCCCGTCGGACTTCGACGTCAGGAACCACTTTGCAGGCTATGCAACATGGTCGGTTCCTCAGTTGTTTCAAAACAACAAATGGATGAACCGCGTATTGACCAACTGGACAATCAACGGCGTCGTCGCACTTCAGTCCGGCATGCCATTCTCTGTGGTCTGTTACGCAGGATATCCCACCTGCGACTACAACCTTGATGGATACAATTATGACCGCCCGAGCATCAATGGGCCCGTTAAATTTGCCGCCGATCACCTCACTGTTCAAAATTACCTGAACGGAATATTCCTTCCAGGCGGCGGGCAATTTGGGACACAATTCTATGCCCCCACCGGTGTGCAGGAAGGCAATCTGGGTCGCAACACTTTCCGGGGGCCTGGTCTGGCGGACGTCGATTTCTCACTCGAACGGCGTTTCCCGCTGTATGAGAGAACGGAGTTGGACCTTACCCTCGAATCCTTTAATGCTTTCAACCGTGTCAACCTGGGCCAGGTGGATGGCAGCATGACTGACAGCACCTTCGGCCAATCTACTTCCGTAGCTGGCAATCCGCGTACCTACCAAGTCGTTGCGAAGATCCTGTTCTAGTTCTTTGCAAGGGTAGCAAACCTCAATTGCAGGGTTCCGGGAAGCGGGCTGATCTTTGGGCTTCCCGGAACTCACCCATCAATGCTTTTCCTCAGGAAGCGAAAGGAGACTTCAGTCACAATGCGTATTTGTCCTGTCGACGGCAAGTGGCTTGCCATTGCTCTCTTGGTTATCGCTCCACGGCTACTTAGCAGGCCAACCAGCCAGAACTTATCATCGTCACCAGAGACCGGGCTGAAGCTGACCGGTCCCATCCGCATCACCAAGAGCACGCGGATTGCGCCCGGCACTTACCAAATCCGGGTCCCTGCTGGCAGGGCTGTCATTGACATTGACGCCGATAACGTAACCCTTAACCTTTCAGAAGTCACGATCACCAGCGGGATCAAGGCTCCCTGGGACCGAGTTGGGATTGGGATTCGCTCTGAGGGGCATAATCACGTTACCATCATCGGCGGCGCCGTTCATGGATACAAGTACGGAATATTCGTCCAAGGAGTAGATCAAGGCATAAAAGTCATCGGAACCGACGTGAGCGGGAATCGAGCGCAGAAACTGCTGTCAACGCCGACGCATTTCAACGTAAAGGATTGGGTCGATATTTTTCATTTGGACTCGTGGGAGTCTTACGGTGCCGGATTGTACCTGAAGGATGTCGAATATGGCTGGGTAAAAGGTGTGTCAGCACACAACGAGCAAAATGGAATTCTGCTGGCAAATGTTTCTCATACGACAGTTATAGATAATGACGTCTCGCACAATTCGGGTTGGGGAATCGGCCTGTTCAATTCCTCGTGGAACGACATCCTTGATAACCACGCGGATTGGGACGTCCGATGCGAAGGCAAGACCTACTCCGCAGGCTGTGATTCAGCGGGAGTGCTGCTGATGGACGGAAGCGACTACAATCGCATTGTCGGTAACAGTTTTATCCACTCCGGTGATGGGTATTTTGTGAGCAAACCCCATACCGGCCATGCCAGCAATGATAACTACGTTGCCTACAACGACGGAAGCTATTCACCACACAATGCATTTGAGTCAACATTTACGAGCGGCGACCAGTTCTACCACAACAAGGCAAATCACTCTGATTATGGATTTTGGCTGGGGTTCTCGCGGAACACAACAGTGACCGACAACCAGATTGAGAATTGCACGCACGACGGCATCGCTATCGAGCACGGTTCCGGGAATTTTATTGTCCGAAACCAGATTATCGATAACAGAGGGGCTGGCATCCGCCTGTTCCGCCGCCAGCCCGTGCCCGACCCGAGCAGAAGGTATGTGATTCTGCAGAACACCATAGCGGGAAACAAGATCGGAATCCTCATGAACCAAACTTACGACGTTATGGCGACCATGAATAATTTTAGTAACAATCCTGTTTCCATCAGGGTCGAGAAGGAAAGTCATAGAATCTTTCTCAAAGGCAACAGTTACACCCCTGCAGGAACCAAGAAAATAGAGGTAGACAGCACGAGTTCGGTAATTTCAAATTGAAATGCTCGGAACCTTTCCACAAGAGGTGATGACAAAAAGGGCCGCTTCGCGCAGGTGGAGGCGTGAGGAATCGAGCGCTTTTAAACCTATGGTTCGATTGTACGGGGTATGGCTGGATTTATTAGAGTCGGGCTAGAGTTGGGGGCTTGTGTTTCTTGCCTCCCGAATACGGAAAGAACCGGGGTCTCGGATGAACCGAAGAAGCTTTGGAAAGACAATTGCCGGCCTTGGCACAACATGGATAGGTCTTCCCGGTATGGCCACTACGAGGGAAGCCTGTGGAGCCGGCTCTCATCCTGGATCTTCTGGAAATTCGGGGCTAGGTTTCCCGTCGGGGAAATACACCCCGTTTGGTTACATCGATAATCCCTACCACACCTGGGCCCTGCACCCTAGCGGGGTTCTCCGCTCCGTTCCCGCTATCGGTATAGGGCTATACTTTCCGGCAGGACCCGGGGGTTATTTCGATTATCAACGGAACTCTGTCTATAGAATTTTTTTCCGGATCGCACTGAGGATTCACGGCCAAGTCTATTTTAACGAGAGCGACTTCGAAAAGACCGGAATTGAACTCTTCGCAACACACCATAGCAAGAATATCCTGACTTTTGCCTTTTCTGCAGGTCCTCTCAACGTGCTTCTGCCATTCTTTCAGATTGGAGAGAATTCGCTCGCATGCTATGTTCACTTTCAGAACAAAGCCTCCAATGTTGAAGAATTGGAAATTTATGCAACCGAGCAGCTTCAGCTAGGCGATGCAGTCTGGTGGGGAAGAGATGGTGTGTCCGGCGTGTATGACCATAATGCTGACGCACTGCTGCTCCGATCTTTTGCCGCCGGACCGGCCTTTTGTTTGACTTCCACCCTTCCGAGCGCGAGCCATATCGTAAGTGCAGACGAACAGACACTGGCGGCTTGGATCGCCGGCGCTGAGCCATCGAAATTGCAGGACACTTCGTATTTTCCCAAGCCTTTGACAGGCGGCCTGAGTTGTCGAGTCAATGTGCCCGCCGAAGGTCAGGTGAAATGCGGCTTCGTCGTTACCCGTGGGGTCGATTCGCGCTTTGTCTATGAAGAGACACAGACATCTCGTCTGCAGCTAGCAGGCACTTTTGAAGAAAAGAAAGCGGCGGATGACATCTTTTGGTCCCGTGCTCCGAGGCTTGAAGGTGACTTCCCGGCAGCTTGGAAGCATTCCTGGGTTTACGATTTTGAGACACTTCGCATGATGGTGCGACGTCCAATCGGCTGCTACAAGCATAACTGGGATGCCATGCAGATCCAAGCCCCCCGAAATGTGCTGGCTGAAACCTCGATCGACATGTGGACTTTGAGCTACGCCGATGATGAGAGTGCGAAGCGGGTCCTCTTGGGGCAATTCCAGGATGCGCTGGAAGCCAACGTTCCCTGCATGCGGGAAGACGGAACGATGAATATGGTTGCCGCCGATGGAAGCGAATGTGGGACGGCGATCCAATGGTGCTATCCCTTCTATTGCCTGGAATCCGTCTATCTTCGGCATCCGGATCGGGCCTGGCTTGAAGAGCTGTACCGGTATCTTGTGAATTATATTGAATGGACGCTTAGAAACCGACGAGACCGTGACGGTTGGATCATTGCCAAATGCAGTTGGGAAACGGGCATGGACGCCTCGCGCCGTTTCCTGATCGAGCAGCCTACCGGCGGCGAGTTAATCGACTTCATCCACATATCTGAGCTTCAGGCCGCGATGTCTCATGCTGCAAGTGTCATGAGGCGCTTCGCCGAAGTATTGGGAACAATTTCGGATCTGAAGCGGTGGAATGACCTGGCCGAAACTTATGCTCAGAAAACACGCGAACTCTGGTTCCAGGGTTGGTTTTACGATGTGAACGCCCGAACCGGTCGCCGCATTATCATCCCCGGATACCGGCCGATCACTCAGGTTGGCCCCATTATGTGTGGGGTCGCCACGCCCGATCAAACGCGTGAAATGATTCCCAAAATGCTGGAATATCCTGACCGGGAGCCATCCTGGCTGGAGTGGGCTTCGCAGGTGTTCCCTTATGCAGAATCGATGTGGATGGCAGGGCAGCGAGAGTTCCTATCGCAATCTCTTCACGCGATTATCTCCCGCGTTTACGCCTCCATGGACCGGCGAAAGGCGGAGCAGGGAGAGCACCTGGGATGGCCTGGCGTGAGTTGTGAGATTTGGGGGCCGAAAGGCGCCTACGGCGGCGAAGGATATGGATGGGGAGCAACGTTGCCGGCGCACATCATCCGAAGCCTGTTTGGGTTCCGCGAGGGCACGTGGCCCGTTAAACCCTGGTTCATCTTGGGACCGAATCTGCCTGAACCGATCGTTTCTCAGGGCAAAGACTTTTTCTTGCGTAACATCCGCTACCGGGATATGGTTTTTGACATCCATTATGAACGAAGAGCCAAGGGCTACCTTCATGTCACGATTACCCGAGTTGGCAGTCCATGGTCAAAAAATGTACGGGTTATGAATGAAAACGGAAAAAGTATTAACTTCATAAATACCGATGCAAGGCTGGAATTCGATGCCGAGAACCATGCCCTCTATCGGGTCCAATTGTAATTGGGAATTCACAGACGCAGGCTGTGCATGATGAAAAGAAGATCGTTTCTCAAGCGTGCCGCCACGTTGCCATTGGTCGCACAAACACTAAGAGCTGAAGACAACCCGGTGCAAGTAAACGGGAAAAAGTTGATTCGCGGGCGGTATAAGCCTGGCCGGATTCAAAACGACTACAGCATGTTCTTGCCGGGCGAGCGGGAAGCATTGCAGAAATCTCCTCGCATTGTTGAAATTGGCGGTGAGGGCGTCAGGGCCCGGGTTGGAACGGAAGAGAAAATCCTTGGGTTGAGCGAGTCCATTGGCGGCTGGCGACTGGTCGCAATACTTCCATGGCTTAACGGCGTTGCAACAGCTGTCTTTGAAAAGCATGTTACGTATCAGGGGATGATCGTTTATCTCACGAAAGAAGGCGAAATCGCGAGGATTCCCAAGCGCATTGGAGACCTTTCCAGCATCCGGCCGCGCCCGACGAATACGCCTCATGGAATCAAGTTTGAGCGGCCCGCCAAGTACATTCCCGGCCCGGACGTTCTCGGGGAATACATTCTCAATTCCGATGAGGACCCGTGCTATGAGAACGTTGCCGCGCTTGGACCGGAGTTCATTGGGTGGACACTGGTAGCCAATGAAGAGACGGCTCCCAAGAGGTCACTCTGGCTCGAGGCGGATGGCACATCCCGCCAATTTGGCACAAATCCTGAATCTCTCTGGGCGCCTGACCTTACGGGACGACTCTTTGATCCCAGGCGTTTTCTTCCTTCTGAGTATTTGTACGACTACGTCGATGGATACAGCAAGCGAACGCTGCTTGGGGGATACCTGCCGGCCGCTGATATAGGGGTCTGGAATCCAAAGTTTCGCGTCGGGTATGAAGTGATGGTTGTTCTCCCGCCGGGTGACGACGCACGCCCGGTCGGCCGCGTTCGCGCAATGCTGCCACCCGGCTCCAAAAGAGGTCTGATCCCTCCAGGCGACACCAATGCGACGGAAGCAGTACCCTCGTCGGAGTTCGTGGAGCGTTATTGGAACGGCTCGGCCGAGGATTTCTTTACCGCGCTCATCGGGGTCTGGAACAAATGGCATTACTTCTTTGAAGACCGTATGCGCGTTCAAATCCCGGATGAGTGGTTGCATGACGCGGCGCGAGCGGGAATTGTTCTTTGCCGTTGCAGCTATCACAATCTTAACCCGACCTACCAGATCGGCGAGGGAGCGTACACGAAGATACCCGTTCGCAGTCACGCTCTATTTCCTGTAGCGCACTACGAATTCGTCTGGGCGCATCAGCTCTGGAACCTGACCGAAGAGGTCGAACCATACTTTCAACACTACCTGAACAACTACATCCTGCCGGACGGCAACTTCCTTTACAACACTCAGGACCAGGTGGAAGCTCCTTTGAATGCCGGGGTGTTTCTGGAAAACTCCGCCCGCGCATATGACTATAGCGGCGATTTCGACGCGCTCCAGAAACGTCTGCCGGTGCTGCGCCGCATGATCGAATTTGTCCTCAGGCGGTATGAGTACAGCAAAGGTGTTTTCCCGCCGAGCGATCCGCGCCACGGGCTGATCTGGGGTTCGCCGGAAGCAGACAACGGCGATCCCAAAGATGATTTTCCCAACTCGCATCCCTACTATTACCAGAACGCCTCCTGGACCTGGCGAGGCTTGACCGAACACGCGCGCTGCCTTGAGCGTGCCGGCCGCGAACACCATGATGCGAAGCTGCAGCAGGAGGCCAAGGACATTTCGCGAATCGCAGCCGAAATGCGGGCCAATATTGAGAGATCGCTGAAGACCGCTTTGGCCAATCGCAACGAAGAGATGAAGCAGGCGGGCATCACACCGTTCACTCCTTTTGATACGAATCGAAAGCCGACGGAGTTGACCAGCTATGAGAATCATCGCTACATGATGGACTGGTGGACGAGCGATTGGGGCGACAAGGCGCTTGACGACGGGCATTTCATCCATCGCAAGATTGCGGGCGAGCAAATTCTGGGCATGAACACCGACGGCGCTTATCCGCGCACATCAAACTTCATGTCCCACGGGACACTCTGCTATCTGATCCGCCAGGATGACTACCGACCCTTTCTTCTGACGCTCTATGCGTTGCTTTGCTACACCATGGACTGCGGCAGCCGTTATTCGCCGGAGGATGCCTTGCTTCCGGGCAATTATCCCGGGGAAGGAAGCCCTTATGCCTGGTCGGCCGTGGTTAACAGCGAACTCCAGGCTGCCATGGGTTTGCGCTGGCTGCTCTGCTACGAGGAACACGATCGTGATGTTGTGCACTTGCAAAAGGCCGCACCAAAGCACTGGTTCAAAGCGGGTGAGGCGATTCGGGTGGAGAATTGTCCAACCCGATTTGGAAAGGTTACATGGAGTACGGAATCTGTTGCTGAGAGCGGAGGCCGAACGAAGTGGAAAGTGAGGCTCCGTTTTGATAAGCCCTTTAACGCGGACCTTATCGTGCATATCCATCCCCCATCCGGAGAACCATTGAAATCGGCGTCGATAGGCGAACTACGTCCTGGTCAGATTGTTCTGTCTGCTTCGCTGTTGGCAGGGAAAACGGAGATCACTCTGGAAGTTACGTAGCCGCGAGAAACGCCATACTCGAGTCTGCTCACGTGAATTCTACTGGTCGGCAGGCCGGCCCGCGCGCGTTCCAGGCCCAGAGTTGTTCAAGCGGTTTTGTCCAATCCAAAATCATTCAATCATGAGGATTTTGTAATGGTATCGCAGATTGAAAGGCTTCTTTGTTACTTCGTGCGCGCTGCCGTTGTGTTTCTGCTGGCTGGAACGGTCGCATGGGGAGCGGCGGCACTCACGAGCAGTTCGACCAGTGCGACGGACAGTTCCTGCCGTTCGTTCCGAGGAAGTTCCGTCGGCGCGTGATCGACCAAGGCTAGATTCAGTTGCGGGCTGGCAGACTTCAGATGGGATTTCATGCTTCTCCTCCTGCAAGGGTGATGACACCGAAGCCTTATCGCAGGAAGAGAATTTCTGCAAATGCGTCAGCAGATCCCGGAGTTCGCTGAGCGCTTCGGCCGCAATCACCGGTTGTTCCAGGGAGAATGCTGCGCACTCCGGATTGAACATCCAACAGGGAACAGAACAGAGGGTCTGGTCGGGGCGTTCACAGATGCGATGTTCTCCATGCCGATCTTGCATCCGTTTAACAATACGGAGCGAGGTTCCAAAAAAGAGGGTGCCAACGATGGTAAACGGTGGCAGTCCCGAAAACGTACGTATTATGTGTGTGGTTCGAAGTGTCGGCGCAAGGTAGTGTACGGAGGATTGCGGCGATACGTGGGGGAAATCTCCCGGCGGCTGGGCGGGCAGAAGGAGAGCCGGATCGAAGAAGGGCATCTGTTGCCCTACCACGTGCACATGATGATCGCGATTTCGCCCAAGTACGCGGTGTCGCAAGTGATTGGGTATATCAAGGGGAAGAGCGCGATCCATTTGGCGCGGGTGTACGGAGAGCGCAAGCGGGATTTTGTGACCCAGCCCTTTTGGGCACGAGGGTTCTTCGTGTCCACGGTGGGTCGAGATGAAGAAGCGGTTCGAGAATACATTTGCAACCAGGAACAGGAAGACAAACGCTTGGACCAAATGGGCCTGTGGTGAGGGCCACCGTGAGGAGACCCCAGTAAGACGGCGGCGCATCAGCGACGCCGAATAGCCGCTTTGAGCGGCTCACAACTAAAGCCCCCGGCTCTGACGGGGGATACTTACTCTACAACCCGACCTGCTGCTCGCTTGGGGGTCGTAGAAAAAATGAGGAAAGTCTGGACACAAAATCCTTGACAAGAGGGTGGGATTTGCCGACGATACAGGTGAGCATCAGGAGTGGTTCAGCCTGCAGGCTGAATCCGGCAACCGGGCAGGGAGACGCTACGGTGCCTTGAGCGGAGAGAACGCTCGATGCGCGGAACGAAAGTTCCGAATGCCAGTCTCCCCCGTGATAAACCGCCTGATGTTCGGGCGGTTTTTTTATTTTACGGCTCCTCGTGCTTACTTTAAGGGTGCGACGGGAAATTGTCATACCTGGTGCATCCGGTTGAGGAGAAAAGACAATGGAAAAAGAACTTGCAAACGGGCCGAGAACGGCCGAGCCTGCCGTCGGCTCTGACGAGAGCTGGTTAGATGAGTATAAAAATGAGTACAACAAACACACGAATGCCAAACTGTACTTTTTGATGGACTATCAGAACCTAGAGGAAAGCCCCTGGATGCGCGATCGGATCATTCTGGCAGACTGCAGCATCAGGCGGGTTTTCATCAACCACATCAAGGGTTCCTCTCTGACCACTCAACTTTATACGGACTTTGATGCGCGTGTTTCTCGTATCGTGGAACTCCCAGTCAGCGAGATATTGGGGCGAGCCGAGGACGGCGATAGCTATGTCTGGCTCAGCGCGGCAACGCCTGGGTTGGTGTTGCCCCACACCCTCAGCGATTCGAGGTATTGGCCGATGAGAGCGTGTTTTGCCTATTTCGCCTATGCTGCAGGCTCATTGTTCAATTGGGGCTACTGGGGAATACTGCTCTTTCGGGCGGTCAATGTTGGCGGGGAGATTCGTCAGTACGAGGTCGCCAGATACTTCAAGGGCCGGGTTTACAAGAACGTTGAGAATCTGGCTAAGTGCGAAAGGGGGTTGCAATGAAAAGCAAAAATCAGCGCAGGCTGGCGCCTGGCCGCAGTGGCGTGGGTAGAACGATGGAGGATGACAAAACAACCTTCTTTTGCGTCCATAGGGCCGACGGGGGAAGCCATTTAGGGGAGACGGGTCGGACGGGAACACCTCTTTTGCTTCCCGCTGCACGTTTCCGTCTGGAGGAAGCGAATCTCCCGCCAAAGCTCGCAGCTTCGCTTGCCGGCCAAACGGTAAGCGTCCTGATACTTCCCGAAGAAGAGGCGGGCAAGCGACGGGTTGATCCGCGGGCGGAATGTTCTGTATTGCGTGACCCCGAAGGGAATTATTGGAATGATTATCAACCGTTGCGGATTCTGTTTACCGGCCCGGACGGAAAACAGTGGCGCCTCCCGCGAAGATGGATGAATCCACCGGCTCTAGCGTCCGTACCGGGCGTTGTGGACCGCGTCACGAAGGCGGCCATCTGGCACGAGGAGTTAAACCTGCCATCGCAGTGGGATCTGGAGGACATCAATATCGACTTTATGGAGGCGGTGAGGGCGGCAGGAAGGGTCACCGTTGTGGAAGTCCATGTCGCCCCGCGCCAGCCGGTCAAGGTGTTCTGGCGGGATAGCAGAGGGTCGGTCTGGCGAATCCCTCAGGATTGGCGAAGAAGACAAATCCGGCTGCCGGATGCGAACGTCCTTGCAGCGCAAGGCATTCCTGCGGAAGTCGCCCGGGCGTACGCGGGCAAAATCGTCAGTGTCAATTACCATCCCGGTTCGTTGTGCTGCCTGCCTGACGGCTACAGGTTCCGCGACGGTGATGGGATCAAGTGGGAGGTAAATGCAAGGGACTGCACAGTGGTTTGCTATGGAGACGGAAATGAGTTCCGCGCATAGGGGCAGCATCCGCTCGAATCTGCATAAGCTGGCTGGCAGTTTTAATCCACTGCCGCGCAGCCCGTGGTGTAACGCGCCACCATAATTTCCATGGATATACTCCTAGAAATTTCTGATGATTTCTCGATTTGCGTCCCGATTTTGGCGTCCTCGGCAACGCCGCATGATGGGATTGGATACTTCGATGTGTAGGCAAGCGATGCACTCCATCCCGCCTAGTGTTGCGTGATTAAAATAAGTTGACTTATATGAGACTTTGACTTAGAGTGCTCGATTATGCCACGTCGAGCACCCCAAATTAACC
>Ga0070737_10004862_pt1 | contig 13150 bp, 10 predicted proteins | sample Coa_R1_10_FD_66438 | JGI IMG/M metagenome (GOLD analysis project Ga0070737, IMG submission 66438) | Surface soil microbial communities from Centralia Pennsylvania, which are recovering from an underground coalmine fire - Coalmine... | ecosystem: Environmental > Terrestrial > Soil > Unclassified... | reverse complement strand
GACTTACACCACCGTCATGAACTGGAGGGCCTACGAGCCGGTGCGCTGGGCGGGGGAGGAGTGGGGCCAGAAGGACGCCGAGTTCCCGCTCGTCCGCAGGCTCCCCGCCCTAACCGGCCTGCCCCTCGAGGTCGCCCTCGGTGGTCCCGGCGCCCCCGGCTCGGAGCTGGCGCGGGAGGGGTGGCGGCTCGCCGACCCGCTGGAGGCCACCAGGACCATCTGGGCGTTCCGCGACTACATCGCCTCCTCGCGCGGGGAGCTGACGGTCGCCAAGCAGTGCTACGTGCGCTCCCGCTCGGGATGGTTCTCGGAGCGCAGCGCCAACTACCTGGCCGCCGGCAGGCCGGTCGTGGCTCAGGACACGGGGTGGTCGGCTCTCCTGCCGTCAGGGAAAGGCGCGCTGGCGTTCTCCACCACCGAAGAGGCGGCGGCCGCGCTGGCCGCGGTCGAGGCCGACCCCGAAGGCCAGTCCCGAGCGGCGCGGGAGCTGGCGGCCGCCTACTTCGATTCGACCGCTGTACTGGCGCGCCTGCTCTCCGACATCGGGGTGGAATGAGCCGGCTGCGGATCGTCGTCGCCGGATGGGTGGCCGGCTTCCCGACGGCCGGTTTCCTCTGGCACCCCCTCGCCTTCGCCCTCGGTTTCGCCGAGCTGGGCCATGAGGCGTGGTTCCTGGAGGACTCCGGCGACGACCCGTGGGGATACGACCCCGCCACCGGGGAGATGGATCCTTCCTGCGCAGCGGGGATCCGTTTCCTCGCCGAGGAGCTGGGCGCCGTCGGACTGGGCGACCGGTGGTGCTACCGGCACGCCCCCACCGGCCGCTGCCACGGCCTGAGCGGCGCAGCGCTGACGGAGGTGCTCGACCAGGCCGACCTGCTCGTCAACGTGTCGCTCACCACGCCGATGCGCCCCGAGTACCAGCGGGTTCCTCATCGCCTCGCGATCGACACGGACCCTGTCTTCACCCAGGTGCGCATCGCTCGCGGTGACCCGGTCCTGGGGGCGGTGCCCTCGACCCACACCCGCCTGTTCACCTACGGCCGTCCCCCGCTCCCGGCCCAGGCCCACGAATGGCTGCCCACCCGCCAGCCGGTCGCGACGCGTTGGTGGCCGGTCGCGGGCCCGCCCGACCCGGCCGCCCCTTTGACCTCCGTGACCACCTGGCAGGCCTACCCGCCGGTTTGCTGGGAGGGGGTGGAGTACGCGGCCAAGGACCGGTCCTTCCTCGAGCTGCTGGACTTGCCGTCGCGCACCCAGGCAACGCTGTCGCTCGCCATGGGCGCCGGCATCGACCACGCCGAAGGCGCCTCGCTGCTCGCCGCGCACGGCTGGCAGGTCACCGACCCGATCGACGCGACCCGCTCGACCGGCGCGTATCGGAGCTACATAGCAGGATCCCTCGCCGAGCTGGGGCTCGCCAAGCACGGCTACGTGGTTTCCCGCTCCGGATGGTTCTCGGAACGGACCTGCCTGTACCTGGCCAGCGGCCGTCCGGCGGTCGTCCAGGACACCGGCTGGACCGAGTGGCTCCCGAGCGGTGCCGGCCTGCTCGCCTTCTCGACGATCGACCAGGCGGTCGAGGCGATCGAGTCGGTGCGGGCCGACCCCGCCGGCCACGCCGCCGCCGCGCGCCGGGTCGCCGAGACCCACTTCGACGCCGCCACTGTCTGCCAGGAGATCCTCGACCGGCTCTGAGCGTTTCCCTGGCGCCGACGGAGGACTCGTCTCGTCGGCGCCCCCCGACGTCAGAGGGCTCCAGGTTCGCGGCGGTCGTGCAGGCGGATCGCAGACGGCGAACCGGCTCGTCGAGAGGAGGTCGCGGCCGCGATCCTCGGAGCAGACGTTTCTTCGTGTTCGGGCGCAAGGCGGAGGCTCTGGGCCCAAATCCTGGTCAGGGTGACCAGGGCCTTGTCCTCCTCGCAGTCCTCGCCCAGCACCATCCAGACGTACATGAAGCGGTCGACCATGTTGCACAGCGCCGACGCCGCGTACCACGGATCAAGATCGGGATCGGCCCAGCCTGCTTCCTGCCAACGAGCGATTGCCCGCGACGCCCGGGTCACGAACGGGCTACGAAGCTCGAGGCGGATACGCTTCCAGTCGTCGCTGAACGTGCAGAGTTGCTCGAGGGCGGCCATGACCCGTGCGTTCTTGCGGTAGTTGTCGAGGTAGGCGCGGTTTGCTGCCTCGATCCGGGCGATGGGGTCGGAGGAGAGCTTCGGACCCTCTCTTGCGTCTCGGACCCCGAGCTGTTCCGTCTGCACCTGCGCTACAACCGCCCGAAAGATCTCCTCCTTCGAGTTGAAGTACGTGTAGAACGTCCCATAAGCGACCTTCGCCTTCTTGGCGATGTCGGCAATACGGGCGTCGAGAAACCCGTCACGCTCGAAGATGTCGCGGGCGGCTCGGATGAGGGCCGCGCGCGTGCGCCTCCCTCGCTCAGTAGCGACCTCTGGCGCGGCCGCAACGGTGTTCCGGGGTCCTCTCGCCACTTCCTCAGGAAACCTGATCTTGACATCGACTGTCAACCCTCTCTACATTGACTTCGGCAACCAAACACACGGGGGATTGGCATGGCTGACTCTGAAAAGACCGTCCCTGCGGTCGGACAGCTGCTCAAGGACTCGCCCAAGAACTGGGGGAAGTGGGGTCCTGACGACGAGGTCGGCAGCCTCAACTACCTGACGCCAGAGGTAGTTGTGGCGGCGGCGGGTCTGGTCCGCCAAGGGAAAGTGTTCACCCTCCAGGTTCGGATGGCCGATCCAGCAGGTGATCCTGTATGGCCTGGGCGCGTCAGCGCCCAGCGGTACAACGTCGTCGACAAGGGCCACTACATAGCTGGCAAAGGACCAGAGTTTCCGGGCGGTAGCGAGTACGCAGACGACTTCATGGCCTGCTTCGTGCAGGGTTCCACCCAGTACGACGCCCTTGGTCATGTTTGGTACGACGACCAGATATGGAATGGTTACGACGCCAAGACCACCATTGGCGGGATGGCGAAGGCAGGGGTATTGCCCATCGCGGAGCGCGGTGTTGCAGGAAGGGGGGTCCTACTGGACATGGCGCGGCATCGGGGCAAGGAAGTCCTCGATGTTGGCGAGACCTTCAATCACGAGGACCTAGAAGCCTGCGCTGCGGCTCAGGGAGTCGCGATCGACAACCGGAGCATCCTCCTCGTGCGTACAGGGTGGATCGGGAAGTTCTACCGAGTACCACGGGATCAGTTCTATGCCAATTTCAACGAGCCTGGCTTGACCTACAGTCCTGAGCTGGTGCGCTGGTTCCAGGAGAAGGAGATCCCCAACCTGGTGACCGACACCATCGCCAACGAGGTCACGGTCGATCCTGTTTCGGGAGTAGTCCTCCCGCTGCACTCCGCACTGATGCGCAACCTCGGCGTGACCCTCACCGAGATCGCATGGCTCGACGACTTGGCCGCCGACTGCGCCGCCGACGGCCAATGGGACTTTCTGTATGCGGCGGCTCCCCTGAAGATCGTCAACGGTACGGGAGCCCCGGTGAACCCGATGGTGATCAAGTAATCCCTTCCTCTGATATCGGCTGAAAGGATTTTGATGAGCGATCCGTTCTCACGTCGGCAAATGCTCAAGTTGCTCGGTGCCGGGGGCGCCGCAGTGGCAGCGGCCCCGTTGCTCAGCGCCTGCAGCAGCAGCAGCAAGTCATCGTCCACCTCGAGTGCGACGAGCGCTCCTGCCTCGTCCTCGGGGGGCGTGCCGGGCGCAGGCACAGTTGCAGACATAGCCCAGTACATTGGCCCGATCAATCCCAAGTATGCCGCGAAGGGTGTCGCGTACTCGATGGGCGCGGTACTTGCACTCACCGGGCCAGGGAACTTTTACGGCAAGATCATGTCCAAAGGAATCAACCTGGCTGTCAAGCACATCGCCGAACTCGGCGGTCCCAACCTCCAGGTCATCTACAAGGACCACAAGTCGGGCGACCCTACAGCTGGCGTCCAAGCCGTGACCGAACTCGGCGACGCCAATATTCCGGTGATGCTGGCCTCCTACGCCGACGACCTTGGCGCCATGATACCGGGATCCGCTCAGTACAAGATTCTGAGCCTCGACGGCGGAGGCGGCACGGCGCTTGCTTTCAACGACAAGCCCTACTTCTGGGGCATGCGGGCCAACACTCCGACGGACCCTTTCCCCGGAGTGATGCAGTACATAACCCAGAAGATGCCAAACGTGAAGAAGGTCACTTTCTGCCCGTGGAACCTAGGTGCCGCCGTCAACGACATCATCGTGGGCGACTGGAAGCAGCAGCTGCAGAAGGTCGGGTTGACGCCAGGCCAGGTGGTCTATGTGACCGTCGGGGAGACGGATTTCTCCAGCCCCCTCCAGCAGCTCAAGACCGATCCGGGGGACCTTGTCATGCTCTCGAGCTATGGACTAGATCCTGGCTATTTCATGAAGCAGTACGTGACGTCAGGGATCAACAAGCCACTGCTCGGGTTCGAGTTCACCCCTGACGCGGCGGCGGTTGCTGGGCCGGCATACAACAATTACACCTACTCCTTCGACTATTTCGACACCACCAACCCGCCCAACCCTTGGTCCAAGATATTCCTCAACGAATGGATCAAGACGTACGGCAGTCTAGAGTCGTCAGACTTCGATTTCTACGCGGCCAACTATTACGAGGACACCTTCGCCGTGTGGCAGCTGATCCGAGAGGTCTTGGCCAATGGTGGGAACATTAGGAGCGGCACTGACCTCCAGAACGCTCTCGAGGCGAACCCGACCTTCAAGAGCGTCTACGGCGTCAGCAGCACCACCGCCGGTACTCTCACGTTGTCCCTGGCCACCCACTCCCCAGTGAGCCGGCCAATGGGCATCTTCCAGTACGACGCGAACACCAAGGGGTCGAAGATACTCGCCCTCTTCAACGAGGGTGGAGCGGACTTCAGCGTACAACCGGGGGCCGGCGCCATCCCCGTTCCCGGAACCTAAATGAGTGGACGTCGTACGAAGGCGCCAGCCTTAGTTACGCGCACCGCCAGAGGCAGTCGATGCACGTCGATCTGAGCCTTCGGAACTTCTTGCAGCTTTTGGTCAACGGGCTAATAACCGGCTCGACGTTCGCCTTGCTGGGCGTGTCGTTCGGGCTTATCTTGAACGTCACCGGCCGTTTTCATTTTGCCTACGCCTTCACATACGCCCTCTCGGCGTACATCGCCGCCGAGGTTGGCCTGTCGCTGCACGCTTCCTTTTCAGTGGCGATCATCATTGGTGCGCTTGCAGGCATGGTCGTCGGAGTTCTGATGGAGTTGATGGTCTATCGCCCTGTGGCCAAACGGGCCGGCGTGTACGCCCTCCTAACGATCTTCGTGAGTTCGCTCGGAATGGCGATCGCAGGGGAGAACCTGCTCTCGATAATCTTCCATACCGCGGCGAGCTATTCGATCTCCGGGGTGAGTATCAGCGGGATCAGCATCGGCCAGATCGACTTCACCAACTTGGATGTGCAACAGGTCGCGGTGTTCTGGGCTCTGATCGTCGTACTGGCCATAGTGCTGCGGAGGAGCATGTTCGGGCGAATGATCCGGGCCGTGCGGAGCAACCCGGAGATGAGCCTTGCCGTGGGCATCAACCCCAGGACGATCTTCCTGGCCGTGTTCGCCATCGGATCGGTTCTTGCCGGGGTCGCTGGGGTGTTCGACGCGGCGCAGACTGCCGCTACACCTTCGATGGGGTACAACCCGATCTTCTACGCCTTCACCGTCGCCTTCCTCGCAGGATCACGTCCAACGATTGGGGTGGCGCTCATAGGGTTGGGGGTAGGCCTGGTGCAGAGCCTGTCCAGTCTTTTCTTCCAGAGCCAATACCAGGATTTGGTCGTCTTTGTGATCCTCTTCGCATATGTGGCACTGCGTCCGGTGCGGGTTAGAACGCTGATGACCCGAATGACCCAACGACTGAACCCGGCTACGGCGGGCTGAGAGGGCGTTCGGCGCGTGGAGCTCACCTTCACCTACATCGACGAGATCCTGATCTTCGTCGGTTTCGCCGCGTCGCTAAACCTTCTGATGGGCTACACCGGCCAGGTGTCCGTCGCTCCCGCTGCCTTCGGAGCGCTCGGAGGGTACGCCATGGGCTATCTGTGGATCCATCAGCACATGCCAATAATTTGGGATCTGCTGATCGCTCTCGGGGTGGCAGGGGTGGGGGGTCTGCTCGTCGGTATCCCGGCCCTCCGATTGACGACCGAATGGCTTATATTGCTGACTCTCGCCTTCCAGACCATCGTGACGGCGCTACTCGACACCATGAACGCCTTCGGAGGCACCTACGGGCTCGAAGACATAACTGGTTTGTCGATCTTTGGGCACAAACTGGACACTGCCACCCAGCAGTTCCCTCTTATCATCGTGGTGGCAGCGATCATCGTCGCCATCTGCTGGCGCTTGGGTGAGTCTCCCTACGGGAGGGTCCTACGCGCCATTCGTGAGGACGAGACGGCAACGCGTGCCGTCGGGAAGAACATCTTCGCCTATAAGTTGCTCATCTTCACGGTCACGTCTGCGCTCGCAGGCGTCGCCGGGGTGTTGCTTGTCATGCAGAGCTCGGTGGCCTCACCCCCCCTGTTCAGCTTCGACCAGTCCACGGCGATCATCGCCATGGTCATCCTCGGAGGGATGGGCAACCTCCTGGGCTCGGTGGTGGGCGCGACGGTCATCACCCTTACCACCCCGTTCTTTCAGTACGCCGTCAAGCTGAGCGCCGAGTACTCGTCGCTCTGGCGATTGGTGGGGTACGGCCTTCTGCTCGTGCTCATCATGATCTTTCGCTCGCAGGGCCTTGTCCCTGAGGGCGTTGGGCCGATCCGATTTCTGCGCCGTAGGGTCGGCTCGCGTGGAGCCGCGGTTTCAGAGGGGGTAGTGCCAGCAGTTGCCGGCCCTGGTGTGATGCCGCCCCAGGCCATTGGAGGCAACGGCGCCCGACCCCAACTGCGGCTCGCCTCAGAGGCGATCGTTCCTCGGACCAGGGCAGACTCGGAGGAAGCGGTCCTCACGGTCACCGATCTCTCAAAGCGCTTCGGCGGGATCGTGGCTGTTGACGGGGTTTCATTCGAGTTGCGCCGCGGAACTATCACCGCCCTAGTGGGACCGAACGGTGCCGGCAAGACGAGTGTCTTCAACCTGCTCACCGGGGCCATTCGAGCCGATCGGGGCAGCGTCGTGCTCAACGGGACCGAGGTGATGGGGATGTTGCCCAACCAGGTGGCGAGCAGGGGTATGGTGCGCTCCTTCCAGGACGTCCGGGTGTTTCCCCGCCTGTCTTGTCTGAGCAACGTTGCGGTGGCGGTGAATCAGCAGGCAGGGGAGCACGCCATCCCGCTGTTCTTCCGGCCTGTTCACGTGGCTTCCTCCGAGCGCGCTACACGGGAGCGGGCGATGCGCTGGCTCGAGTTCGTTGGAATGGCATCCATGGCCGACGTCCCCGTCGGGTCGCTCGCCTTCGGGCAGCAGAAGTTGGTTGCTCTCGCCAGGGTGCTGGCCACCGACGCGGAGGTCCTGTTGCTCGACGAACCGGCCTCGGGGATCGACCACCAATGGGTCGAAGTCATGCTCGGTCTAATCGAAGCCCTGCGCCCCGAGGGCCGCACGGTCTGCATCGTGGAGCACAACTTGGCGGTCGTTGGCCGTCTCGCCGACCACATCTACTTCATGGAGCTCGGGCGCATCACGGCGGAGGGTTCACTCGACGAGCTGACAGGCGATCGCAGACTGGCAGAGGCATATTTTGGAACCGCCTGAACCCGTCGACTCAGTGCCGGTAAACGGCCAGCACAAGGGAGAGGCGCTGTTGGAGGTCCACGGCCTGCGCGCCGGTTACGGGCGCAAGGAGGTGGTCTTCGGAGTCGACTTCCACGTGGGAGAAGGCGAGATCGTCACCGTCCTAGGGCACAACGGGGCGGGCAAGACGACGACGCTGAAGACCATTTTCGGCATGCTCCCTGCCCACGGCGGTCGAATCGTCTATCGCGACCAGGACGTGACCCACGCGAGTTGCCGCCACAACGTGCTGCAGGGGATGTCGCTGATCCCCTCTGAGCGCTTCGTGTTTCCCGACCTGACAGTGCTCGACAATCTACGTCTCGGCGCGCTCCACGTGAAATCAGCAGACCTGCGCGCAGAGCGCCTTGCACGCATACACGAGATGTTTCCCATCCTCTCGGGCCGTTCCGACCAGGCAGCTGGAACGATGTCGGGCGGCGAGCAGCGGATGCTCAGCTTGGGTGTTGCGATGATGGCAAACCCGAAGCTGCTCATGCTCGACGAGCCCTCACTCGGCCTTGCCCCGAGCCTCGTACAACTGATCTTCGATGCCATTAGAGGGCTCGCCGACGATCAGGGCGTGTCGGTACTCCTGCTGGAACAGAACGTTGGCCAGGCTCTACGCATCACCGACCGGGTATACGTGATGCGGTCGGGCCGGATGATCCTGGAGGAGACGGCTGAGCAGATGAGCTCTCGTCACCAGTACTGGGACCTTTTCTAGTGAGCTCCATTGGAGGTGCGCGAATGAGTGACATATCCAAGGCCGGCCGAGTCGGCCGGATCCAGCCTTTCGACCTTTCTGGTATCGCCCGAGGCGCCGACGGAGCACTGCACTACCAGAAGCTTCAGCCATCGGTGGTCGCCATGCTGAAGGAGACGGTTGAGCAGGTGCCCGACAAGACGGCACTGGTGGAGGTGGGTGCAGGCAGCCTCACCTACAGCGAGCTGTGGGAAAGGTCCGCTCGGGTCGCCGGGGGTCTTTTGGCGGGCGGGTTTCGCCGTGGCGACAGGGCGGCCATCCGGCTCGGTAACGGCATCGATTGGTGCCTGGCGTATTTCGGGACGCTGATGGCGGGAGGCGTCGTGGTCCCCGTCAACACCCGATTCACCGAAAGCGAAGCGGAGTATGTCGTCGGCGACTCGGGTGCCACGGTGGTCTTCATGCCGGGCGAGGCCCTTCCTGACGGGAAGCCGGCGTCAGCCGATGACCTGGGGCTTTCCGACCTGGCGGCGATCTTCTACACCAGTGGGACCACCGGCTTCCCGAAGGGGGCCATGACCAGCCACGAGAACTTCCTTTCGAACGTCGAGACCTGCCGGCGGATCATGGACCTCCCCGTTGGCGAGATCCGTAACCTCATCTCAGTCCCGTTGTTCCATGTAACCGGCTGCAACAGTCAACTTCTCCCCACGATTCGGCTTGCTGGCACCACGGTCATCATGCCTACGTTCGACGTTCAGACATTCCTCCGGGTCATCGTGGAGGAAGAGATCAACCTGCTGACCACGGTTCCGGCGATTCTCTGGCTGGCGATGAACCAACCCAACTTCAAGGACCTCGACATGAGCGGCGTCCGATGGGTGACCTATGGCGGCGCACCAACTCCGCCACAGCAGGTGGAGCGCTTGATGAAAGAGTTCCCCGGGGCTCGCCTCGGCAACGGTTTCGGGCTCACCGAGACGTCATCTGTTGCCACCTTCCTCCCCCACGAGTATTCGCTGCAGAGGCCTGAGACCGTCGGGTTCGCCGCACCCCCGGTCGAACTGGACCTCGATGACGTCGACCCTGTCAGCGGCGCGGGGGAGTTGCTGATCCGGGGCCCGAACGTGGTGGGCGGCTACTGGGGGAAGCCCGAGCAGACGGCGGAGACCTTCGTCGACGGCTGGCTGCGAACCGGCGATATCGCCTTGCTCGACGACGATGGCTTCTGTGCCATCGTCGACCGGAAGAAGGACATGGTCAACCGGGGCGGGGAGAACGTCTACTGCGTAGAGGTCGAGAACGTGCTGGCGGCACATCCCGCGGTGTTTGAGGTCGCCGTGCTAGGAGTGCCGGACGCGATGATGGGCGAAAAGGTGGGCGCGGTTGTCGTCCCTCGCCCGGGCGAAACACTCGACCCGCGCGATCTGCTGGACTTCGCCTCGGAGCGCCTTGCTGACTTCAAGGTCCCTCAGTACGTGGTTGTGAGCGCCGAGCCCCTGCCGCGGAACCCTGGTGGGAAGATCCTAAAGCCGGAACTGCGTGCCCGAACGCAGTGGCCCGCACCGATCCGTTGATTTCTACGTCAGGAGGTTTCTAGATGGTGACGACCGCCGACCCGATGGTCGGGTTGAACGCAGCCAGGCGAATGTCCCACGGAGAGCAGGTCGCCAGGCAGGCTCGCAAAACCCCCGACAGGGTTGCCTTCAAGTTCGAGGATCGTCAGCTCACCTTCGCCGAATTGGATCGCCGTGTAACGCGCTTGGCGAACGCGCTGCATCAGAGAGGTGTGCGACAAGGAGACCGGGTGGCGGTCCTGATGACGAATCGATTGGAGGTGGTCGAGTCATACCTTGCCGGCTGCCGGCTCGGTGCCATCGTCGTGCCGGTGAACTTCAGGCTCGTGGCCGACGAAATCTCTTACATCATGGAAGACAGCGACTCTGCTGCGTTGATCGTCGACTCCGGGTTGGCCGAGTTGGCCGGCAAGGTCCGTTCCAGGGTTGAGGTCGCCGCGTGCCTGGTGACCGGCGGGGCCGAAGCAGACGCTGGCGCGGGCGCCGAGGCCTACGAGACGGCACTGGGTGCCGCCGGGGACGAGCCGCTGCTCGTAGATGTGGCGGAGAGCGACCCAGCCTTCATCATGTACACATCTGGGACGACTGGGCGGCCGAAAGGAGCTGTCTTGTCCCACTTCAACCTCGTGATGAACACCTTCAACATGATGCTGACGATGGGGATAACCGGCGACGACGAGGTTTGGCTGTCCGGCCTGCCCCTGTTCCACATCGGAGGTCTCAACGGTATCCTGCCCTACTTGATGACCGGCGGAACTTCCGTCATCCTTCCGTCGGGCCAATTCGACGCCAACCAGGTGGTCGACTTGCTCGAGTCCGAACACGTCACGGGGTGCTATTTTGTTCCGACCCAGTGGCAGGCGATCTGCGCGGTTCCCGGGATCGAAAAGCGCCACTTGTCATTGCGGCGTATCAGCTGGGGTGCGTCGGTCGCGCCTCCCTCGGTGTTGAAGGCGATGGCAGACACGTTCCCCGGAGTCCCGAATTACAACGCATTCGGGCAGACCGAGATGAGCTCTGTAACCTGCGTTCTCAAAGGGGAGGACGCCATAGCCAAGATGGGGTCGGTGGGCACCCCGATCGTGAACGTCGAGGCCCGTATCGTGGACGACGACATGCGCGACGTCCCCCAGGGTGAAGTGGGTGAGATCGTCTACCGAGGTCCCACGGTGCTGCAGGAGTACTGGCGGAAGCCCGAGGCCACGGCGGAGGCTTTCGCCGGTGGCTGGTTCCATTCAGGCGATCTGTGCCGAATGGACGAGGACGGCTTCATCTATGTGGTGGACCGCAAGAAGGACATGATCATCTCCGGCGGCGAGAACATCTATTGCGCCGAGGTGGAAGCGGTGATCGACGCTCACCCGAAGGTCAAGGAGGTGGCGCTGATCGGCATAGCCCACGAGAAGTGGGTGGAGACGCCGAGGGCGATCATCGTGCCCGCCGACCCGACCGATCCGCCAACCGAGGAGGAGATCATCGCTTTCGCCAAGGAGCGCCTGGCTTCCTACAAGAAACCCACGTCGGTCCTCATCGTGGACGAGTTGCCTCGCAATGCCAGCGGGAAAGTGCTCAAAACCGTGCTCCGCGAATCCTACGGCAAGTAAGGAGACGAGCAAGGAATCCGCATGGCTGAGATCCAGACCGTACGAGGCCCCCTCGACACCTCCTCGCTGGGCCACACTCTCATGCACGAGCACGTGTTCGTGCTCAGCACGGAGATCATGCAGAACTACCCCGAGGACTGGGGCGACGAAGAGCAGCGTGTCGCCGATGCCATCTCCAGGTTGAACGAGCTGAAATCCGCCGGAATTGACACGATCGTCGATCTGACCGTCACCGGTCTCGGCCGCTACATACCCCGGATCCAGCGCATCGCCGCGGCGACGAACCTGAACATTGTGGTGGCAACTGGCTTGTACACCTACAACGACGTGCCTCACTATTTCCATTTCCGGGGGCCAGGGACGCTCCTCGACGGGCCCGAGCTCATGGTGGACATGTTCGTCCGTGACATCACCGAAGGCATCGCCGACACCGGCGTCAAGGCCGCCATCCTCAAGTGTGCTACAGACGAGCCGGGCGTCACGCCGGGAGTCGAACGTGTACTACGGGCAGTGGCGCGCGCCCACCGCGAGACGGGAGTACCCATCTCCACCCACACCCACGCCGGCACCCGCCGCGGCCTTGAACAGCAGCGGATCTTCGCCGAAGAAGGGGTCGATCTGTCCCGCGTCGTAATAGGTCATAGCGGTGACACTACAGATGTCGAATACTTAGAGGAGCTGATCGCTGCAGGCTCGTACATCGGTATGGATCGCTTCGGTATCGACGTCATCTTGCCCTTCGAGGAGCGGGTGGACATCGTGGCCCGAATGTGCGAGCGGGGGCACGCAGACAAGATGGTCCTGTCCCACGATGCTGCCTGCCATAACGACTGGCTCGACGATGAGGTGCTCGCCCAGGTGACACCCCGGTGGAACTACCTGCACATCACACATGATGTGATCCCCGCGCTGAGAGAACGCGGGGTGACCGACGAGCAGCTTCACCAGATGTTGGTCGATAACCCCAGGTCCATCTTCGACCAGCAGGGACCGTATTGAGTACTCGTACCGAGTCATCTCTGGAGTGGAATGACCGATGCCCAAGCTGACGCAAGACGAAATCCATTCCTTTCTCGACGAGCCTGGACATCTAGTGCGCGTCGCCACCGTGGACGCGGACGGTTTCCCACGAGTGGTGCCGACCTGGTTCATCCGAATAGAGGAAGATGTGATGTTCACTCCCAGAGGTACATCCGTCTTCCTTGCCAACATCCGCCGAGATCCTCGGCTGTGCCTGTCGATCGACGAGGAGCCGCTTCCCTACAGGAAGGTGACCATCCAGGGTCGCGCCCGCCTGGTTCAGGAGCCCGGTTCAGACGACGAGTGGCGTGCCCTGTACAGAACGATTGCGAAGCGGTACGTGCCTTCAGAAGCCGCCGATGCCTATGTCGACGATACCGACGACCAGCCACGTGCCTTGGTGGCGGTCTCATTACGAGAAAGCCGGGTGTCGACGTGG
>Ga0070737_10004861_pt1 | contig 13151 bp, 12 predicted proteins | sample Coa_R1_10_FD_66438 | JGI IMG/M metagenome (GOLD analysis project Ga0070737, IMG submission 66438) | Surface soil microbial communities from Centralia Pennsylvania, which are recovering from an underground coalmine fire - Coalmine... | ecosystem: Environmental > Terrestrial > Soil > Unclassified... | reverse complement strand
TTCAACGGGACAGGCAAAGTCCGGATATCCTTGGGCCAGGTTGATTGCTTTGTACTCGCTCGCTAGCCTCGTCATCTCTCTGATGACGGACTCGGTGAAAGATTTTGCCTTGGCGGATACCTTGGGCATTTTGCTGTCGCGATGCTCTTGGAATCGAGGAAAAGATATACCTGTTGGCGGGTGGACGCTTGCAGCTATTTCCTATTTCCGGTCACTTGCTGGTCACGAATGTTCGCACAATATATGAGATCGCAAGGAAGATACCAGCGGAGGCAAGGCCCATCTCGAGCACGGGAGATGGTGGAATCGAAGGAAAGAGGATGATGGAGTAGATGTAGAGCATCCCCACCGCGAACACGCCCGCGGGAGCGACCGAGAATAGATACGACTGGAGCCTTATCTTGATAATTTCGAGCGGGTCCCCTGCTCCGTGCAATCTTCTCAACAACAAAGAGAAATCGAGTATCGCAATCAGGATCAGCGTTTCCAAGATCAGTTCAATCGCGCTGAAGTTGAGAAGCACGGATGATATGAGAATCAAGGCAAGAGCAAAAACTGCTCTGTCCATAGCTACGAACAGACGTACCCTCGCGTAGGTGGAAAGACCATCGATCACAACCAGCGCCAGGAAGAAGATCGTGTATGAGGGGATCAGAAGCGCCGCCGACCCGAGCATCACGACTGTAATCATTAGGAATGATATGAGCTCGGGAATCTCGATTCGGTTTTTGGAGGTAGACAACGCGGAGTCCCAGTTCACCCCGCTCTCTTGTAATTCTTGAAGAGCTCAGCCCGCCTGCTCCAAGCTCTCATGTTCTTTGAAAGCGCGTGGTCGAGCGGCTCATTCTTTCGCCAATCGACAACGACAATGTTGATTTTGCGGAGTTGCAAGATGTTCGTCTTCCTGACCAGTTGAGAAAGCTCGAGCGAGATCTTTTCGGCCCTGTAGTTTCTCCCGTACCTTCTCGGCTTGACGGAGCTGAAATCCAGCGGATTCGGCGACACGACCATCAACTCGTAACCCATCCTCGCTATGTCCGCGGCAGCGTTGAACGATTCATCGTCGGTAAGCGGCGAGACCAGGATGACGAGCGCGAGGTTCGAGAAGTGGAACCTGAGGTATCTAGCAATATTTTCAAACGTTACAAATTCGCCCGGTCTCACTTTGATCAGGCTCAAGATCAGTTTGTTGTACTGCCGCCTCCCGTACCCCGGATAAATCCTATCGGTGAACAGCCCCACAGTGATCAGTCCCACGCGGTTCCGATCTTTCAGAAGCTTGTCGGAGATCGAAATTGCGGCGTGAACGGAGCTTGTGACCGTGGAATCTTCCTTTGGTCCAATGTTTGAGATGGGTCGGGCATCCAAGAGGATCATCGTGTCGGCGCCGAGCTCCGAGCGTTGCTCGTTGAGCAGTAGCTCATCCTCCCGGGCTCGCGCGGAAGCGCGCCAGTTTATTCTTCGAAAGGAATCTCCGGGAACGAACTCCCTTATGCTGTAGTTATCCATGCCTTGCCCGACCTTTCTTGCAACGATCTCACCCGGCCAGGGCTTTGTCCTCCTCGGACCAATCTTGAAGTGTGTCAGTCTCTGGGTCGCCCTCGGAAGTACCACGAGCGTGGAGAAACACTCAACCTCTGACTCGAGTGTATCCATGCCGTAGGAATCTTCACACCGAATCGTGACGGGTCCGAGAGTGAACACTCCAAAACTCCTTGCTTTCAGGACATAGTATACGTCCCTTGATTCCCCCGCCTTGAGGGGGAAACTGAAAGAGGCCGATGTGAGTTTCGGATCTTGAATCTCATCTGGAAGGTTGTCGGTGACGTTCAAGAGTGGAATGGCCTTGCTTCCAAGATTCGTTATCCTCATCCTCACCTGCAACGTATCATCCTCATTGACTTGGGTCCTTTCGAGCGCTCTTGATATCTTGAGCTCCGGCTGAAACTGCCCGCTCTGGATGAACGCAAATGCGAGGTACATTATCACCGGGATGCTGGCAAAGATCAGAGCGTTGGACGCGAGGAGCCCGACGGAGAACAGAATAAACGCAAAAGCTGCAAGAACCACGACCTTTGAGGAGAGTTTAAGCTTCAGGTTCTGGTTTGCACCGACTTTTTGCTTTCTTTGAGGAGATTTCTTTCAGGGCCTTTTCATCGCATACACACATGCGTTACGAAATAAAATCAACCGTGATGGATCTGGAAGCTCGTCATTGCATGGGGATCAAGGCTGAACAACCTTTGGTACCTCCGTCCTGCTTACGATGTCTTCAATCACGCTCTGCGGCTTTGTCCCGCGCAGCCAGTGCTCCGCGGTGAGCAGGACTCTGTGATTGAGAGCTGGGACGATCACGGACTTGATGTCGTCAGGGATTACAAACTCTCTACCCTTGACTATCGCTCTGGCCTTTGAAAGCTTCATCACCGCGAGCGAGCCTCTCGGACTCGACCCGACCTCTACCGCGGTGTGTTCTCTTGTTCGGCCCACGATCTGCACTATGTACTTTTCAAGATCTCTGTCGATGTGTACGTCCTCCACGCGCTGCTGAATCTCGAGCACCTCCTGCCTGGTCAGGATCTGGTTCAGGGTTATTTCATCGCTCTTCCTTGAAGAACGCATGTCGAGAATCGCCGTCTCCTCCTCCGCGTCCGGGTATCCTATGCTGATCTTGATCAAGAACCTGTCAAGCTGTGCTTCCGGCAGCGGGTACGTTCCTTCGTACTCTATCGGATTCTGGGTTGCGAGAACAATGAACGGCGCCTCGAGCTTCAGCGTCTCATTTTCTATCGTGACCTGCCTTTCCTGCATTGCTTCGAGAAGCGCTGACTGAGTTCTTGGGGGAGCTCTGTTGATCTCGTCGGCCAGGAGTATGTTGCAAAACACTGGCCCCTTCCTCAATTCGAATTGTGAGGTGGCCCTGTTGAACACGTAGCTACCTGTAATGTCAGCTGGTAGCAGGTCTGAGGTGAATTGGATACGCTTGAATTGACATCCTAGGCTCGAAGCAAACGATCTCGCGGTCAATGTTTTCGCGAGGCCCGGGAGGTCCTCAAAGAGAACGTGCCCGTTTGAAATTATGGCGTACAGTATGAGTTCTAGAACTTCCCTCTTTCCGACGATTGCCCTGTTTACCTCTTCGAGGACTTTGAGCGAAGAAGCCGAAATCGGGCTGGCGCTGGTTTCCATCTGTGTTTCAATCAACTATGGTCTGGACATCGGCACGATCAGATCGACTCGATGTATTTGACGATTCGTTCCAGGCGGTCTAGATAAGCTTCTCTTTCTCTCCGGGAGACCCTCCTCCTCACTCCGAAGATGTCAATGCCCGCGGAACTTCCCGAACGTCGTTCAGAGACGGCATCCTCTTGATCCGTGTATGCATAGACCACCCGAAGGATGTCGTTCTTGAGTTCCGCTGGTATTTTGCCGGAGGCGATAACATCCTCAGTGACTCCTGATTTCTCAAGCATGTGCTTCAGTGTCATCGCCACTTCGCGTCTCGAGTAATCCGATCCCTGGGCGGCGTACCTCACGAAAACGCTCATGGATGAGGCGACGTCCCTGCCCCTCGGCGAGGATTCCCTTTCATTTCTTCTTCTCCTCCCCATTATCACGTTGGAAAGCGATTCAACTCCCCAGTTCACGTCGTAGTTCGTGACGAACATTGCAAGGCAGATTCCTTCGAGCAGTATCGAAAGGTAGAGAATCGAGACGAGCAGAATCTGGGAACTTCCGATCAGGGCAAGGATCACTATGAGGATCAGCAACGCAGCGCTCAGGAATCCGGTATTGCGCCTAAACCTTCTGCGTGATTCGATCTTTACCTGCTGGAAGTACTCTTCATCGCTCTGCCTTGACGACGAAGAAGACGATGATGTTGATGATGGTGGTGGTTGATACAATTTCTGATCTTCTCTCACAACCTCATCGCTCTAAGAAACGGTTTTCATCCTTTTGATGATGTTGCTTAGATTCGAAAGGCAGTGAATGGCCGCCTTTGCTTGGTGCTCGGTGATCTCCCTCTCGCTGTATCGAGCGAGTTCGAAAAGCTCAGTTGCCTCGGCGAGGTACGGAGTGTCAATCCCAAGCCTGCCAGACACCATCTCCTTGAACTCGCGTGCGGTCAGCATCTTTCCGGTGATGGCTGACTTTTTCTCGAGGATCTCCGTGATCTGTCGATAACATTCTAGGACTGTCCGCCGGTATTCGCCTCCCATCTCCAGTTTGGAGACTGCGTCGTCGAGCACCTTGGCAACCTCCTCCCTTTCCTTGAGATCCTCCTCCGGGTTGAAGCCCAGTACCAATCTGGTCGAGGATCTGAGGTTTCGAAAGATCCCAAATGAAACGATGGCAAAGAGGAGCACTATTATCCCGACGACTATGCTTTCCGGGATGTTCGGAAGATCAAACGAAGCGTTCGGGTTGAAAGCGTTCACATTGACCAAAGTGGCGTTGGTGACCGAAATCGTCTCGTTAGAGCGGGGATTCTGTGACCCGGAGGGATTGCCATTCTGCCCGTTGGTTCGAGCATGAAACAAGGGTGAATTTGAAACTACTATGCTCGACGAAGAGTGAAATGCGACCAGGACGAGCAAAGGTAGCACGACCACCGACAGGGCAAAGACGGCAAGCTTCTTCCTTCTTCTCCTCCTCGCTCTGTCCGCGGGTGCGGATGGAACATGCAAATGCGATGTGCAGCATAGTTACGGGCGCAATAGAGCCATAAAGGCTTCTCTATGCCTCAAGTCAGAAGGACGGCGGCGGAGATGACTGTCGTCCAAATGCCATTCTTGTCCCCTTCGGCCGATTGGGTAATGTGGGTGGTCTTTACTATCTTCCCCGAGATCTTCCAGATCTGTTTTTTCTCGTCGTAACTCTGATCCGGGTTGAACGGTATCCCAAGCGTTGATGCAAGCATCGACGCGGCAAGATCTTCGGCGTAATCACCGGCCTTTTCATCAGTTTCGCCGTAACTTTCGTGTTCCGAGAGGTATCCGTACGTGTTGCGATCCTGCGGAATCGCCAAACCCACGGAGGCCGCGATCAATCGATTCGGTTCGTTGGTCGCGATCCTGCTCAACACCAAGAAAAGAATCTGGCCCGGCGAAAGTTCCTCAATCCCCTCCTTCTTCGGAATCACCTTGCATCGCGGAGGAAATATGCTAGAGACCGTGACCAAGTTGTACGCCTCAATTCCAGCATCCCTCAGCGCGAGTTCAAAACTTGCTAATCTTTCCTTGTGCCTACCAACGCCCTTGGTGAGGAAGATCTTCTTCGGAACAAGTGTCGGCAATTTGTTCTTAAGACAGCTCGCCATAAATCCCGCTTTTTAGCGTTATGCCTGTGGCAAAAACGTGTAAGTGGAACAGCTGCAAGGAAAAATGGAAGGCGATCGAAATTTGCAAATTTCCTTTTCCTTTTCCTTCTTCTCTATTGCAGAGAGTGTCTCTTGCAAGAGAGCAGCAAGAAGAAATATTAGCTTGGCTCGACAGAATTCTTCTTCATCGATTGGAGCGTTCGCCGAAATTGTACCGAGAAGAGTGAAGTGAAGGAGAAGGAGAAGGGGGAAGGGCAGAAAACACAACTTGTCAACCGCATTCCAGCTCGCGTCAGGAGTCGAGGAGTTTCAGCTTGAGGAAAACGGACTCCGCGTTCTCCTTAAACCTGTACCCACTTCAAACGCGGTCTCCGTGTGGGTGGTTTACAAAGTCGGTTCGAGAAACGAGCATCCCGGCCTCACCGGCGCATCTCACTGGGTGGAACACATGATGTTCAAGGGAGGCGGAAAGCTTGGGAAGGGCGAGGTGCACGCGCTCGTGAGCGCGGAGGGAGGAAGGAACAACGCCTTCACAGACCAGGATCTAACCGCATACTACGAAACCCTTCCAAGGGAGAAGCTCGAGACCGCTCTTTTCATCGAGTCGGAAAGGATGACAAAATCTTCCTTCCTGCGGGAAGAGGTAGCGAGCGAGAGGCAGGTCATCATCTCAGAGAGGGAGGGTTCGGAGAACTATCCAACCTATCAGCTCCGCGAGGAACTCTTCTCAACCGCGTTCCGCGTGCATCCCTACAGGTGGCCGGTCGTGGGCTGGAAATCTGATCTTCGGAAGATGACGCGCGAAGACCTCTACGCTCACTACAGGCGATTCTATCACCCGAACAACGCCGTCCTGGTGATCTGCGGAAACTTTCAGGTCAAACCTACGATGGATCTCGTGAGAAGATACTTCTCCCCAATCAAGTCGGTTGCTGATCCCCGGTCAAGCGATGTCGGGTTCGCGGAACCTGATCAGCGCGGGGAACGAACTAGCAAGCTTCAGCTCCCAGGTACTTTGAACTACTTGGGAGCAGGATTCCACGTACCCTCGATAATGCACGAAGACATGCCCGCGCTGATCGTGATGAGCACGATCCTCGGCGGGTGGCGAGGGCTCGTCGGGTTCTCAGGAGACAGATACACTCCGAGGAGCAACCGCCTGTACAGAAGGTTGGTGGATGGAAAACTTGCGAGCGAGGTCGACATGTACTTTCCGGTGAACCTGGATCCCGGCCTTCTTTATTGCAATGTGACGATACTTCCGAGTGTGAGCATTGAGCGGGCTAGGGCAGCACTACTTTCTGAACTTTCCGCTATCAGTGACTCGCCTCCGAACGAAGATGAGATGCTCGTGGCATTCAATCAGATAAAATCTTGGCACGCTTATGAAAACGACGGCGTCACGCTCCAAGCTCAATCCATCGGACTGATGGAGGCATTGGGAAAGCGGTCGCTCGCGGACGACCTGATCTCGAAGGCGTTGCAAGTGACCCCGGAGCAGGTCTCGGCCGTTGCAAGAAAATATCTTGCTGAGAGAAATCGAACCGTGTGCGAGTACGAAAGCAGGACATCGTGAGATCATGCCAGCGATTGAGATATTGCGCGATACCCTATCCAACGGCGTCAGCGTAATTTCAAACCCGAATCGGCTCACCGAATCGATTGCAATAGCTGGAAGCATAAAGGCGGGCACGATGCGCGATCCCCTCGGTGGATTCGGGACAGCGGAGCTAGTCTCGCGAATGCTCACGAGAGGGACGAGGAAAAGGAGCGCAGCCGAAATTTCAAGGACGATAGAGGAGATGGGGGCAACGCTGGAGTTTTCAAATTACGATGAATCCGTTTCCTTCAGCGCTAGGTGTCACGCCGATTACTTGGGGCAGCTTCTCGAAATCCTTTCGGATTGCGTGTGCAACCCCACCTTCAGCGAGGAGGAGACCGAAAAGACAAAGGTGGAAATCATTTCTGATCTCGAAGCGGAAAGGGACGAAACGCGGCGGATGGCCTACAGGGGGCTACTTGGCGAGCTCTACGGGAAGGATGGGACGTATGGCAGGGACACGCTCGGCGCGATCGAGGACGTGGTCAGGCTGAGACCCGATAACGCGAGGAGATTCCACGGTGATTTTTACGATCCGCAAAGCATGATCCTCGCGGTGACCGGAAGGTTTGATCACTCGGACCTTTTGAGCAAAGTAGAGGATTCCCTAGCTAGCTGGGCGAAGATGCCAAAGGTCGATACATCCTTGCCTCGGCCCCTGGATTCGTTTCCACCTTCATCGGTGACCTTTCCCATGCCCCACAAGTCGCAGGTTGACGTCGGCCTTGGCGCAAGAACCGTCCCGCGTAAATCAGAGGAGTACCACGCACTCAATTTGGGCAACCTGATCCTTGGGCGGATTGGTCTTTATGGCAGGCTGGGCAGGAACGTCAGGGACGAGAAGGGGCTGGCTTACTACTGCTTTAGTACTTTGCAATCAAAATTGTTCGCGGGACACGTTGCGATCCTCGCGGGGGTGAATCCAAAGAATCTTGAGAAGGCGATAGAGGGTATCGCGGAAGAGATTCAAAGGATAAGCTCGGAACCCTTGAGCGCGAGCGAGATTACAAAGGGCAGGAAGAACCTGCTGGGTTCCCTATCTTTGTCCCTCGAGAGCTCTATCGAAAGGGTTAGCCTGCTACACGACATTGAATATTTTTCACTGGGCGCAGACTACCTAGAACGATATGGTTCAATCCTAGAATCTGTCACTCCAGAAAGCGTGCTGCGGTCCTTTGAGAGATATTTCACTTTGGACAAGGTTTCACTCGCCGTCGCGGGTCCGGTGAAAGGGGAGAGCAGCAAAACAAACAAAATCAAGCTGCCAAAGGAGATCTCGTTTCCGCACGCCGAATGAAAGTTAGAGAGCTTGAACAGAAAAATCATGTCCCGCGTGAAAAGTCAGGATGAAGAGTCTCTCGAAACAGAGCTGAAGGATTACTTTAAGCTCTCTTCGTACGAGTCCAGGGCGTACCTTTCCCTTCTGAAGCAGGGAAACCAAAACCCAAAGCAAATCTCAGCAACAGCTCAGATTCCGCTCCCGCGCGTGTACGACACGCTCGAAAGTCTCATGTCCAAGGGGTTCGCGCTGAAGCAGGAGGACGCATACTCTGCCATACCGCCAAGGCAGGCGCTCAGGGGGAGGTCAAACCAGTTTGAGATCCAGTTCGCCGACGAGCAAAGGCAGCGGAGGATCGTGGAGAGCACGCTCACAGAATCGCTCGAGTCGCTCTCCAGCCAAGAGAGGAACTCAAAATCGACGAACGAGATCTCAATCCTCAAGGGGTTCAACTCGATTGCTAACAAGTTCACGGAGCTTCTCGAGAATTCAAGCGAGATCATACTCATTGCGAAACGAGCCATCGAAGCAAGAGAAGTTTTCATCCCTATACTTTTGGGAGCAAAGGAAAGGACGAGGGGCCAGGAGCACGGAAGGAACATCAGGATCATCGTGCCTGAGGAAACGAGCATCTCGAGGGAGGAGATGCTTCACGCGCGCGAAGCCAACGCAGAGATCCGCAAGTCGAGCCACATCCTCTTTGATATGATGATCACCGATTCATACGACGTGATAATCGGAGTACCCGACCCTCTATCTGAAGAGATCAATCACGCCATCGCAATCTGGGTTCACAATTCATCCTTTGCGAGCTCCACCAAGAAATCGGTGGAAGATATGTGGAAGAGCGCAAGAAAGGTGGTCTCTATTGATTGTGATCCATAGATTGCTCTAACGCGCCGAGTTGGAAGCGTCTCCTCGGACTCTCCATCGCGATGAGTCTGGATATCTTGTCAAGAAACGTCCCGGATTCTGGCACGCGTCCAATATGAAGCTCGTCGCACATGGAGCGAATTATCTTCTCCTCAACAATCGGAGCACCAACGGAGAAAACCTTCTCCAAGGTTGCTGCAAACCTGGACGGATCGTCAAATACCTTTTCGCGGGGAACGTTCATAATCCTCTCAAGGTGGAACATCACTGCTTCATGAACGCTCGGACCTAGTTCCTGCAGTACCTTTGCCGTTGAGTGCTCAAGAGCTTCCAGCACTTTCCTTGGGGGCAGTATGGCGGTTTCCATCTGAGATGACGTTTCTCCGCTACCTCTCTCTTTCTCTATGCGTTGGCTGTGTGTCGGATATGGATATGGAGGATGGGAGCCCATCTACGTTGTGTTACTCTGGCCCAAAACCACGGTTACAATATTGTGGAATTCCTCTTTCAAATCTTGGGTAGCGGCTTGGATGGCAAAACTACGAGACCCCCCTCGCCCATTTTGAGCGGGAACGTCCCCTCTTTGTGAGAGGTGCTCCTCATCTTTCTTACCTCGATCCCCCTCACGCGCAAACCGCCGAGCCTCATGAAGTAAAGGACGATGACCCCGTCGGCGATGAACTCCTCGACTCCGTACCTGCTGAGCGCCTGACTTTCCTCGGGGATTTCGGTGACAAACAGTATTGTAGAGTCCAGTTGTTTCAAAAGGCTAGAAAAACGCATGAGATCCTGCCTCAACTGCATGGTGCTATCGGTTTGCATCCCAAAAACCACGACGGGGTCGATGACTATTCTCTTTGCGCCAATCTTCTTCCAGCAGGCCGATACGCTCTCGAATATCGCCGTCGGCTCGACGCGTCTAAGTTGTCCGCTGACAGCGGGGGAGACATCGATGAAGGCAAGCTTGTCCTTTTTCTGGAGGGAATCCAGGTCCCAGCCGTACGAAGTCGCGTTCTTGATTATGCTCGGAACGCTCTCCTCCAGGGTGACGTAGATGCCGGGTTCGTCGTACACCTTGGCCCCCTTGTAGATGAACTGCATCGCAAAGGTGCTCTTTCCTGTACCCGTGCCACCCGTCACGAGGATGGACTGCCCTCTGGGTAATCCGCCCAGCACCAGCTCATCGAATCCTTCTATCCCCGTCCTCACTTTGCTCAGTAGCAATTCTTTTGGTCTCTAACTCCTCTTCTCTTCTCTTTTTTCTAATCCGGATTAATCTCCAACGAAGTGGTCGTGCCGTCACCTTGTGACTATGTTAAACCCCGATTCGGTGATCGAGTAATCCTTCCACTCGTCAATGTGTCTGCGCCCCCTCATCGTTTCGATCCTCAGCTGGCGGCGCCGGTGATTTTCATTTTCGTTATCCTTGATTCTGAATCTTATCGTACCGGTGGACGAAAAAGCGAGGGCGTTGAGAGTCTTCTCGTCGTGCGCTCCCTCAGAGATTGTTGCAAGACCCGTGATGTTGTAGTTCTCCATCCTGGAGTTGAGGCACGATACAAAGTCGATGACGGAGCGGGCGTCGCAGGACAAGAGGAGCCTTGAAACGGAATCGACGACGACCAGCAGCTTGGGGCTGCTTCCATGCTCGTTTGAGCGCAGTTGGTCTGATATCACAATCAGCATCCCGGTTGGGTCCAGTCCGAGCGTTCCGTTACCGAAACTCTGGGAGTAACCAAGCCTCGCAGGACTCACCGCATCGAGTATCGAGAGCTTTGAGTCCGACTCGAACTTTTCTGCGTCCCAGCCGAACCTCTTCATCTCCGACCTGAGCGTGGAGGGGAGCTCCTCCGTCGTGATCCAGAGGACTTTGCCTCCGCCAGATAGGAATTCGTGAGCGAGCTGCGCCGAGAAGATCGTCTTGCCCGTGCCGGTACTTCCGCACAGCACGGTGAGTCCACCCGGTAGAAATTCCTTGAACGTAAGGTCGCTGATTGCTTCCGTCACGCTCTTGTTGCTGTTCGTCATGAAGCGAGCCCCGCACTTTGGAGGAGCTTTCTCTTCCTCTCTATCCTCTCGTTCAGGACCCGCTCTTCTGTCCTGAGTTTTGAGATCGCATCCAAGTTTGAAGCATCAGTCGAAGTGAGAAAAGCTAGATCCGATCTTACGGATTCCAAATTTTGGCCGAGAGTGGTCAATTCGTTTCTCGCCCTCAAGAGCTTCTCCTCTATCAGGGAGATCTTTTCCTTGAGTGCATACGTCCTCTCTTCGACGTCGGGAGAGCTGCGATCCGTTCCGAGCTTGGCGAGTTCGGATTCAAGATCCAGTTTCTTTGCGATGAGTTGAGCGTAGTCGTCTTGCGCATCCGGAGATTCCACCACGACCTTCCCCGTTTCTGCCTTCGTGACCCTGTACTTCCTTTCGGAGTCAAGGTAGACGAGATAGGGGTGCCAGACGAGGTCGCCCGAAGTAGTTGGCCTTGCCCTTATCACGATTTGCTTTGAAGCGGAAGGATCTATTCTCAAATTGAGCGTCAAAGTTCTGTCATTGGATATCACGTATGGGCAATCGAGGAGCTTGCATCCCTCCGGGATCGCATCGTCTATCTTCACTGTTATCGCCGTTTCCTTGCCGAGATTCACGAGGGATATCGAATAGGAGAACTCCTCGTTCGGCTGAACGTACGGTTTTGAAACCTCAACGTCGAGCACCATGTACGCGCTGCTCAATATTGACGACGAACTCTGTGGCGAATGCTCGAAAACGGTTGACCTAGAAATCGCCGTGTAAATTATTTCGTTCGCTGCGGCTTCGGCGATGATGCCCCGCGCGAGCGGAATGAGGCGCTGGTGGTTCTCGACCTCACCGATCATCCGGATCGATTCCTGGAGCCTCTTTGAGGAACCGAGCGACCTGTAGTACCTCGCGGCGTGGGCAAGAGATCTCTGAGCCTGGGAGTATAGTCTTGCTTTTTCTTCGGTGTTTTCAATCTCCCTTTCCGCCGCGCCGAGTTTGATCGAAGCATCGAGGATGTGCTTGCTCGCCCGGAGCATGCTCAGGAATGATTTGTTGCCCAGTTTCCGAAACATGATTTCAGCGTTGTCAAGCGATTTGTTGCACTCAACCACGAGGGAGATATCCAGCGTTGAGGATAGGGATTCTTCCACCTTCTTTGACGAATACAGGAACTCGGAAAAGCTTGCGAGTCCAAGGAGGAGCGGTTTCAGCGTCCTCGAGGTGGAGAGCATCGCTGCGTCCGCGAAGATCTGCTGGGCCTCGAGAAAGAGCTCCGAGTCGCCCGTGAGTTGAGCTTTCTGGAAGCTCGTCAGCGCAGCGCACAGCGAAGCGAGGGACTCCATCTCATTGGACCTTGAGGAGTCTACGGATATGGAAGAGTGCTCCGAGAGTTCGTTGAACATTTCACGAGCCTGATCGAGCCCCGCGATTGATTTCTGGATGTCACCTATGCGATAGGCCTCCTTCGATTTTTCAAGGATCACTCTAGCGTTGCAAAAGGCGAGCAGTCCGTTTGCAAGTTCCTCATACGAGAATTTCTCGTCTATCTGCTCTAACTTGATTGCGGCCATAAAGCTCGACAGGGAGCGCGCGGCTTCGGCGAAGAGGTTGACCGATTCTTGCGTATTGTCCTTGAGGGACTCGTCCTCCGCCTTCTCGATCAACGCTTCTGCCAGGTACAGCTGAGAACTGGATTGCCATCTTCTTGACTTTGCGACGAGCGATGATGCTTCCCTGTACAGGTCTGACGCGCTCTTAAAGTCGGAGGCTCTGTGAGCGATCTTCGCCTTCTCCATCCTGTTCCATGCGAGCATGTAGTACGCGAGATCTTGGTACAACCTCGCCTTGGATGTCGAGGACATTGCCTGCAGGTATGATTCGTATGCCATTTCATAGTAATTTGCAGCTTCGCTGAATCGGCCCTCGGCGTCCATCACCTGGGCGAGGTGCCAGTTTGATTCTGCGACCCTCTCGTTCCAGCCGTGTTTGAGCGAGGTTTTGATCGCGCTGTTGCAAAGACGCCTAACCATGTTTGCATAGTGCGAGCGATTGTCCGCGTGAAG
>Ga0070737_10004860_pt1 | contig 13154 bp, 9 predicted proteins | sample Coa_R1_10_FD_66438 | JGI IMG/M metagenome (GOLD analysis project Ga0070737, IMG submission 66438) | Surface soil microbial communities from Centralia Pennsylvania, which are recovering from an underground coalmine fire - Coalmine... | ecosystem: Environmental > Terrestrial > Soil > Unclassified ... | reverse complement strand
GGGCGGACGTCGAGATTGAGGGGGACGCGGAGCTCCAGCACGCCGTCCGCTTCGCGCTCTTCCAGGTGCTGCAGGAGGGGGCCAGGGCCGAGCGCCGGGCCATCCCGGCCAAGGGGCTGACCGGTCCCGGCTACGACGGCCACACCTTCTGGGACATGGAGACCTTCGTGCTCCCCGTCCTCACCTATACGGCGCCGGCGGCGGTCGCGGATGCCCTGCGCTGGCGTCACTCGACGCTCCCCATGGCCCGGGAGCGGGCGCAGCAGCTGGGGCTGGAGGGGGCGGCCTTCCCCTGGCGGACCATCCACGGCGAGGAGTGCTCGGGCTACTGGCCGGCAGGGACCGCCGCCTTCCACATCAACGCCGACATCGCCGACGCCGTGATCCGCTACCAGCACGCGGTCGACGACCCTGAGTTCGAGCGTGAGGTTGGCGTCGAGCTTCTGGTGGAGACGGCCCGGCTCTGGCGGTCCTTGGGCCACTACGACCAGGAGGGGGCGTTTCGGATCGATGGGGTGACCGGCCCCGACGAGTACAGCGCCCTGGCGGACAACAACGTGTACACGAACCTGATGGCGCAGCAGAACCTGCGCGCTGCCGCCGCCAGCGCCGAGGCCCACCCCGATCGGGCGGCCGAGCTGGGCGTCGACCCGGAGGAGATCCAGAGCTGGCGGGCGGCGGCCGATGCCATGTGCATCCCCTACGACGAGCGCCTGGGGGTGCATCCGCAGGCGGAGGGCTTCACCCGGCACGAGCGGTGGAGCTTCGCTCACACGCGCCCTGACCAGTATCCCCTCCTGCTCCACTTCCCCTACTTCGACATCTACCGCAAGCAGGTGGTGAAGCAGGCAGACCTGGTCTTGGCCCTCCACCTCCGTGGCGATGCCTTCACCCCCGAGGAGAAGGCGCGCGACTTCGCCTACTACGAGGCCCTCACCGTGCGGGACTCGTCCCTCTCCGCCTGCACCCAGGCGGTGGTCGCGGCCGAGGTGGGCCATGTCGAGCTCGCCTACGACTACCTGGGCGAGGCGGCGTTGATGGACCTCCATGACCTGGAGCACAACGTGGCGGATGGGGTGCACATCGCCTCCCTGGCCGGGGCCTGGATCGCGATCGTGGCCGGGCTGGGCGGCATGCGCGACCACGGGGGCGTGCTGAGCTTCGCCCCCCGCTTGCCGAGGGCGCTGACCCGGCTGGCCTTCCGGGTCACCTTCCGGCGCCGCCTCATCGAGGTGGCGGCCGACCGCAACCAGGTGACCTATCGGCTGCTCGAGGGGGGGCCGCTGGAGGTCGTGCACGGCGACGAGCGGCTGACCCTCGTCCCCGGCGCCCCGGCGACCCGACCCGCGCTGCCGGTCCCGGACCTGCCTCGGCCCGCCCAGCCCCCCGGCCGCGAGCCCACCCGTCGCGTCCCCCGCCCCTGAGCCGGCGGGTGGGGGCCCCTGCCCGGGGCCCCGATCGCCGGCCGTCGTCAGCCCCAGATCTCCTGGGCCGTCTCCACCACCAGCCGGAGCTTGGCCCACTGCTCCTCCGGCGTGAGGGCGTTGCCCTCGACGGTGGAGGCAAAGCCGCATTGGGGCGACAGGCAGAGGCGTTCGAGGGGCACGTAGCGCGAGGCCTCCTCGACCCGGCGCTTGAGCACGTCCTTGGACTCCAGCTCGCCGCGCTTGGTGGTGACCAGACCCAGGACCACCGTCTTGCCCGGGGGGACGAAGCGAAGCGGCTCGAAGCTCCCCGAGCGGACGTCGTCGTACTCGAGGAAGAAGGCGTCGACCTGGAGCTGGCCGAAGAGCGCCTCGGCCACGTAGTCGTACCCTCCCTCGCTGAACCAGGCGGAGCGGTAGTTGCCCCGGCACATGTGGACGGCGACGGTCATCCCCTCCGGCCGGCCGGCCAGGGCACGGTTGAAGTTGCGGATGTGGAGCTCGTGGACGTGGTCCGGGTCGCCCCCCTCCCCGGCCATCATCTGGCGCATGCCAGGGTCGTTGGCGAAGGCGAAGGTGGTGTCGTCGATCTGGAGGTAGGTGCAGCCGGCCTGGTGGAGCCGACGGAGCTCTTCGGCATAGGCTGCGGCCAGGTCGGCGTAGACCTGCTCGACGTCCTCATAGACGCCGCGGGCCACGGCCTCCTGGGCGGTCCCGCGCAGGGTGACCATGCTGGGCGAGGGGATGGAGAGCTTGGGGGTGGCGGAGGTCACCACCGAGCGAAGGAAGCCGAAGTCGTCGGCGAAGATGGTGTCGCCCAGCTCGATGCGGCCGGTGACCCGGATCTCGGGGGCGGGATACTCGACGACCTCCTCCCCTTTCTGGGCCGGGACCATGATCACGCCCTCGCCGCGCTCGATCCCGCCCAGGCGGAAGATGAAGTCCAGGTACCAGGAGGCCCGGCGGAACTCTCCGTCCGTGACCGAGCGCAAGCCGATCTCCTCCTGCCGCCGGACGGCCTCGCGGATGGCCCGGTCCTCGACCTCGCGGAGCGCTTCGATCGGGATCCGGCCGGCCTCGAACTCGGCTCGGGCGGCGAGCAGCTCCGGTGGACGCAACAGGCTGCCAACGTGATCTGCCCGGAACGGGGGTGAGCTGGACTGGGACATCGCCTCCTCCTCCTTCACTCGCGTCATCCGCTAGGTCGGGCCCGATGGTCGACCGTCGACAGGCGGCTCGTTGACCCGCCTTGCTGCTCACAATAAACTGAGGAGTCGATCGTGCATCGCCAGAGCCTCGGGACCGGTCCGACGGAGGTGACCGGGAACCTGCCTGGCGGCCTCGCTGGACGGCAACTGCGCCCCACCGGGCGGCTGGTCACGCCTGCGTGAGCGCTCCATGGGAGGAGTGGGAGAGGGAATGGCTAGGACGGCTTCCCCGACGATGATCGAGGTCCCTGCGCCCGAGCCGGACCTGACCCCGGCCGAGATCATCCGACGCGCCACCGCCCTGCAGCCCCTGGTGCGGGAGCAGCAGGAGGCGTCGGAGCAGCGTGGCTACTACTCCGAGGAGCTCCACCGTCGCTTCCTCGAGGCCGGCTTCTACCGGATGCTGCAGCCACGCCGCTTCGGCGGCTACGAGTTCGACTTCCCGACCTTCTGGAAGGCGATGATCGAGATCTCACGGGGCGATCCGGGCACCGGCTGGTGCCTCACCTTGGGGTCGCACCATGCCTGGGTGGTCGGCTCCCACTGGCCGGAGCGCGCCCAGCGCGAGATCTTCGGTCCCACCGGGGATTTCCGGGCTCCCCATCGCGCCCTGCCCGGGGGCCAGGCCCGGCCGGTGGAGGGTGGCTACGTGGTGAGCGGGACCTGGGACTATTGCTCGGGCATCCCGTACGCCACCCATTTCCTTGGCAACGCCCTGGTCGAGGGCTCGGGGGACCCGCCCCGGGCCGTGATCGTGGTCATCCCTCGGGCCCAGGTCACCGTCCTCGACGACTGGGGGGGTGGGGCCCAGCTGGGCATGCAGTCCAGCGGCTCCAACAGCGTGCGGGTGGAGGAGGTCTTCGTCCCCGAGCACCTGGTCGTCCCGGGCGACCTGACCCGGCGCTCGGGCCCCACCCCGGGGACCGAGCTCCACGGCAACCCGATGTACCTGGGGATGATCTATGGGGTCTACCACGCCGGGCTGGTGGTGACCCAGGTGGGGGCGGCCTGGGCCGCCCTCGATGAGTTCGAGCAGATCATCACCACCCGCACGACCCCGCTCCCGCCCCAGGTCATGCGCTACGAGCATCCCGACTACCAGCGGGCCTGGGGGCTGGCCCGGGCTCTGGTCGACGCCGCCGAGGCGCTGGTGATCCGGGCCGGGGAGTGGTACATGGAGCTCTGCCAGCGGTGGGCGGAGACGGGGGAGCTGTTCTCTCGCGAGGACGACATCAGGCTCTTCGGCATCCTCCAGCAGGCGGGGCGGCTGGCCGCGGAGGCGGTCGAGCTGCTGTTCCGGAGCGCCGGGTCCTCCGCGGCCCGGCGGGGGCAGCGGATGCAACGGTACTTCCGTGACGTGGCCATGTACCGTGGCCACATCGCGGCCCAGTACCAGAACCTGGCGATCGAGTTTGCCAAGGCGCACTTCGGCCTTCCCGACAACCTCTTCTAGGCCACCCCGGCGAGGGGCGAGCCGCGCTCAGCCGGAGCCGGAGAGCGTGGCCAGACGCGTCCGCCAGCGGGGCAGCACCTCGGGGTTGACCAGGTTGGCCGGCGGGTCGCCGCGCATCGCCTGGCGCACCGCCTCCACCGCCATGGCCACCCCGGTCGGCCCGGTCTCTTGGTTGTGGCCGATGCAGTGCGGGGTGAGGATGACCCGCTCCGGGTCGCAGGCCAGGAGGGGATTGCCCGGGTTGAGGGGCTCGGTCTCGAAGACGTCGATGGCAGCGCCGGCGAGGCGGCCGGAGGCGATCGCCTCGGCCAGCGCCGCCTCGTCGACGACGCCGCCCCGTGCGGTGTTGATCAGCACCGCGGAGGGTTTCATCAGGGCCAGCTCTCGGGCGCCGATCAGGTTCCGGGTCCTCTCGGTGAGGACCACGTGCAAGGAAACCACGTCGGAGGTGGCCAGCAGCTCGTCCAGCGGGGTCGAGCCCTCCACGTAGGGGTCGTGGAAACGCACCGGCACCTCCCAGCCCCGCAGGCGCTCCGCCACCGCCCGACCGATGCGACCGTAGCCGATCAACCCCACCTGGTGGCGCCAGAGCAGGCGTCCCGGTGCCTCTGGTCGCCACTTGCCCGAGCGCAGGGCCCGCTGCCGAGCCCCCAGCTCGTGGAGCAGCGCCACCATGAGCATGATCGTGGCCTCCGCCACCCCGATGACGTTCTCCGGCGCCGGGCAGTTGGCGACCGCGATCCCAAGCTCGGTGGCTGCGGCCACGTCGATGTTGTCCACGCCGATCACCCCGCTGACGACCAGCCGCAGCCGGGGTGCCGCCTCGAGCAGGGCGCGCGGGTAGCTCAGCGAGGGCATGGCGACGATGACGTCGGCCGGTCGGAACAGCTCCTGGAGCTCTGCCGCCGACCAGGGGTGGTCACGGCCACGCGGGGGGACCGGGACGACCTGGTGCCCGGCCGCGACCAGGCGCTCGGCCAAGGCCGGGAGGGCTGGGGATTCCGGGGGCACGCTCACCGTGCCGGTGGCGGGATCGGATCTGGCCATCGAAGGGGATTGTCGCAGGTCCCGGCGCCCCCTGGCTCCCGGTCGGGGCCCGGGCTCATGGGGCTTGGCTTCGGCCGTTGCGCGGTCGCCCCCATCGTCGCCTGGGGCCTGTCGGGGCGGATGCCGGACGCCCGGTGGTGAGACCCCCGCTGTCGACCCCGGCGATTCGCTCGGCGGTCGACCAGCACCCGGGCCACCTCGTTGTCCCCGATGCCCCAGCGCGGGCGGTGTCAGGACGCCCCCAGCCAGCGGTCGCTGGGGGCGCATGGTGGCTCTTGCCACGAGCGCGCCGGGGATCGCGGGCCAGGCGGTGGGCGAGCGCCGGCTCGCCCTTGCCGACGTGGCCGCGCCGCGAGCCCCGTGTCTCGAGCCGCTCGAGGGGGGCGTCGAAGGCGTCCCCCGAGGCCGGCCCCCGGAAGGGAGGGTAGGGCCATCAGCGCCGTGGACGGTCCCGGGGGCGTTCGCGCCTCCCGGGGGCGGGCGATGGAGATGGTCGTCTTCGCGCTCCTGGGCGCGCTGACCGCCTTCGGCCCGGTCTCGCACGACATGTACCTTCCCGCCCTGCCCCAGGTGGCCCATGACCTGCGGGTGCCCGAGGCCACGGTCCAGCTGACCCTCACCGCCTCGCTGATCGGCCTGGCCCTGGGGCAGGTGCTGGCCGGCCCGGTGAGCGACGCCCTCGGCCGGCGACGACCGCTCCTGTGGGGCCTGGTCGTCTACGTCGTTGCGGCCGGCCTCTGCGGGCTGGCTCCCTCCGCGTCGCTCCTGATCGGGGTTCGGGTGCTCCAGGGCGCCGGCGGAGCCGCCGGGGTGGTCATCGCCCGATCGATCGTCCGCGATCGCTCCACCGGCGCGGCGGCGGCGCGGTCCTTCTCCTTCCTCATGCTGATCTCGGGGCTCGCCCCGATCCTCGCCCCGCTCATCGGGGGCCAGGTCCTGCGCGTCGCCGACTGGCGGTTCATCTTCGTCCTCCAGGCCCTGTTCGGGATGGCGTTGCTGTTCGGCTCCTGGCGGTTGCTGGAGGAGACGCTACCGCCCGAGCGCCGACACCGGGGAGGGCTGCTCGGGACCTTGCTCGCCTTCCCCGCGCTCGCGCGAGACCGGCGCTTCGTCGGCCACGTGGCCGCGTGCGCCCTGGCCTTCGCGGCCATGTTCGCCTACATCGCGGGCGCGCCCTTCGTCTTCGAGCAGGGCTTCGGCTTCTCCCCACAGCGCTTCAGCCTGCTCTTCGCGATCAACGCCGTCGGGCTCACCGTCACCAGCCAGGTGAACGGGCTGCTCGTGGGGCGGCTCTCCGCCGCCCCCCTGCTCAGCGCTGGCTTGTCGGCGACCGCCGCCGGTGGCCTCGGCCTGGCGGTGGTGGGCCTGGGTGGCCACCCCGTCCCCTCCCTGACCGCGGCGGCGCTGTTCGTGGTCGTGTCCAGCCTTGGCCTCGTGCTTCCCAACGCGACCGCCCTCGCCCTGGCGACGCGTCCTGGAGCCACCGGCGCCGCCGCGGCCTTCCTCGGCGTCTCCCAGTACCTGGTGGGGGCGGCGGTCGCCCCTCTGGCGGGCTTGGACGTGGCTCACCCGGCCCGGTCCATGGCCGTGGCCGTCGCCATCCCTGCGATCGGCGCCCTCGTCACCCGGCTGGGGCTGGCCGGCGGCGGTCGGCCCCGGGGCCCTGCCTGAGGTGGCTCCGCCGCGGTGGCGAGGATCAGGAGGGCGGCCAGCGGGGCGAGGTGACGGGGGCGGTCTCCAGCGAGCGCCAGTCCTCTCGGGCCGGGGCAAAGACGTCGGCCACCACCGCTCCCTCCTCGCCGGCGACCGCGCGGTGCGGGATGGCGGAGGGGATGCGGTAGGTGTCGCCCGGCCCCAGCCGAGCCGTCTCGCCCCCCACGGTGAAGGTCAGCGAGCCTTGGATGACGAAGCCGACCTGCTCGTGATGGTGATGGTGCTCAGGGACCGCGGCCCCCGGGGCCAGCTCGACCAGGGCGACCGTGACCCGCTCGCCGTCGACGGTGCGGGCCAGCGCCCCCTCCCAGATGCGGCGAGGCACGATCGACCGCAGGCTCCCGAACGCGCTCATGGTCTCCACCTCCGTATCCGGCTGGCCAAGTGACCGCGGCCGCGCCGGGCCCCCGCTGACGGGGCGTGGGGCCGGTCGACGACGCGCCTCCCTCAGGGTAGCCAGAGCGAGGGAGGCCCGGGGCCGACCGGCCCCCGGGTCTCCCCGCCGACGAGCTAGAGCTCGCCGTAGACGACGCTCTTCTGCTCGGTGTACTGGTAGAAGGCTTCCAGCCCGTGCTCCTTGCCGAAGCCGGACTCCTTGGTCCCGCCGAAGGGCAGCTCGTCGTGCGCCACCTGGAGGGCGTTGACCCAGGTGTACCCGGCCTCCAGCTCCAGGACCGCCCGGTGCGCGGCCCTCATGCTCGAGGTCCAGATCGACGAGCCGAGCCCGAAGTTGGTGGCGTTGGCCCGGGCGATGCCCTCGTCGAGGTCCTTGATCCGCATCACCGGCAGCGCCGGCCCGAAGACCTCCTCGGTCACCATCCGGGAGTCGTCGGGCACGTCCACCAGGATGGTGGGGTTGATGAAGTGGCCCGACGCGTACTCGGGCCCCTCGGGGCGGCCTCCTCCGTACACGATCTTGGCGCCGCGCGCTACAGCGTCCTGGACCTGGGCCTCCACCTCTGCCCGCTGGTCCGCGGTGTGCATCGGGCCCATCCGCGTCGCCTGGTCGAGGCCGTGGCCGGGCTTCAGCCGCTTCGCCCGCTCGACCAGCCGCTCCAGGAGGGCGTCGAACACCCCCTCCTGGACGTAGAGGCGCTTGATGGCGAGGCAGGCCTGGCCGCAGTTGAAGAAGCGTCCGGTGGAGATGGCCTTGGCTGCGGCGTCGAGGTCGGCGTCGTTGAGCACGATGCAGGGGTCCGAGCCCCCCAGCTCCAGGGTCACCTTCTTCAGGTGCGGCGCCGCCGCCGCCATCACCCGTTTCCCGGTGGGGGTGGACCCGGTCAAGGCCACCTTGCGGATCAGGGGGTGGGTGACGATCGCCTCGCCGGTGGCGGGCCCTAAGACCACGTTGACCACGCCCTCTGGCAGCCCCCCCTCGATCAGGGCCTCGACGCACTTGAGCGTGGAGAGGGGGGTGGTGGTGGCGGGCTTCAGCACCACGCAGTTGCCGGCCGCGATCGAGGGCGCGATCTTGTTCGCCGCCAGGGTGAGGGGGAAGTTCCAGGGGACGATGGCCCCGGTCACCCCGATCGGCCGCCGGATCACCAGGCCGAAGGCGCCGGTGTCGGGCAAGGAGACGTACTCGCCGTGCACCTTGTCGGCCAGGTCCCCGAACCAGGCGATGTTCTCGCCGAAACGGCGGGCCTCGATCCTCGACTCGAGCAGCGTCTTGCCCTGCTCACGGGTCAGGATCGGGGCGATCTCGTCGACCTTGGAGAGCATGTGCTCGGCGGCTCGGTGCAGGATGCGCCGCCGCTCCGCGGCCGGCAGCCGGCCCCAGGTCCGCTGCGCCCTCTGGGCCGCCTTGGCCGCTCGGTCGACGTCCTCGGGGCCCCCCTTCGGGACCTCGTCCACGACCTCGCCGGTGGCGGGGTCCTTGACCTGATAGGTCTCGCCCGAGACGGCGCCCACGCGCTCGCCCTCGATGATCATCGTCGCCATGGCGTCGGCCCCCTTCGTGCTCGAAGATTGGCGATCTCGTGCCGATCGCGTACCGAATACGATATTGCAGAACGCCTGGCTATCGTCGCCAGACATGCAAGAGGTAAGGAGCGGCCGCACATGGCAGTCGAGCTACGAGTTGAGGGCCCGGTCGGCGTCATCGTCCTGAACCGCCCGCCGGCCAACAGCTACGACTACACGTTCCTGCGCGAGCTCGGGGCGGCCGTCGACGACGCCCGCTACGACGACCGGGTGCGAGCCGTGGTGGTGACCAGCGCCTCGGATCGCTTCTTTTCTGCCGGCGCCGACGTGGCCGCCTTCAAGGCGGGCTCCGCCAACCAGCGGGCGATGACCGCCCTGCTGGCCCATGAGGTCTTCCGGAAGCTGGAGCACACCCCCATGGTGTTCGTCGCCGCCATCTCGGGGCATGCGCTGGGAGGCGGGCTCGAGCTCGCCCTGGCCTGCGACCTCCGCTTCGCCGCCCGCGGCTCCTACCGCCTCGGTCTTCCCGAGGTCAACCTGGGCCTGTTCCCGGGCTCGGGCGGCACCCAGCGGCTCCCGCGGCTGGTGGGCCTCTCCCGAGGCCTGGACATGATCGTGAACGCGACCCAGCTCTCGCCCGAGGAGGCGCTGGCAGCCGGCGTGGTGGACCGCCTCTTCGACGACGCGGCCACGTGCCGCGAGGCCGCGATGGCCTACTGCCGGAAGCTGGCCGAGGGGCCGAGCGAGGCGATCGGGCGGGCCAAGGTGGCGGTCACGCTGGGCCATTCCGCCCCGCTCGACCTGGGGCTGGCCATCGAGCGTGAGGCCATCGCCCGGGTGTTCGTCTCAGAGGATGCCGCCGTCGGGATCGACGCCTTCGTGGGGAAGCGGGTGCCCGAGTTCAAAGGCCGCTGAGCCGGCGGGGCCGGCCGGCGGCCCGCGCTCCGGTGGTGCGCCCGCCCGAGGGGCGACCGACCCCACCGGGTGGGCGTGCGAGGGAGGGCTCGATCGTGTCAGCCTGTTCCTGGCGTGGCCGCCGCGTCCGGCGCCGTCGTCCGGGCGCCGACGCGGCGAGGGCGCAGCGGGAACCAGTGGGCCCGACCGGTCGGTGTGGCGACGGGGCCCGAGGAGGAGACGGCAACGATGCAGGTGGGCATGATCGGCCTGGGGCGCATGGGGGCCAACCTGGTGCGGCGGCTGCTCCGGGGCGGACACGAGTGTGTGGTCTACGACCGCAACCAGGAGGCGGTGGCGACGCTGGCGCGGGAGGGGGCGACCGGCGCCGCCTCCCTGGACGAGCTGGTGGGCAAGCTGACCAGGCCGCGGGCGGTGTGGCTGATGCTGCCCGCCGGCGTGACGGGGAGCGTGGTCGAGGAGCTGGCCAGGAAGCTGGAGGAGGACGACGTCCTCATCGACGGGGGCAACAGCTACTACCGAGATGACCTCGATCGCGCCGCGGCCCTGGAGCCTCGTGGCATCCACTACGTGGACTGCGGCACGAGCGGCGGGGTCTGGGGCCTCGAGCGAGGCTACTGCCTCATGATCGGCGGGGAGGAGGCGGTGGTGCGGCGCCTCGACCCGATCTTCCGCAGCATCGCCCCGGGGGTGGAGGCGGCGCCGCGGACCCCGGGACGCCATGGTGAGCCCTCGACGGCGGAGATGGGGTACCTCCACTGTGGCCCGCACGGGGCGGGCCACTTCGTGAAGATGGTCCACAACGGGATCGAGTACGGGCTGATGGCGGCCTACGCGGAGGGGTTGAACATCCTGCGCCACGCCGACGTGGGGCTGGCGGAGCAGGGGGTCGACGCCGAGACCGCCCCGCTTCGCGACCCGCGCTTCTACACCTACCGCTTCGATGTGCCCCAGATCGCCGAGGTCTGGCGACGGGGCAGTGTCGTGGCCTCGTGGCTGCTCGACCTCACCGCCGAGGCCCTGCTCGCCGACCCCGACCTCGGCTCCTTCGCCGGCCGCGTGGCTGACTCCGGGGAGGGGCGGTGGACCGCGCTGGCCGCGGTCGACGAGGGGGTCCCGGCGCCGGTGATCACGGCCGCGCTCTACGCGCGCTTTGCCTCGCGCGGGCGCGACGACTACGCCGACCGCCTGCTCTCGGCGATGCGGAAGCAGTTCGGGGGCCACGAGGAGCCCCGACGGCCATGAGCATCCGGAAGGGAGGGGCGGCCGACGCCATCGTCTTCTTCGGCGCCACCGGCGACCTGGCCCGCAAGAAGATCTTCCCGGCGCTGTATGCGATGGTCAAGCGCCGTGGCCTCGACATCCCGATCGTGGGGGTCGCCTTCTCGGGGTGGGACCTGGAGCGCCTCCGACAGCGGGCGCGCGAGAGCCTTGAGCAGTTCGGGGGCGGGATCGACGACGCGGTGGCGTTCGAGCGCCTGCTCTCTCTCCTCCGGTACGTCGACGGGGACTACCACGACCCCGGCACCTTCGGCCGGCTCCGGCGAGAGCTGGCCGAGGCCCGTCATCCGCTTCACTACCTCGCCATCCCCCCGGCCGCCTTCGAGACCGTGGTCCGTGGCCTCGCCGCGGCGGGCCTTGCCCGTCAGGCGCGCATCGTCGTGGAGAAGCCGTTCGGGAGGGACCTCGCCTCGGCCCGGGAGCTCAACCGGGTCATCCACACCGTCTTCCCGGAGCGCCAGGTCTTCCGCATCGACCACTTCCTGGCCAAGGAGCCGATCGAGAACATCCTCTACTTCCGCTTCGCCAACTCCTTCCTGGAGCCGATCTGGAACCGCAACTGCATCGCCTCGGTACAGATCACCATGGCGGAGGAGTTCGGGGTCGAGGGGCGAGGGGCCTTCTACGAGCAGGTCGGCTGCCTTCGGGACGTGGTCCAGAACCACCTCTTCCAGATCGTCGCCATCCTGGCCATGGAGCCGCCGGTGGGGCATGGGGTGGAGGCGCTCCGCGACGAGAAGGCGAAGGTCTTCCGGGCCATGCAGCCGCTCTCCCGCCGTGACCTGGTACGCGGGCAGTTCCAGGGCTACCGTGAGGAGCCCGGGGTGGCTCCCGACTCCGACGTGGAGACCTTCTGCGCCCTACGCCTCCACCTGCACAGCTGGCGCTGGCATGGCGTGCCCTTCTACCTGCGGGCGGGGAAGCGGCTGCCGGTCACCGCCACCGAGGTCCTGGTCGAGTTCAAGCGACCGCCGGCCCAGGTCTTCCCCGATGCCTGGCAACCGGCCGGGCGCGGCAACTATCTGCGCTTCCAGATCGCTCCTCGCTCCTCGATCGCGCTCGCGGCCCGCGTCAAGCGGCCCGGCAAGGAGTTCGTGGGCGAGCAGCGGGAGCTGTTCCTGAGCGAGGAGTGGCCCGAGCAGGAGCTCGACTACGAGCGGCTGCTCTCCGATGCGCTCGAGGGCAACCCGGCGCTGTTCGCGCGCGAGGACGCGGTCGAGGCCGCCTGGGAGGTGGTCGACCGGGTGCTCCGCGACCATCCGCCGGCCTTGCCCTACCGCCCCGGCACCTGGGGCCCGGCCGCGGCGGCCGACCTGATCCAGGGGCACGGGGCCTGGCACGATCCGAGCCACGGCTGAACCCACCGGCGCCCTCCCCGGGGCGGGCCAGGGGCCCGGCGCAACCGGGATCGAGGGGGGCGTCGGTGGGGCGGAGCCGGCCCCGCTGGGGACGCCGCCGGAGCATGCCGGGGCTGGGCGCCGCCTTGCCTCAGAGGCGGAAGAGCCGTTGGGCGTTCCCCCCCAGGATCGCCGAGCGCTCCTCGGCCGAGAGCCCGGGGAGCTGGCAGTCGAGGAGCTGGAGGGATCGCTCGTAGCCGGGCTCCTGGAGCACCCAGGGCGCATCGCTGCCCCACAGCAGCCGGTCCGCGGTGTAGGCGCGACGGAGGGCCTGGACCAGGGGGTCCAGGTCCCGATAGGGGTAGGGCTCCTCGCTGAGGGTGGCCTGCCCGCACAGGGCCACGTGCAGGCCGCGATGTCGAGCCAGGCCCACGACCTCGTCCAGGGCGCCCGCGAGCGGGATGGCTGGGCGCGGCATCCCATGGGGGCCGGCGCGCAGGGGGACGAGCGGGAAGCCGAGGTGGCCGAGGACGACCGTCAGGCCGGCCAGCCGCGAGAGCAGCCGGTCCAGGAGGCGAAGCTGGCCCCGAGGGCCGAGGAACCACGTCACCAGGCCGGCCTCGGCGATCTCGCCCAGGATCTCGTAGGCCGGCGTCTCCTCGGGGTCGGCGTCGGGCATCCCCAGCCAGTGGATGCGGATGCCGCGTATCCCTGGCTGGCTCGCCTTCGTGGCCAGCTCGTCCTGGGCGGTGGGGCGCCTGAGGTCGAGCGTGGACAGCCCGACCAGCCGGTCGGGGTAGGTGGCCAGGCACTCCAGGAGGTACTCGTCCTCGATGGAGAGCGCGGCCACGAC
>Ga0070737_10004859_pt1 | contig 13159 bp, 12 predicted proteins | sample Coa_R1_10_FD_66438 | JGI IMG/M metagenome (GOLD analysis project Ga0070737, IMG submission 66438) | Surface soil microbial communities from Centralia Pennsylvania, which are recovering from an underground coalmine fire - Coalmine... | ecosystem: Environmental > Terrestrial > Soil > Unclassified... | reverse complement strand
GGTTTAGTAAGTGTTTACCACATACACTTGTACCGGCTTGATACAGCAGAACAAGCAAAACGCGCGAATCGAAATCGCGGGTTACTGGTTGCGACCGGCAGCGGTAGCGGCTTTCGCCAGCCGGCATTCGGTTTCGTGTTCCGACAATTCGCTCCGGCTATTGAAATATCTCCCGCACGTCTCGCAACGAAACTGGTTGGTACCGGGGCTGGCATTACGTCCGGTGGGGTGATGTTCCCTGGCTTCGTCCTCTTCCCGGCCGAAGGCGCCGTCTACCGGTACCGCGCCGCGCCCCGTTCCAAACTCCGGTCGAGACGCGGAAAGCTTTTCCACCGTCGAGTGCTTGCCGCTCTTCAGTGACGTCTGCAGATTTTCCGTCTGGTCCGAGATCTCCGTCGTGTCCTGATCGTTCAGGCCTGGGTGTTTGCCGCGCGCGGACTCATCCGAATCGGGATAGTTGGTTTTTCTGTCCATAAGAACGTCTCTGTAGAGAAGATTCTCCTGGCATGCGGAGGTTACCTGCAGTTTCACACGACAAACACCCTAGTAACGGGATCAGTGGCCGCTTGTCTTCTAAGCGTATGGATACTTTAAAGGCAGAACTGGCTGAATTCCAAACTGCGCGCGACCTGAAAGCAATACTTGCGGCCGAGGGCCCGTGCTTGAGCGTCTACATTCCGCTCAGCTCGGCGGCTCCCAACCAAGGCGCTAAGGCGAACGCTTTGGAATGGAAAGAGACGCTTCGCAGTGTGGAGCCGAAAATGCAGCAGTATGGATCTGCGGCGGCGGAGCTGCTCGAAAGCGTTCGGGATTGGGACGCCATTCTTCAGGATCATCAGCCGCAAGGTCGTTCCATCGCCGTTTTGCGGTCGCCGGACGTGTTCCGCGTCGCCTGGATCGAAGAAGTAGTGAAGAGGCGGGCAGAAATCGGTCCGCACTTTTACATTCGGCCGCTATTGCCCGAGCTGACGCGCGATAAGACTTTCTATATTCTTGCGCTGAGTCAGAAAAATGTCCGTTTGCTGCGATGCACAGCGCGAACTTCGGAAGAAATTCCGTTTCCGAAACACGTGGCAAGCAGTTACGACGCCTACATGAATACCGAAAAACCAGATCATGTGGCCGACAACCGCGCAACGGCCGGTCCCGGCGTGGGTTCATCGAAAGGCGTGATGTTCACGACCAGTTCGGATCGTGAAGATAAAGACGAGTACCTGGCTCATTTCTTTCGCCAGATCGACCGCGGGGTGGAAGAGGTCTTACGTGGCAAGACCGAGCCTGTTGTGCTGGTTGGCGTCGAGTATGAGCTTGCGTTGTATCGGTCGCTGAACTCGAATCTTCATCTGGCTCAGGAGTCGGTTCAGGGCGCGCCAAACAGTCTCAAGTCCGGGGAGATGCACGCGCGGGCGTTGGATGCCATGGTGCGTTGCTATGAAAAGAAAGTGGATGAAGCATTGGCGCAATACAACCACAAAGTGGGCGCGGGCGCCTCGAATCGATTGAAGGAGGTAGTGACCGCCGCACACGACGGGCGAGTGCTGACATTATTGGTTTCGGATTCGCTCGAGAGAACGGGCGTGTTTGACGAATCCACGCATACGGTGAAAGGGCGTGAAACGGGAAGCTCAGAAGACGAAGACCTGGTCAACGACGCGGCCGTGCAAACGATTCTGCATGCCGGGCACACGTTCGTAGTGCCGAACGGGAAAATGCCGGACGGTGCTCCGCTGGCCGCCATCTTTCGCTTTTGAGTTGGCGGCTTATGAAGCTGACGTTATCGAGTCGGACGAACAGGCCGACGTACTCTGATGGCGACCAGCAATGCGCCAGACCCGAGCAAGGCGAAGGCGGCGCTGGCGGGCTCGGGTACGGTGCCGCTGGTCGAAGGCTGAATAGCGGCCTCGAAATCGGTGAATGCGGTGGCGGCAATCAAAGAATCGGCATCGCTGGTGGGATGCAGGCCGTCCCAGGAGAAAAGATAGCCGTTCAGATCCGCGCCCATCGGCTCGGCGCCTGTGTTTAGGCCATCGTGGCCGGGGGTATTGAGGATATTGTTGAAGAGAGCTTCAATATCGACCCCGACCAGAACGATACCAGGATGGGTCTGATCGAATGTCTGAATATCCTTGGCCCATTCGGCATCGAAAGCGGTGCTGGCAGCATTGAGCGCCGTGGCATCACCGCTGGCTTGGCCGCTGGGCGTGTTTCCGAGCAGAGGCAGGTTGAACCAGAGGAAGTATTTGCCGCCCTCACCAGCAAGCGTAGCGATATTGGCCGCGAGATTGTCCGCGGCGGTGACGGGATTGTCGCCGGCGATGATGTCGTTGGCGCCAGCCCAGAAGCTATAGAGACCGGTAGACGGCACGCTGCTTTTGCCGGCGAGGTAAATCCCGAGTTCATTGGAAAGATTATCGATGCCGCTTGAGCCAGTGACTGCGCCGCCGACCGCGTAGTTCGTTCCGCCGCCCGGCGCGAGGAAAGGCTGCGGATCGGGCAAACCGGCCTTGGAGGCAAACTGATCGATCCATAAGCCCGAGGGACCACCTGGAGCGGAAGGGTTCGTAAACTCGCCGACTTGAAAGGGCAGGCCGGCAATGGTGCGATAGGCGTAACCGGTGCCCGGCTCGGCTCCTAATGTGGCGATGGAAGCGTTGCCGGTATCTGTGAGACTGTCGCCGAAAGCGACGATCTGATTGACCGGGAGGGAGTCGCCGAATGCCGCGAAGAAGGGCAGAGTCAAAGCAAGGCTGGAGACTACAAGGGCACGGCTGCGCATACTGAATGGATAGCGCGGGCAGGCCGAGTAGTACATGGGAATCGATACAATTCGGAGAAGCGAGCATTCAGGAGGCGCATGGCACCCACTTCGAGCGTGAAGCAAGCATCGGATTTAGCGCAGCGGGGAGTTTCCCGGCGCGGCTTTGGACGCATTGCCACCATCTTGACGGCCGGCGCCGCGCTGCCGTTCTACAACGAGCAGGCGCTGGCGCAGATGTCGAAGGCGGGACCGATTCCGCCGGACGGCGTGAAGATCGATGCGAATGAGAACCCGCTGGGGCCGTGTCCGGAAGCGGTAGACGCGATTTACAAGAGCGTGAAGCAAGGCGGGCGTTATCCGTGGCAGGCAACGGACACGTTGGCCGAGACCATGGCGGGAACGTTGAACGTGAAATTCAGCGCCGATGAAAAGCAGAGCTACATCCAGATATTTGCCGGCTCGAGTGCGCCGCTGCATCAGGCGGTACTGGCGTTTTGTTCGAAAGACCGGCCGTTCGTGAAAGGCGAACCGGGCTATGAGGCGGGCGAGATTGCGGCCCAATATATAGGAGCGCCGGTGATGAAGGTTCCGCTGAAGAACGGAACGTTCGATCATGATGTGCGCGCGATGCTGGCAGCGGCGCCCAATGCGGGCTTGTATTACATCTGTAATCCGAACAATCCGACGGGGACGGTGACGAGCCGCGCCGATATCGAATACCTGGTCGCCAACAAACCGCGCGGGTCGATGGTGATGATCGACGAAGCGTACATTCATTTCTCAAAGAGCGCCGTCCCTTGTACGGATTTGGCGGCGCGCGACCAGGACGTGGTCGTGCTGCGGACCTTTTCAAAGATCTATGGAATGGCGGGATTGCGGGCGGGCGCGGCAATTGCGCGGCCCGACCTGCTGGCGAGGGTGAGGCAGTGGAGCGCCGGGGCGATGCCGGTGACCGCCGTATGCGGTGCGACGGCAAGCCTGCAAGCGAAAAACCTGGTGGGGCAACGGCGTGAATACATGACGGGCGTTCGCGAGGAGACATGCAACTGGCTGGCGTCGAAGGGCGTGAAATTCATTCCGTCGGAGGCGAATTGCTTCATGATCGACGTGCAGCGCCCGGGCAAAGAGTTTCGTAAAGAGATGGCGCAGCAGAAGGTATATGTGGGCCGCTCGTGGCCGGTTTGGCCGAATTGGGTTCGCGTGTCGGTGGGGACCAAAGAGGAGATGGAGAAATTCCGCGACGCTTTCGCGAAGTGCTACCAGGCGTAAGCGCGGGCCGGCCTCACTGGTTTTTCAGCCAGTCCGGGAAGAGCAGCGCGCGCACGTCGGGCTTATCGAGATCGGATTTGAGGATCACGCGGGCGGGCAGTTCCAGGCGCTTGGGGGGCGTGCGGCCGTTCAGCTTGTCGTCGAGGGACTTGACTGCTTCGTAGCCCAGGCGGAACGGATTCTGCACGAGCATGGCGCTGATGGTGCCGTCCTGGAGAGCTTCGACATGGGTCTTGCTGAAGTCGAAGGTGACGAGCTTGAGCTTGCCGGATAAGCCGCGGTTGCGAATGGCTTGAATGCTGCCGAGCGATGCCGCTTCGCTCGAAGCGAAGAGGCCGGCGAGATCGGGATGGGCGGTGAGGATGTCTTCGGCGGCGGCGCGGGAGCGGGCCGGATCGGCCATGCCAAATTGGCGGGCGACGATTTGAATCTGGGGAAATTCTTTCAGGATGGTTGCGTCAAAGCCGCGCTCGCGTAAAACGGTAGAAGTTCCGCCGGGCTTTTGCATGACCATTGCCACTGCGCCGCGATTGCCGATAAAGGAGGCGAGCGTGCGGGCGGCAGTGCAGCCGGCGGCGTAGTTATCGGTGGCGATGAAGCTGATGTAATTATCGATATCGACTGCGGAATCGAACACGGTGACGGGAATGCCGGCGCGGATGGCCCGTTCGAGCGGAGCCACAAGAGCGTGCTGGTCAGTGGCGGAGATGGCGAGCGCCGCCACCTGACGGGTGATCATGGTATCAACAATTTCGATCTGGCGCGCGTAGTCGGTCTCGTTCTGGGGACCATTCCAGAGGACTTCGATGTGCAAGTCGCGCGCGGCTTGTTCGACGCCCGCGTGGACGGAAACAAAGAAGAGGTGCGAGGTTGCCTTAGGGATGACTCCGATGACGCGCCGGCCCGAGCGGCGGCATGAAGCAAGAAGCGCGAGGGTGCTTCCTGCTAGCAACTGGCGGCGCGTGCGCATCCGTAGACATGTTAGAACGGCTTACATGAGTTGCGGCGAATGCGTGCGGGCAAGGACGAAGAGAGTCGCGTCGTCGTTCTTATGGCAGCGCACGCGGAAGGCTGCCAGATCGTCGCGGCAGGCGGCGAGCAACTCCGAAGGATGGAGCGCGCCGTGGTCGCCGATCAGTTTCCGCAGGCGGTCGGTTCCGTATTCCGCGTCCGAGGCGTCGGTGGCCTCCGATACTCCGTCCGAGTAAATGACAATACGTTCGCCAGGATTGAGCGATAACTTAGTAATCGAGAATTCTTCCTGGCCGAACATGCCGACGGGAAGACTGGCTCCTTCGAGAGGCTCGACCGTCCCGTTACGAGCCAGCAGCGGAGCGGGGTGGCCGGCGTTGGAGATTTCGATTTCACCATTTGAGAAGGCGCGGCCGCAGACCAGCGTCGCATATTGATTGGGCAACGTGCTTTCAGAGAAGACGCGGCTGGCATGTTCCAGCATGCAGGCGAGCGAAAACCCCATGGGGATCAGAGTTCGAAACATGGCGTGCAGATGCGCCATCAGCATGGAAGCGGCGACGCCCTTACCGGAGACATCTCCGACCATAAAGTACAGACCGGAGTTATTGGTTTCGACTACATCGCAGTAATCGCCGCTGACAAGGCCGGCCGGTTCATAGTGATAGCACATGTGCCAGCCATGGCGTTCGAGGCTCTGAGGCGGCAGCAAGCCTCGCTGAACGCGGGCGGCGAGTTGTAAATCGCGTTCGAGCGCATCGCGTTCCTGCTTATCGAGGTGATCGAGACAGAAGCGGACCAGCGGATCACAAAGCAGGCGGTCGCATTCGATGGTGTCGTGACAGGTCTCACAAAGACCATAGGAGCCGTCTTGCATCCTGCCTAGCGCGTTGTCCACTTCTTCGAGCAGGGCGTGGAGATGCGCGGGATGCTGGTTTGTGGTGAGCGCGGTCTCCAGCCGTTCGCGCCGGGATAGTAATTGTTGGCGCATGAATTGATTAACGGCGGTTGCCATAATGCCTCCCTAGCAGCGCTGAGAACGTTACTGTTTTGATGCTGCCGTCGAGCGGAAAGTTCGAAGCAAATGCCACTTCCACGGCGCGATCCATTCTTGCGCGGAGGGAGCGTGCAAGTCCATCCGGAACTTGCGGCGGCTTTTGCGGCGACTTTTTTATTCCGAACCTTTTGGCTCGACCAAGGCCTTGAGCTGCCGGAAAGCAGACGCGTTAAAGCTGAGCTTCAGGCGTTCGGGGATATCCGGCTTGGCGGTGGCAGGGGATTCGTGCGTTTGGGCGCGCTCGAGCAGAGCAGCCGCGTCGGCGTCATCGGGCTGCCGGTCGAGCAGCGATTGTAGCGCTTTGGCGGCCTCATCGAAGCGGCCGCTTTTCCACAGCGCAGCGCCGAGATTAAACAGATAGATTGAATCGTTGGGGTCGCCATCGACAGCGCGATGTAAGTCACCGAGCGCGGCGGGCTGATTCAGTTGTAACTCTGCGATGCCTAGATTGTTATAGACCTCGTTGAGGGGATAAGTTTTGAGAACTTCGCGGAAATAACTAATGGCGGAAGGATAATCCGCCAGATAGTAATCGGTGATGCCGATTTTGAACCGCACCTCCGTATAGCGCGGATAAGAAGGGTTAATGCGTTGAAAAAAGGCCAGAGCCTGATGGTAGTCTTTCTTCTGCAGGGCCAGCTTGCCCAGCTCAAAAGCCGGACTGGCGAAGTTCGGATCGAGCGCCGCCGCCTGTAGGAACCATTTCTGCTGCTGGTCCCCGCTGGGGGAAAGCAATCCCCGGACGTAGCTCTCTTCGGCATCGACACGAATCAACTTATTTGGCGCGATGAAATGATCCAGAGCGAGGTTCGCTTTGGGCTCAAGGTATTTAAGCGTGGTGAAGGCGAGATGTTCCTCGAGGCGCGAGAGTTCGGAAAGCTTACCAGTCTCGGAAGTTTCGGGTCCATCGTGCATATGACGTAAGTCTAAAAAGCGAGCACTTAATTGGACGGAGCTATCCTTCAGCTCCGAGCTGCCGGCGGGTAAGGTGACCTCGTAAGTGCCGTAACATAGGTAATCGGCATCCAAAGTTTGTCCCAGGCGGATCAACGTGGCCTTGGTAAAAGTCGCGCCAGGGCGGAGCGACAGCCGATGCATGGCCTCGGCACGCGACGAGCGGTCGAGGACGATTTGATTCGCCTCGGCGTATTCATTCATGAGCGTTTCGGCGACGCTTTCACCGACCCAGTTCAGATCGGAATATTGTGAACGGTTCTGAAACTGGAGGACGAGCACGGCTGCGGGGAAGGCCGGCAACGCGGAAACAAGAGAGAGCAGAAGCAGGGCTTGGAACAACTGCACGCGACCATATTAACGCGGGTCTGGGTGCAGTGGCGCCGTTCGATTCTTACTTGGTGCGTTTTGCGGTGCTGGTTTTCTTCACAGCCTTCTTTGTAGGTTTCTTCGCGGATTTCTTGCCCTTGGGCTTCTCATCGGGCGCGTGCAGGTGTTGCGCGGCTGACCTTCGCGTATGGGGGTGTTCGGCTTGCCATTTGTCAAGCTGCTTTTTTCGTTTATCCCGGAACTTTTCCTCTGAAGTGGAGAGTTCAGATTTAGGTTTAGGGCGGCAACTGCCTTGTTCATGCGGTTTCTTACCCTTGACCGGCTCGTAGCCTGGCCAGCATCTGTTCGAATCGTCAGTCATATTTGTTTCTCTTATTGAGCTTCGAAGTAACTTCTTCCTTTCCAGGTTTCGGGAATGCGGAGCACGGCGCGCAGAAACGCGAGCCACTGAATTGCGAGGAAGACCAGGATTGCGAGGGGATGAAGGAGAGCAGCAAACAACGGCTGTTTGAAGCGGAATACCGCAACCAGGCGCGGCAGCAGCGAAAACAGCAAAGCGGCAAGCGAGAGTAGCGCAAGAGTTTGCGATTGCGCGTACGTACAGGCATAGGCAAAGACCAGGAATGGAAGCACCTGGCCGAGGAACAACAGCAACGACCAGGGGACGATGAGTGGCGGCGCCGCCATTGCTTCGGCGGCGTTCTTGAGCAGTCCCCAAAATACTTCGCGGGCATTGCGATACATACGGCAGCGGGCGGCGGCGGTGGCGTCACATAGATCTGTCTTGAAGCCCGCGCGGCGGAAGGCCCTGGGCAGCGTAATTCCATCGTGCCGGGAGTTACGAATGGCGCGATGCCCGCCCGCGCGCGAGTAAGCCTCGCGTTCGGCGATAAATATTTGACCGCAGCCGGCGCCAAAGGAAGGCTGGAGCGACTTTCTCATGCGGTCGAGCGGTAGAAACCCAAGCAGCAGGAAGTGCATAAGCGGCAGGAGCAACTGTTCTAGAGGCGTGCGGGTGATCTGGCGAGGGAATCCGCTGATGAGGCTGGATGCGCCGCCGCGCATGGCCGCAATCATACGCGCAAGGCCGGCAGGAGCAAGCTGCACATCGGCATCGAGGAAGCAGAGAACCGGATTGCGGGCGCGCTCGGCGAGAACAGCGCATGCGAATTGCTTGCCGCACCAACCAGGCGGGAGAGCGGGTGCGGAGAAAAGGCGGACGCGTTTGTCAGTCAAGGCAATGGCGCGGACGATTTCGGACGTACGGTCTTCGGAGTGGTCGTCTAAGACCAGGACTTCCAGGTCCACGTGGACGCTGGCGAGCGCAGCGCGGACGCACTGCTCAATGGAACGCTCTTCGTTGCGTGCCGGGATGAGGACGGAGACGGACTCGATATGGAGGGCTGGAGGCGGCAGCGTGTAGAGCATGAGGTTCCGCACGAACAAAAGCATGGGGAAGGCGGCAAACAGGAGCGCACACCAGACGAGGATTGGAAATAGCATCAGCGCGCTCCATGTTCCGGGCGCCAAGGTTTTCCTTGCAGTCGAGCTTTCGAAGCGCGCCAAAGATCGTAGAGGCCGCCTACGCCCGCACGGCCTTCGAGCAAAGGCTCAAACAGAGTTTGGTCCTGGAGTTGTACTCGGGCTGCAAGCGCGTCGCTTGCTTCTTCGAGCGATTGGGAGAACAGACGATTCCAATCTGTGGCGGAATGTTGGGCGCCGGATTCGGCGAGGATGGGACGGCCGAAGCAGGCGAATGCCTCCGGAAAACGTTCGCGCCAAAAGCTGTATTCGAGAGTAACGGGAAGCATGGCAAACGCGCGCAATCGGCGCGCAAGATGGCCAACGCCCGGCTCGATTTCGATGGGCCGCCGTCTAACGTCCGTGAATGCGCCTTGCGGAGTGACCCAAAACGCGCTATTGGGACGGCTGAGCGCTTCTTCGCCGGTGCGTAGGAAGCGGGCGGCGCCGCTACGCGTTCCCGGATCGATTCCAAAAAAGCCAAGCCGTTCGAAGAATTTGTACTTGGCGAGCCCGGCCGCGGCGATGGGCGCGTATTGTTGCCGATCTGGAAAGAACCTTTGGCTGAGATACAGGCCCATCAGCGGGTCCCACCAGGAAGGATGATTCAGGCAAACGAGCAAGGGATACTTTTCTAAGTCAATAAGCGAGCCGATGCGTAGAAGATGGAGCCCGTGAAAGTTACGGCGCAGATACCAGTGGATATACTTAGTAAACCAGAGTAACTGACGTTTAGCGATGGGCCGTAACACCGTGCTTGAAAGTTCGGCTGTCATACGGCGGCGGCCTGAGCATAACTGCGCTCGACCACATTATCTTGATCGAGCCGGTCAGCGGCGATCCAGCCGGACATTAAGACCATGGGCATTCCGGGTCCAGGATGAGCGGCGCCGCCGGCGAGGTAAAAGCCCGGTAAGTTTGCATCATGGTTTGCGGGTTTGAAGCCGCCCTGCAGTCGTCCGTGGCTGGCGATGCCGTAAATAGCGCCGTTCCAGACGCCGTAGCGGTCCTGGATGTCGGCGGGCGTGAGGAAGCGTTCGGTTCGAATCGCGGATTCGAGGTTGTCAAGACCGGCAGTGCGCCGCAATTTGTTGAAGATCACTTTGCGGTACTGCGGATAGAGTTGGTTCCAGTCTTGGCCTGGACGTAGATAGGGAGTGTGGACCAGGACGTACAATGCTTCGCAGCCATGCGGCGCGACGCCAGGATCGGTTGATGCAGGGGCGCAGAGATAACAGGTTGGGTCGGACGCCGGTTCACCGCGTTCGTAGATGGAGTGGAACTCTTCGGACGGATCGCGAGAGAAGGCGAAGTTATGATGCGCCAGGTGATCGTAACGGCGATTGAGTCCGAGATACAAGACGACTCCAGAGCAAGCCGGTTCATAGGAGCGTTTGCGATTGAAGTCGCGCGCAAAGGCGCCGCCGAGCAGCTCTCGATAAGTGCGGACAGAATCGGAGTTCGCTACAACGGCAGCAAGCGGGACCTGCTCGCCTGCAGATGTTTCGACTCCCGACACGCGATTGCTGGAGGTTAGTATGCGTTGTATCGGGGTGTTGGTGCGGAATTGAACGCCTAGCTCGCGCGCGAGCGTTGCGAGCGCTTCCGGAATGGCGCGCGTTCCACCGATGGGGTACCACACACCCTCGCTCGCCTGCATATGGCCGATGGCGCAAAGAATCGCGGGCGCTTTTTCGGGGGACGAACCGACGTACTGCACCAGATGGTCCAGCATTTGGGCGACGCGCGGGTCTTTGATTTCGCGGCGAATGGCTCCGGCAACGGTCTGCCCAAGCTTCATGCGGCTCACGTCGTGCAAGAGACTCAGGTTGAATACGGACCCGGATTGAAAGGTGTCGCGCATGCTGCCGATGGAGCGCCAGAAGAAGAAGCGATTGGAGATCGCATGCAATTCTGCGGAGATGTGAGAAAAGCGCTGGTATGCGAGTGCGGTTTCAGGAGCGAATTTGCGAAGCTCGGTTTGCATGGCGTCGTCATCGCCGAAAAGATCGAGACGGCTTTGGTCTTCGAAAAAGCAGCGCCATTGCGGCTCGAGAGGGACCAGGCGCAGATACTGTGAGAGTTCGCGCCCAGCTTCGGCAAAGATCTTGCGCAGGACGGAGGGGTAGATAAGAATAGTAGGTCCCATGTCGAAGCGGTAACCGTATTCGTTCAGTACCGCCGCTTTGCCGCCAATCCAATCGTTTTTTTCGAACACAGTGACGCGGTACCCGCGAGCCGCCAAGACGCAGGCGGCACTGAGGCCGCCGAGACCGGAGCCGATGATTCCTACAGTTCGATCAAGGTTCATGTGTTATCTCGTTTGGCGCGGGCGAGGGCGGTGAGTAAGTGACACGATGCAATAAGACGCTCTCGCCACGATATTTTGTTAGCGGCGGCGAGATAGGCGGCGAAGATTTCCTGAGTATTGTGAGGCAAGGGTTCAAGATGGCGAAGGCGCTTGCGCTTTTGCGCGACGACAGCTTTCAAGGCAGTGAGTTGAAGAAGACCTTCGGCGCCGCGCGTGGCGCCGAAGCCACTCGAGCGACGGCCGCCGAAGGGCACACGAGGGTCAGCGGTGGGCGCAATCATGTCGTTGACGACTACCACGCCGGCAACGACTTTGGCGGCGAACGCCTTTGCCGATACGTGCTCGCCGAATACAGCCGCGCCCAGAGCATAGGGCGATGCGGCGGCCAGTTCCAGGGCTTCGTCGTCATTTGAAACGCGAGTGATCGACAGCGGAAAGCGAGTTTGCGCATGGCGCTCGCGGAGAATTCGCTCAAACTCGTCCGCGAGAGATTCAATCACAAAGATTCTGCGCGGGGCAATGCAAGTGTTGCCGCCATTCCAATGGCAGCCAAACGCAATGGCATCTACGGCACGCTTGAGATCGGCTCCCGGTTGGATGAAGACGGGGTCGCAGCCTGAGAGTTCCAGGACGGCGGGAATGAGTTCACCGGCGGCCTGGCGGTACACGGCGCGGCCTGTTTCGAGCGAGCCGGTCAACACCACCATATCTATGCCGCCGCCAATTATGCGCTGCGCCGATTGAACACTTTCGTCGAGCACTACAAAAAGATCATTGGGGACACCGGCGGAAACTGCGAACGAATGCAAGGCATCGGCGACATTGCGGCCGCCGCGCCCAGGTTTGAGAATCACTGCGTTTCCGGCGACCAGGGCTTGTAGAGCTTGCACACCCGGAAGAAACAACGGGTAATTGGAAGGGCCGATGATCAGGACGATGCCGACTGGATCGCGGCGTAACTGGATGTCCACGGCGCGACTCCAGAAAGGGCGGGAGTTAGTTGATAGACAGCGCGGGGCTAGGATTTGGTTCGCTTCGCGTTCGAGAAAACGGCAGGCGTCAGCGAGGGGAATTACTTCGGTGACGAGGCTGTGCGCGCGGGTGCGAGAAAGTTCAGCGGGGAATAAGTCACAGAGAGTAAGACCTTCCGCGGCGATACCGTTGCGGATTTTGCGAATAATTCTCAGGCGCTCCGAGAGGGCGGTGTTAGCCCACTGCTGCTGAGCAGTGCGCGCGCGGGAGATGACTGCAGAGGTGTCCGGAGACGTGACTGCGGTCGCATGTGACGCCGCCATTAAGCCACTCCGGCGAGCGCGGATGGCGTTTGAGACTCATCCCAGGGAGCACATTGGCCCAGATCATGCAGCAACAGGCGGGAGCTGATGCGCGCGGATTCGAAAATGACCGGCAGTCCGCTGCCCGGATGCGTGCTGCCGCCGACGAGGTACACGCCTTCGACGTCTTCGAAACGGTTTCTCGGGCGCAGGTGTAGCATTTGCGACCATGTATGCGCCAGCCCGAACACGGCGCCTTTGTGCAATTCGAAACCGGTGTCCCAGTCGGCCGGCGTAATGATGCGTTCGTATTCGATACGCGAGCGGATGTCGGTTGCTCCAATTTGAGAGAGCTTGTCGAGGATCAGTTCGCGATAACGTGGGCGCTCCCGTTCCCAGTCGACGCCGACGTTTTGATGAGTAACTGGCACCAGAACGTAAAGAGTGCTCTTGCCGGGCGGCGCCAAACTGGGATCCGTTACGCAAGCGTTTTGAACATAGAAAGACGGATCGGCAGAAAGAATATGGCGGCGGCCTATCTCCTGCATGTTACGCGCGTAGTCTTTGGAGATGTAAAGAGTATGGTGAGAGATACGAGGATAGATTCCGCGCAGTCCTAAATACAACATAAAGGCCGAGCAGGAGAGCGACTTCTTGGCGAGTTGGCGGTCTTTCCAGCGGCGCCGCGCTTGATTGGGGATGAAACGCGACAT
>Ga0070737_10004857_pt1 | contig 13162 bp, 13 predicted proteins | sample Coa_R1_10_FD_66438 | JGI IMG/M metagenome (GOLD analysis project Ga0070737, IMG submission 66438) | Surface soil microbial communities from Centralia Pennsylvania, which are recovering from an underground coalmine fire - Coalmine... | ecosystem: Environmental > Terrestrial > Soil > Unclassified... | reverse complement strand
AGCTGGGTTAGAACAGGCTGGTTTGATTCAAATGGCATAGAAGACCAGCATGTAATAAAGCAGATGATTTTCTTTAACCTCTTCTTTCCGCGTGGGGAAAATTGCAGGTGGGATTTTAATTCACAGGAGGTAAAGATAAAAATGAAGACTGTATTCGACAAATTTGTTGGATGGCAGGATGCCCCAAAGAGCTATATTCTGGATGTCAGAAGGTATAGGGATCGGCTATGGGACTTCTTTGGCTCGGTTTACCACTAGCCCTGGTTTATACCAAAAGCATGGTGGGGAAGCTTTAAATTATCAAGAAAAAGGAGGTGAGAAAAATGAGAAGAATAATCACTTTCGTTACTGTCCTGGGTTTTATCTCAACTGCTGGTCTTGGTCTTGCAGCGACAAAGATGGGCTCAAAAGAAACAGCATGGGTATCCGGTAAAGTCGCAGCGATTGAAGACGGCATTCTCAGTCTGAGAGAACCTAACGGTCAAATCTTTAGGGTTGCAGCAAAAAGCGACAAGCTTAGAGGGGTACACGTAGGTGAAGAGGTCGCTGTAAAAGATGTAAATGGCTGGGCGGCTTCTATTAACCGGACTGGAAAAGGAACAGCGAAGAGCCATACCAGCCTAACGCATAGGCGAGGATAGCAGCCTCAATTATTGAGCCTCAAGGGATGGAGAATGGCTCTCCATCCCTTGAAAATCCCGAAGGGTTTGCCTAAATGGTTCTTCTCCTGAGTTTGTATTAACATAACAAGGAGATAATTATGAAATGGTTTTTAACATTACTAATTTTAGTTACACTCACTTTCTCAATGGCATTGGTATCGTGTCAGAAAACCGATGATAAGGAAAGCACAGCGGAAGAAAGCAGCAGCACAGAAACGAAGATAAACAGGGTAGAGGAGCTTCCATCATTTGCGGGCCTTGTTGAAAAGCTAAAGCCATCTGTTGTAAACATAAGTACGACAAGCGTTGTTCGTACAAGGGGTTTTTCTCCTTTTTCCTCATCTCCATTTGGTGAAGAAGACCCGTTTGAGGAGTTTTTTAAAAGGTTCTTTGGTGAGGCTCCTCAGCAGGAGTTCAGGCAACATGGGCTTGGTTCTGGTTTCATAATAAGTGGGGATGGATACATAGTAACAAACAACCACGTGATTGATAAAGCTCAAGACATTCAGGTTATCCTTGCAGACGGTGAGAAATACAAAGCCAAGGTTATAGGCAAGGACTCAAAAACCGATCTTGCCCTCCTTAAGATTAAGCCTAAGGAGAAACTCCAAGCTGTGACCTTTGGAGACTCGGATAAACTCCGGATTGGAGATTGGGTTATAGCGGTGGGAAACCCATTCGGACTGGGTCATACAGTTACAGCGGGAATAGTGAGCGCTAAGGGGAGGGTTCTTGGTCTGGGCAACTACGATGACTTTATTCAGACGGATGCGCCGATCAATCCTGGAAACAGCGGTGGGCCTCTTTTTAACCTTCAGGGGCAGGTTGTCGGCGTCAACACTGCCATAGTTGCTGGTGGGCAGGGGATTGGATTTGCCATTCCGATTAATATGGCACAGAACGTGGTGGGGCAGATTAAAGACAAGGGAAGGGTGGTTCGTGGATGGTTGGGGGTTTTGATACAAAATATTACGCCTGAGATTGCTGAGGGTATGAATATTAAGCAGACTAAAGGCGCATTAGTTTCAAGTGTAACTCCGGGTGGACCCGCGGAGAAGGCTGGAATAAAAAGGGGAGATATTATAGTTGAGTTTAATGGGCATGAGGTTGAAAAGGTCGTTGATCTTACAAGCATGGTTGTAGTCACCCCTCCCGGTACACAGGTGCAGCTTAAAGTGATAAGAGATGGGCGGGAGAAAGATATTACGGTTAAGCTTGGGGAACTTCCGGAGAAGACAGCAGTAAAAAGTGAGAAAGAGACCGAGGGGAGGCTAGGACTTACTGTTCAAAATATAACCCCACAGATTGCAGACCGTTTTAATCTCGAAGAGAAAAAGGGCGTTGTTATTACAGAGGTTGACCCTGGAAGTATAGCCGATGAGGCAGGTCTTCAACGGGGGGATGTAATTCTGGAGATAAGCGGAAGACCTATACACAATATAGACGACTATAAAAGGGCAATAGGCGGAGTAGTAAAGGGAAAATCAACCCTTTTTCTTGTAAAAAGAGGAGAGAACACAATGTATGTAGGTATACAAATTGGATAAGAAGGAGAAGTCGTCGCTCGGAAGCCTATTGGAGCGGGAAATAAATTTGTATAAGCGAGAGAGGGCCAACAAATCATTAGCTGTTGCTTTGATTATCTCTATTACAATCATTGCCGTTTTATCACTCCCTTGCGGTATTTATTGGTACTTTGCCCACGACCTTCCGGACCTTACAAAAGTCACGGGTTACAAACCACGTCTTACAACTGAGGTTTACTCGTCTGACGGTAAACTCATAGGAGAATTTGGATCGGAGCAGCGGGAGCTGATCCCCTATAGAGAAATTCCTCCCTATGTAAGAAACGCCTTTATATCTGCGGAAGACAAACGCTTTTTTGAGCACGGAGGGGTTGATCCCAGACGCATACTGGGTGCGCTTCTAAAGGATGTCGAAGAAGGGGAGATAGTGCAGGGTGGCAGTACAATAACACAGCAGGTTGTAAAAAACCTCGTCCTCTCGCCTGAGAGGAGCATATCTAGAAAGATCAAGGAGGCAATTCTCGCATACAGAATGGAAAAGAACCTTTCAAAGGAAGAGATTCTCTACATCTATCTCAACCATATTTACTTTGGAGATGGCACTTATGGCATTGAGGCTGCAAGCAGGGACTACTTTGGCAGATCTGCAAGGGATATAAACATTGCCGAGGCTGCATTCCTTGCCGCTATTCCAAAAGCACCCCGCGACTATGATCCCCGCGAGCACTTCAGGAGAGTAAAGAGGAGGCAGGAGATTATACTAAAAATGATGGAAGAGGATGGATTCATAACAGAGGGGCAAAGGAAAAAGGCGGAGGAGTATCCAATTAAGATTGTTCCAAAGAGGAATATAAATATTGAGGTTGCACCATACTTTGTAGAGCTTGTCAGGCAGTATATAGAGGCGAGGTTTGGTACCAAAGCCCTCATTGATGGGGGTTACAGGATATTTACGACACTTGATGTGGACTCAAGCCTCAAAGGGGCATGGTCTTTGAGGCGGGGGATATTAGACCTTGAGGCAAGGGAAGGAAGACCGATTGTTACGGGACATCTAAATAACCGCAAGGAGATAGATAGGTTCAGGGAATCACAAAAGGTTGAGAGCATTGATAAGGGGAAGTCATACCGGGCGGTAGTTATGAGTGTTACAAGGAGTGGCCCACCCGGTGTTTTTACATCCATTGTTGGTATTGGGAATCGCCAGTGTGTACTTAGGTTCGCTGTAAGCTCTCCATTGGGGACGGCCATAGAGGGTCTGCAACAAAACGCCCTCTTTAAAAGGTATGCTCCTCTCAATGGTTACGAAGGAATTAATCTGGTTCCATTTGAACTCAAGATTGGGGATATAGTTAGGGTAAAGGCAGAGGATGAAGACAGCAGGGGAGTTCATTACGCGTCTATAGATTTTTCAACCGAATCTCAAGGAGCGCTCTTATCTATGGACACAAACTCGGGGTATATAAGCGCAATTGTCGGGGGATTTGATTTTTCCAGCAGTCAGTTTAATCGTGCAACGCAGGCGCTGAGACAACCCGGCTCGTCGTTTAAGCCCATAGTTTATGCCGCGGCTATAGATAAGGGCTACACGGAAACCACAATTGTCAGTGACACCCCGATTACGACTAAAGACTGGAGTCCCCAGAACTATGACGGTGCCTTTTTAGGGGAAATTCCTATGAGGGAGGCTCTTGCGAAATCGAGAAACCTGGCAAGCGTGAGGATTATAATGGACATAAATCCCCGATATGCGGCCAGCTATGCGAGGAGATTCGGGTTTACGTCCAATCTCAGTCCATATCCCGCTCTTGCCCTGGGAGGCTCGGATGTGACGCTCCTTGAGATGGTAAAGGCATTTGATGTCTTTGCCACGGGGGGCAAATTGGTCAAACCAAGGTTCATACTGCGTATATACGACCGCGACGGCAGGCTTGTCGAGGATAACACTGTCTTGCAATCAAAAGAGGAATGGGAGAAGGCCGAGAGGGAGAAAAAACGGATGGAGATCATAAAGCAGATCGCCGCAAGCACCCGCGACACGGAAATAAACGAGTCTGAGTTTATCAAAACCGGATCCGGGGATGACAATAAGCAAAAGTCTGATACCGAGTTTCTGACAGCCGATGAATTTTTAAAGGTTCTGCGAAGCGGTGATTTCCCACGGCTCAATCTATCGTCCAATATGGGAGAGCAGGTAATCAGTCCTGAGACTGCATTTATAATGGTTAATATGCTCCAGGCAGTTATTGCGGAAGGAACCGGGCGAAAGGCACTTGAATTATCTTCCCTTGCGCCGATTGCAGGCAAAACCGGAACGGCAAACGATTTTACGGATGCATGGTTTATTGGGTTTAGTCCAAGGGTAATTACCGGGGTCTGGGTAGGCAAAGACGATCACAAGCCGATTGGCGAAGGAGAGGTAGGCTCAAGCACCGCTCTTCCTATATGGATAGATTTTATGAGAGACGCGCTAGAGAGGTTTCCAAGTGGCAATTTCATGGTACCGGATGGGATACAGTTTGTAAGCACGCCATATGGATACATACCCTACAAATCTACATCAGTCCCTGATGAGGTAAAGATAGGGGATGCGGGGAGAAACGAGAGCAAGGGGGGACAGAATAATCCATCAGAGAGCGAGATTGATTTTCTTATAAGGCACTAATCGAGATTTATAAACGGTTTTATGTGTTCAAGCTTCTTTTCTTCTATTCCATCTACATTGCGCAGTTCGTCTATGGCTTTAAAGGGTCCATTTAGGTTCCTGTATTCAACTATTCTCCCGGCCAGCTTAGGTCCGATTCCGGGCAGCGCCTCGAGGTCTTTAATGCTGGCTGAATTTATTCCTATAGGGATTCGGAGGGCCAGGCTCTTTATTCCGCTTATTCTGGAAAGTGAGACAGTCCCCGAACTGTCTAATACAATACTATCTCCACTTCGGAGGTTTCCTAATTTATAGAGGGATGCAATGCGCTTTATGTCATTAATCATGATGGGAAATTCATCGGGTTTGGACATTTCAATGTAGGACTGCGGTTCGCTCCTCGTGATTTGTAACTCGTGGTTCTTAAATCCGAGATACCGAAACAAAAAGAAAAGAGAGCACACAAGAGCCAGGCATAACACCGGCTGGTTAGAAAAAATGGATAAGAGGCTCTTTTTCATCATAGTAGATAATGATCAACCACAAAGACACAAATTTAAAAATGTTTTTTCTTCGTGCCTTTGTAGTGAATATTAAAAAATTCCCTTCACAATTCCTCCGTCAACCTGGATTGTCACTCCAGTAATGTAGCTTGCCCTCTCAGATGAGAGGAATACAACGAGGTCTGCAAGCTCCCTGGGCTTTCCTATCCTTCCTATTGGAATGTCCTTTTCCCAAGAGTTTACTATCTCTTCAGTGCTTACCATACCTCTTTTGGCTCTTTCCCGCGCAAGGTGAATGATTCTGTCCGTAAGGATCCGGCCGGGGCAGACATTATTTACGAGGATATTATCCCTGGCAAATTCATTTGATATGCTCTTTGCGAATCCTATAACTCCGGCCCTTGATGTGTTTGAGAGGATCAGCCCTTCTATTGGCTGTTTTACGGCGACGGAGGTGATGTTAATTATTCGTCCCCATTTTTGTTTCTGCATATATGGAATAACCTCTCTGGTTAAATTGACTGTACTGAGCAAATTGAGATCGAGTGCTCGTTGCCAGTCATCGGGTGAGAAACTGAGAAAATCCCCAAGGGGCGGACCCCCGGCGTTGTTTACGAGTATATGCACAGTTCCGTATTTTCTTATGGTTTGGGAGACGATCTCCTTTATGTCCCCCGGTTTGGAAACGTCTCCACTAATGGCTAGAACCTCCGCGCCGGTTCCTGATTTAATCTCCTCTGCTGTTTCCTCTAATGCCTCTTTGCCCCTTGAGCAGATCGTTAACCTGACGCCTTCTTCTGAAAGCCCGAGGGCTACTGCCTTCCCAAGCCCCCTACTTGAGGCCGCAACTATTGCGATTTTATCTTTTATACCCAGATCCATTTTTGCTCTCCTTAAATAAAGAGAAAATATAAATGCAATGATGACGGAGAACAAGGTTGCATATCACAAATCAATACTATGCGGGCAGAGAGGGTAGGGATAATACGAGGGTTTAGAGACAACTAAACTGGGCTATAAGCTTCTGATGTGTATCGGGCAACCGATATTGATGTCAATCTATCTTGACATCGCTTTTTTCCATATTTGCCATGCCAGACTTTCTGGGCTTCTTTGGTTTCTCAGGTTCGGGCTTTGATTCCTTTTGGCTTCCATTGACAGAGCCGTTGGCATCGCCTGAGATCGCCGGATTGTCTTTGGTTACCTCGGATGGTATTCTGGAGTTCTTTGCATAGTCGGTTGCATACCATCCCGTTCCTACAAGCTGAAAAGAGGACAATGAAATAATGCGACGCACTTTTCCCTTACAGTATTTGCACTTCCTCAAGGGTGGATCATTAAATTCCTGAAGCGCTTCGGTTATTCGACCGCATTTCTCACATTCATATTCGTAAATCGGCATGGATTTAACTCCTAATATTAATATATCTGGTTTATTAGTTATTTAATATAATCATAGCCATCCCGATATTCAAGCCTCACTCTCCTTAATCTGTTAACCTCCGGATAAAGTCTCTTGACAAATTTATAAGAAACTAATAGTATAAGAGAACATATTGAGTTGCTTCTGAAAGGGAGGGTAGTAAAATGAGCAGATTAATATCGGAAGATATACCCAAGGCTAGTGAAGTAAAAGTGTTAGATGCCCTGGACGCTATTGGTACCAGGAGGTCAATAAGGTGGTATGAGCCAAATAAGCCTGTAGAAAGATGGAAGGTACAGGCAATGCTCGAGGCTGCAAGAGTTGCCCCTTCGGCGGGTAACTATAACGGGCAAAGGTGTATTGTTGTTTACAGGGATGAAGACCCTGAAATCTGGGAATTCATCTCCGACTGGAGTCAGATAACAACTCAGATGGCTCCGATTCTTATGTTCTGGTGTTATGATCTGGCCGCCTATGACACACAGGGACAGCAGTTGCATGACCTTATGAGAACTGGAGCCCTTTCAAAGTCCCATGGATGGGAGTACGATCGCGTTAGCAGACTCTTTCCCCTTCCGGCACTCCTGCCGGATTTTGTTCTTCACAGGCTTGCCGCCATTGACCTTGGAAACGCTATTCAGAATGCGATTATAACAGCAACGGCCCTTGGGCTCGGGTGTTGCTTAAATGGAGCAAGCGGGGGAGCAAGGAGAAACGTTAAGGGTAAGTTTAACCTCCCCGATTCTTATGTTTTTTGCTGGCTTATGACAGTAGGCTATCCCGCCGAATCCATGGAGGCCGGCGGCACCAGGGGCAGACCCCCATTTGAGACCATGTTCTTCGAGAAGAGGGCAGGAAACCCGTTTAAAAGAGACGAGAAAACTGTTGAGTTGCTTAAGGAATTAAGACTCATACAAAGACCAGGACCCCTGCCTGGAAGACTCGAGGAAATTAATAGGCTAACCAAGAGATTTGGTTTGGGAGATGAATGGCTTACCGATTGGAAGCTTGGTCCGTCCATGCTTAACGATAATAAGATCGCGGTGGATAAAAGGCCAGAGCCGCTTCCCAAAGAGGAATTGGAGAAATGGAAGTCTGCTGATGTAAAGGTAGAATTTCAGCTCCACCCGACTGTAAAGAGAGAGATACTCGACCAATACAGGAGGGAAAGGGGAATCGGTGAGCAAGATTAGGTTGAAAAAAATAGAGAGTAAGGAGGAGATTATTAAGCCATGGCCAGCGTAACAATACAAATACCCGATCCGATATTCGAGGTAATAAAGAAAAGGGCGGAGGATACAAAAACGACTCCCGAAGCCATCATAGCTACAAATGTGGTACTTGTTTTTTCTGCCGCCAGATATGACAGGTCAAAGTGGCTGAAGACTAAGCCACCAGCAGATGACATGTCGGCTCCTTGGGGCTAATAGCAATATGATTATGATTAGGTATAGCCTGGTAACAGGTAGGCCAACTTCTTCTAGGAGGTTGGCCTACCTGATATTGCGAACCCTCCTGCATAAGATAATTTTGTATAAAATAAGCTAACGAGTGGGATTTTGTTTGATTTCTTTATAAACCAATAGTTAACATAATATACATTATAGGACATTCTTGTATAAACCTATTTAGAAGGTGCGAGTGATACAATGTTATTCCTCAGCCCGTAAGTAGCAATGTTAGGGAGGCTCTTCTATAATAAACAGCGGGATACGGAACCGTGAAAGAATTGAGTTTTCCAGAAACTGGGCTCTACTACAGAATCAACGATTTTCATATAGGGCGCCCCACGCTTGTTTTCGTCCATGGACTCACTGGTAGCTCTTCAGCCTGGTGGGGATATGAAAAAAAACTTGGGAATCAATATAATATTCTCTCAATTGATTTGCGTGGCCATGGCAAGTCAATCAAACCAACAAAATTCCAGGACTACAAAATAAAGAATTTTGCTCAGGATATTAATGATCTGGTCAATCATTTGCATATGGAGAAGTTTATTCTGATCAGTCACTCATTCGGAACTTTAGTGGCCCTTGAGTTTTTGATGCGGTATCAACCTATAGTGGAATCGGCCATTTTCTTGAGTCCAATTTTTGGTGCTAATAAAATGAAAGTAGCGCGGCTTACCAAGCCTCTAGTGAGGTATTTTACTAAGGTGATTGATTTATTCCCATTTTCCTCAAAACCAGGAACTCACATCGATTATGCCAAATACTCCTATGTCAAGGATTGGGATATAAAACTTATTATTGTTGATATACTCAACACAAAATTGCGGGTTTATCTATATTGTTTACAGCACCTCTACGAATCCGATTATGACAGTTATTGGAGTGACATACGGTTGCCGGTTCTAATAATCCATGGGAAGAATGATACTGTAATTCCCGTGGAGAATGCCGTATTAATGGCTCAGAGAATAGATAATAGCAGGCTTATTCTTATAGACAATGCCAACCATCTTTTTGTGATTAATAACTTCAACGAAACATTAGAAGCTATTAAAACTTTTATTTATGAATTGCAGACGTAATAATTTCGAATCCGTATGGCGAAGGGAGTCGGTTGTCTTTTCACTCTCATTCCCCATTTACTCTTACGTAAAGCTAATAGAACACTGGTGAGTCAATCAGAATAGCAGCTTGCACCTTCCTTCCGCCTCCATGACTGGATTGGTCTTCTCTGTACGAAATCTCGAACAAAAGTAAACATGGCGTGGCGGAACCCATTCTCTCCACAATTTTATGGAAAGGTGTGTTTAATAGCTGGATAGAACCGCTGGAACTCCACTGCCTCCATCTGGTATTGTAGAGGTATGAGTCCTTCCCTAAAGGGGGTTGCACAGAATCTCGGGTGCTTGGTCTCCGGTAGTAGTTTTATAGCACTTGGTATTCTTGGTGTGGCTATACACGTCTGGACTATAATAATTGCATATAGTGTCAGCGGGCTTGTGTCTGCTATTTTGGCTCTTATTTTTCCTGTTCTTGCGGAGCTCTACTGGAGTCTTAGGGTATTGGTTATGGTGGGTACCGTTCTTAATTTATATTGTATTTCTCTTTTAGTTTATCTGGGGTTGTGGATTTCCCTGGTTGCCCATTTACTGGGTGTGTTTAAGAACTAACAAATTACTTTGCAAGGGAAGCAATTTCCATTAGGAGAAATAATTACTCGTGTCAATTATCCTCCCTTGCGATTTTTTCCTAACAGTCCTGTGCCCTGTCTGCTGTATTCTACTTAACTAAATGGTATATTTTGATGATGAGACTAGAAGGAAAAACGGCTCTTGTTACAGGTGGTAGCAGGGGAATTGGAAGGGCCATAGCCAAAAGTTATGTAAGAGAAGGCGCTTCCGTAGTAATCTGCGGGCGTGATGAAGAGGCCCTGCTCAGCGCATGCCGTGAGATTTCTCAATATGGAAGGATAGAATACATACGGGCCGATATTTCAGATAAGAGAGACTTAAAGACCCTCGCTCACCAAATAGGAAAAAATTGGGCGAGTCTCAACATACTCGTAAATAACGCAAGCATACTGGGTGTCCGCACCCCCATTCTGGATTATCCCGATGACGTTTGGGAAGAGGTAATTGATGTAAACCTCAATGCCCAGTTCTTCATAACAAAGACCGTTCTCCCATTGATACTCAAATCTCAAAATGGTTCGATTATAAATATCAGTTCAAGCGTTGGAAGGCGCGGCGTTGCCAACTGGGGGGCTTATGCCGCGTCTAAATTTGGGCTGGAAGGCCTAACCCAGGTTCTTGCCGATGAGCTAAAATCCAGCAACGTGAGGGTAAACTCCGTAAATCCTGGCGGAACCAGAACAGCAATGAGGGCTAGTGCATATCCTCAAGAAGACCCTATGACACTTCCCTCTCCTGATGATATTACACCCGTTTTTTTGTATCTTGCCTCTGATGAATCAGTCGGTGTGACTGGAAAGGAGTTTAATGCGAGGGATTGGATTGGTAAGGCTTAGTGCCCTTATTACAGATGGATCACTACAAACAACTCCTTAGGCCCGTGAACACCCAGTGTAAGATTAAGCTCAATGTCCGCCGTCCGGCTGGGGCCCGTGATAAACGTCATGCAGCTTGTCGGCTCAGATAAATTTTGCACAAGAAAAAATAATTGATCCAGGTTTTCAACGATTATATCGGATTTCATAACCGCGATGTGGATTGGAGGAATTAGAGAGACCGAACGTGGCTGATTTTCGTTTGAAATTAGAACTATGGTTCCCGTCTCCGCAATGGCAAAATTCGCTTCTGTAATCCCGATATTTACTTCCGCCATTTCGCTCTTGTTGCCTGGAGAGGCGAATCGCAATCCCCTATCCAGGAGGAATTCGCGGAGGCTTGTCAATAAATCCGTTCTCCATATTGCCAGGGATTTGACATTGCGCTCATCTATCAAATTGATGATAAATTCTCTGACTTCATCCTCCCCCTTTGTAACTATTGCCCTTCCGCTTGCCTTTGTAATCTCGTCTACAAACCGGTTTATCAAACCCCATTTCTTTTCTGCCAGTCCACTGCGAAGCCTTATAACCCTCCCCTGAATCTCTCCTTCATTGGCTGAGAGAAAGAGGGATTTTTCTTTGGATTCCCGATTTGTTTGTGAACCTCGGAGTCCCGTTTTTATCCGTCTTAAAACCTCTTCCCTGCTCATTTTGAATCTCTAATCTCCTTCCACCTCTCTCTAAACGGCTTTTTTGATATAGGGGGAAAGTCCCGGTGCCTTGTCCACCTTGAGAAAGGAATCGGTAGCGACTTCAGTCTGCCTTCCTGGAGCCAGGGCTTCTGGACGATGTATGAAAGTGAAGAAAACAAACTGTAAATTCTCCTGTGCTCCATAGAAAACCGCCAGAGCCTTACTGCAACCCTCTCTCCAAATCCTGCCCTTGTTCTTTTGTTGTTCTTAACCCTTCTCCTGAGTTCTAATAAGACCCTAGGAATATCAATTTTTACCGGACAAACGTCCCTACACGCGCCGCAAAGTGATGACGCGAATGGGAGGTCTGGTGCCTTATCAATTCCTAAGAGCTGGGGTGTTATTATCGCTCCAATTGGCCCCGAGTATATCCAACCATATGAGTGTCCGCCTACTTTTCTATATACTGGGCAGGCATTGAGACACGCCCCGCACCTAATGCAATGGAGGGATTCCCTTGTCTCCTCATGCGCTAAAATTTCCGACCTTCCATTATCCATAATGACAAGGTGAAACTCCTCAGGGCCGTCCATGTCGTTTTTTCGCCTGGGGCCTGTTATAAATGAAACATACGCCGACATCTTCTGCCCGGAGGCGCTTCGGAAAAGGACACTCAGGAATGTAGATAGGTCCTCAAATCGTGGGATTATCTTTTCTATACCCATGAGTGCTACATGGATCCTTGGGACTGTTGTTGAGAGCCTTGCGTTCCCCTCATTCTCAACAATCACAATCGTTCCTGTTTCTGCTACGGCGAAGTTAACCCCTGAGACCCCCATATCGGCGCTGAGAAACTCCTCCCTGAGTTTTTCTCTTGCTACATTGGTGAGTTTTTCAGGCTCGAGGCCTGGCTCTGTATTTAGCTTCTCTGCAAAGAGTTTTGCAATGTCTTCTTTTGTCTTATGTATTGCCGGGGCGAGTATATGGGATGGGCGTTCTTTTGCAATCTGGATTATATACTCTCCAAGGTCTGTCTCTACGACCTTTATTCCTGCTCCCTCAAGGGCATGATTAAGCTCTATCTCCTCCGTAGCCATGGATTTGCTTTTGACAACTGACCTCACATTGTTGCTTCGGGCTATATCCAGTATGATACTGCAAGCCTCGTTTCCGTCCTTTGCCCAGTGGACGGTTCCTCCGGCTTTCATAATGTTTTCTTCAAGTATCTCCAGGTATTGATCGAGGTGTTCTACAGTATGCTTCTTTATTTCTCTAGCTTTTATCCTTAGATTCTCCCAGTCTTTAATCTCTCCCGTTGCCTTCTCTCGAACGGTTCTGAAACGGTCGGTTGCGTTCCTCAGTGCCCCTTGGAGTTTTTGGTTCTTCAGCGCAGACGCTGAGTCCCTTTCAAACCTTAGTCTTTTAGTTTCCATTTTTACCTAGATGTTAATTAATAACAGAGTCACGAAGACACAAAGCTGGATTTAAATTTTTTACAATGATACCATACCTAACTGGAAGCAAGGAGTTCAGCTATGTGCATTACCTTTATGGGGATTCCCCTTCGGCTGAGTGCACCGCCAATCTGCATGAGGCATCCCATGTCTGAGGATACAATGGTATCCGCTCCACTCTTAACTATGTTCTCTATCTTTTCATCCAGTATTGATGCGGAGACATCGGGGAATTTTATCGAAAATGTCCCTCCAAATCCACAGCAGGTATCGTGGAGGTTCATCTCGATAAATTCGA
>Ga0070737_10004856_pt1 | contig 13164 bp, 4 predicted proteins | sample Coa_R1_10_FD_66438 | JGI IMG/M metagenome (GOLD analysis project Ga0070737, IMG submission 66438) | Surface soil microbial communities from Centralia Pennsylvania, which are recovering from an underground coalmine fire - Coalmine... | ecosystem: Environmental > Terrestrial > Soil > Unclassified ... | reverse complement strand
GGACTTCCGGGGCCACGGCGAGAGCGACAAGCCCCACGACCCGGCCGCCTATCCCGCCGATGTGCTGACCGACGACGTCCTGGCCCTCGTCGCCCACCTCCACCTCGGCGACTACGACCTGGCCGGGTACTCCCTGGGGGCGAGGATCGCGGCCCGGGCCCTCGTCCGCGGAGCCACCCCCGGGCGGGCCGTGGTGGCCGGGCAGGGCATGCGGGAGTTCCTCGGCACCGTCGGCCGGGCCGGGTCCCAGCTGCGCCGGATCTTCGCCGGCGCCAGCACCGGCACCGGCACCGGCCCTGGACCCGACGGTCCGGCCCCGGCGCCCGACTCGCGGGAGGCCCGGGCGGCCGAGCGCCTTCGCTCGCGCGGCGCCGACCCGGTGGCCTTGCTGCACGTCCTCGACTCGCTGGTCTCCACCCCGGCCGAGGCCATCGGGCAGATACAGTTTCCGACGCTGGTGCTGATCGGCGTCGACGACGAGCGGGCCGAGTCCGCCGACGAGCTGGCCGCCACCCTCTTCCACGGCACGCTGGTCCGCATCCCGGGAAATCACATGACGGCGGCGTCGTCGCCCGAGCTGGCCACCGCCATCGTCGCTTTCCTGACCTGACGTAGCCCCAAGATGGCAGCGCCTCCCGGGATCGACCGACGCAAAAACACCGGTCATGGACGGGGATGGAGCATCCTGTTGGGTGTCTTTGTTGTTGCTGCCGTGCTTTCAGCCCACTTCCTGAACGTCTGGGTAGCGTGTGCCTTCGGTGCGGCAGCACTTGCTTGTCTGCTGATACGACAAGTCATAGCCATCCGGATGGGCCTTTCTCGTGGCCGTTCAAAAGATCAAAGAAGGGAACCCGACAACAGGGAGGTCACGCCGTTGAGTCCCAATTTGTGCGGCAGTGACTCGCTCGGTCGGACAGGTCGAAGAACTCGACGGCACCGTAGGACCTCTCGGCTGAGCGGGCCGGCTTCCGACGCACCAGATCGTCGGACCCCTACCTCAATTGAGCAACTCCGCCGAGCTGACATTCCAACGGGCGACAGTGCTCAGTCCTGCGCCACCTCGGAGGAGCGTCCCTTGGCCGATCATCGTCCAGACTTCGAGCAAGCTCGGAAGCAAATGCAAAACCCCTACGGTCTGTGCTCGCTGCTCAAGCATATCCCGGCGATTGTACCCAAGGGGGAGCGCGTTATGGCGATTGCTTCCGGCAAACGACACTTGGGGTTCCGGGGTTATCGTGATAGTAACGTCCCATCGCATGCTTCGCGTCAAGTTTCGAAATAACAAATCTTCACTGATCGAATCAATCGATCTCAGCGAGGTTACAGGAGTGGATTGGCAACGGCGCCCAGGGGGCGACTCGAGGTTCACCACAATGGCACAATACAGACGACATACCGTATGACGCCTAAAGATAGGCAGAGGATTGTTGCGATTTTGAGAAGGCGTTTCGGGCGGCCCCTTTAGCGCGCTCAGTCCGGCCGAGAAGCTCAGGTAGTCCCGTCCGGCCGATTGCCGTCGCCAGCACGAGAGTTCTTGTCGTTTTTAACGCTCTTCTTTGCACCCCCGGGAGCTGCGATTCGGAGAGGGGTCGCGCGGTCGACGCCGTGCCTGAGCCCCACGGGTCCGCCTCACGGCCTCGGACTAGGGCGTGCGTCGTCGCTCGATCAGCACTAAGTCGGCGTAAAGGGGCACTCGTCGCGTGGGTGAAGGTCGATCCGTGCTTGGGGAAATTGCACGATGGGTGACGGACAACGCGGCGGTGTTTGGCGGCTGCCGGGCCTGGTCATCATCGTCAGAGGCACAGGCGGTCAGTGGCTCCCCTCAGAGATCGCGTCGTAGTTGCTCCACGACAGCTTTAAGCTCTGGCTCGCTCTCAAGGGTGAGTGGGATAATTTGTCTCTGCGGACCGGACCGGTAGAGGAGTGCGTCTGGGGCGATCACTAGCTGCTCGACCGGGTCGACCCGCGGCCAGTCGATACGGGCGACACGCTCGGCGGGGAATCGACCGGCGTAGATCGCGGTGAGGTACCCGGCCGGTGCAAATGGCTCCGGGTCTTTCCGGATCACCAGGATCTTGACGTCTTGCAGCCATTGGCAGGTGGCGTACGTCTCTTTCACCGTCGCGAGGACGGTGCTGGCCATGGCCTCTCCGTAAAGGTGATGTCGGTCTTTCTCGGTGCGCTTGTGTAACGTGGGGCGTCCCGACGGCGTGACCGCAGGTGTCCTGTCGGGGATAGCGGAGACCGGGTCGAACATCACGACGATCGTGGCGACTCCGTCCTGGCAGTCGATCGGTGCGGCAGGATGCTCGTTGTCTTCGAAGGCGTCCTCAAGAGCGGCAAGGATTGTTGTTGGGTCGTTTTGCCGGAGGCGCCGGTAGTAGGCCGCCCAGTCCTCAGTCTCCGCCTTGGCGATCCGTTCGGCTTCTGAGATGGCGGCCCGGTGGGCGGTGCGGCGTTTACCACGCTGCCACCAACGCAACCCGCTGAGCGCTGCCGCCTCGACTGTGAGAAGCACCTCGGCGGCGGTAACGACTTTGGGAGGGTCAGGTGACCGGAAGACCGCGAGGTGGGCCGTGACGAGCCTCCGCTCCGTCTGCGCCACCTCGATGATCTCGCTGTCGCGCTGCGCCCTCGCCTGACGCTGCCGGGCGGCTGCTGTCGAGGTCGTTGCGCGACTCCGCGTGGTGGTGCTCCGGCGCCCCCTGGGTGGGCCGCTGACGGTATGCCAGGCGGTAACCGGACCGATACCAGTCGAGACGCTTGGCCGGCCACTACCGACATGGACGCGAGCGGCCCGCGGTCCGATCCCCGCTCGCAGTCCCCGCCGGGACGCGCTGATCCGCACTCCTGGAGCTATCCGTATTCCAAACCCCACAGCACCCCCTCTCCGGCGACAGCCAGCAGGAGAGTAGCCCGTGGCCCGAGCGACGAAGCACGGCTATTCCGTCGACGAGACACCGGCGGGACGCGGCCACAAGAAAGCCCAGGAGGGGCGGAGGCCTGAGGCCGGGGGCGAGGGGCCGAGGAGCCCAACAGGGCGACAAGAGCCGGCGGGGCCGCGAAGCAACTCCAACGGCCTGCGAAGGGCACTCGTGGCCCGGACAGACGCAGCCAGGGCAGGACACCCCCCGGGGCGACCTCGAGTCCGTCGGGCTGCCCTGGATGATCGTGGAACCCATGGACGGGACTGGAACTCTCCCAAGCCATGGAGCCCTATCCGGGTCGTGATCGCCACCCAGAGGTGAGCGGAACGCGGGATAGTCCGAAGGGAGCTCGGGCAGTCCAACCCGACCAGCGGGCAGGAGGCGCGGTTCTGAAGGGCTATGTTGCTGCCTGCAGAACGAAGGGGAATGATGAGCCGGACCATCTGTATGTCGCAATCCGTCACGGCCCTCCTCGCGAGGGGACAGCTGGGTAGCACAACAAGCTTCACTGTCGCTCGGCCGACGCCGTGAGCGGGTATCTCCCGCCTGCGGGGTGGTACCCCGATACGGCCCCGGGGGCGCCGCCGGGTGCTGAGCGATACTGGGACGGCACGGGTTGGACTGGGCGGACCCGCTTGGCTGGCCCTGACGCACCTCCACCTCCTGAACCCTCCGAGAGGGAGCGAAACGATGGCCGGAGGGGGGCATGGCACCGGTTTCGTGCGTGGCCTTTATGGATTCAGGTATTGATGTGGCTAGGGCTAGCTCTGCTGACCCTCATCGTCGTAGTTGGAGTGACAGCGCCGCAGCCGAACGGTCTGGCTAGCACGTCGTCGAAGTCGACTCGATCCACCGCGACCAGGCCAACGACACCGACAACCCGAGCTCCAGCCACCACGACCAAGCCAACGACACCGACAACCCGAGCTCCAGCCACCACGACCACGACACCGACAACCCGAGCTCCAGCCACCACGACCAGGCCAACGACACCGACAACCCGAGCTCCAGCCACCACGACAAAGCCAACGACACCGACAACCCGAGCTCCGGCCACCACGACAAAGCCAACCACGCCGGCCACTCCTCCTCCCGCTACAACGGCGCCGGCCACGCCTGCCTCGTGTCACCCGCTCACAGATAGCGGCCATTGCTACGAGCCCGGTGAGTACTGCCGTGACTCCGACCACGGGGCCTCAGGCGTCGCGGGGGACGGCAAACAGATCGTCTGCGAGAACAAGGACGGGTGGAGATGGGAGCCTAAGTGATTGGTTTTATTCTCGCCGCGACCTACCAAGCGTCGGCTCAGCTCATCGAGCCAGGTGAGGGAACGACGCCGCGCCTCGCATCGACCGGCGACGGCCGGTCATGATGACCTGCCCTTCATCTTGCGGATCGTCTCCGGGACGCCCCGAGTCGGCGCTCGAGGTCCCGCAGTGATCTCGTCCCCTGCTTCAACGACCCGTTCGGGCGGCCGATAGGAGTGGAAGAAGCCAACTTGCAGGCCAGGATCTCGAGACGTTCGTCCGGGCCCTGAGCCGGCTCCGGCAAGCCGACCGGCGTACCTCTGGGCGTTCTGCCCGGAGAGACACCGTGCCGGCGCTCATCGAGGGTGTCACTGAGCGAGCTCTTCGAGACGTCGGGACATGGCCGACCCCGGAGGCCATGGTCACCGGGTTCGCCCGGCGCTCGAGAGGCCGTCCATCGAGACCGCGCCCCGGAACGACAGGGCCGTCTCCGGCAGGCTGCCGGCGTCATTGGCGGGATAAGCCAAGATCTGCTGGTGGCCTGGCGACACAGTCACTTCACACCCGTGACGCCCACCCAGTCTGTTTAGCTACCCCTGTAGCTACCCCCGGTCGGCTGGAGACGAGACCGCCGACGGTCCACACCCTCTCCCACCAGGGGTTCGTCGTGCGCTCGGAGGGATTCGAACCCCCAACCTTTTGATCCGTAGTCAAATGCTCTATCCGTTGAGCTACGAGCGCGCGGAGAGAGCAGTATAGCGGGATGGGCGGCCCCCGGAGGGGCCGCCCATCCGCTGGGAGGAGCTCCGGCTAGCTCCCGCTACTTGCTGTAGGTGAAGCGGTCGTGCCGGTTGACCGCGCTCTTGGGGGTGTGGCCGGCGCTCAGGCTGGCCAGGGTGACGACCCGCACGTTGACCGTCTTACCGGCGGTGCCGGCCGGAGCGGTGGCGGTGACCAGCCCGGTGTTGCCGTCGTCGAGCAGGGCCGGCCCGTTGGCGAACGTCTTGGCCTTGGTGGTGCCGAAGTAGACGGCCTTGACGAAGCCGAGGCTGGTGCCGGTGATGGTCACCTTGGTGCCGGCCTTGCCCTTGCCCGGGCTGACCGACGCCACCTTGGGTCGGCCCGGCGGGTAGTAGGTGAACAGGGCCTTGGTGTTGGTGGAGCACCCGGCGGTCGAGCACACCTGGACGTAGTCGATGCCCGGGTTGGCCCCCGTCGTGACCAGCTCGATCTTGTCGTTGCTGACCACGTCGAACACGTAGAAGGTGGCCGACGAGAAGTCGTTGGGCCCGGTGTCGGTCATCAGCACGCCGATGGCCTTGGAGAAGCCGCGGCCGGTGATGGTGACGACCGTGCCCCCCGACGACGGCCCGTCGGAGCGGCCGTTGGCCGTCGACACGGAGGTGACGACGGGCGGGGCCGGGACGCCGGGCGGGGCGTACGGGACCTGGAGCTCGTTGGACGGCGGCTGGGTGTAGTTGCCGATGTTGGGGCTGCCCATGGTCTGGACCGACACCGGCACCTTGGTCACGCCCTTGGTGGGGGCGATGGCAGGCAGCTGCACGGTGATGGCCGTCGGGGTGACGTAGGTGATGTCGGTCCACAGCGAGCTGTTGTCGGCCGGCGGTCCCACGTCGATCCACAGCAGGGTCAGGTAGCTGAAGCCGGTGCCGTGCAGGGTGATCACGCTGCCGCCGTTTTCGTTGGCGTAGTGCCTGGTGGCCGACCGCCACGTAAAGGACGTCAGGTGCGGCGTCGGCACGTAGTCGAACTCGGTGGTAGCCGGGACCGACTCCTCGTTGGGGTGGCTGGCCGACAGCTTCCCTGACCAGCCCGGCTTGATGGTGGCCGGGGCGCTGGTGCCGTTGGGGGTGGTGACCTGCACCTGGGTCTGGCACACCCCGTCCTTGGTCAGCTCACCGCTGATCAGGCAGGTGGTGGCGGTGGAGCTGTACGCCGGCGGGGTGACGGTCAGCTCGTCGCCTCCGTCGGAGACGACCACGTTGGTGGCGGCGACTCCCCCGAAGGTGACCTGGGTGGCGCCGGTGAACCCGGAGCCGTAGATGGTGACCGCCTTGGGCGGCGTGGCCTCGTTACCGCCCGATGGCTGCACGGTGGCGACGACCGGAGCGGCCGTCGACGAGGTGCTCGGGTGGTAGACGGTGAGGCGACCGGCCGGGGTGACCGGGCTGGTCTTGCCGTTGGTGAGGGTGACGGTCACGTCGTAGATCCCCGATCCCTGCCCGGACCCGTTGGGCGCCAGAGCGGCGGCGAGGGGCGACGTAAAGGTCAGCGTGGTCGGGCTCGTGACCTTGACCCCGGTGACGTGGGCGGCACCCACCTGGACGCCGGCCACGTCGGGGGTGGTGCCGTTTTCGAAGCCGGACCCGGTCACCGTCACCGTGGTGGCGGTGCTCTCCGACACTGCGGCCGGGTTGAGCCCGTCCACGCGAGCGGCGGCCGACCCGGCGTTGTCGCACAGGTAGAAGGCCAGGCCCTTGGCGCCGCCCGGGCCGGTCACCCGCGGGGTGCCGAGGCCGGTGGCCATGTCGTAGCCCTTGCTGGCGGGGAACAGCCCGGCCGTGGCCCCATAACCGTCGTTGTTGCCGGTGGTCACGTCGTTGAACGACGCCGCGTACTCGCTCGGCACCGAGGCCACCGCGTACAGGGCCGGATCGGCGAAACCGACCCCGCTGGTCGCCGTGCACGCCTTAGAGGCGTTGATGTCGGCCAGCATGGCCGCCCACAGCGGGGTGGCCGACGAGGTGCCGCCGAAGGTCTCCCACGTGCCGTCGTAGTCGACGGTGATCGCCCCGGTGAACTCGTCCGCCTGGGCGCTCACGTCCGGGGTTTCCCGGCAGGTGGCCAGGGAGGTCGAGCAGAACTTCTCCTGGTAGGCGCCCGCCACCTCCCCGGCCGCTTTGAGCACGGTCCGGTTGAACAGGCCCGGCACCTTGGCATCCTTTTGCCAGGCCGGGGCCGACCAGACGGCGGAGATGCCTCCACCGCCGGCCCCCCACTCGTTGCCGTCGTTCCAGACCTGCTCGACGGGCGGGTTGGTGGCATCGGTGATGGTGGTGCCGCCGACGCTGGTCACGTACGGCTGGCTGGCCGGGTCGTTGAGGGAAAAGACGGGGAGCACCGGCGAGGCGGCGTGGTAGGCGCAGGTGTCGGTGCCGGCGTCACCGGCGGCGGCGAACACCGCCTGACCCTGGGCCGCGGCCTGCTCGAAAATCACGTTCTCGACCGCCTCCGAGCCGGGCTCGAAGCGCTGGATGTCCGGCTCGCACAAGCCCCACGACGTGGTGATCTCCTTGGCCTGGTCGGCCGAGACGATGGCGTTGTACTCGTCGACCGCCCCGAAGGAGGTGTTGGGGGCCTCGTACACCTGGATCTTGGCGCCCGGGGCGAGGGCGGAAACGTCCTCGATGTCGAGCTCGGCCTCGCCCGAACCGGGACCGGTCTGCTGGCCGCCGTCGACCTTGGTGACCGACAGCCGGCCGGCCATCGTCCCCGCTTTGGCCGACCCGAAGTAGCAGGTGTCAAAGGCCTTGATGTCGGCGGTGCGGAACGGCTCCAGCTCGTAGACGGCGATGGTCTGGCCGGCGCCGGTGTCACCCGCCCGGTAGAGCCCGTTGACCCCGTAGGCGTTGGCGATCTGGGTGTCGGTGAGCCCGCCGTACTCGGTGGCCGCGGCGGACGCCGCCGAGCAGGCGGCGGGGCCGCCGGCGGTGGCCTGGCTGGCCCCGGACGGGATCTTGGCCTTACGACGCCCGGTCTGGTCGCCCCGGATGGCCATCGGCTGCATCCCCTGCGGATGGGCCTGGGCCAGAGTGTCGAGCCCGATGACGCTCTGCACCGAGCCGGCGACCGTCGCCGGCAGCTTGACGGCCGACGTCGGGGCGAAGGCGGTGCGGCCGCCGGCGAGCCGGTAGCTCCTCAGCGTGGTGTGGAAGGCGGCGCCGAGTTTGGCGGCGGTGGACCTGAAGTCAACGAGCAGCCGGTTGGACGACACCAACGTGACGTCGACGCCGCTCGCCCGCAGCTGCCCCTCGACGCTCGCCACTTCGGCCCGGGTGGGACCGAACCGGGCCGAGAACTCGCCCGGGGTCAGGTAGTGGTGGTACAGGCTGGAGGACGGCGTGGAGACGGCGGTGGCGAAAGCGGCCAAGCCGGCCGGATCGCTCGGCTTGAGGGCCACCGCGCCCGACACCGTCCGGCCGGCGGGCAGGGTTCCGAGGTCCCGGGTGCCCCCGGGGAGCTGCGGCCTGGCCGCCAGCACGCGCAACTGACTGGCGCCGCCGGCCGCGTGGGCGGCCGGGGCGGCGATCGCCACCAGGCCCGGGGTGGCGGCGGCCATGGCCAACCCGGCGACGGCACTGGTGAGCCGCCGGCGTCGCCCCTTCCCTGTTAAGTGCCGAGCTCCTGAAGATCTGCTCGCTCGTCGCATGGGCCGTCCCTCCCCTTTCTGTTGTGTAACGCGCCCCTCAGGGGTTGTAGCGGTAGCTGACCGAGGGGTTTACCGGGCTCTTGGGATAGGTCTTGTCCACTTCGCTCTCGAGCGTCACGACCCGCACGTTGACCGTCTGGCCGGCGGTCCCGGCCGGAACGACAACGGAGAAGCGGGTGGTGGACCCGACGTCGGAGGGGGTGCCGACGGACGTGAACCGGGTGGTCGAGCGCAGCCCGAAGTAGACGGTCTTGAGGAACCCGAGGTTGCGGCCGGTGACGGTGACCGTCTGCCCGCCGGCGGCCGGGCCGCTGCGGCGGCTGATCGACGTGACGTGCGGGTCGCCGGGCGGGAAGTAGGTGAACGCCTGCCGCGGCGTGCGGGCCGAGCAGGAGGTGGCATCGCACACCTGGACCTCGTCCACCCCGGACGGGGCGGCCGGCGTCTTGAGGGTGATGGTGTCGTTGCCGGCCACGTGGATGGCGGTGGTGCGGGTGAGCTGGCCCCGGGCCTGGTCCCAGAAGACGACCCGGTTGGCCGCGGCCAGGCCGGTGCCGGTCACGGTCAGGGCGGTGCCGCCCGAGGTCGGCCCGGCGTGCCAGCGGTTGGAGCTGACGGCGTCGACGACCGGCGGCGGGGCGTAGCTGACCTGGACCTGGTTGCTCGGCGTCGGGCTGGTGGCGTCCAGCTGGCCCTGGTTGGGGCTGGCCAGGGTCTGGACGCTGAGCGGCTCGTCGACCACCCCGGTCGTCGGGGCCAGTCCCGGCAGCACCACCTGCAGCTCGGTGCCGCTCACGTAGTTGAAGCTGTAATCCTCCGAGTTGTACTGGCTGGACGGGCCCACATCGACCCATTCGAGCCCGAGGATGCCGAGGCCCTTGCCGTCGATGGTCTCGACGGTCGTGCCGTTCTCGCTGGCGTAGTGCCGCCCGTCCGCGCCGACCGGGCGGGAGTGCACCGCGGTGATGGTCGGGGTGGGAAGGTAGTCGTACTCGGTCGGGGCCGGCGCCAGCTCGCAGCCGCAGTTGGCCGGCAAAGTCGGGATGCCGAGCGGCCCGAACGCATAGGCGCCGGTCATGGGCGGCTTGACCGTGGACGTGGCGCTGGTGCCGCCCGGGGTCGTCACCTGGACCTCGGCCTGGCAGACGTCGGTGCTGGGATCGGTGGCGGTGGCGCAGGTCGTGCCCTGGCCGTAGGCGGGCACGACGACGGTCAGCTGGGCGGGGTTGACCACGTTGACGGCGGTACCCGGTACCCCGCCGAAACTGACCGAGGTCGAACCGCTGACGAACCCGGAGCCGTAGACGGTGACGGTGTTGCCGCCGACGTCGTTGCCCCCCGAGGGTCCGACGCCGTCGACGGCCGGGATGCCCGGGCCCGACCCGGCCGCCGTGACGACCAGGCGGGACGCCGCCCCGGGGGCGCTGGTCCGGCCACCGGTGACGGCGACGACCACGTCGTAGACCCCGGTGCCGTCGACCGGGCTGTTGCCAGCCGCCCCGGCCAGTACCGCGCTCGACGGGACGGTGAGGCTGAGGGTGTCGGGGCCGGTCACCCGGTAGTAGGCGGAGGGGACCGGGTAGGTGCCGATGTGGACGTCAGCCACGTCGGGGGCTCCCGAGGCGGACTCGAACCCGCTGCCGGTCACGATGACCTGGCTGCCGCCGGACCCGGAAACCGTTGATGGCGTGAGGCCCGTGACGGCGAGCGGCCCGCCGTCACTCGAGTCACCTTTCGCCGCCGTGCACAGGTAGTAGGCCAGACCGTGGGCACCGCTCGGGCCGGTGACCTGGGGGGTGCCGAGCCCGCTGGCCATGTCGTAGCCGTTGGTCGCCGGGAAGAGGCCCCTGTCGACGCCGATGGCGTCGTTGTTGCCTTGGGTGACGTCGGTGAAGGAGGCCGCGTACTCGGCCGGGTTGTCGGCCACCTCGTAGAGCAACGGGTTGGCGAACCCGACCCCGGCGGTGCCGGTGCAGGCCGCCGAGGCGTTGATGTCGGCGAGGACAGCCGCCCAGATCGGCGCGGCCGCCGAGGTCCCGCCGACGGTGCCCCACTGCCCTTCGTAGTAGACGGTGATGGCGCCGGTGTACTCGTCGGCGTTGGCGCTGACGTCGGGCACCTCCCGGCAGGCTGACGCGCCTCCCGACCCCGACAGGCAGAAGTCGTTGCCCGCCCGGGCCTCGGCTTCGCCCACGATCTTGGCGCTGGTGATCCCGGGAACAGTGGCCGCGGCCTGCCAGGCCGGCTCGGCCCACGTGCCCGAGATCCCGCCGCCGCCACCGCCGCCGTCGGCGCCGTCGTTCCAGACCTGCTCCTGCGGGGGTTGGGTGGCGGCGAGGGTGGTCGTCCCACCGGTCGACACGACGAACGGCTGGCTGCCCGGGTCGTCCACCGACAGCAGCGGCGGCACAGCGGCCGGGCCGGTCTCGCTGCAGTCGTCGGACCCGGCGTCACCAGCGGCCGCGAAGACGGTCTGACCCTGGGCCGCCGCCTGCTCGAACAGGGTGTTCTCGAGCTGCTGGACACCCGGGTTGACCTGCTGGAGGGCCAGTTCGCAGAAGCCCCACGACGTCGAGATGACCTTGGCCGAGTCGTCGTTGACGATGCGGGCGTACTCGTCGAGGGCGCCGTACTCGGTGTTCGGCGCCTCGTAGACGTTGATGTCGGCACCGGGGGCGAGGGCCGAGATGTTCTGGATGTCGAGTTCGGCCTCGCCGTACCCGTAGCCGGTCTGCTCGCCGCCGTCGACCGGAATGGTCTTGAGGCGGGACAGCATCGACGTGGCCTGGCCGGCGCCGAAGTAGCAGCGGTCGAAGGCGGAGATGTCGGAGCGCTCGTACGGCTCCAGCTCGAACACGGCCACCGTCTGGCCGGCCCCCGCGTCGCCCGCCTGGTAGAGCCCGTTGAGGCCATAGGCGCTGGCCAGCTGGGTGTCGGTCAGCCCACCGTAGAGGTTGGCCGCGTTGGTGGCCGCCGGGCAGGCCGTCGGGCCGGTGGTCGTGGCCTGGCTGGCCGCGGCCGGGGCGGCCGCCTTGGTGTGGCCCCTCCCGCCGCGGTGGACGGTGCCGGCCAGGCCCTCGGGCTGGGCCTGGATGACGTTGTCGAGACCCATCACGCCCTGCACGTACGGGGCCACCCCGCTCGGCAGGCTGGCCGCCGAGGTGGTCGCGGTGACCTGCCGGCCGCTGCGCAGCTTGTAGGACTCGAGGGTGGTGCCGAAGGCGGCGTTGGTGTCGGCAGCCGTGCCGGTGAAGCGGAGCAGGAGCCCGTCGGACGAGGCGGGCGAGACGGTGAGCCCGGAGGCCTCGAGCTTCGCCGTCACCGCCGCGACCGTCGCCGCCGAGGGCCCGAACCTTTCGTCGAATGCGCCTTTGGCGAGGTAGTGGTGGAAGAGCGGGTTGCCCGGCGTGGACACGTCGGTGGCGTAGGCGGTCAGGGCGGCCGGGTCACGCGGCTTCAGGGCAACGGCGCCGCTGAGCCGCCGGCCGGCGGCCAGCTTGCCGACCGCCCGGGTGCCGCTCGGCAGCTTCGGCCGGGCCTGGACGACCCGGCGGTCAGAGCGGGCGCTGGAGCCGGCTGGTGCAGCCGCCGGGGTGGCCGCCGTCCCGGGTGTGGCGGTCGTGCCGGGTGTGGCTGCCTGGGTCGTCGCCGGGCTCGGCGCCGCACCGGCCAGGGAAGGCCAGCCGAGGGCGACACCGACGGCAGCCGCGGCCACGATCCCGGCCCGCAGCCGGGGCAGTCTGTTGCGGGCATGGGACCGACGCACAGGCATTCCCGCCCTCTCCTTCCCGGCCCCCTCGGACCAACCACCGGCGGATAGGTCAGGCACGGTAGTCGCCGGGTGTGACGGCGTGGGCTGGCGCCGGCCGGATCAGGTCGTGGGGGTCGTCGTGATCGTCGACGGCACCGTCACGGTGGTCGAGCTCGAGGTGGGCGACGGCATCTCGAAGTTGATGGCCCTGGTCACCGGGTGAGCCGCCGCCCCGCCCGGGTTAACCGTCACGGTGAGGGTGACGGTTACGCCCGTCTTGGGCTGCAGCGGCCCCAGCTGCACCGTCGTGTCGCTGCCCGGGTCGAGGGTTGGCACCGCTCCGCTGGCCGTGGCCCCGCTGGGCGTGGTGGCCGCCGACAGCGTGGCCTTGACCGTGAGGTTGCTCTCGACCTGGTTGCCGGTGTTGCCAAGCACCACCGCCACGTCGAGGGGGGATGCCGGCAGGGTCTCGGTGCCGCCGCCGACCCGGAGCGGCGAGGGAGTGGTGCTCAGGGCCACGATGGAGATGGCGTGGACCGGTGTGAGGCTGATCTTGCTGCGCAGGCTGGCCAGCCACACCTGGAGCTTGGCGGCCGAGTACTGCGAGGCGTCGGTGACCCAGGCGTCGGCCTGCACCGGTCCGTCCGCCTTGGGCCAGCGGGAGGCGAACAGCTTGCAGGCGCTGTCGGCCACCTCGAGCTGCCGGACGGCCGAGGTGAGCGTCTGGGCCGCCTGGGTGGTCGAGGAGCCGGCCGGCGCGGCCAGCTGCCCGGAGATCGTTCCGGCGAA
>Ga0070737_10004851_pt1 | contig 13176 bp, 4 predicted proteins | sample Coa_R1_10_FD_66438 | JGI IMG/M metagenome (GOLD analysis project Ga0070737, IMG submission 66438) | Surface soil microbial communities from Centralia Pennsylvania, which are recovering from an underground coalmine fire - Coalmine... | ecosystem: Environmental > Terrestrial > Soil > Unclassified ... | reverse complement strand
CAGACCTGGTGCAGGTCGGCCGCGAACTCGGCTTGGGAAAAGCGGGCCGAGGTGACATCGGGGTGGGGCGCTATGACCTCACGCCAGGACGGCAGGCCCCTCGCCGGCTCGCCCTCCACGGCCACCACGGCTTGGCGGCGGTGGGCAGAGCGGGCTTGTTCCTCGAAGCGCCGCCGCTCGAGCTCGTTGCGCATGCGTTCGAGCTCTTGGGCTTGTTCTGGTGCAGCTACAGCGGCGGCGAGGCGTTGTGCTGTGTCGATCGCCCGAGCAGCATCAGCGGTGCTGAAGCTGTCCTGGTGCGCCCAGCGGTTGCGGGCCTCGACCAGTTCGCCCACGAAGGCCCGGTGGCCCTTGTCCAGCACCCGCGAGAACACGCTCGGCCACTGGTCGGCCATCACCGCCAGGAGCGACTGGACGTCGGTGGTGCTCGCTGGCCTCCCGCCCCGCCCCACCTCCGTGGCCCACCTGTCACCGTAGCGGGCCTTGCACTCGCGCTCAACGAACGGGCCGAGGGCCGTGGCGAGCAGCCCGAGCGCTCGGCCGACCTGTTCGTGGTTGCTCGTCGCCATCTCAGTGCTCCTTCGCCAGGCAGTTGTGAGGCTTCATCGGTGAGCTCCCGCTACCGGTGCCTCCGCTTCGTCTTCGTCGTCGCACAGCCAGCGCATGAGTTGACACCACAGGCGTCGTACGGCCTCGGGCGCATCGCAGCGTGCGGCTACCTCGGCACCGGCACGCACTTTGCTTGCTGCGCCCGCCTTCGCTTTGGCCTGTGCCAAGGCGCAGTCCTGCGCGATCAGGTCGTCGATGGACTCGATCGGGCTAGCCGGAGCACCCTTTGGTCTCGGCAGCTCAGCCTTCTGGAACCAATTCGCCAACGTGCACACACGAAAGCGCGCCGCCATCTTTCTAACTTCCTCGAATGTTGGCGAGCTCGGGTGCTCGCTACGGTCCTTGGCCACAGCAAGTGCGTCCTCGTCTGGCTTAATGGCGAAGACTTCGTCACAAAGCTCGGTCCCTGTGGCCTCGGCCAGCTGCGAGAAGATCCAGTGCTGGTTGCTGGCCCAACCCTTTACCTCCGCCCCACTATCTTTCTCTCGTTGGTCCTTCACCGGTTGCCACGGGTCAAGTGCCTGGCCGTCACAACACAGCGCGTACGGCACCCGGTAATGGTGAAGGAACCTTGCCCAGGACCGGAAACCGCTCTGGCCGTCGACCGAGAAGATGGCCAAGTCACGAGCCGACCAAGGTGGTCGGCCCGCCGCCTTTGCGACTTTGTCGAACCAAATAGGTAAAGCGCCAACTTCTGTCTCACCCTCCACTAAAAGCACGCCCGCTGCGAACAGCAACGACCAACCCTCAGCTGAGCAGCGAAGGCTGACCGGCCACTTCTGGAACTCTTCCTCGCTTGGTGGCGGGACGGGTGCACTAACGCCGCGTACGAGCGTCAGCCGTGTCGGTAATGCAGACCGGCCCTCGGGCAGACGGGTAGGAGACGCAAGGAAGGGGCTATGGGTGATGAGCAAGAACTGCGCCTTCTCGCCAGGCTCCTCACGTAAAGAGGCGGCGTCGAGCTGCTCACGGACAAACCGCTGCCACTCGGGGTGCAAGTTGCAGGCCGGCTCGTCCAAGACGGTGACCTTCCCGCCCGGAGCCGCTAGGGCCTCGGCGAGGACCAGCGCCTGTGCCACGCCGCTACCTGCAGCCGTGATGGGCAAATGCCGCCCAGGTGCCACTTCGACTTGCAGGTCGACGCGCAACCTCGGCACCGCCTCTACTTGCTGGCCCTGTGCGGGCGCTGGCACGGCTGTCACGGGCGCTGCTTGGTTGGCGAAACCCTTCGTCTCCATTGAGAGACCGCGTGCGACTAGTTGGAGCGGCACGACCGGCTGAGGCGCGGCCTGTGGCTCCAGGCTGCCACCTACGACTAGCTTTCTCCCGCCCGCCAAGGCTTCGAAGCGCTCGCAGATCGCTCTCAGCCGCCTGTGCCCCTCCGGGCCACCGTTGTGCAGCTCCCATACCCTTCGAGGGAGGTCAGTCGTCGACCACGTCGCAGGCCGGGAGAGGTCCTCTGCTCCGTACCGCCAAGAAGCGTCGGCAAATCCGTGAGAGTCGCGCGAACCAAGTGCCGTGTCAGTACCTACGACCTGGATGCCTGCACCGAGCAGGTGGCTCCAAAGGTACGCCCCGCCAATCGAAGTATGAGCCCCGTCGCGGACGTTGGTCCTCGTCATATCCAGGAAGCGGCGTACCACAGGGGCCATCTGCTCCCGTCGTAGGCCTTGCGAGTTGATGACGGTCGCTATCTTGTCGGGAGGGGCCAAAACGAGCTTGGAGAGCGTGAAGGTGGCGGCGTCAAACGCGAGGTAGGTCTCCTGAGCCTCTGCTGTCTGCCGCACCGGAGACCGAAGGCCGAGCCGGGTGTGTAGATCCGGGAGCTGAGACTGCACAGCCGAGCCGGCTCGCCGTAGCTCTCCCATGTTCATGGAGAGGTCCCACACCAAGCTGGTGCCGTCCACCTCTGGCTCAGGCTCGAAGCGCAGCCGCCAGTCGCTGCCTGCAACACCCGAGTGCGATGCGACAAGCGTCCCTCGGAAAAGCGGGCTGAACATCTCTTCCGGGAGCTCGTCTACCCGGGACCAGCACTCTTCTACATCGCCGTTGGGGTTGTTGCTTGTCAACTGGCTCACCAGTGCCGCTCGCAGGAAGGTCGCCACTAGCTCACGTTCTTGGGGTGTGCTCAGCTCGATACCGGCTCGGGCCTCGGCGTCCTCGCCATCGGTGAAGCCGTGGTGGCGAAGGTTCTCGCCGAGCACGGACATGTCATGTCTCGTCTCGGGGTCGGCGTACACTCCTCCCTGCGAAGGCGGTGCGTAAGCCCGAGCCACTGCCAGCACCAGGTGGAGCAGAGTGACCAGGTTGGACTTGCCAGCCCCGTTAGGCCCGACCACCACGGTAGTGCCGTCCAGATCCAGGGAGAACCCAGCTTCGCAGCCCTCCCTCGCTGGGCCGAAGGAGAGCAGCCCTGTGGCAGCAAGCCTGGTCAGCCTCATGTCCGGCCAATCCTCCAGATATTGCAAGGCCTCTCAGCCACGCCGCGTAGCCGTCCTCGTAGCATCGCCCCAGGCGCAAAGGACGAAGTCATCGTGTAGCCCCTAGAACATGCTGCCTTGGACGGCTTCGGGGACCGGGGACCGACCGGCTGCAGCGGAAATCGCGGGCCACGCGACGACTAGGGCGTTGTAGGCTAGAGCCTCCTTGGCCCAGCCCTTGCGTTCGCAGATCACGTACAGGCGGTAGGCAAGTTCGTGGGCGGCGTCGCCAAGCGCGCCCACGCGTCGCAGGATCTCGGCGGCCTTGGCTTCCCCGCCGGTCTCCAGCGCCCTCATCATGTGCTGAACGACCTCCCAGACGGTCAGGCGGGGGTCGTCTACGGGGTCCCAGGCCTCAGGCAGCTCGCCCCGGTGAAGTAGGCGCACTTTATTACCCTTGGCCTCGAGGATCCCCGCCTTGACGAGTGCGTTCACCGCGGTGTTCTTGGCCTTGGAGAGCGTCTCGGCCTTGCCGAACGGGCCTGGTTGTGACCCGAGCTCCTCGAACCAGGCGACTGCCCACCGGCTCTCGGGGTCGAGGTCGCCCTCCTGCTCGGCAAGGATCTCGTCGAGCACCTGGTTGATGAGCCCGAGGGCAGCCCGGACGGGCATCTTGGACCCATCTGCTTCGAGGACGTGCGCATAGCGAGAGAACACCGCCATACCGGGCCCAATCGACGCCTGAGCGAGGTCGACTGGCGCAATGTTGGCGTGCTGAAGGAGCCGGAGCGAGCCAGGCAGCTCGGACTTTAGAGCTGCGAGGAACTCTCTCCGGGTACCGAGGGGCGCGGAAAGGGGACGCCGCCGGCAGACGAGGACGATGGACGAAGCGAGGGCGGCTCGGCCCACTTCGCGGAGGCCCCCCGGCTGCTCAGTGCGAACCGGCCAAGTGCCAGTGACCATCGCACCCGCGTCCAAGAGACCTTGGAGCATGGTCTCCCAACCGGTCGAAGCGTGGCCTGACCCGTCGCCGGTGTCCTCCGACTGCTTGAAGGCATAGAACAGCGTGAGGGGGAAACGCTCGTCGTGCACAGCGAGCATGTTCTCGAAAGCCTTCCTGAGCCCCGATTCGAAGAACTTGGCGGCATCGTCCCAACTGCCCTTTCGCGCCGGCTCGGCGATCAGCTCTTGGTCTTTGGGCACCAGCAACGTGCTGAACAGGTCGGGTTCGATGCCTGACAGGCACCGGCGGAGCCAGACGTAGAAGAAATCGGACAAGTCCGCGTAAGGCACGTTGTCGTAGTACGGAGGGTCAGTGCAGACCAGGGCACTACCCTGCCAGCTACCGGGCGCGGCCGCGTCCAGCTGACGCACTACTGCCTGCCCGCGAGCGGGTACACGCTCTAGCGCGTTGGCCAAGTAGTCGACCTGTCCGAGGAAATTGCCTGTAGACGTGGAGAAGGGGTTCGCCTCGGCGAACACCCAGATCATGGGCAGCGCGTTCCGAGCAAACACTTGCTCCACTGTGTCACGATTCGGGTTCCAGAAACTCTGGCTGGAGCAGCGGTTGGCGAGCCGGCTGACGCAAAGCGCAAGGTACGTGGTGAGGGCATCAGCGTAAGCACGGCCCGCCCCGTCGGCGAGGATCTTGGCACGCGCTTCAGCGACGAGGTCGCAAAACGTGGTCATAGTGACAAGCTGCCTGTCGGTGAAGAGCTGCCAGTGACGGGTGACCCCGTAGTTCTGGACGCGGAAACCGAGGGCTTGCTGAGGCAACTCTGTCTCCGGAATGTGCGAGGGCCGGTCAACGCGGGACGCGGCTACGTCGTCGGGCGTGGCTTCCAGGTACGCCCGCTTGCGGCCACCGTCGGCGACCGTGCAGAGGAGTTGCGCGCCCAGGCCACCGCCCTTGGCCTGCTCCCTGACAAGCGCCAAGGGCACGGCTGCCCCACAGGCAAGACAAACTGCCCCGCTTCGCGTGACCGTCCCTCTCTTCGGGTCGCCGGGGCCAGAGCGGACCCTGAAGCGGATGACCTTGTCAGTGCGGTCCACTTGAGGGTCAAGCCAGTGCTCGTTGCCCTTTCGCCCGGAGATCGTCAAGGAGTTGAGGAGAGGCATCGTCACCCCGCAGGCGGGGTTGGGACAAGTAACCGTCCTGGCCCACAGCCAGGCGACCACCTGCGCTGAGCCCCCACGAGGTAAGCGCGCCCGAGGATAGTTGTGCCCCACCCGGCGGGCGGCCTCGTCGTTCATCCAGCGCGCGTAGTAGCGGACGTCCTCGGCGAGGCCCATGGCACCTTTCCATGCACCACCCAACTGACCGGGACGGACCGGCGGGCGGCCGGCAAAAAGTGGCGGGATCTCGACCAGAGCCTTCGTTATCAGCGCGGCCACCGGGTTTAGGTCGCTCGCCCGTACGTCGAGCCCCAAGCGCACTGCCTCGAGCGGTATTGAGCCACCTCCGCAGAAGGGATCTAGCACGGGTGGTGGGTTGGGGCCACAGCTCCGCTTGACCTCCGCCTCGGCCTCGGAGAGGACGTCGGCATCGCCCGAGGCTTCCCAGGGCACGAGCCGCTTGATGATGCCAAATAGGCGTTCGCGCTCGGCTTCCTGCGCCTCTTCGGTTGGGAACAACTCGGGGTGAGCCGAGGGGTCGTCCACCAGGGAGCTGAAGATCACTGCGCGACAAGCGGCCAGCGGGCGGCGGGCCCACCACAGGTGGAACGTCGAGGGATGGCCATGGCGGATGGTCTTTTCCCTTGCCGAGTGCTCGTTTATCTCCGCCAGCGGCAGGGAGGCCTCGATCAGTTTCTTGGTCACGCCGGCTGCTCCGCGCGCTCGAAGTACGCCTTCCAGGGAAGGTTCACGCTGATGGTCTTGAAAGGCAGCTCGCCGACGTCGTCGAACGCGCCGCGCAGGTAGCGGGCCTCGGTAGCGCCGGCCTCGCCCACCTCGACCAGCGCCAAGACGTGCTGGCCGGGCTTGTTGCGGGCGACGCCGATCTCGCTCCTGGTCACGGTGAAAGTATCGGCGCCGGCGGCCCTCCCCTTCACCTCTATGAACATCAGTGTCCCGTCGGCCGCCTTGGACTCGATGTCGTAGCCCTTGTTGTTGGGGGGCATCTCGAGCGGTTCGCGCCCGAGCAGTCGTTCCGTCGCCAGGACAGCGTCGACCGCCGCCCGCTCGGTGGCGCTGCGCTCGGCGGCGAAGGCCGCCACCTCCTCAGCCGAGGCGCCCTGGAGCGAGGCGAGAAGGCCGGCCGGCACGACCAAGGCGCCGCCCACCACGACCGGGGGTAGCGGGGCGAGCTGGCGCTCGGCCTCGAGCTCGCCCAGTCGGCGCGACAGGCGGGCCTGGAGCTCGTCTGCTCGCCGGCGTGCGACGGCAGAGCTCATCCCGCTCTTCGGGAGCGAGCCAGCCAGCTCCCGGGCCTTCAGTTGGTTGGCCCGGCCGTCCCAGTAACGGATCTCCGACTCCAGGCGTGCCTTCACCGCTTTCGTCGTCCGCTCGATACGGTCGAGGGCCCGACGGCGTACCTCTTCCAGGTGGGCGCGTGCTAGCTCGACGCCGTGGGAGAGCGCCCTCTCCCCGAGGTCGTCACGCACCCAGGCGCCGGGTACGACTTCGGCCAAAAGGCTAAGTTCCTCGCCGCTTGCCGGACGGAGGTCGAGGTAGGGAGCCCAGCCCGCCGAACTGGCCTCGCCGCTCGGGCTTACATAGACGAACTCGAAGCGCTTGGAGACGACCCTCCTGGTGCCCGAACGGTCGCTACGCCCGTCGACCACCGAGTGTGCGAGGTAGACGAGCGCTCGGGGCTCGGTCCCGCCGTCTTTGTCGTCGACCAGTACGGCCCCTTGGCGGAGCAGGTCGTCGTAGCGCTCTATCACGACCTGGGTTACCTGCTCGAGCAGCGGGTGGCCGGGGGTCAGGTACTCGGCCACTGGCCTCGGTTCATTGACGAGGCGTTTTTCGAACGTGACCCGCTCGTAGCGGCGCAGGAGCGCCGGCTCACGCTGGCGCAGGACAGCAGGCACGTGGGTTATCTCGTAGCGGCCCGGCGTGCGTTCCCTGATCGACCCGCCCAGGTGGGAAAAGGCCGCCACGAAGAAGTCCCGGATGAAGTGCGGTTGGAGCTTCCTCGCCTCGGCGCGTTCCATTTCCTCCCTGATGCGCTCTACTTCTGCCACCGTCATCACGTCGCTTACAAGCGCCCGCTCGTGCACTACTTCCAGCAGCGACTGCCCCACGCTCTCGTCTACGACTTCATGGATCCGCTGGCGGACCACGGGGTCGTCCCCCCTTCGGACGGCCTCTATCAACAAGTCGCGCAGGCTCTTTCCCTTGAAAGCCTCGCCGAGCACGTCGAAGACCTGGTCACCAAGCGCAGCTCGCTGCTCGCCCAGCTTCTCGAACAGCCGCCGGAACACGTCGCCTTCCCTCGTGCCCTCGGCGACCAGGTTCCACATGTGGCAGACCTCGGTCTGGCCGATGCGGTGGACCCGGCCGAAACGCTGCTCTATGCGGTTGGGGTTCCAGGGCAGGTCGTAGTTGACGACCAGGTGGGCCTGCTGGAGGTTGACGCCTTCGCCGGCGGCGTCGGTGGCGACGAGCACGACGGCTGAGCGGTCCTGGGTGAAGCTCTCCTGGGCCTTGCGGCGGTCCTCCCGGCGCATGCCGCCGTGGACGGCGACCACGGCCTCCTCCCGGCCGAGCAGCGCCCGCAGGCGGCCGACCAGGTAGTCCAGGGTGTCGCGGTGCTCGGTGAAGACGATCAGCTTCCTCCGGTTGCCGTCCTTGTCGAACATCTCGGGCGTGGCTTGGAGGAGACGGGCCAGTTCCTCCCACTTGCGGTCCGAACCAGAAGCCCGGAGCGCCCGGGCCAGGCCCTCCAGGTCGGCGAGCGTGGCTATCTCGGCCTCCAGCTCGGCCACGGTGCGGGCGGCCGAGGCCTGGTCGACCAGCTCCTCCTCCAGCTCCTCCAGCTCTTCTTCGGGCAGGTCGTCAGGGTCGAAGCCCTCGTCCAGGTCGGAGAAGGCCTCCTCGGGGGAAATGGGGGACGCCACTTGCTGGCCCGCCTTGTCAGCTCTGCCCGAACGCTCGTCCGCGACCCGCTTTTCCAGCCGCTCCCGGCGGCGCACCAGCGAGCGGTAGATCGCCTCCGGCGATGAGGCAAGCCGGCGTTGCAGGGTCGTGAGAGCGAAGCCGACTATGGCGCCCCGCCGGCCCTCGCCATGTGCCTTCAGACGGTCCGCCTGGCCCATCTGTTCCTGCACGTACTCTGTGACGCGCTTGTAGAGCAGCTGCTCGGCGTCGGAGAGCGGGTAGTTGGGCGAGTAGGCGTGGCGCTCGGGGAACAGCCTCGTCCCGTCGAAGCGGAGCAGCTTCTCCTTCACCAACCGGCGCATCAGGTCCGAGGTGTCGGCCTTGCGCAGCCGCCCTCGGGGCTTGCCCTCGAAGCGGTCGGGGTCGAGCAGGGCCAAGAAGAGCTGGAAGTCCTCTTCGATCCCCGCGTGCGGGGTGGCGGTCATGAGCAGGTAGTGGCGGGCGACCGAGCCCAGCAACCGGCCCAGGCGGTAGCGCTTGGTCTCTTTCACTTCGCCGCCCAGGTAGTGCGCCGACATCTTGTGCGCCTCGTCGACCACGACCAGGTCCCAGTCCGAGGCTTCGAGCTTGGTTTGCAGGTCCTCCCGGCGGGCCAGGTGGTCCAAGCGGGCGATGAGGAGGGGTTTTTCGCCGAATGGGTTGCCCGTGCGGGCGGCTTCGATCTGGTCCCTGGTCAGGATCTCGAAGCCGAGGTGGAAGCGCTGCCAGAGCTCGTCCTGCCACTGCTCGACCAGGCTGCCCGGCGCCACGACCAAGCAGCGCTCGACGTCGCCGCGCACCATGAGCTCCTTGCAGAGCAGCCCGGCCATCACGGTCTTGCCGGCGCCGGGGTCGTCGGCCAGCAGGTACCTAAGCGGCTGGCGAGCGAGCATCTTTTCGTAGACCGCCTCGATCTGGTGGGGCAGGGGGTCGAGGTTCGACGCTTGAACGGCCAAGAACGGGTCGAAAAGGTAGGCGAGAGAAATACGCCGGGCCTCGGAGACCAAGCGGAACAGCTCACCGTCGGCCGTCATCGACCAGGGTCGCCCGGCTGCTTCGACACTGAGGCGGGCCTCATCGTCACGATAGAGCAGCTCCTGGCCCGCTTGCCCGCTGGACTCGTCGGTGTAGGTGAGGGTGACCGCAGCCGAGGTGCCGGTGCCGTGCCAGGCCACGTCGACCACTTTGACCGCCGGGTCAGCTAGCACCCCGCGCACGAGCGCTCCCTTGGCGAGGTCTTCCAGCCGCGCGCTCATCGCGCCACCCGTAGGGGCCAGCTCACCGGGACAATCAGCCCGCTGGGAGCCAGCCGGACCGCTCCAGGGCTGCGCTCCCGTCCCCGTACGCCTTGGCACCCGGCCATGGTCGACCCTGCCCAAGGCTGGCGCACCGTCACGACCTTCACCACCAGCGAGCATACGACCAGGCAACGACCCCGCCTTGCGCTGCTCAACGGTGCGTTCGCCTTCAGGGTAGGCCGTGACAGGGACCGGGCGTCCCGCGGGGCATATTGACTGAGCTGAAAGCAAGTCGCGTGGTGGTTAGCTCGTACGCCACTTGCGTGGACGTGGTCTCGACCGTTTGAACCCAGGCAGCTCCTCTCGGTCCGTTACACCGAGCGCCTCGCGCAAGAACAGGCCGTAATTTCGGTCGGTCCTAAAGGGGATTCTTATGGCGGAGACAGGGAACGGCCTCTACAAAGCAGAACTGGTGCGCAACTTTGGCCCCTGGCGTGACGCCGCCCACCTGGAGGCAGGAAGGCCGTCCTGGGCAGCTTGGTGGGGTACCCGGCGCCTGTGCTCTTACTGCGGCTGGGTACCACCTGCCGAGGCCGAGGCCGCCTTCTGGGCCGCAGGCGCCAGGCTAAGACGCACCAACAATGCCCGCCGGCAAGCACACCCGGGAACTGAGGCGGAGATCCTCTACGTCACGGCCGGCGGAGAGGACGAACTCGCCGGCCTCACATGCCCAATTTGCGGCAGCCTCGTCCCAGTGCTGGAACGCCCGCGGCGGGACTGTCACCTGGACCGTCCCGCTTTCGCCGGGCGCCAGCTGGGTGCTGGCGAAGCCGGCCAGCCACCTTAGGGGCCTGGCAAGCTCCGAAGATGGCTTTGACAGGTACACCTGCACAACTTCGCGGCCCGCGCGTGCTCCTACGTTGCGGACCTCCACGGCAACCACGAGCGCCCCCGCATCGTCAAATGTTGCGCTGAGGGCCGTGTACTCCCAAGACGTGTAGCCGAGACCATAACCGAAGGGCCACGCGGGCTTCTTGCCGTCCTGCTGTCGGGCACGGTAGCCGACGAATATACCCTCGTCGTAGCGCAGCAGCCCGCCCTGTGGCGTCACGGCGGCAACTGGCGCGTCCTCCGCCGGCCAGCTCATCGGTAACCGCCCGGCGGGCTCGGCCGACCCGGCGAGCACGTCTGCTAGCGCGTGGGCCATGGCCTGGCCGCCGAACCATGAGACCAGCACCGCAGCCACGAGCTCCCTCCAGGGCGTGAGGACCGGCGCACCGGAGTTGACGACGACCACTGTCCTGGGGTTAGCTGCTGCTACGGCCTCGACGAGGGCGTCCTGTGCGCCGGGGAGGGCGAGGGTGGCACGGTCGAAGCCCTCCGACTCGACCTTGTCGCCGGTGCCGACGAAGACTATGGCCACCTCGGCCTTGGCGGCCGCGCTTGCTGCCTGTTCGATGAGCTCTGCGGCGCTTGGCCGCTCCGGCCGCCACACAAGAGCGGCTGCGACTAAGCCGCGCCATTGGGATGGAGCTAGCTCGAAGCGGGCGAGCAACCGGTACCTAGCCCCAGCCTCCACGTTGAGCTTGGCGCACTCGACCCTGGGGTTGAATAGGTCCGAGCCGGCTTCGACCAATGTGGCTAGCTCGGCCCCTGCTCTGGCTGGGGAAGACTTGGGGTAGTCGACGACCAAACGGCCGTTCACGCTGAGCGTGCTCCTCTCAGAACGCGAGACACCGAGCTCGACAGCGCCCGTCTCCGCTGGGACGAACTCCGCCTCGATGACAAGGCTGCTAGCGTCTGCCGGCGCGCTGGCGAGCCAGACGAAGCTGGCGGCGCGGCGGTCCTCGCTCAACAAGAGAGAACCGTCGGAGCTGAAAAAGCTGGCTCGGGCGCCCGCCTCACCGGTGACGGGGTTGGTAAGCACCTCGAGCGGGATAGGCTCGGGCGCGCTTTCGATGACGGCCCCCAAACTGTAGGTGACCTCTGCGCCGGGGTACGCCGCTCGCAAGGCTTCGAGGGGCGATATGACTTGGTCGGCAAAGACAGTCGCACTGCCGCCGCCTTGGGTGCGGGGCGATATGGCAGGTTGGCCCACCACCGCAAGCGACCGAGGCTCCCTCAGGGGCAAGAGGCCACCTACGTTGCGCAGGAGCACCATCGACCGCGCCGCCACCGTGCGTGCCAGCCGCACACCTTCGGGCCGGGGACTGCTCGGGCCACCTGCCGCGCGTTGCTCTGTCGCCGTCGGCAAAATCGCCCCGACCCGCCCCGCCAGTCGCAAGATGCGCCTTACCATTTCCCTCAGGGCGTTCTCTGAGACCGCGCCGTCCGAGACTGCTCGGGCGAGCGATGCGGCGAAGGCCGTCTCTGGCCCGGGCATCGCGAGGTCGGTGTAGCCGGCTGCTCGGGCCGACCGGAGCGCGAACCAATCCGAGACCACCACGCCGTCAAAGCCCCATTCCTCGCGAAGCGGCGATACGAGCAAGGCGTTCTCGGTCATAGTCACACCCCGCACGGCGTTGTACGCGGCCATTACCGCCCATGGCCTTGCTTCCCGGACGACTTGCTCGAAGGGGGCGAGGTACAGCTCGCGCAGGGCACGCTCACCGACCTCGACAGAAGCGGTGAACCGCTCGGTCTCGAAGTCGTTAGCGACGTAGTGCTTAGGGCACGCCCCGACCCCGCTGTCCTGGAGGCCGCGGACATAAGCGCTGGCCAGGGTGCCAGTGAGCAGCGGGTCTTCGGAGAAAGCCTCAAAGCTTCGGCCCCCGAGCGGGCTCCGTTGCAAGTTGACTACGGGGCCGAGCACGACGTCCACGTTCTTGCGGCGCGCTTCGGCCGCGAGCTCGGCCCCGTAGAGGTAGGCGAGATCTGGGGCCCACGTCGCGCCGAGCGCGGAGCCGCAAGGAAGACTGAGCGAGCTGTCCCGCTCGTCCCAGGTCGTCCCGCGCACCCCGGCAGGGCCGTCCGAGAACACGATGGGCCTAAGCCCTATAGACGCCTCGTCGGCGGTCGCCCAAAAGCCTGCTCCGCTCACCAGCCGGACGCACTGGCCCAGCTCGAGCTTGGCGACCATGTCGTCCAATTCGCGCTCGTTGGTACCCACGACTGCCTCGCTTACTTGTCCAGGCGCTTGGCCCTACCTACCGGCTGCTCGGCGTTGAACTTTAGTTGGAAGGCTCTCAGGCCGTACAGCGGCCCCGCCCGTTGCCATTGTGGCATCGGCTCTGTCACCGGCAGGACCCGTCAGAAGGAAGCAGGCCCCTGTTCGAGCAGCACCTATTCTGAACTCTGCCGGACGCTCCACTGTGCAGCGAGGCATGGCGTGGGGACATCGGGGAGCAAACCGGCAACCCGTGGGCGCAGGAGCTCCCCCGCCAGGTACCGTCACGCGTACCGGCAACGATCGCGTCGCTCCTTTATCCCGGCCAGCATGCGGAGCCGCCGCCAGAAGTAGCTTCGTGTAAGGGTGTGCTGGGTCCTCGACGATTTCACGCGCCGGCCCGCGCTCCACTATCGAGCCTTCGTACATGACGGCGATCGTGTCTGCAAAGTAACGAGCCGAAGCGATGTCGTGGGTTATGTAAAGCACGGCGAGCTCGTGCTCAACGGCGAGATCCCGGAGCAAGTTGAGAACACCGAGACGGACGGACACGTCGAGCATTGACACGGGCTCGTCTGCGAGCAGTACTTTCGGCCCGACGGCGAGGGCTAGGGCGATAGCGACCCGCTGGCGCTGGCCGCCCGACAGCTCATGGGGGAACTTGGACAAGAACGCTTCCGCTGGCCGCAGATTAACCTGCTCAAGGAAGGCCACCGAGAGG
>Ga0070737_10004850_pt1 | contig 13177 bp, 10 predicted proteins | sample Coa_R1_10_FD_66438 | JGI IMG/M metagenome (GOLD analysis project Ga0070737, IMG submission 66438) | Surface soil microbial communities from Centralia Pennsylvania, which are recovering from an underground coalmine fire - Coalmine... | ecosystem: Environmental > Terrestrial > Soil > Unclassified... | reverse complement strand
TCAAGGAGATCACAGACGCATTGCGAGAGGACATCAAGAATATAGAATCGCTGGTTAGCTTTGCAATATCAGACCTGAGGGAGCTATATGGCGCCCCAGACGTTGACAGCCTGATTTCGGATATAGAAACTACGCCGGAGGATACGAATGATCAATGAATCGCTGAAAAGCTTCCTGCAGAGCAAGATCGACTCTGCGGATAAATCCATTCCCAAATTTGTACTGGAAGAGCTTAGGCAGAAGATACTAACATCTCCTACAAGATTCTCCAAGACAGACATTGAAACCCTCTTTAACAACCTGCAGCAGAGATACAGTGAAGGCCGGGAAAACTCCCTGTTGGGAAAGGTAGACAGCCTGTTCAGGGAGATTTCTAACGTTGAGAAACTTCTCTCCAATGATAACAAGAAGAAACAGGAGGAGGCAACTCAGAATGTAACAGACGAAGCCATTAAGTCCCGTTACCCCTGGAAGGCACACCGCAAGGCCAAACTTGAGACAATAGGCGACGATGTGCTTTCTTTGATGGTCGCACTTAGATGGCTTGAGTTCCTGCTAGACAACTATGGTCCTGAAAACACAGCTGACATACTTGACTATTACGAGAGCATCGGCTGGATCTCCTCGAGTGTGAAGGAGCAGATGATCAAGTTCACCAAGATGACAGGGATCATCTCGCCGGTGCAGGAGTACAAGGTCAAGCCAACGATCCAGGACCACATTGTAACAATGCTGTTCATCGAGAAGCTGAACGGAGGAGAGATATCAAGGGACCTCATCGAAGCATTGGAAAGAGATTTCCGAATGTTGAAGAAGGGAGTAGACGAACTCTATGGGGTTTAGTTACGTGGTAGCTGTGGCAGTACTGCTAAGCTCATCCCTTATTTTTTTTGGTATTATTTATTCCGATTATGTACACACGGACCAGGAGTTAAGCACAGCTCAGCAGAATTCGAATGAGCTTGCTTACGAGTATTCCCATTCAAGCGTCAATGTCTCGTCATATACAGCAGTGGCTGTTTCAGGTGGCTACAATTTCACAGTCACCTTTGACAACACCGGAAGCGTCACACTTGACCTGAACAGGTCAAGCCTCCTGGTTAACGGGACACTGACGAATTTCACATACAGATCCCAGTATCTGTTTCCACTAGGCAATGATTCCATATCCTTCATTGCCCCATCTTCCCAGGTTTCTATGGAGATGGTATTCAACACAGGATATGAGAAATTTGCGGAGGTAAAGGCATAAAATGGCATCAATGGCAACATCTGAAATGATATTCTTCATTGCTACGCTCGTACTGAGCGTGACGGTAGTGGGCGTGCTCGGAAGCCAGACAACCCATCTGGCCCTAGGGATTCAGGAAAGTGGGAAGCAGAATTCGAATGAGCTTGTAACTTCGTTTGAGATCATCAATGATCCCAGCAAAATCCCATACCAGAATGGGTATGTGTTCTACGTCAAAAATACTGGCTCTACTTCATTCTACTTCACAAACAACACCGTTACGGTGCTCATTGACGGCAACATGTATTCCGGCTCCCTAATCAAATTTACAACTCCAAGCAACAGCGGCCAGTTAAATCCCGCTCAGGTTGGCCAGATAACAGTCAACACCACCCTATCAGCCGGTTATCATGATATAACTGTCACCCTCAACAATGGAGTCAGCAACAGCTTGATATTCCAGATCTGAGGAGCCAGAAATGTATCTAAATTTCTCCCTTCCGGGTGATGAGCTTGACCGCCGAATGGGCGGTGGCCTATACGTTGGCCAGATCGTGACAATCAGGGGGGGAAACGGGGAAGGAAAGACACTGCTTGCTCTCAGACTCGCCTATGGAATGGCCAAACATGGAACAACGATTGCCTATGTTTCGTCGCAATTTCCTATCAGGGAGTTCATCTCAGAGGCAGAATCGCTCGGTTACCCGCTGTTCAATGAGATACTTTCAGGACAGGTCTGCTTCATAACGTCCGTGTTCATGCTCAGAAAGTCAACAAAAGCGACTATAGATGATCTGCTGAATCTGGATGATGTGAAATCAAAGCAGGTCCTTATTATCGATTCCCTGCAGCAGAACATATTCAGGGATTTTGATCCAATTCAGTACTTCATAAAGCTGAGGAAATTTTCAGAGGGCAGAATAGTGATCGTGACAATTAATCCGGCCGAATTTGACAGCCAGACCATGAACAAGATAAGCGAACTGTCAACCACGCTGATAAACCTCACATCGAAGGATCTTGCCGGAGAACGCAGGCATGCCATTGACCTGATGAAGTACCCGATGGCAGTAAAAACGTTCCAGCAGGCAATACCATTCAGAATTGAGCCTGGGAGGGGCCTGATAGTTGAAATCTCGAGCGTATCGTAGGTGTCAATATGGTTGAGCACATTGTTTCTGATACACTTGAGGTTGCGATTTCGCGGAATCCGCACCTCGGCAGATATATTGAAAACTACAGGATGCAGACACAGCGGACTCCACAGTTTGTCCCAGTGCCCGACAATTCACTCAGGGATATTGCGTACATAGACGTAATCTATCCTGTAGGAGACCCAATTTTCATTCACATTTACATCGAAAAGGACGCAAGAGTGTACAAACCAATTGAGCCGGAACTGTCGCCTGAAGAATCCCAGTTCATGGAACAGGTTCTCAATCTCATTCTGAGCTACGCCTCTGATTACCCGCCACCTGAGACTGAGGAGGTGCTGGAGCGTAATCTTGAGGAAATCTTCAACAAGATCATAATAGTGGGAGGTTCCAACAAGGTCAAGGGCACTACAGCAACTGTAATACCTGAACTGAAGGAAAAACTTCTTTACAACCTGAAGAGGGATGTCATTGGCCTCGGACCTATTGAACCATTGATAAGGGATTCCCATATAGAGGATATCAGCGGCATAGGGGCACATGATGTTTTCATAGTCCACAAGATTTTCGGGTTCCTGAAGACAAAAATCACATTTGGTGACAACGACAAGCTGTCATTGTACAGCAAGCGTCTCAGTGAAAGAGTGGGGAGGCCAGTGAGTGACAAGACCCCGATTGTGGATGCGACCCTTCCCGATGGGTCCAGGTTGTCTGTTGTGTACAGTACAGACGTTTCGGCTCGGGGCCCCAGCTTCACCATCAGGAAATTCGCAGATATACCGATAAGCATGGTTCAGCTTGTGAAATACAACACGCTATCGGCGGAGGAAGCTGCATACCTCTGGCTCGCTCTTGAGTATGGACAGAGTATTTTTGTGTGCGGGGAAACCGCAAGTGGAAAGACCACCGTGGTAAATGCAATGATCCCGTTCATCAGGCCGGAATCTAAAATATTCAGTGCTGAAGATACACCAGAAATCAGGGCGCCGCAAGAGGCCTGGCAGCAGCTCGTAACCAGGGAGAGGGGGGCTGAAGAATCAAGGGTTACACTCTTTGATTTGCTCAGGACAGCGCTCCGTTCGAGACCTAACTACATCATAGTGGGTGAAATCAGGGGGGCTGAGGGTTCAATGGCATTCCAGGCCATGCAGACAGGCCACCCTGTAATTGCAACCTTCCATGCCGCTTCAGTCAGGAAGATGATTCAGAGATTTACCGGAACACCAATTAACATACCTGTCACGTTCATGGACAATCTGAACATAGCGCTCATACAGCAGGCTGTTTATGTTAAGGGAAAATTTCTGAGGAGAACCACTAGCATCAACGAGATTGAGGGCTATTATGAGGAGCTTGGAGGAGTGTCGACCAAGCAGGTTTTCCAGTGGGACCCAACCAGTGATGAGCATGTGTTCCGTGGGCTAAATAACAGTTACATACTGGAAAAGAGAATAGCCGCAACTGCCGGAATGGCCGATCCCAAGGCCATTTATGATGAGTTGTTCAAGCGGGCAAGAATAATAGAGATGATGCTGAGAAACAATATCCTCTCTTACTACAAGGTCTACGAGCTCATAAAGACCTTCTACCTCCGTGGCGAAGCTGCGGTAATGTCGATGAGGTGATCAAGTGTTCAGGGGAGTAAAGATAAGGGCACTGGCTGGCATTGAATTCAGCAGACGTGACGTGATTCTAGCCATGATCTTTGCTGTAGTCTCCGGCATCGGTCTTGCACTCTATCTTGTTCTGGGGAACATTTATTATTCCGCTATATCAGCAATCGGGGCGTCTGGGATATTATATATAATTCTTAAGCCAATCCTCGACAGGGATGCGGCAAAGTCCAACATCAACTCTAACATACCGTACTTCATCACTGCTTTTGCCACACTTTCAGTGAGCGCGGCAAACAGGATAGATTTGCTTGAGATTCTCTCCAACAAGGAAAAGCTGGGAAAAATCGCCGACGAGCTAAAGAAGCTTGTAAACCTTGTGAAGAACTGGAAGCGAGGACTCTCAGAGGCTGCAATGTTCCTGTCCAAGCGGTCACCAAGCGAGGTGTTCGAGGATTTCCTTGCAAGGTTCGGCCATGCGATAAACAGCGGACAGGACTTCGAAGAGTTTGTTAAGAACGAGGCGGAAACCGTGATGAACAACTTCGAGACCGCATACATTTCGGCATTATACGGTTTTGATCTCTACAAGGATATGTATGTCTCGCTCCTTCTCGCCTTTGCATTCATGGTCACCTTTGTCATGATAATGCCAATCCTGATTCCGATCAGTATAGTGTCGGTTCTTTCCCTAAGCCTTATTGCGATTTCTCTTGGTGAACTTATGCTTGTATATGGCATAAAGATGGTTCTGCCCAACGATCCCATATGGCATGATACCGGAATAAAGACGGATCTGCAGATGCGCATCGAAAGGCTGTTTATACTGGCCGCAATAGCCAGTGGTATTATAATTGCGGTATTTTTTGGCACAGGCTATGCATTCAGGGTTCCGTTTTACATAGTGGCCTCAATAGTTGTGACTCCGTTAGCCTGGCCAAGTTATGTAGGTTCCAGGGAAGAGAGGAAGGTTGCAAAGAAGGATGAAATGTTCGGAAGCTTCATCCGATCCCTCTCCGGATCGGCATCTGCCAGGGGAAACATGATCATTGATGCACTTAAGGCGATCGTACTGCACGATTTTGGTATGCTGACCCAGGACATTAAAAATCTTTACAAGAGGCTCGTGTACAGGATCAACAACATTGAATCATGGAAATTCTTCAGTGCTGACACAGGCTCCCATCTGATAGAGGTCTTTTCAGCCAGTTTTGTAGAGAGTGTGGAGCTTGGCGCTGATTCAGCAAAAGCGGGACAGGTGGTTGCGGACAACTTCGACCGTGTCATAAGGCTTAGAAAAAGGAGACATGCTTCGGTTTCCAGCTACATTGGTGTTGTGTATGGAATAACCGGAGGATTGGCATTTTCTCTCGCCATAGCATTCGGTGTGCTTGAGATAATAAACCAGGTGTTCAGCACATTCAACATTTCAACGCTCAATTCATTCGGCATTTTTGTCTCCCAGCCGCCTTCCGCAATATTCACGATCGAGGCGTTTATCGTTGTCATCCTGTATGTGCATGCACTCATAGCAGGCATAGCGTTGAAAGTGGCTGATGGAGGAAAGGTATTGCACAGCCTGCACCACTTTGTGATAATGAGCTGGATAATTTCGGCTGTTGTGTATGGAACCCTTTATTTGACCCAGGTCATACTAGGGGGTGCCCTATGATTTCAACATCACCGGTGACAATAATTATAATATAGGTGAATTGTTAAGGAGTCAGAATGCCTGAAGCCCCTTCTGGTCCGGAAACTTCGGCAGATTTGTCCTCACTGTTCAAGGACTTCCAGCAGTGGCAGCGGCTTCCGGAAGAACTTCTTGAGCGTCTGGCTAACTATCTGGAAAGAGGGAAATCCTCCGGCACACTTCGACAGGAGGAACTTGATTTTCTTATTGGAATGGCCTTGCAGTTGAGGCATCTCTCCTATTCAGATCTCTCCAGGCTCTGTGACGTTATTGAGATAGCCGCCCCAGGCGATCAGAAACTTGAGAAGTTGAAGTTTCAAAAGCTATTCACGGCTGGGAAACACGAGAGGGCGGCAGATCTCGTCATAAGCGGGAAGCTCACAAGGCTGGATGAGGATATTCTTAAGGATATCGGGGAGCTTGACGTCCCTGATAAGGTACTTGCAAAGCTTCTGGATGTTCTGGCGAAGTACGGGATATTTCCGGAGGCTCTCCTCTGGGAGCTGTTCAAGTCACCGGAAACTCACACGGAAAAAATAGCAATACTGGAAGCCTTGAAAAAAGCGGGAAAGGTGGATCTGTGTGAGGATCTGGCTGAAGAGGCTCTGAAGAGGGAACAGGATCCAGAAATTTTCAGTTTCGTTCTGACCCTTCTCAGGGAGAGGAACAAGACAGATGAGCTTGACAGCACAGTTAAGCTGTGGAAGAAGATCAATTTCAGCAGCGTACAGCAGGTGAGGGTGCTGATAGAGACGCTTGTCTCCCTCAAAATGTTTGATCAGGCCTCACAGGCTCTGGATAGATTCAGAGAGATCTATAAGGACGACTACACGATCTCCAGATCGTACGCAACAGTGCTAATACAGAGGGGGGACGTCACAACAGCATATGAGATACTGAAGGATCTCGCTTCCAGGAACGCACTGGACCGACCGACCCAGGAAACCGTCATAAAGCTGGCCTTTGATCAGAAACTCTATGAGGAGTGCCTTTCACTGGTTTCCGCCAACCCACAGATCCTGGATTCAGTTGATGTGAATCGCTTCAGAATTCAGGCACTTCTTGAAACCGGAAAATTTGAGGAGGCAAAGAACGCATACAGGGATGCTGCGGCAAGGTTCACCGACAACCTTCAGATCCGGTATCTTGGTTTCCTCATAAGCTCAAGAATAGGCAACAAAAATGAGGCCTACGAAACTGCCAAGATCCTTGCAGAGAAGGGTGTATTTGATGATCCTATAGTGCAGTACCTTATCTCCTGGTACAGCGAAATCTCCGAGCATGATCTGATTGTTGAGCTTCTTGAAAGAAACCAGACAGTCCTTCTTAAGTATGCCGACAGCTACGTATCTTCCTTGCTGAAGACCAAAAACAGCAAAAAACTGATGAAGTTTCTGGGAGAATATCCTGCTGTACTCCAGTCTCCTGGAGTCATAGATCAGATTGGTTTCCTCGTCAGGAGCGATGAGATATTGAATGCACTGGAGGATATTATAAGGTCTTCAAAGGACATGGACCTTCTGAGAGACGCAGTGCTTGTGCTGAGGGGTGCCCCGAGAATCAGTTACCAGGACCTGCAGGAGACCCACTCCAGATTTCTTGAATTCTATGCCTTTGCTGCATCCAGATTCTCAAGAACCTCATCTTATTTCCCTCCGATGAACCGCCTTCCAGAGAATAAGGAGGTCATAACAGCCCTTAACTCCCTTTCAGAGGTCGAAAGGAACGGTAGGGCACGGCCGGATATCCTTGACTATCCCCAATACATGTTTCCACTTTCAAGGAAGCTTGTAGAGATGAAGCTCCCCGATGCAGCAATCCAGCAGTTGTCAATGTCACCACATGATGAGAATGACCCCTTTTATAATTACCTCAAGGGAAGAGTTGAGCTCATCCGGGACAATTACCAGAACGCCCTCAAGCATTCGGAGAAATCTGTTGAAACATTGTTCAATTTTGAATTCGCTGAGCTGGAGCTCATCTGCCTGATTTTTCTCGGAGAAACCAAACAGGCGCGTAAATTGATTGAACGCCTTTCAGAGAAAAATCAGTTCCAGCAGCTTGACTTCAGACTTGCCTACGAAACGATAACGAATAAAAATGCCTGGGTTCTCCTTGATGCCATTACTGATGAACTCAATTCAAAGGAGAGCACTGATCCTTGGCTGCACCGCCTGCTTCGTGACCTCTATCAGCAGAAGGGTAAGTTGGATTTGAGCCTGCAACACTCCTCTTTCCTATTCAGGACAAACCAATACGCTGACTCTGACGTGGACAGGCATGTGGATATTCTGAAGTCTGCAAATAAGCAGAGTGAGGTCCTCCCTTTTCTTCAGGACATGGAAATTGAGGCCCATTCACCTAAGATATCCATCAGAATCGCCCATTACTTCTATGAAGACAAGGACTACCGATCGGCCCTCAAGGCATTCAGGAAAGCATTTGAGAAAGGCGCTGACCTTTCCTCTGACAACAAATTTGTGCGAACCCTGATAGAAACCGGCAACGTCGACGAAGCCGAAAGGATTCTTGAGGGCCATGAGGCAAGCCCCGAAATAATGATACGCATATACCAGAAGAGATCCAGAATTCCAGAAGTCCTTTCATTACTTGAAAAGTACAAGGGAGATACCGATTCCCACAAGGAGCTTTACAGGCATGCCGCGGAAACCTTGTGGTACAACACAGATGTGAGAGACTTTCTCGTCAATCTTTTCAAGGAAACTGGGGCGGTATGGCTTGGCAAGGTGATAGTGGGAAAGGCCTTTGACAACGGGGACAAAAAAATGGCCCTTGAGATCTGCGACAACCTGCTCAACATACAGCAGGATGACATTGAGATACGGAAGATTATGGTTGATCTGCTGGTGAAATCTGGGAACAGGAACGAGGCCATTGAAACAATCCTGAAAGGCCTGAAATATTATCGGGGCCCCTCCGATGCAATCGAGATGATCAATGTTCTATTCATGCTCTATTTCGAGGACAGGGATTATGATTCCATCATCAGATTCTACGAAACAAATCCGACATATGTTGACTCAAGGAATCTCCAGTTTGTTATACGGAGCTACATAGAGAAGGAGAACTTCAGCATGGCTGAGAGACTGCTCAGCAGGTATGAGGGCACAATTCTTTCAAAGGATACGCATCAGGAGTTGCTGGAAGACCTCAAATTCAAGAAGGACTTCCTCGAAATTACGCTATATGTATCCAGGTTGCTGAAGGCTGAATACAAGGCTGGAAAGGTTTTCAACAAGCAGGAGGCCTTCTACAAAGCGAATATACCCATAGAGAGGATAGAGGATGTTTACAACTTCCTTGAGAGCCGCGACTTTTACTATGACATCAATGAAGAAAAGTACGAACTATTATCCAGGGACGTGATACAGAAAGCTGTGAAGTCGTCAGACCTGGAGAGCGTAAGAGACCTCAAGATCAATGTTATCTACAATAACCTGGAGAGGAAGGATCCGATTATTGCTAGGAATCTTTACCTTTACATCCAGGATCAGCTGGAGACCGCAAGGGCCCCCAAGCTGAAGAATGCCCATGTTCTGAAGCAGCTCAAGCTGGTTCTGAAGGAGAAAGTAAAGCCTGAACTACTGCATGTGGCATATTACCTTAAAACAGGTATTTCAGAGGCCCTTGATGTTCTCTCCCTTATGAACTACATGAGCAAGATGGACAGGGAAAGATTTCAATGATGTTCGGAGGCTTCTCACACAGAAGCGAAAGGGATGAGATAATCATAGCTGTGGCAACACTGACAGTTGCATTCTTCATAGCGTATGCAAGATTCGGCCCAGTATTCAGAAACCCAGCGGCAGCACTGATACTTCTTATACAGAGCTTCCTTGCGGTGGTTGGAGGATTTCTTTTCCACGAGCTTGCTCACAGGGAAGTGGGGCGGAGATTCGGGGGATACACGAGGTTCCAGATGTGGCCCTTTGGAATTTTCCTAGCGCTGATAACCTCGCTTGCGGGATTCATCTTTGCGCTGCCTGGCGCCGTTACGATATCAGGCATCTATGACAGGCAGAGCATTGGAAAAGTTGCAGCCGCTGGCCCCGGTGCCAATCTTGTGTTTGGGCTGGCATGTCTCATAATCGGCGCACTTTCAGCCGGCATTCCAGTTGTAGGTACGACCTTCATCTACCTAGCGCAGTTCAGCTTCTACCTTGGTGCCTTCAATATGATACCCCTGGGTCCACTCGACGGCGGAAAGGTTATGGCATGGGATTTCGGGCGTTTTGTTCTCCTTTTTGCGGCTCTGCTTCTGCTTGCAGTAATCTCATATACTGTGTTCTGAGTGATCTGAGGGTGCAATCTTCTCGGCATCTTTATCCTGACTCGTGGCAAAGAATATTGTGCTTTCACCCACCTCGATCCTGTACCTGATGCTCCAATTGAATCCGCCGGATGAAAAGGTGCGGTTTGAACTGAGGGTTCTCCAGATAGGCTCCGAAGGAAGTGTTAAGATTCCGATATACGGCGGGTTTCTTGAAGCAAGGAAACACCTCTCTGCTGTAAGTTCCGATCTGCCTTCAGGGCTGGTAAAGTCCAAGATTAGGGGAAACACTTTGGAAGGAAGTGCAGAAGGATTAAATAATTTTTAGAAATCTCACACGACACGTTGTAAATAGGAAGGACTGTTACAGATGAAATTCAGGGAAACATGCTCAAGCTGCGGAGTTGGACTCGTTGAGATTGGCTATTCCATTTTCCTTTGCCCTCAGTGCGGTGAGACGCCAATCGGAAGATGCAAAGAATGCAGGGAGCACTCAACCAAGTATCAGTGTGAGACCTGTGGCTTTCAGGGGCCTTGAGGTGGTTTAAGTGGGAGACGTTATGGTTGCGCTAAGGATTCTCCCATCCGAACCTTCTATGGATATGGAGGAACTGAAAAACACTGTTCTTGCAAGGATCAGGGGAAACTGTGAGGTCAACAGGACGGAGGTCCAGGAGATAGGTTACGGGCTCAAGGCATTGAGACTCGAAATCATAGTTCCGGATGAAGCCGGAAAGATAGATGAAGTTGAACATATACTTTCCGGGATTGAGGAAATCAGCCAGGTGGATACTGAGGACGTCACCCTGGTTTAGATGATACAAATTCCGACAGGTGACCCATTTTTTGTTGCATTTCTGATACTTTTAGTTCTTATATTCATCGGGCTGCTCTATGTGAGCCTTTTCAGGCAGAGGAAAGAGGCTTATCAGGGAAGCCCGGATATGAGCGTTCTGGTAATGCTCCCCTGTCGGGGCGTTGATTTCAGAATGGAAGATAACCTAAGGAGCTTGACAAAACAGAAGTACGGGAATTTCAAGATCATCGCAATCGTGGACGCACCTGATGATCCCAGCACGGAAATTCTTAGAAAAGTGGGAATTGAGTTCATAATATCAGATGCCGAATGCAGGGATTGTAGTGGCAAGGTCCGAGCAATAGTCACAGCATTCATGAGATACAACACCTATGACGCCTACGTTATAGCGGATTCCGACATGCTTTGTTCCGAGAACTGGCTAGCAGATCTGGTAAGTCCCCTGATAAATGAGGATATTGGCATCTCAACAACATTTCCGTATTTCAAACCTGTGGGTGGCTTCTGGACAACAGTGAAGATGGTGTGGGGATTTGTGGGGCTTGGAATGATGGAATCCAACCTCACAAGATTTGGTTGGGGAGGGTCTCTTGCATTCAGGAGGAGCCTGCTTGATGGTTCAGGACTCCTCTTTTTCAGAGACTACGTTTCAGATGATATAGCCCTGACAAAGATCTGCAAGTCAAGAGGGTTGAAGATAGCGTACGTTCCGGAGGCGGGACCAGTAATCAGATCACCTGAAAATTACAGGCAATTCATGGAGTGGGCCAACAGGCAGACTGCCCTGTCTATCTATGCAACAAGGAATGTTTTCCGGTACGGGGTAATATATTACGGTGGCACCATTCTGCTATTCATTTCGTCGCTGGTATTGTCCGTGTACCTGTATCCTTTATACATTCTACTGCTAATCCCAATGTTCGTAAACGCATACAGGACATATCTCCGTGCAAGGGATCGTCGTTTCGCGGCCTTCTTACTGAGCTTTGCCCTTCCCTTCATATATCTGTCCAATCTGATACGGGCCAGGATGATGAAAAGCATCGTGTGGAGAGGACGTGAATATATTCTAAGAAACAATTCAAGCCCATAATTCCCCTGCTTGTGTCAGATCACAAGATTGTCCCTCGCTTCTATTCATAGAACATTTGAAAAATTATATATGCTGCTCATATCCTTAGCATAATGGCACAGGCAAAGTTCCAGCGCCTCTTTGGCACCAATGGGATACGGGGCGTCCCGAACCAAGATCTTAACTCGGGATTCTGCACTGAAATAGGAAAGGCAATAGGGACTTTCTTTGCAGGATCAGATATAGCCATGGGCACTGATACAAGGGACAGCAGGCATTTCATAAGATCATCTGTTCTGGCTGGAATCCTTTCACAGGGGGTAAATGTCATTGATCTTGGGGTACTCCCAACTCCCGCCATTCAGTATTACTGCAAGACACACAAAATTCCAGGAGTGGTTATAACAGCTTCTCACAATCCGCCCCAGTTTAACGGAATTAAATGCATAGACCGTGACGGAACTGAGCTCAGAAGGGAGAGCGAGGAACAGATAGAAAAAATCTACTGGAACAGGGCCTGGAAAGATGCCGGCTGGGAAAATGTTGGGTCTGTCAGATCCGACAATACAGCTGCAGAAGCCTACATATCTGCCATACTCTCCATGATTGATCACGTTTCTATCAGACAGAGAAACTTCAGGATAGCAGTCGACACGGGAAACGGGGCAGCTTACAGCACGACACCGGGAATTCTGAGGAAGCTGGGCTGCACCGTGGTAACCCTCAACGCATTTCCTGACGGGAGGTTTACTTCGAGGGAATCTGAACCCAAGCCTGAAAACCTCAGGGATCTGATGAGGATAATGGAGGGGGGTGGCTTCGATCTTGGGATAGCCCATGATGGGGATGCAGACCGGGCTGTGTTCTTTGATGCAGGTGGCAATTTCGTTGACGGTGACAGGATCCTGAGCATACTTGTCAGGGAATATGCATCCTCTGGCGATACTGTTGTTACGCCAATCAGCAGCTCAGATGCACTGGATGAAATCTGCCGTCTGAAGGGGGCGCGTCTTATAAGAACAAAGGTTGGCGCACCAATCGTTGCCCGCACAATGATCGATATGAACGGAAAGATAGGCGGCGAGGAGAACGGTGGCGTTATATTCGGTCCCCATCAGTACTGCAGGGATGGGGCAATGACAGCGGCTTTGGTCATCGATCTAATGGCAAGAAGCGGTAAGAGTCTTGCCACCCTTGTGTCAGAAATTCCGCAGTACTGGATATCCAAGATGGCTGTGAAGTATGACGGCAACTGGGAAGGTGTTGCATCAAAAATCAGGAAGCATGCCGAAGGCAGGAAAATTCAGGA
>Ga0070737_10004849_pt1 | contig 13178 bp, 7 predicted proteins | sample Coa_R1_10_FD_66438 | JGI IMG/M metagenome (GOLD analysis project Ga0070737, IMG submission 66438) | Surface soil microbial communities from Centralia Pennsylvania, which are recovering from an underground coalmine fire - Coalmine... | ecosystem: Environmental > Terrestrial > Soil > Unclassified ... | reverse complement strand
CTCGTCGTCGACTCGGCCGCGCCGCAGTAAGCGCAGGTCCAGCAGGTAGTTCTGTTTGAGCCGCCACGGGATTCGGGAACCGGCTTTCGGCAGGTAGTCCAGTGCCCGCAGCACGTAACCCGGGGTGAAATCCAGCAGTGGGCGCTCGTCAACCGAGTTTCCGGGGTGTTGTGGCACCACCGTGTCAAAGTCGTTGGCATCCATGTAGTTGAGCAACCGGCAGACGAACTCCGAAACCAGGTCGGCCTTGAGCGTCCACGACGCATTGGTGTAGCCGATGGTAAATGCCATGTTCGGCATGTCGGTCAGCATCATGCCCTTGTAGGCCATCGTCTCGTTGAGTTCGACCGGGATACCGTTGCGCCGGATCTGGGCACCACCGAACAGCTGCAGGTTCAAACCTGTCGCGGTGATGATGATGTCGGCTTGCAGTTCGTCACCCGAGCTCAGCCTGATCCCGGTCGTGGTGAACCGGTCGATGGTATCGGTAACGACGTCGGCCTGTCCGTGCCGGATGGCGCGGAACAGATCCCCGTTGGGCGCCAAGCATAAACGCTGATCCCATACCTTGTAGCGTGGGCCGAAATGCTTTTCGACGTCGTAGCCCTCGGGCAGACGCCGTTTTGCCATCGTCATCAGCATCTTGCGCATGTAGTTGGGGAAGCGCCGGGAAAGCTGATACTGCAGCGTGCTGAACGCGATCGCCTTCCATCGGTTGGCGACGTGCGCCGCCTTGTCCGGCAGCAGCCGGTTGGCCCGCTCGGCGAACGGGTCCACTTCGGGCAGCGACCCGATGTATGTCGGCGAGCGCTGCAACATGGTCACGTGCCCGGCACCCGAATTCACCAGGGCTGGAATGAGAGTCACCGCCGTAGCGCCCGATCCGATGACGACGATCTTCTTGCCCCTGTAGTCCAGATCCTCCGGCCAGTGCTGCGGGTGGACGATGGTGCCGGCGAAATCCTGCGAGCCCTCGAACTTGGGCGAATAGCCCTCGTCGTAGTTGTAGTAGCCGCTGCACGCGAACAGGAATGTGCAGCTGATCTGGCTGCGCCCGCCGTCGTTGTCGACGGTGAGCGTCCAGCGGTTGTCGGCGTCGGACCAATCGGCGGCCACTACTCGGTGGCGATAACGAATGCGCCGGTCGATACCGTTTTCCGCCGCGGCCTCCTTGAGGTAGGCCTTGATCGACGCGCCATCGGCGATCGATTTCGCCGAACGCCACGGCTTGAACCGGAAGCCCAGCGTGAACATGTCCGAGTCGGAGCGGATGCCCGGATATTTGAACAGGTCCCAGGTGCCGCCGAGGTCGTCGCGGCGCTCGAGGATGGTGTAGCTCTTAGCCGGGCAACGGTTCTGCAGGTGCCATGCCGCGCTGATGCCGGAAATGCCGGCTCCGACGATGACCACGTCGAGGTGCTCAGTCATGGGACCAACGGTATCAACACAGTGTCGAGTTCGTCAACACAGTGTTGAATTCGTCGACACCGTGTAAAGTAGCAGCCGTGACGACCGTCAGCCCCGCCCGCACCTCCCATGGCCGACGTTCGGCGCGCCCGTCGGGCGACGACCGTGAGCTCGCGATCCTGACCACCGCCGAACGGCTGCTGGAGCAGCGCCCGCTCGCCGAGATCTCGGTGGACGACCTGGCGAAGGGCGCCGGGCTGTCGAGGCCGACCTTTTACTTCTATTTCCCCTCCAAGGACGCGGTACTGCTCACCTTGTTCGAGCGGGTGATCGTCGAGGCCGACTCCGCGCTGGAACGCATGGTCGCCAATCCCCCGGCCGACACAAAGGCTCTGTGGCGCACCGGTATCAACGTTTTCGTCGAAACGTTCAGCGCGCACCGCGCGGTTTCTCTTGCCGCCGATGCCGCCCGCACCAACGACGATGTCCGCGAACTCTGGTCGCGGTTTATGCAGAAGTGGGTCGCCCATGCCGCGACGGTGATCGAAGCCGAACGCGCCCGCGGTGCGGCGCCGGCGACCCTGCCGGCTCACGACCTGTCCGCGGCGCTGAACCTGCTCAACGAGAAGGTGATGTTGGCGTCGTTCGCGCACGCGCGTCCGTCAGTGCCCAACGAGCATCTGCTCGACACGCTGGTGCACATCTGGGTCACCAGCATCTACGGCGAACCGAGTTAACCCGTCGCCCGGATATGCGAACATATGTTCGTGCGGGCCTCTGCCGGTCGCCAGCCGTCCATCTTGCACGCCGACCTGGACTCGTTCTACGTGTCGGTCGAACAACGCGACGAACCGGCTCTGCGCGGCCGGCCGGTGATCGTCGGCGCCAGGGTGGTGCTGGCCGTCAGCTACGAGGCCAAGGCCTATGGCGTGCGCCCGGCGATGAGCGGAGCCCAAGCGCGACAGCTGTGTCCCCATGCCGTGGTGATGCCGCCCCGGATCAGCGCCTACCTGCGGGCCAGCGACGCGGTGTTCGAGGTATTCCGCGACACCACGCCGCTGGTGGAGGCGGTCTCGGTGGACGAGGCGTTCCTCGACGTGAGCGGGCTGCGCCGAGTATCCGGTGCGCCGGTCCAGATTGCCGCGCGGTTGCGCGCTGACGTGCGCGACCGCGTCGGCCTGCCCATCACCGTCGGTGTTGCCCGAACGAAGTTCCTCGCCAAAGTGGCCAGCCAGCAAGCCAAGCCGAACGGCCTGCTGGTGGTGCCACCGGACCGGGAGCTGGCATTCCTGCATCCGCTGCCGGTGCGTCGACTGTGGGGTGTGGGCGCCAAGACCGCCGACAAGCTCCACGCACACGGCATCGAAACCGTCGCCGACGTGGCCGAGCTCAGCGAGTCCATGCTGGCCTCGCTGGTGGGCCGGGCGATGGGCTACCGGCTGTATGCGCTGTCGCGCAACATCGACCGGCGCCGGGTCAGCACCGCCGTACGTCGCCGATCGGTGGGCGCCCAGCGTGCGCTCGGTCGCGCGGGGCCCAGCATGTCGGACGCCGAGATCGACGCCGTGGTGATCAGCCTGGTCGACCGGATTGCCACCCGCATGCGCACGGCAGGGCGCAGCGGCCGCACCGTCGTGCTGCGGCTGAGGTTCGCCGACTTCAGCCGCGCGACACGGTCGCGGACCTTGCCGTGCCCGACGTCGTCGACCCAGACCATCCTCGCCGCCGCCCGGCAGCTGGTCGCATCCGCCGGTCCGCTCATTGCCGAGCGGGGACTGACGCTGCTCGGCTGCGCGGTCTCGGGTATCGACCGCAGCGGCGCCGAGCAATTGACGCTGCCTTTCACCGCGGACGAGCTGCGGCCGTTGGCCATCGACGCCGCCGTCGACGGGGTGCGGCGACGCTTCGGCAAGTCGGCGCTGACCCGCGCGGTGCAACTCGGCCGCGACCCCGGTATTGAGATGCCCCACCTGCCGGACTGATTTCCTACCCGCCGAATGGCCGGTTCAAAGCGCGAGTTGCCCACGGACCTAACATAATTGGCCACTCGGCGGCACGACGCCTCACGCCGTCGTCCAGGCGAGCAGGTTATCCACCGGCCAGGTGTTGACGATCCGCTCGGTCGGCACGCCGGCGTCCAGGGCGCGTTGTGCACCGTAGCCGAGGAAGTCGAGTTGGCCGGGGGCGTGAGCGTCGGTGTCGATGCTGAAATTGCAGCCGATCTTGAGCGCGAGGTCGATCAAGCGCCGCGGCGGATCGCGGCGTTCAGGCCGGGAGTTGATCTCCACCGCGGTGCCGTGGTCGCGGCAGGCGGCGAAAACCGTTGCGGCGTCGAACTTGGATTCGGGGCGGATACCGCGATTGCCCGCCACCAGCCGGCCGGTGCAGTGCCCGAGCACGTCGACGTGGACGTTGGACACCGCGCGCACCATCCGCCGGGTCATGGCCTGCGCATCCATGGACAGTTTCGAGTGCACACTGGCCACCACGACGTCGAGGCGCTCCAGCAGTTCGGGGTCCTGGTCGAGGCTGCCGTCGTCGAGGATGTCCACCTCGATCCCGGCCAGGATCCGCATGGGCGCGAACCGTTCGCGCAGCCCCTCGATCACCTCCAGTTGTTCGCGCAGCCGCTGCGGCGAGAGTCCGTTGGCGATCGTCAGCCGCGGGGAGTGGTCGGTCACCGCGCAGTATTCATGGCCGAGCGCGGCGGCGGTCGCCATCATCTCCTCGATGGGCGCCGAGCCGTCCGACCAATTCGAGTGCAGGTGCAAATCCCCGCGCAGCGCTGCGCGTAGTTCACCGCCGCCGAGATCCCCTGCAGCGGAGCGTAATTCGACCAACAGATCGGGCTCCCGTCCGGACCAGGCCTGGTCGATCACTTTCGCGGTTTTAGGCCCGATCCCCGGCAACGACTGCCAGCTCTTGGCCTGACCGTGCCGTTCGCGCTCGGCATCGTCTAGCGCCTCGACGACGTCGGCGGCGTTGCGGTAGGCCATCACTCGGCGGGGGTCTTCGCGGGCACGATCCTTGTAGTAGGCGATCTGTCGCAGCGCGGCCACCGGATCCATAACCCAAGTCTGCCTGTCGTCAACCAGTGATGAATTGGCCGGCGATGAACCCCGCCAAGATGACCGCGAACCCACCGATCTCACCGGCGATGAGCGACGCCATCTCCAGTTGCAGCCTGCGGTCGGCATGTTCGAATTGATTGGTGGTGTCACGGCGCAAGCCGTGGTCGATGTAGCTGGCGATGGCCGCAACGAAGAAGAACACCACCACCATCGCCGCGGTGAGATTAACCCACGTCGGCCAGGCGCTGAGTTCGACGAAAACCGCGACCAATAGCGTCGCAAACGCATAGAGCAGCGCCGCGCGGTGCGCGATGTCAACGTAGGGATGCGCCCGGTGGTCGGCGGCAACCATAATCTGTCGGTACTTCCAGACACCGAGGACAAGCGCGAGCAGAAAGATCAGCCCCGCCGACAGCAGGGTGATTTTGGTGTCGATGCCCAGACCCATGGTCCGGGCGAGTCTAGTTGGCCGTGCACCGATGTCGACCGCGGCCCCACTAGGCTCGTGGAATGCGATTCGCGTTCAAGACATCTCCGCAGAACACCACCTGGGCTGACATGTTGGCTGTCTGGAAGGCCGCCGACCACATCGACGTCTACGAATCCGGGTGGACCTTCGACCACTTCTATCCGATCTTCTCCGAGTCCACCGGCCCCTGCCTGGAAGGTTGGACCACACTGACCGCGCTGGCTGCGGCCACCAGCCGGCTGCGCCTGGGCGTGTTGGTGACCGGCATCCACTACCGCCACCCCGCGGTGCTGGCCAACATGGCCGCGGCGCTCGACATCATCTCTGACGGCCGACTCGAGTTGGGCATCGGTGCTGGCTGGAACGAAGAGGAATCGGGTGCCTACGGCATCGAACTGGGCAGCATCAAGGACCGCCTCGACCGCTTCGAGGAAGCCTGCCAGGTACTGACCAGTCTGCTCAGCCAGGAGACGACCGACTTCGACGGCAAGTACTACCGACTCAAGGCCGCCCGCAACGAGCCCAAAGGGCCGCAGCGTCCCCACCCGCCGATCTGCATCGGCGGCAGCGGCGAAAAACGCACACTGCGCATCACCGCCCGCTACGCCCAGCACTGGAACTTCGTCGGCGGCCCCGCCAAGGAATTCGCCCGCAAGCGCGACGTGCTGGCCGCGCACTGCGCAGACGTCGGCCGCGATCCGAGGGAGATCATGCTCTCCGCCCACCTGATGCTGGGGCCGGACCGCAATTATGCGCAGGTGATCGAGAACGCAGCCGCGCTGGCGGCCGAGGGTCTGGATCTCGGCATCGTGAACATCGCGCCGCCGCACGACCCGCGGGTGCTAGAGCCGCTGGCCGAAGCGATCCGAGACTCGGGGCTGTAGGTCTCGGTGCGCACAACGCCCGATCACGACTTGATAACACCCAGCAAACGCATCGCGGTGCCGGTCGCATGAGCGCGGCCGCGGCTACACGCCGAAGCGCAACAGTTCCTCGGCGGTTACCAGGCGTTCGTGCTTGGCCGGAAATTCACGACTCTTCACCGGGTGCCGGAACCATGACCAGGCAATTCGTCCCACCCGTGACCGAGGTATGAGGTTGATATGCACGCGAATCACTCCTGCAATCGGTCAACTTAACCTGGGTCTACACCGAGTGTAGCGCCCACACCCGGCCATTAGACACCCCTTTGCTGGCAAACGATAGAAGACGCGCCGAAGCGTTATCGGGCTGTTTCTGGCGATACTGGTGAGACGCACGTGACTAACGTTGCGGTGCGGCGGTCGGTTTGATGGGCGCCGGCAGGGCGCTGCGACCCATCAGATACCGGTCCACGGCTGCGGCGGCGGCCCGGCCCTCGGCGATGGCCCACACGATTAACGACTGGCCGCGGCCCATGTCGCCGGCAACGAACACACCGGGCACCGACGTCTCGAAGTCCTCGCCGCGCGCGACGTTCCCGCGCTCGTTGAACTCCACCCCGAGATCGGTGAGCAGTCCCGACCTTTCCGGGCCCACGAAGCCCATGGCCAGCAACACCAAGTCGGCTTCCAATTCGAAATCGGTGCCCTCGACCTTGACGAACCTGCCGTCTTGCATACGCACCTCGTGCGCCTTCAGCCCGGTGACGTGCCCGTCGCGGCCCAGGAATTCCTCGGTGTTGACCGAGAACACCCGCTCGCCGCCTTCCTCGTGGGCCGCCGAGACACGGTACATCAGCGGATAGGTCGGCCAGGGCGTCGACTCGGCGCGCGTGTCGGGTGGGCGGGGCATGATCTCGAACTGGTGCACGCTGATCGCGCCCTGCCGGTGCACGGTGCCCAAACAGTCGGCGCCGGTGTCCCCGCCGCCGATGATGATCACCTTCTTGCCTTTGGCCGTGATCGGCGGCTCCCCATCCGGGCCGAGGACGTCGTCACCCTCCTGCACCCGGTTGGCCCACGGCAGATATTCCATCGCCTGGTGGATACCGTCCAAGTCACGGCCGGGAATCGGCAGGTCGCGCCACGCGGTGGCGCCACCGGCCAGCACCACCGCGTCGAACTCGGCACGCAGTTGATCGGCGCTGATGTCGACGCCGACGTTGACGCCGGGCCGAAACTCGGTGCCCTCGGCTTCCATTTGCTCGAGCCGACGGTTGAGGTGACGCTTTTCCATCTTGAACTCGGGAATGCCGTAACGCAGCAGCCCGCCGATGCGGTCTTCGCGTTCGAAGACGGTGACACGATGGCCGGCGCGGGTGAGTTGCTGTGCGGCGGCCAGACCCGCGGGACCCGAGCCGACCACGGCGACCGTCTTGCCGGTCAGCTTGTCCGGCGGCAGCGGGACTACCCACCCCTCCTCGAAGGCCTTGTCGATGATCTCCAGTTCGATCTGTTTGATCGTGACCGGATCCTGGTTGATCCCGAGCACGCAGGCCGGTTCGCACGGCGCCGGGCACAGCCGTCCGGTGAAGTCAGGGAAGTTATTGGTGGCGTGCAGCCGTTCGATCGCGTCTCGCCAACGCCCCCGCCGCACCAGATCATTCCATTCCGGGATCAAATTGCCTAACGGACATCCATTGTGGCAAAAGGGAATTCCACAATCCATGCACCGGGTGGCCTGCTGCTGAAGCACCTCCCGGTCGAAGTCCTCGTAAACCTCGCGCCAGTCACGCAAGCGCAGCTCCACCGGGCGGCGCTTGGGCAACTCCCGGCGGGTGTACTTCAGAAAACCCGTCGGATCAGCCATGCGCGGCCGCCATGATCGCCTGGTCGACGTCGGTGCCGTCACGCTCAGCGTCGGCGATCGCCTCCAGCACACGCTTGTAGTCGAGCGGCATCACCTTGACAAAGTGCCGCTGCTCGTGCGCCCAGTCGGACAGAATGCGTTGCGCCACCGCTGAATCGGTGTTGTCGACGTGGGCCTGGATCATGCCGTGCAGCCAGTCTAAGTCGTCTTCGTCGAGGCTTTCCAGCTCCACCATCTCGGTGTTGAGATTGCCCGGCAGCGCGCCGTCGGGGTCGTAGACGTAGGCCACACCGCCCGACATCCCAGCCGCGAAATTGCGCCCCGTACGGCCGAGAATGACGACCTTGCCGCCGGTCATGTACTCGCAGCCATGGTCACCGACGCCCTCGACCACCGCGTGGGCTCCGGAGTTACGCACCGCAAACCGTTCACCGACCACCCCGCGCAGGAAGGCTTCGCCGCTGGTGGCGCCGAATAGAATCACGTTGCCGCCGATGATGTTGTCTTCGGCGACATAGTCCTCCGGCGCATTGTCGGAGGGCCGCACCACGATCCGTCCTCCGGAGAGACCCTTGCCGACGTAGTCGTTGGCGTCCCCGTAGACCCGCAGTGTGATGCCTTTGGGCACAAACGCTCCGAAGCTGTTGCCCGCCGACCCCTCGAACGTGATGTCGATGGTGCCGTCGGGCAGGCCTTGGCCGCCATAGGCTTTCGTCACCTCGTGGCCCAGCATGGTACCAACCGTGCGGTTGACGTTCGAAATCGTGGTGGAAAAGCGCACCGGCGTGCCGGAATCCAGCGCCTCGCGGCTCATCACGATCAACTGCTGATCCAACGCTTTGTCCAGCCCGTGATCCTGGCTTGAGCTGCAGTAGAGGTCCTGGTTCATAAACGCCGACTCCGGCTCGTGCAGTATCGGCGTCAAATCGAGCTTGTGGGCCTTCCAGTGCGCTCGCGCCAGCGTGGTGTCCAGCGAACCGACCTGGCCAACCGCCTCGTTGAGGGTGCGAAAGCCCAGCTGGGCCATGTATTCGCGGACTTCTTCCGCGACGAACATGAAGAAGTTCTCGACGAATTCGGGCTTGCCGGTAAATCGCTGTCGCAGCACCGGGTTCTGAGTGGCCACCCCGACCGGGCAGGTGTCCAGGTGGCAGACCCGCATCATGACGCAGCCGGACACCACCAGCGGTGCGGTGGCGAACCCGAACTCCTCGGCGCCGAGCAGCGCGGCGATCATCACATCGCGGCCGGTCTTGAGCTGGCCGTCCACCTGCACCACGATACGGTCGCGTAACCCATTGAGCAGCAACGTTTGTTGCGTTTCGGCTAGGCCCAGCTCCCACGGCGCGCCGGCGTGCTTCATCGACGTCAACGGTGTGGCCCCCGTGCCGCCGTCATGCCCGGAGATCAGCACCACATCGGCGTGGGCCTTCGACACCCCCGCGGCCACCGTGCCGACCCCGACCTCGGACACCAGTTTGACGTGGATGCGGGCCTGCGGGTTGGCGTTCTTCAGGTCGTAGATCAGCTGGGCCAGATCCTCAATGGAATAGATGTCGTGGTGCGGCGGCGGGGAGATCAATCCCACCCCGGGAGTGGAGTGGCGCACCTCGGCGATCCACGGGTACACCTTGCCGCCCGGAAGCTGGCCGCCCTCACCGGGTTTCGCACCCTGGGCCATCTTTATCTGAATGTCGGTGCAGTTGGTCAGGTAGTGCGAGGTGACGCCGAACCGAGCCGAGGCGACCTGTTTGATCGCGCTGCGGCGCCAGTCGCCGTTCGGGTCGCGCTCGTAGCGGCTGACATGCTCGCCGCCCTCACCGCAGTTCGACCGCGCGCCGAGCCGGTTCATCGCGATAGCCAGGGTCTCATGCGCCTCGGCGGAAATCGAGCCGTAGCTCATCGCTCCGGTCGCGAAGCGTTTGACGATCTCACTGGCCGGTTCGACTTCCTCTAACGGAACCGGCGGGCGCACACCGGCTTTGAACTTCAACAGCCCGCGCAGCGACGCCATCCGCTCGCTTTGGTCGTCAACCAGCCTGGTATATTCCTTGAAGATCTTGTACTGCCCGGTGCGGGTGGAGTGCTGCAGCTTGAACACGGTGTCCGGGTTGAACAGGTGGTATTCGCCCTCCCGGCGCCACTGGTATTCCCCGCCCACCTCGAGCTCACGGTGTGCCCGCTCGCGTACCCGGTCCAGAAACGCCAACGAGTGACGGGCCGCGACGTCGGCGGCGATGTCGTCGACGGTGATGCCACCGGTGGGGCAGGTCAGTCCGGTGAAGTACTCGTCGAGTACCTCTTCGGAGATGCCGACCGCCTGGAACAACTGTGCACCGGTGTAGGAGGCCAGCGTCGAGATGCCCATCTTGGACATCACTTTGAGCACACCCTTGCCGGCGGCCTTGATGTAGTTGCGCAGCGCGGTCTCGCGGTCGAGGTTTTCCAGGACACCGCGATCGAGCATGTCCTCGATCGACTCGAACGCCATGTACGGGTTGATGGCGGCCGCCCCGAAGCCGAGCAGCATCGCCATGTGGTGCACCTCGCGGGCGTCACCGGACTCGACGACCAACCCGACCTGGGTGCGGGTGCGTTCGCGCACCAGATGGTGGTGCACCGCGGAGACGGCAAGCAGCGACGGGATCGGTGCCATCGTCTCGTCGGACTCGCGGTCGGAGAGGATGATGATGCGCGCGCCGTCGGCGATCGCCGCCGATGTCTGCGAACGAACCTCGTCAAGCGCGGCTTTCAACCCGGCGCCGCCCTCGGCGACCGGGTACAAGCAGCGAATGACCTTGGAGCGCAAGTCAAGCCGTCGACCGTTGATTTCCACGTCCGGGTCGAGGTTGACCAGCTTGGCCAGCTCGTGGTTGCGCAGGATCGGCTGCGACAACTGAATCTGGTGACAGGATTTTTCGTCCGGGTTGAGCAGGTCGCCTTCTGGCCCGATGGTGTGCTGCAGGCTGGTCACCACCTCTTCGCGGATGGCGTCCAGCGGAGGGTTGGTCACCTGGGCGAACAGTTGGTGGAAGTAATCGAACAGCATCCGGGGCCGCTGGGAGAGCACCGCGACCGGGGTGTCGGTGCCCATCGACCCGATCGGCTCGGCGCCGGTGCGCGCCATCGGCGCCACCAACAGATTGAGCTCTTCGTAGGTGTAGCCGAACACCAACTGGCGCAAGACAACTCGGTGGTGCGGCATCCGCACGTAGTTGCCTTGCGGCAGTTTGTCGAGCGGGATCAGGCCCTTGTCGAGCCATTCCTGGTAGGGGTGCTGGGCGGCCAGCTCTGCCTTGATCTCCTCGTCATCGACGATGCGGCCCTGCGCGGTGTCGACCAAGAACATGCGGCCCGGTTGCAGCCGCATCCGCCGGATTACCTTCGACGGGTCGAGGTCGAGTACCCCCGCCTCGGAGGCCATCACGACCAGGCCGTCGTCGGTGACCCAAATCCGCGACGGCCGCAGGCCGTTACGGTCGAGCACCGCGCCGACCACGGTGCCGTCGGTGAACGTCATCGACGCCGGCCCGTCCCACGGCTCCATCAGCGAGGCGTGGTACTGATAGAAAGCGCGGCGCGCGGGGTCCATCGATTCGTGGCGCTCCCACGCCTCCGGGATCATCATCAGCACCGCATGGGCCAGGCTGCGTCCGCCCAGGTGCAAGAACTCCAGCACCTCGTCGAAACGTGCGGTGTCCGAGCCGCCGCGGGTGCAGATCGGGAACAGCTTTTCCACGTCGTCGTACGAGCCGAAAATGTCGGTCTTGACCAACGCCTCCCGGGCGCGCATCCAGTTCTCGTTGCCGGTAACGGTGTTGATTTCGCCGTTGTGCGCGATGCGCCGGTAGGGGTGCGCCAGCGGCCAGGACGGGAAGGTGTTGGTGGAAAACCGGGAATGCACGATGCCCAGCGCGCTTTCCAGCCGGTCGTCTTGCAGATCAAGGTAGAACGCCTTGAGCTGCGGTGTGGTCAACATGCCCTTGTAGACGAACGTCTGACCGGAAAGGCTTGGAAAATAGACGGTTTCGCGGCCGGGACCGTCCTGGCCGGGGCCCTTGGTGCCCAGCTCGTGTTCGGCGCGTTTGCGGACCACATACGCGCGGCGCTCCAGCGTCATGCCCGACGCTCCGGCGATGAACAGCTGCCGGAAGGTGGGCATCGCGTCGCGAGACAGGGCGCCCAGCGACGAGTCGTCGGTGGGCACCTCTCGCCAGCCGAGTACCTGCAGCCCCTCGGCTTCGACGATCTTTTCCACCGCCGCGCACGCGGCCGCGGCGTCTTTGGAGGACTGGGGCAAAAACGCGATACCGGTGGCATAGCTGCCGGCGGGCGGCAACTCGAACTCCACCACCGAGCGCAGGAAGCGGTCGGGAACCTGGATCATGATCCCGGCGCCGTCTCCGCTGTGCGGCTCGGCGCCCTGGGCGCCGCGGTGCTCAAGGTTCAGCAGCGCCGTGATCGCCTTCTCGACGATGTCGCGGCTACGGCGGCCATGCATGTCCACGACCATGGCCACCCCGCACGAGTCGTGCTCGAACGCGGGGTTGTACAGCCCGACGCGGTTGGGCGCCATTCCCACCTGACCCTTCACCAAAACTTTCTGCGCGGCATATGAACGGCTCCGTCGGCGCCGCCGCCCTCAAGATTGCGGGCTAGGCCCCTCCGGTCTTGTCGATACGGTGGTCACCAGTGGTGATGATCCGGTCAGGGGATGCGTCCGTGCAACGCTGAACGGGGGCCCTGTACCCGGTCTCGACAAGTCGTAAAACGATATGACAAAAACCGCCTGACATGCCAACTTCGTCAATAGTAACCCCTCGGTTGGGTGAGCCACGCCGACGAGCTCCCGGCGGTTCGAGGGCGTTGCCGGTCACGTCGAGGGTCTGCAGATTAGGCAGTGCCGCCGCCTATTTGCCGCATCGCCGGAGTTGGCTCGTCGGGCCGCGCGGTTTGCTGTGACGGACGGCTCAGCTTGCCGGCGATGACCGGTCGGTCACACCGATGCCAGCTGCGGATGGCGTGGCTTGAGATCCGCCGTGGCCCTGGCTGTGGGCGGGCGGCCGTGCCAACCTGCCGCTCGATGCAGATACTAGGTCGCATGTCCTACGTTGCCGATGGGCCGCAGCGGCCCTTCGGCACCGAGCGATGCGCGGGAAACTCATGAGCGAGCGTGACGACTTCTCGATGGATCGGCTGCGGTCTGGCCCGCTCGACCGTCGGGCCGCACATCCGCCGCAGCCCGAGAACAGGGATCAGCGGACCATGCCGCTGCCCGCCTATGCGCCCGCGCGCCCGCGCCCGACGGTCACACCCGTGCAGCCGCGGCCGGCCGCCGCTGCGCAGCAGCCTGCTCCCGCGCCGAGACCGGCACCGCCGGTCGCTGCTACCCCTGCGGTGCGTCCGCGTCCCAGTCGCGGCTGGCGCCACATCGTCCTGGTGGCCACCGGTGGGCTGGTCAACCTGGGTCCGTCCGCCCACGAGCGCCAGGAGGCCCGGTT
>Ga0070737_10004846_pt1 | contig 13181 bp, 12 predicted proteins | sample Coa_R1_10_FD_66438 | JGI IMG/M metagenome (GOLD analysis project Ga0070737, IMG submission 66438) | Surface soil microbial communities from Centralia Pennsylvania, which are recovering from an underground coalmine fire - Coalmine... | ecosystem: Environmental > Terrestrial > Soil > Unclassified... | reverse complement strand
GGGTTCCTGGGCGGGACGGCCGCCGGCGTCATGCTGGGCGGCATTGGCGGCCTCTTCAACCCGGCCGGGGAGCAGGTGGTGTTCGGGATCCCGGACGAGGTGTTCGCACGTCTGGCCGAGCTCGGCGGCGCGCTCGGAGTGGTGCCGCGGCCGCTCCAGACGTTGGGGGTGACGATCACTCCCTATGACAAGGAGCTGTGGAAGTACCTCGCCCAGTGCATGGTGGAGGAGGCCGGTGCCCGCATCCTCCTCCACTCATACCTGGTCGGTGCGGCTTGCGACCAGGGACGGGTGAAGGCCATCTTCGTGGTCAACAAGTCGGGGGCCCAGATGCTCCCGGGCAAGGTCTTCATCGACGCCACCGGCGACGCCGACTTGGTCGCCGTGGCGGGCGGGGCGTTCGTGCAAGGCGAAAACGACGTCCGCTTGCTCCAGCCAACCACGCTCATGTTCAAGCTGGGAAACGTCGATACCGATGCGATCCTGGATTACGTCCGTAGGCATCCCGAGGACTTCGCCGAGCGACTGCGTCACGGGGGGATCAGCCCCGATCGCCTGACGAACCCGGTTGGCATCTCCGGCTTCACCAGCGTCGTGCGGGCGGCCGCCGAGGCCGGAGAGTACGTTCCCAACATGGACAGCATCACCGTTCACTTCACCCTTCGTCGGGGTGAGGTGATCATGAACATGCTCCATTCGGTGCGGGTCGACGCCACCGACGTCATGGACCTGACCCGTGCCGAGCTGGAGGGTCGACGCCAGGTCATGGCCGCCCTCGGCGTCCTGAGGAGACGGGTGCCTGGGTTCGCCGATGCCTACCTGATCGAGACCGGCGTCCAGGTCGGTGTTCGAGAGACGCGGAGGATCGTTGGCGAGTACGTGCTGAGGCGCGCCGACGTCATGGAGGGGAGGCGCTTCTTCGACGACGTGGTGCGCGCTCAAGGAGGGATGAGCTACCACGACCCACATGGCCGCTACCAAACCAGGATGACGAAACCCGGCCGTCCCTACGGCATCCCCTTTCGTGCCTTGCAACCGAAGGGGCTGACCAACGTCCTCGTGGCCGGGCGGTGCCTGTCCGCCGATCGCGGCGCCTTCGCCGGTGTGCGAAGTGCAGGGATCGCCATGGCAACGGGCCAAGCGGCAGGTGTGGCCGCAGCCCTGGCCGCCAGAGATCACCTTCCTGTGCGGTCGATCGATATCGGCGAGCTGCAGGCGTGCTTGGCCACGCAGGGGGTACGGCTATGAGGTGAGGAGGGTTCATGACACCTGCGGCATGACCTACGCAGGGAAAGCGACGATCAAGGTCAATGGAGGTCAGAGGGAGAATGAGCACGAGGCGCTGGGCGCAGGTGCTGACCATCACCTGCTCCATGCTCTTGCTCGTTGCCTGTGGCGGGGCGACGAGCGCAACCGGACAGGCTGGTCAAGGATCGAGCAACGCTGCCTTGGGAGGCCCTACTGCGGCAAAGCAGCTGATGACACTGTACCAACAGGCGCAGAAGGCAGGGGAACAACAGGTCGTCGTCTACGCCCCTGACGCGCCCGCATTGAAAGTTGTGTACGATGCCTTCAGCAAGCGTTTCCCCGGCATCAGCGTGCAGGCGCAGCTGCTGACTGGGAGCCAGCTGACGACCAGGGTCGACGAGGAGTTCGTGTCGGGCAAACACACCGCTGACCTGCTCGACGTCCCCAGCGATGAGATTTGGCGTTCGTACACCCATGGTTACCTCGTCTCTTACAACCCCCCGACGGCACAGGGGTTGCGGAACACGAGTTACCAGTTGGTTGGCCCTGACCACACCTGGGTCACACCGTACGTGAAGCTGAACGGCATCCTATACAACACAGATCTGGTGAAGCCGTCTCAGGCTCCAAAGAGCTACGTGGATCTCCTCCAACCACAATGGCGGGGCAAGGTCGTCATCACCGATCCCCGGCAGATCGGGGCGACGAGCAGCTTGCTCATCGAGTTGTCTCACTACGGGCGCGTGCCACAGGATTTCATCCAGCGGTTTCGAGCCCAGGACCCGGTGGTCGTTCCCCACGTGCCTCAGGTCGCGCAACTGGTTGGAGGGGGTGAGTATCCACTTGCCATCCCATATGGCGTTCAGTCAGTGATCCAGGATCGCAAGCAGGGAGCGCCCGAGGGGCTCGCGCTGTCGCTGAAGGAGGGCGCTGAGGTCGCACACACGCCGGTCGGGTTGCTGAAGGGGGCACCTCACCCGCATGCGGCTGAGCTGCTCGAGGCCTGGATGCTGACCCCGGAAGGGCAGCGAGCGCTGGCGGACGCCGGCTTCTACGGCACCATGCCGGGCAGCCCGTCACCGCCCGGCTTCCCTGCCCTGAGCAGTGTGAAGGTGCTTCCGGAGCCACAACCGGCCGAGTACGACAACATCCTCAACGCTGAGATCACGAACGTGGCTCGGTTGTGGGGAGCGTGAGGAGGGCTCGGTGAGGTCGGTCTCCCCTTCCGGATCGGAGGACCCTCTGAGCCCACGGTTCCGGAGCTCCGGGAGGGGAGCCCTCATCGAGGCTCCACTCTGGATCAGCAGGATCGCGGCCCCGTCTGAGGGCCGTGCCATAGCCGCTTGGTCGGTCCGCCGGCTGCTCGCGACCGGGGCACACGACGGCCAGGCGCGAGCGACCCCGATGGCCGGGCCGGCCGGGCGACGGGGCACCGTCGGGGCATCCGTCCCGCCCCGCCCGGGCGGCCGCCGTCCGCCGCCACGCTCCCCGCCGCCGGCGGGCGACCGGGGCTTCACGCCACCCGGGTCGGGTCACCGCCCGGCCAGCCGTTCGATCACTGGGGCCAGCGCCTCCACCACTTCCTCCCCGACCATTCGGAGATGCCCAGCTCCTCCCGCCGGCGCTGCAGGGTGGTGCACCTCTCCTCCGCTGTCCCCACCAGGGCCGGGAAGGCCCCCATCCGGGCCACCTTCGTCTCGGCCGCCATCCGCGGGTCGGTGGCCTTGACGGTCGAGGCCACGATGTCCGCCTCCCGGGCCGCGAGCTGGAGCAGGCGCGGACCGCCCGCTCCGATCGGGATGGGGCCGCGGTCGCTGCTGGGGCAGGGGCGCGATCGAGACCTCGGCCGCTGCGTGATGGGCGCCGTCGACGGTGACCGTCTCCCCCGCCCACAACCGCTTGGGCAGCGCCACCGACTCGGCCGGCGTCGAGAGGGAGGCCGAGCATTCGGTCGTCGTCCGGCACCAGCAGGCTCGAGGAGCCGAGGGACTCCGCGCGTCGGGCCTTCTCGACCCACTCCTCGCTGCCGGCGGCCAGGGAGGCGACGACGCCGAAGCGGAGGCGAGGTCCGTGCTCATGAGGAACCTCCTTGCCGGTCTGCCGGCAGACCGGCAAACGCGAGTGAGGACCGCACGGACGGTGGCGAGAGAGGTGGGGGTGGTGGGCCGGCGAGTGGCCTCGCTCTCGGATCCCGCCCTGGACGGGTTCATCATGTAAGTGGCGGGGCCTCGTCGAGGAGACGGTTCCCCGTCCGTTGCCGCTGAGTAAGCGATAGTCTCATGCGGCACCCCTCACGGGGTTGCCCTCGCGGGCTTCGCGTTTCCTCGCCGCGCGCCCGGGAGGCCCGGGTCTGACCGGGGGACCCCACGAGGCCAGCCTCGTGGGGCACCCCTGGGGCCGCTGGATCTGGACCCGGAAGACCACCACCGCTCGCCGACCCGCTCCAGCCGGCGGGTGCGCTCGCACGTGCGCACGGTCCCGATCTTGGCCAGGGTGGCGGCGATCGGGCTCGACCCGAATCACCCCGGTGCGGAAGGGGCAGCGGTCCGGGTATCGACCCTTGCGCTTGCGCCTCGGGAAGCCGGCTCGGTGGCCTTCGCCCGGTTCCAGCGCCGGCGGAGCCCGGAGAACGACGGCGGCTCCCTCGAATCACCGGTCTGGGGCTCCCCACGAAGCTGGCTTCGTGGGGTACCCCTCTTCCGGTGGGCGTCGAGATCGGCCTCGAGGGTTCGGACTGCCCAGTTGGAGGCGGAGCGCCGCCCGCCCCACTGCCGCCGGATGGCCTGCCACTGCTCCGGGGTGGGGTCCAGGGCGAGCTCGAGCGCTTGCAGCCTCCAGCCGTCCGGAGCCGTGTACCATCCCTCACCGGGATCTCGGCTTACCGGTCTTGGCTTGGCTTGCGACCGTAGGCGATGACCATGGGCCAGACCGTCCGGTGCTCCTCGAACTCCTGAAGGGAGCGACGGGCAAGGTCGGCCGCCTCCCCCAGGGTGATGATCGACCGAGACTGTAGCACCTCGCCCATCCGGGTCAGCACCGCCCTAGCATCGCTGGCCAGGAAGGAGCCGACCCGGCCACCCCACTCCCCCACCGGCAGCTCGAGCTCACGCCGGGTCACCTCCTCCAGCCCGGCCTCCCGTAGGTAGCGATCCAAGGAGTCAAAAACGGTCTTGGCAACGTCGAGCCCGAGGGAGGTGGCAACATCCTGTACCAATCCCCAGAAGCGGCGGGCCGCTGGCCCCATTCGGGAGAACTCCATGGTCGGCTCGGCGAGCTCGACCCAGCCCCCGGGGCGGGTCACCCGGACCAGCTCCGCCACCACCCGCGGCCACTCCCCCACCGGGATCCCCGAGACCAGGAAGCGCTGGTGGACGAGATCGAAGGTGTCGCTCTGGAAGGGCAGCCCCTGGAGCACGTTGCCCCGCACGTGCCGGTAGCCGGAGGGGTGCTCCGCCCTTCCCGGGACGAGATCCAACCCCACCACCAGCGCCTCGGGGTGCTCCCAGCACACCTCGAACCCCCACTGCCCCGTGCCCGTGCCCACGTCCAGCACCCTCCGCAGGGGCCCTGCCGGGGCCAGGTGGTTGCGGCCCAAGGCCTCGCGCAGGGCGTGGTGCTGGAGGTCCAGCCGGTCCGCCTCCCCGGGATGGCGCGGGAACAGGTACGAGGATCGCTCCCGCTCGGCCCGCTCGCTCGCCGCCAGCTCCACCTCCTGCTCGGTGGGGAACTCCAGCCCCCAGGCCACCGCCCCCAGCTGCTGGGCCGTGGCCAGCAGGGAGCGCAGGGTGGCCAGCCGCCGCCGGGCGGTGGTGAGGGCCAGGCCTCGACGGCGCAGCTCGACGGCGTAGCCCAGCACCAGCTCTCGGGCGGTCTCGGGCCCGAGCAGGAGCGAGCGCACCGTGTCCTCCACCGAGGTCTGATGGAAGCGGGCCAGGTCCTCCAGGTCGGCGGCGTAGGCGCGGGCGGTGGCCGGGGGACGGCCGGAGAGGAAGCGGGCGATCAGCTGGTTGGGGTCGGTCTCGGGGGCCTCGGCCGGGCCGTGATCCCTGCCCACGGCGGTCCGTGTCTCCTCCACGTGTCGAGTATGCACTCGACGCGTGGGGGACGGTGGCTGGCCCGGCGCTGCGGTTTGCCGCCCTGGATCCCGTGCGAGGCCGAACGCACGCGCTGCTCGGGGCGGCCGCTGGCGGCCGGGAGGGGTGATCTGGCCCCGAGGCGAGGCCCACTCCCTGGGGCGGCGGTGATCGCGGCCACCCTCACCGGGGGATGGCGACCCAGGCTCACGACTGGTTGCCAAGGGCCGGCTCGACCCCCTCGCGGTCACCACCCACCCGGCCCTCCTCTTGGCTGCGCTGGGTTGGGCCGTCGATCCCACCTCGGGATCGGGGCTGGCGTCAGGGGGGAGCAGAGAGCCGCCATTGGTCCAGCTCCTCGGCCATCTCCGAGAACGAGAAGAGAGAGGACCTGATCCCCTCGATGCCCAGGCTCGGCCCCAGCCGCTCCACCCGGCGGATGCTCATCGCGGCCACGTCGGCCTGGGCGACCACCGGCACCATCGCCCGCTCGGCACGCCGTCGCCGGTCCCGCGGCGGGCGCTGACCTCGGCCTCCATCGGCGTCTCGACCATGCCCTCCCGCAGGCCGCGGAGCCGGTCGGGGTGGGCCGCGAGGTCCTCACAGGCCAGGTGCTGGGGGGCCATCCTGGGTGTGGCCATCGTCCCTCCCTTCGTTGGGTTGGGCTCGAAGGATGACCCGGTGGCCATCGTCGTGGCCGGCCCTCCCTCCCCTCGTCCACACGTCCGCGGAGGCTAACGACGAGGACGCGGGTGGGGTGGGCGCGACCTCGCCGGGAGGAGGGACGGTCCCGGCCTCGCCTCCCACGCTCCGGCGTGGGTGAGAATGGGGCCATGAGGTTCGAGAAGGCCGCCATCCCGCTGGGCTTCGCCTGGTCGTCGCCCTTCGTGCGCTGGCAGGGCGTGCTCTCCGAGATGTCGTCGCTGGACCTGGCCGTGGACGTGACCCGGCGGGCGCTGGAGCAACGGGGGCTGGCCCCGGAGCGGGTCGGGAGGCTGGTCCTGGGCTGGACGGTCCCCCAGGCGGGGATCTTCTACGGGGCGCCGACGGTGGCGGCCCGGATCGGGGCCGAGAGGGTGAGCGGGCCCATGATCTCCCAGGCTTGCGCCACCTCGGCGGTCTGCGTGGAGGTGGCGGCGATGGGGGTGGAGGGCGGCGAGGGCCTGACCCTGGTGGTGGCCACCGACCGGACCTCCAACGGGCCCGTGCTCAGCTACCCACGGCCGAGCGCCATGGGCGGCTCCCCCCTGATCGAGAACTGGGTGCTGGACAACTTCGCCCGCGACCCCTGGGCGGGGGAGGCCATGATCGCCACCGCCGAGCACGTGGCCCGCGAGGCCGACCTCTCGCGGCAGGAGCTGGACCAGGTGACCCTGCTCCGCCACGAGCAGTACCGGCAGGCGCTGGCCGACGAGCGCGCCTTCCAGCGGCGCTATCTGGTGCCGGTGGCGGTGCCCGTGGGCAAGGCTGGGGTGCGCATGGTCGACGCCGACGAGGGAGTCCACGAGACCACCGCCGAGGGGCTGGCGGCGTTGCGACCAGTCCTACCGGAAGGGGTGATCACCTACGGCACCCAGACCCACCCCGCCGATGGCTGCGCCGGCTGCGTGGTGACCACGGTCGAGCAAGCGCGCGAGCTGTCGGGGGGCGAGGGGGTGGCCCGCATCCTGGGCAGCGGGCTGGCCCGGGTGGAGAAGGCGCGCATGCCCAAGGCCCCGGTCCCGGCCGCGGAGCGGGCGCTGGCCGACGCCGGCCTCTCGATCGCCGACGTGGACGTGGTCACCACCCACAACCCCTTCGCGGTCAACGACCTCTGGCTCGCGCGCCAGATGGGATACCCGCTGGAGCGCATGAACCTCTATGGCTGCTCCCTGGTCTACGGGCATCCGCAGGGGCCGACCGGGCTGCGGTTGATCGCCGAGCTGATCGAGACCCTGCGCGAGCGGGGCGGCGGGGTGGGGCTCTTCACCGGCTGCGCCGCCGGCGACACCGGGGCCGCCCTCGTCCTCCGGGTGGAGTAGCCGGGCCGGGGTCGCGGCGGTGAGGGTGGGCATCGGGCTGCCGGGCGCCATCCCCGGCGTCACCCGGGCCCAGGTGCTGGACTGGGCCCGGGCGGCGGACGCGGCCGGCTACAGCAGCCTGGGCGTGATCGACCGCGTCGTCTACCCCAACCTGGAGCCACTGACCGTGCTCGCCGCCGCGGCCGCCGTCACCGAGCGCGCCGAACTGCTCACCGACGTGCTCCTGCTGCCCACCCGCAACCCGGTCCTGGTGGCCAAGGCCGCGGCCACCCTCGACCGGCTCTCCAGCGGCCGGCTGGTGCTGGGGGTGGGCGTCGGCGGCCGAGCCGACGACTTCCAGGCCGTCGGCCGCGACCTCCACCAGCGCGGCCGGCTCATGGACCGGGGCCTGGAGGTGATGCGCCGGACCTGGGCCGGGGGCGAGATCGGACCGGAGCCGGCCAACCCGGGCGGGGTCCGGGTCCTGATCGGGGGCATGGCCGAGGCGGCGGTGCGGCGGACGGTGGAGCACGGCATCGGCTGGACCGCGGGCACGGCGCCCCCCGAGGCCAGCGCCGAGCTGCGCGCCCGCATCCGCGAGGCCTGGACGGCGGCCGGGCGCGGGGGGCGGCCCCGCTTCGTCGCCCTGACCTACTTCGCCCTCGGCCCGAAGGCTCGCCGTCACCTCCTCGCCTACCTCGACCATTATTACGGCGAGCGCGGCGCCGCCCTCGCCGAGCGGGCCCCGGCCACGCCGGAGGCGGTGGCGGCGACCCTGGGCGCGTACGCGGAGGCGGGCTTCGACGAGCTGGTCCTCTTCCCCTGCGACCCCGACCCGGCCCAGGTCGACCTCCTCGCCCGGGCGGCGCTGGGATGAACCGGCTGGGTTCGCTGCTGGAGCGGCACCCCGACCGGGTGGCCGTGATCGCCGGTGAGCGCCGGCTCACCCTCGCCGAGCTGGCCGAGCGGGCGGCGAGGGTGGCCGGCGGGCTCCACCAGGCTGGCTTGAGGCGGGGGGACGTGCTCGCCCTCTGGCTTCCCAACCGCCCGGAGTGGCTGGAGCTGCTCTTCGCCTGCGCCCGCCTCGGGGTGTGCGTGGCGGCGGTCAACACCCGCTATCGGGCGGCCGAGCTGGAGCACGTGCTGCGGGCCTCGCGGGCGAGGGGGATCGTGCTCGCCCCCGACTTCCTGGGCGTCGACTTCTGGGGCCTGCTCGAGCAGGTGCGGCCAGGGCTGCCCGACCTGGAGCTCGTCTGGTCGCCGGAGACGGTCCCCCTCGGTCCCCCCGCCGCCGACGACGGCCGCCCCGACGACCGCTGCGCCCTCTTCGCCACCTCGGGGACGACCGCCGGCCCCAAGCTCGCCGCCCACCGCCAGGGACCGGTCGAGCGCCACGCCCGCGAGGTGGCGCGGGCCTTCGACCTCCGCCCCGGCGAGCACTCGCTGCTGGCGCTCCCGCTCTTCGGCGTGTTCGGCTTCAACACCGCCCTGGGCGCCCTCGCCGGCGGCGCCGCCTGCATGCTCCAGGAGGTGTTCGACCCCGACCGGGCCGCCCGCCTGATGTGCGCCCAGGGCATCGAGCACCTCACCGGCTCGGACGCCATGCTCCGGGCCGTGCTCGACAGCCCCGAGCTGGACCCCGCCCGCCTGCGCTGGCGGCGGGGGGCGTTCGCCAACTTCGCCGGCCTGGCCGCCGAGCTGGTGCGCGACGCCGAGGCCCGGGCTGGGGTGCGGCTGACCGGCGTCTACGGGATGTCGGAGGTGTTCGCGCTGATGGCCACCTGGGACCCGGACGACCCGCCCGAGACCCGGGTCCTGTCCGGGGGCCGGCCGGTGTGCGCCGACATCGAGGTCCGGGCCTGCGACCCGGCCACGGGGCGGCCCTGCCCGCACGGCCGGCCGGGGGAGCTGCAGATCCGGGGCTACAACGTGACCGAGGGCTACCTGCACAACCCGGAGGCGACCCGGGCCGCCTTCACCGGGGACGGCTGGTTCCGGACCGGCGACCTCGGCTACACCCGGCCCGATGGCGGCTTCGTCTTCCTGGCCCGGCTCCGGGACTCGCTGCGGCTGCGCGGCTTCCTGGTCGACCCGGCCGAGATCGAGGGGGAGCTGGCCCGACACCCGGCGGTGCGGGCGGCCCAGGTGGTGGGGGTCGAGCGGCCGGGGGAGGGCGAGGTGCCGGTGGCCTTCGTCCTGGCCGGGGACGACTTCGACGAGGGCCGGGTGCTCGAGTTCGTGCGCGGCCGGCTGGCCGGCTACAAGGTGCCCCGCCGGGTGATCCCGGTGGACGAGTTCCCCACCACCCAGGGCCCCAACGGGGTCAAGGTGCAGAAGGTCCGGCTCCGGGAGCTGGCGGCGCGGGCGCTGGAGGACCCCCGGCGGGAGGGCGGGACGGGCGGGTGAGGCTCATCCTGCGCCGGGGTCCTTGGCGATATTGATGTATATTGCTGCTGTATTCAGCGTCTGCTGCTATACGTGATGGACGAGCAGCGACGTCGTCTGGCCCGGCGCGCGGCAGACGAGGGCATCTCACAGGCGGAGGTGGTGCGTCGCATCCTCGACCGTGCGCTCGACATCCGGCGTGGCGTCGAGGACCGGCTGGCCGTGGTCGAGGCCACGGCCGGCGTGCTCGCCGATCACCCCGACTGGCCCGAGTGGCTGGCGGGCGTCCGGGGCCCGGGGTCGGCCGAACGTCTTCGGCGCCTCGGTCTGTGAAGCTCTTCGATTCGACCGTCCTGATCGCGCATCTCCGCGGGGTGAGCGAGGCGACGCAGCTCCTGTATGGGGCGGTGGCGGACGGGGCCGCCGCCTGCAGCGTGCTAGTCCGAGCCGAAATCGAGGGCGGCGTACGAACGAATGAGCGGTCGGCAGTGGCCAGGCTCCTCTCGGTGCTTGAGCTCCAGCCGGTGACCGACCTCGTCGCCATCCGTGCTGGAGAGTCCCTCCGCGCCTACCGCTGCTCTCACCCTGGCATCGATGTCGCCGACTACGTCGTTGCCGCCACCGCCGACCTGCTCGGAGCCGAGCTGCTGACGCTCAACGTCAAGCACTTTCCCATGTTCGAAGGGCTGAGGGCCGCGTTCTGATCGCCGGCTCAGCCCTTCCAGGCCGGGGCCCGATCGGCCACCACCGCCTCCAGGGCGTCGAGGAAGCGCTCGGTCTCGGCCTCGCCGTGGGCGGTGCAGAGGCAGCCCATGGCCCGGGGCGCCAGCATCACGCCCTGGTTCAACAGCCCCAGGAACAGCTCGTGCGCCCGGCGCGAGTCGGCGGCCGCGGCCGAGCGGTGATCCCGCATCGGCCGGTCGGTGAAGTGGAAGGCGAAGAGCAAGCCTGCGCCGTTGACCTGGACGGGCACGCTGTGGGTGGCGAAGACCTCGCGCGCCCGGTCGGCCAGCCGCTCACCGCGCCGGTTGAGGTCCTCGTAGATGTCCGGGGCCAGCTCCCGCATCGCGGCCAGCCCGGCGGCCATGTCCAGAGGGTTGCCGTTGTAGGTCCCACCCTGGGCGAGGTGGGCCTCGGCGCGGGGGTCGAGCAGCTCCGTCACCTCGCGGCGGCCGCTGAAGGCGGCGACCGGCAGCCCGCCACCGATGATCTTGCCCATGGTGGTCAGGTCGGGGATCACGCCCAGGGCCGACTGTGCCCCGCCCGGCGCCAGCCGGAGCGAGATCTCCTCGTCGAAGATCAAAAGCATCCCCAGCTCGCGCGTCACCCGGCGCAGACGCTCCAGGAACTCGCGGTCGGCGGGGAGACGGGCCGCCCGATCACCGGCTCCACGATCACCCCGGCCAGCTCGTCGGCGTGGGCGCGCAGGATGCGGTCGGGGGCGTTGTAGGGCAGGACCACGGTCGCCTCCACCGCCCAGGGGGGTGTGCCCGGCGAGGCGGGGACGGGGGGACGTCGGCCGGCCCGGCCAGATCGGGATCGGGGTGGGCGCTGACCTCGGCCAGGTCGTGGGGGTCGTGGTAGCCGCCCTCGATCCGGGCCAGCTTCGGCTGGCCGGTAAAGGCGCGGGCCAGACGCATGGCGAACATGGTCGCCTCGGTCCCGGAGTTGCAGAAGCGGACCCGCTCCACCGAGGGCCCCCGCTCGCAGAGCAGCTCGGCCAGCTCCACCTCGTAGGGGTTAGGGGCGGCGAAGGCCGTCCCCTGGCCGGCCGCCTCGCGGACGGCGGCGGTGACCCGGGGGTGGGCGTGGCCCAGGATCAGGGCGGTGTAGTTGCAGATGAGGTCCAGCCGCTGGTTGCCGTCCGCGTCCCAGATCCTCGCCCTCTCACCCTGGGTGAGGTAGACGGGGAAGGGGGCGAAGTAGGTGGTGGTGCGGGTGGTGCCGCCGGCTAGCGAGCGGCGGGCGCGCTCGTGGAGGGCGCGAGGCGGGGTTGCGCTCGACGTAGGCGGTCTCGGGGTGGGACATCTCCCCGGATCATGGCCGATCGCGGGCGCGGGGCCGTCGGCGCGGGTCAGCCCCCGGCCGCCTCCTCCAGCCAGCGGCCGAGGTCGGCGCGCAGGCGCCGGGCCGAGGGCTCGTGGACATACATCATGTGCCCGGCCTCGTAGCGCTCGAGGGTGAGGTTGGGGCGCAGCTCCGGGTCCAGACCCATGTGGTCGAGGATCCACTCCACAGCCGCGAAGGGCGTGGCCAGGTCGTAGTAGCCGCAGGCCACGAACACCCGCATCCGCCGGTTGCGGTGCATGCCGGCACGCAGCCGGGAGACGACCTCCACGTAGCGCCCGTCGCCTGCCTCGCCCCAGCGCCAGGGCTGGACGCGCTCGGTGATGATCTCGTAGACGAGGTCGCTGTCGAAGCTCAGGTCCCGGCGCAGGTACTGGTTGACGGCGGCGGTGAAGGCGCCCTGGACGAGGGCGTAGCTGGGGTCGTAGTCGGGCCGCTCCCCGGTGGGGTCGGCGTCGATGCCGAGGAAGCGGGAGTCGAGGCGGCCGACCGTCCGCCGGCGGTCGCGCAGGAGCTCCTTGAAGAAGCGCGCCGGGGAGACGCGCAGGTCGCACCGCCAGAGGAAGTCGGCCGGCAGCCCGGTGTAGCGGCGCAGGCCGCGGTGCACCGCCCCCCGCTCGCGCCGACTCGCCCGCGACCCCCGTAGCAGCACCGAGGCGTACTCCCCCAGGGCGAAGTCCTCGACCTCGTCGGTCAGCTCCCGGACCGTGCCCCAGCGGCGGCGGTCGATCGTCCCGTGGTACCAGGCGGTGGCCGCGTAGCCGGGCAAGAAGAGGACGTAGGGGAGGTCGTTGCCGAGCTGGGGGTGCATGGTCTGGAAGGCGAGGGCGGGCGAGATCAAGGCCACGCCGTTGAGGGCGATGCCCAGCCGGTCGGCCAGGTGGAGGGAGAGGGCGGCGGCGCGGGTGGCCCCGTAGGACTCGCCCACCAGGAACCGGGGTGACTCCCAGCGCCGGTGGCGCGACAGCCAGAGCCGGATGAACTCCGCCACCCAGCGGGCGTCCTCGTCGAGGCCGTGGAACTCCTTCGCCTCCTCGCCCTCGATGGGCCGAGACCACCCGGTCGTGACCGGGTCGATCAAGACCAGGTCGCTCAGGTCGAGGAGGGTGTGCTCGTTCTCCACCGCCTCGTAGGGGGGGTGGGGAGGGATTGGCTCGTCGCCCAGGCGGACGCGGCGGGGGCCGAGCAGGCCGAGGTGCAGCCACACCGAGGACGACCCCGGCCCGCCGTTGAAGGCGAAGGTCACCGGCCGCCTGCGGGGGTCCTCGACGTCGGTTCGGATGTAGGTCACGTGGAAGAGGGCGGCCCTGACCTTCCCCTCCTCGTCCCGGAGGTGGTAGGTGGCCGCCGTCGCCCGGTAGGGGATGCCGGCGACCCGGCCCTCGGTGGTCGACTCCCGTTCCGGCGG
>Ga0070737_10004844_pt1 | contig 13183 bp, 8 predicted proteins | sample Coa_R1_10_FD_66438 | JGI IMG/M metagenome (GOLD analysis project Ga0070737, IMG submission 66438) | Surface soil microbial communities from Centralia Pennsylvania, which are recovering from an underground coalmine fire - Coalmine... | ecosystem: Environmental > Terrestrial > Soil > Unclassified ... | reverse complement strand
CGTCGTGGATGCCGGACACGCATTCCGGGCGGGTGCGGATGTGCCGTCTTTTTTAGCGAGCTACGCATCCCGAGTGGTCGGGGTGCATCTACGCGATTCAAAGAACGGACATGAAGTTCCACTCGGCGAGGGAGACTTCCCGCTGGAAGCAACGGCGGGCGCGCTTCGAGATGCGAACTGGAGCGGCTGGGCGCTGCTGGAGGAAGAACGAACCGACGGCTCGAAGCCCGGCGACGCAGCAATTGTGCCAGCATTCAACGCACTTCGCCGCGCGTTCCCGGCCTGAACGGTCGAAGCCTCGGCTCTGTTTATCCACCTACCATCAGCTCGAAATCACGAACGCGCGGACGGCTCAGGCGTTGGTGTGCCTTTTGAATGGCATCTTTTTCCGCCTCGGCGGATGAGAGCCTTGAAATAGCTCGGGCAATCATCTCTCCCGATATCGGCGCCGCTATTTCCGTAATGTGGCAATTGCCAAAGCAGTAGGAATGGACCGTGTATTGCCTGTGTTGAATTTCGATGTCCATGATGGGCCAGCTAGCGGAAAGCTGTGGTTGTCTCTTGCAAAAGCTGCTCGATACGCTCGCCGGTTTCCTTCTTTAGCGCCGCATGAAATGGGCCGGCGGGCACGGCGAAACCGGCACGGATAGCTCGCACTCCTCCATCCCGTCTCGGAAAAAACGTGGTGGTGCTGAAGGCAATCGGGAGAAGCTCGATTCTCCAGTTCATAGATCGACAATAGGGTATTTCAGAGCTCTAGTCAAGTCGGCGAGCACGGCCGCTTGCCACAATACGTTCAACGGCGCTTACTGGCCGGCGTGCAATGTCTACGGCAGCGCACAATTAGCAACCGCGGGCAACGAGAAATCCGGAGCCAAGAGAGGCGCATTCCGTCGCGGCTCGGGTCGAGGCTGCCGAATTGCACGAGCAATCGGACTAGGACTAATTAGGGCGCGGCCGGCGACGACCCTTCCGCTATCGGAACCTTATAAGTGCCTGCGCGCCGGCACAACTTAGTTTTTGAAATACCACGGAATGTTGAGTACGGAGATTCGGTCATTACCCTTCATGAGCAGGAGCGTTTTCAGCATAGTCGAGCGCTGTGAGTGCAGGAAGTAGTTGTACCAGCGATGCTCGACGAGTTCAGGGACAATCGCAACGATGCGCCGGCCTGGATTTTCGTTGGACAGCTTGATGACGTAATCTACGATCGGGTACACGACGAAGCGAAACGGCGAGGAAAGCACGATGAGTTCGGGAACCGCAAAATTGGCCTTCTGAGCGGGTTCAATGACGTTGCTTTCCCAGGTATGGCGAAATTCATCTGATTTGTCCTCTTCTGTCACAAAAAGACCGTGCACCTCATTTGAGATGGCCAAGGCAGCACAGAGGGCATGTTTGGCAATCTTGCTCCATTGCTGCAGAGGAACGACGACTATTGGTTCCTGGTTCCCCGTCAGGTCGAGCGGAGTGGGGGTGGCAATCTGCCGTCCGATGTCTTCGTAGTGCCGCTTTACTCTGTACATCAGCAGCAAGATGGCAGGAATGGTTATTACCGTGATCCAGGCGCCTTCGGTGAACTTTGAGATGATGACCACGACCGCCGTCGCGCCGGTCGCAAATGCGCCCAAGCCGTTGACGAACATTCTGGCGCGCGAGCCGCGGCCCGGATTTTTTCGCCAATGGACCAGCATGCCTGCTTGCGAGAGAGTGAAGGCGAGAAATGCTCCCACAGCATACAGCGGAATGAGGCGATCGGTGACCCCGCCGAAAGCAACAAGAAGCAAAGCGGTGAGAATCGCGAGAACCCAGATGCCTTCTGAGTAGACCAGCCGTCTTCCGCGGGTGGCAAATGAGACCGGAAGGAACCGGTCTTCGGCGACTACGCGGCAGACTCTCGGGAAGTCGGCAAAGGCGGTGTTTGCAGAGAATATCAGTACCAGCAAAACGGAAGCAATGGCGACATAGTAGAACCAGCCGCGGCCGGCAACGGCCTGAAACAACATGGACAAGACACTCTGGTACTGGTTCCCGTTCGGGTCAGTGGCAACAATCCGGTAGTGTTGAACCAAGTAGGCGATTCCGCCGAGCATGCCGACCAGGCAGGCGATGATGATTCCGAGTGTGCGTTGTGCCGTGGCCGCAGTGGGCTCGCGAAATGCCTTGACGCCGTTGCTGACCGCTTCGACGCCCGTCATGGCGGTACAGCCGCTCGAGAATGCCTTGAGCAGCAACCACACACTCACGGCGCCCGCGGCGGCAGAAGCAGCGGGAGGAGCAACCACTGGAACAGGGTGCCCGCCAGACGTGAGCGTTTTGGCGATACCGAGCGCGATCGCCGCAAACATACAAAGGAGAAAAAGATAAGTGGGGATAAGAAACACGCCACCCGTTTCGCTGACCCCGCGGAGATTGATGAGGGTGATGATGGCGAGCGCGATCAAGCACAATGAAAGAGCTCGCGGATGCAGGGACGGAACGGCGGAAGTGAGTGCTCCGATGCCGGCCGAAATTCCGACCGCGGCCGTCAGCACGTAGTCGATCATCAGCGCGCAGGCAGCCAGCAGGCCCGGGAAGGTGCCTAGGTTCTCATGCGCAACCGTGTAAGATCCTCCTCCTCCGGGATAAGCGGCGATCGTTTGACGGTAAGAGAAGAAAACAATGATGAGCAAGACAAGGATGCTGGTTGTGATCGGTACGATGTAGGCCAGTCCAGCCACGCCTAGAGGAATCAACAACGTCAGCGCTGCTTCCGGACCATACGCTGCGGAACTGAGCGCATCGAGCCCGAAAATGGGGATGCCTTTGGTTACTCCGATCTGTTCGGCGCGCTCGTCCGAAGTGGCGATCGGACGTCCGATAAGGAAATCGAAAACTGACACAGAGCCCCTTTCCCTCACTGGGAGGGTACCAAACAGCGACGCCTAACCCGTACTACGGCTGTTCAGCATTTTCGATTCGTTCCGGTTGGTTCCGGTAAGGCGGCAGCACGCCGAAGATCATAGATGCCGTGATCACCATTACCAGCGAAACCACTAAAACGGCGTGATACGAGCGTGTGCGATCAAATACCGCGCCCATGACCACCGGACCGGTCGCTCCTGCTAGTGCATACACGCACCATGTGTAGCCGTACAGCACGCCGAACCTATCGAGGCCGAAGTAACGGGTCAGCAGGTAAGGCGTTATATCCGATTCAGCGCCCATGCCGATTCCCACCAGAATGGCGCTGGCGACCGCAGTGGGCCAACTGTACGTCCGCAATGTAAAAACAAAGCCCACTGCGCAGAACGCCAGCAGTACTGCCGCCACACGGCCGGCCCGAAAGCGATCCAGCAGAAAGCCTGTACCCACTTTGCCGAATAAGACCGCCGACCCCACGACGGATAGGATGAAAGCCGCCTGACCAGGTGTTGCGCCGCCATCGGTCAGCAATGCCGCCCAATGCGTATTTAGGCCGTTCGTCGCAAACGAGAATAGGAGCAGCGCCGCCAAAATGCCTGAGAACGGTGCGGAAAGGACACCCGCGCCCGCGCTTTGCTTTTTGATAGCTGATCGCACCTGCGTTGCCGTTGCCTGCGGTTCATACAAGAACGCAGTGGCTAGAGGCACGGCGGTCACAAGGATGAACGCGCCCAGCACGGCGTACGCCGCACGCCACCCATATCGGGAAATTAGTGCCTGCGCTGCCGGCGGGAAGACCATAGAACCGAGCCCTGTCCCCGCGATTACAGCGGCGAGCGCCTGGCCTCGGTGTTGATCGAACCATACACTTACAACACGCGCATATGCCAGCTGTGTCGTGCCATTGCCGACTGCGCCAAGAATCACAAACACCGCATAGAGATGCCATAAGTGCGGGGTGAGCCATGCCATGGAGCCGAACGCGGCGCCGTAAATAATCGTGCAAGGTAGCACGACGCGTCGCACGGGGAAATGGTCGAGTAAATATCCAATCAACGGCGAGCACAAGGCGACGGTCAGCGCCGCGAGCGTGAACGCCCCGGAAACTTCTGTTCTTGACCAATGAAACGCCCCGGCCAACGGCTTCAAGAAAACCCCAAACGTGTAGACGACGATCGACGCGAAGCTGACGAAAACCCCGCAGCAGGCGGTGATCAGGACGCGAGCACGTTCAGCTCCCCGGAGCATCGGGCGCGGGCTGAGAACTGCGTGAGTAACCATGGATTCGAGATCGCTTGGCGCCGGCTGCATGTGCGGCGGCGCTCATCGGGCTCCCCCGTTAGCTAGAAAATGAATTTCAGCGCGAGCTGGAGCAGTCGCGGAGGAGCTGCCTGCAGGACTTGACCAAATTCGGGCGACGCCAGATCGTTTTCAGGGAGCATAAAGTTCGGATGATTTAGTGTGTTAAAGGCTTCGGCACGGAATTGCACGTGCGAAGCTTCCGTTACCGGAAAGTTCTTGAAGAGCGAGATATCGGCGGTGGTGAGACCGGGCCCGCGGACTGCATTGCGCCCCTCGTTGCCGAACTGCCCTGGATCTGCGGCGGGCGTCAGTTGCTGAAACGCGTTGCGGCTGACCCATTCATTCGGTGTGTGTGGGCCATCGTTTGGATTGGACAAGACGTTTGGCCGGCTCGAATAGAAGCCGGTGATTTCAGGGGCCGTACCTTGCATAGAAGCATTGTCGCTGTCGTACACGGTGAATGGAGTACCGGATGCGAGCGTAACAATCGTATTCAGTTGCCAGCCATTCAGCGCCAGCGCTGCGGCGGGCGGCGCTGCATGCCAACTTGGCAGCATATAGGTGCCGCTGAAAACGAATCGATGTGTTGCGTCGAAAAGCGATGGTCCGTGCTCCGCGCGAAGATCGAACGGGTTCTGCGCGAGATCGTTTTCTCCGGCAACAAGAGTCGGCGCGGACCCGGCAATATTCAGAGACGAGACATAATCGAGGCTCTTTGACCACCAATAAGACGCCTGAAACGAAAGGTTCTTGCTCAACTGTCGCGAAAGAGAAACCTGCAGCGCGTTATAGGTAGAGCTATTGTTATCGGCGATCAAACCCGCAGAGGCAAAAGCGCACGATCCAGACGGGTCGCAATGGGCGTACTCCCGGCGTTCATCGGCATTGCTGGTCGTGGCGCCCGGTCCGTACACTGACGGATTCGCCTCGATGAACCGAGGCAAGTGCGTTCCCTTGTTCCCGACATACCGAACATCGAGCAGATATGATTTCGCAAAAGCATGCTCAATCGAGAAGTTCCAGTTCTGCGAGTAAGGGGGCAGCATCCCCGACTCAATAGTGAGGATGGTTGCTGGTCTCACGAATTGCTGCACGTCGAATGGCGGTGTGCTCCCGTTGTAGGGATTCGCAAAATTCATGCCCGGGCCCGCTAGTTGGTAAGCCTCTGTCCAGGGGAGCGCGCTGACCGCGGCTTGCAACGGCCCACCCGTACCGTTGGTATAACCGTCGTAGTAGATGCCATATCCGGCACGAATCGTTGTCATGGCATCTCCGATTGGATCCCACGCAAGACCGACGCGTGGCATGAACTCGTGATAATCGACCGGCGCAATCCCGGCGGGAACACCGGGATCACCGGGAAACAGCAATCCAGTGGGTGCGCTCGGGTCGACAACAGACTGTCTCCCCGGAGCCCAGGCGTTGAGGCGGTTGCGTACTTCGGTGTACGGCGTGTTCACCTCATACCGTAATCCATAAGTCAGCGTGAAGTTCGGCGTCATGCGCCATTCATCTTGCGCATAACCGGCAATGATCCACTTACGCAAACCACGGTTGAAATCGCCTCCGCCCTGGAAAAACTGCACGGGCTCGCCTAACAGAAAACTTGCAAACGAGTCATTCGCGGGGAAAGGAGCGAAGACAAAAAAGCCGTTGGTGGCGATGCCGAGCAGGGCATTTATCTGCTGCCGGTCGATATCTGCTCCGAATTTGAAATTGTGCGTGCCGCTCGTCCAATCCAGCGAATAGTAGCCCTGGTAATCGTTCTGATAGGTGTTCTGGGGACCCGTAATGGGATTGCCGATGTCGGTATAGCCGCTCAGGATCAAATACGGATCGCCGAGTTCGGACGACAACGTGGGCTGATAGGTAAACCCCAGATCTCTGGCCGAACTATGGTTGGTCGCTGCGCCTTCAAGGAAAACGTTCCGGAAGAACGCCACGCGCGCGGTTTGCACCAGTTCCGGCGAGAACAAATGAACGTGCGAAACGGTTGCGGAGTTTGTCGTAACGTTGTTTGTAACGGGAAAGCCCGGAACACCGGAGCCGTTAATCGGGAGCGGATCGAGCTCGTGTTGTGATGACGTAGCGTAGCGCGCGAAGAGCTGATCGCTGTTGCCAAAGTAATGATCCAGGCGAAAGCCGCCCTGATCATAGTTATTCGTCAGCAATTGCGTTGAGGAGAACAGAGATGGTCCGATATTTGGAAGCGGGATGAGAGATTCCGCCTTCAGCGAGATAGGACTTAACATGTCCGGCGGTATTTCACCTGGAACACCGTTAAAGCTGAAAGGCTGATTGGTGAATTCGTTGATAAGAGGTTGAGGATTTCCGTTGCTGTCAGTCAATCCGGAGAAATTGCCCGAGCGTTCGGCGGCGGTGGGCACAATCGCGGTTCTCGTCTCCCCTTCGCGGTCGCGTTGTCCTTCGTAGTAGACAAAGAAGAAATCCTTGTCGCGACGGATAGCACCGCCAAGCGTTCCACCGAACTGATTCTGATGCAAAGGTTCTGTGGAGGCCGCAAAGAAGTTGCGCGCATCGAAGGCGTTGTTGCGGAGAAAGTCGTAGAGATCTCCATGCAAGGCGTTCGTTCCGGACCGCGTGACCACGCTGGTGGTAGCGCCGCTTGTCTCACCGTATTCCGGCGGGGCGTTCGAAGTGAGTATGCGGAACTCAGTGACCGCGTCAGGCGGGACACGTATGGCAAATCCGCCATTGACGCTATCGACGTTCGTTACTCCATCCAGCAGGTAGTTATTGTTTTCAGGCGGCTGGCCGTCGACTGCATACGCTTGATTCGCACGGGCGATTCCGCCTGCCTCCAACAGACCGAAGGTCAGCGGGGCAACGCCCGGCTGCAGCAGTCCGAGCTGCGTAACGTTACGTCCATTCAGCGGCAGATCCACCGCATCATGGGCAGTGACCACGTTGCCAAGAGTTGAACTAACGTCTACCGTAGCGGCGATGGCGCTGATCTCAACAGTGTCTTTCTTGCCGGCTAGCATCAGCTTCACCGGAAGGTTCACGACCCGGTCTACGTCCACATGAATATTGGTGGCGTTATAGGAGGAAAAGCCTTTCACCGAGACGAGCAGGCGATAGCTACCCACCGGAAGATACGAAAAGCGGAACGTGCCTGACTCGGATGATTGCTGACTGGCAGTAAAGCCTGTGGCTGAATTCGTGATCGTCACGGCCGCATGAGGGATGAGCGCCCCGGAGGGATCGGAAACTTGGCCCTCAAGCGCCCCCGTAGGATCCTGGCAAAGCGCGAGTGAGCGAGAGAACAGGATAACTTGCAAAACGAGCAGGGCGTATTGAACCGTTTTGAACATGAGGCGTTCTCAGCAGTCTGAACGAAATGCGGCATCCTGTCTTGCACCCACAGATCGAAAAGCCACTCCATCTTTCGGTGTAGATCCGCATCGGCTTCGGCGCCCGTCACAGTGCGACGCCTGCGCTTACTTCGCGGGCGTGCAACAGCGTAGTGGATTCCCGATATGCGCGCCAGACGTAGGCACTTGGCGCAAACAGGACAGCCCACGGTGACCGTCGAGCGCCGTGTTGCGCTCCTTTATTAGGGCGTTTGAGAGTTTTTGCCCCATCGGATTCCGGCGCTGAGTTGGTTTGCAGGCGGTTTTCGTAGACGCCGATCTGGTTGGGCATCGCGCGCCATCTATCTTGGATTCTTATTGCTACCCGCCACTTTTCGCTGCCAACAAAGTATCCTGCCGCTCGAGGAACGCCAACAGGTCGGAATTGATGGTCTCCGCTTGCGTAGTGGGCATGCCATGCGGAAAGTCCTTGTAAGTTTTCAGCGTTCCGTTCTTCAGCAGCTTAGCGGACAGCGGCCCGGAAGCGGCATAGGGAACGATTTGGTCATCTTCGCTATGCATAACCAACACCGGAACGGTGATCTTCTTGAGGTCTTCCGTGAAATCGGTCTGGGAAAAGGCCACAATGCCGTCATAATGCGCTTTGGCGCCCCCCATCATGCCCTGGCGCCACCAATTTTGGATGACGGCCTCCGAGGCTTTCGCGCCCGGCCGGTTGTAGCCATAGAAAGGCCCCTCCGGCAGATCGCGATAGAATTGCGAGCGATTGGCGGCGAGTTGCGCCTGCAAATCATCAAACACTTCCTTGGGAAGGCCAAGCGGATTTGCTGGCGTCTTCACCATGAGTGGCGGTACTGCGCTGATCAGCGCTGCCTTGCTCACCCGGCTTTCGCCATGCCGGCCCAGATAGCGCGTTACCTCGCCACCGCCGGTGGAATGGCCCACATGAATGGCGTTTTTAAGGTCGAGGTGCGCCGTAAGCGCCGCCAAGTCGTCAGCGTAATGATCCATATCATGGCCATCGGAGGTCTGCGTGGAGCGGCCGTGGCCACGACGATCATGGGCGATCACGCGATAGCCGTGACGCAAAAAGAACAACAACTGTGCGTCCCAGTCGTCGGCCGATAGCGGCCACCCGTGGCTGAACACAATTGGCTGGCCAGAACCCCAGTCCTTGTAGAAAATCTCCGTGCCGTCGTTCGTGATGATAGTGGGCAATGTGTGGCTCCTTAGGGTAAATCTACGAGCGTAGCTAAATTAGACCACGCCACCTATCGCATCGAGACGCCTACTGTTCTCTTCTTTCACAAGGGGCTAACGATCGTCTATATAGGTACTCCGTTTCGCAGAGTGTAGATTATCGATTTCGTTTCGAGTCGCCGTCTAACGCGCAAAGCGCCGCAATGGGACCCCAGTACGAACTTGGCGGTTCGCTTTAGCACCTACGTGGAGGCGGCGTGGATTTTGGTGCCGTAGTCAAGACTGGCGTACCAGTCGCCCCGGCCTTGCGGCGTGAGGTCCATGAAGTGCCAGATGGGAGCGAGCAGGTCGATGCCGCGCTCGGGGATGTCCGGGGCCACTCGAGGATGCGCGGTGTAGAAGTGGCGCAAGGTGCCGCCAGCGTCGCGCATAAAAACGGAAACGGTGGAGTCCTGATGCCCTTCGCTGTCTTCGCTGCCCAGGTCATACTTGAATGTGCTGTCGCCAGCACTGAGGAGTCGCAGCTTGTTCCAGCCTCGCGCACGAGCGTGGGCGCGCAGAGCGGGGGTATCGGCGGCCGCGACCACGGCAAAGTCGAGATTTTGAGCGAGGTGATGGGCTACGCCGTTGGCGCCGTCGAGCCAGGCAGTGCACATTGCGCAAGGCTTGCTCTGCCGTTTTCCGTACATTAAGTGATAGATGATGAGCGAGCGATTGGGCTTGGTGAACAGCTCGCTGAGCCGGACGGTGCGCACGGGCGCATCACCAGCATCGAGGTCGCGCGGTCCCTCTTCAAACTGATAGTCCTGGATAGGAGCGCCCTGCGGGAGATGGCGCCGCAGCTCAGCCACGCGTTCGCGCTGGCGCATCAGCTCGATTTCGGCAAGGCGAAGTTCCTCGCGCTTGGCTAGATACTCGGACGATTCGTTGGTCAAATTGGTTTGCCGAAAAGTTCCGTCGACTGTCGTGTGTACCATGGATTCTCTCTACACGTTCATCCTCTCTCCCGGCAAAAGGAGATGCAAGTGGCGCGTTAGCCCCCCGAACCTGAGCGATCACAATGCCGGCTCGAACACTGGCGCCCGCGACTCCAATCTGAAGACCGACTCAGCAGGCGCGTGAGCGCGGCCGATCACGCAACCACGAAAAGCTGCGGATCTCTACGCACTCTTGACTATCGCCGGGGCCGAAGCTCATACTTAGACTTCTGGTAGGAGGTGGAATTATGCCAAGCTTGCGGTTGAAGAAAGTGACCCTTCGGGATTTTTCCGCGGAGGAGCTTCGGCCAAGCGCCGCCGCTACCGGAGAGCACAGTGGCTGCTTCCCGGTAACCATTTGCTGCCCGCACACAACGCCTCTCTGGGACGCCCATCTTCAAGATCGCTCGGCGCCCGAACAACATGCAGGGCAGGGTCAAGATTAGTCTCGCGTGACGGGGTCGAACCCTGGGCACGGGAATTCAAGCAGCAAAGATCGTCTCCGAACATAGGTGGACGCCAATTCTCACTGGCGAAACCACCAGGCGGGCATGGCTAGCCGTTCATGCTGTCTCCGACGCCATACTAAACCGCAATTACCCGGCGCGGACGCACTCTAGCGTGCCGCACCCGCGCTACGAAGACGCGCTGTTGTACGGCTATCTTGGGGCGGCGATGAACAACTCGTGCTGGATGGATCGCGCCTTTGAGCATTTGAATGACGCCATTGACGACGCCCAGTCTCTGATCCCGAGTCTCAGCCTCTTTGCAGGGCTCGGCGGGTTGGGATGGACGATCGAACATCTATCGCGCTTTCGCAGTCAGGATTTATCTACCGTGCCGGCGGCCGGTGACGATCAGGACTCGAATGCGGAGATTGATTCTGCTATATTACGTGCTCTGGAGCCGGGCATTTGGTCAGGGCCTTATGATCTGATCAGCGGACTGGTCGGCTTCGGCGTGTATTTTCTGGAGCGGATGCCAGGGGAAAACGCGATTCGTGGAATCAAGGCCGTGACCACTCAGTTGGATGCGCTTTCGAGCCGCGCCGGCGGGGGCATCACGTGGCACTCCCGACCCGATCTGATGCCGGAATGGCAGCGCCAGCGCTATCCCGATGGTTACTACAACCTCGGCGTCGCGCACGGAGTTCCCGGCGTCCTCTATTTCCTGAGTGAAGTGGCGGAACGCGGCCTCGATGAGCGAGCGGAACGAATGCTCGCCGGCGCCATGGCGTGGTTCCTGATGCAGCGGCGACCGCCCGGCGCATTATCCTGGTTCAGCCCATGGATCGCCGCGGATGAGTCGGCCGATGCGCGGCTGGGATGGTGTTACGGGGATCTGGGAATTGCCGCGGTGCTGCTGCGAATTTCGCGGCGAGCCGGCCGTGCCGACTGGCGAACATTCGCAAAAGGTCTGCTGGAACATTGTCTCGCCTGGCCAATGGAGCGGGCCGGAGTGAACGACGCGCCGCTTTGCCACGGCGCTGCCGGGGCCGCACACATCTTAAATCGCATCTATCAGGACGAGGGAGATGAGCGGTGTCGCGACGCCGCAACTGCCTGGTTTGAGCGAACGCTTGCCATGTGGCAGCCGGGCTCCGGCGTCGGCGGCTTCTCAATGTTTACGGTTCCGCATCGGAATGGGCCGGTCGTATGGAAGCCTTCGCCGGCGCTCCTGGATGGATCGATCGGCATCGCGTTGGCGCTGTTGGCAGGATTGACTACAGTCGAGCCGCAATGGGACCGATTGCTGCTGCTTTCCGCGCGAGCCTGAGAACTCACCGCCAATCGGTGCGAGCGAGTTCCCGCGCCAGATGCCCATCATACAAGCGGAAGAGGAAATCATAGAGCACCAACTCATGCTGTCGCCAGTCGGAACGCACCATGCGGTTCACGTGCATATGAACGTAGCTCAGCACCAGATCCTCAATGGCCGCATCCAGGCGGCCAGCCTCAAACAAAGCGCGTAGTGTTGCGGCGGCTTCGCCATTGCGCACGCTCCTCCGTTCGAAGGTCTTGCGGGCCAGGTCGAGCTCGCCTGATTTCGGCGGATTGAGCTTCGACGCATCGAGCAATATTTCGAGACTTGGGCGCAAGGCGCGAAAGCGCTCGCCCAAGCTTTGCTTTTCTTCCGCGGCCACATGGAATTCCCGGCAATAGAGATCACCCAGGTTCGCCATAAGGGAGCGTTTCGCCCGCAAGTCGAAACCGAAGTCGGCGGCCAGCATGTCCACGCCCAGCAGCGCCGCGCGCCACCTGCTGTCTAGTCCTTCGTCGCCGCTCAGGTTCGATAGGATCTCGATCACGGCCTCACTGTCGGCCCAGAACAGTTCCTCGGAGGCGATCACGCCTTCCAATCCGCCATAGCGCTCGATTTCGCGCTCGTATGTATCGAGCTGGATTTTGTAAATCGTTCCCGATTCGAGCAGCGGGCTCAATGCGGCAGAGAGCATGGGCATCAGTTCGCCCATCAAGCGCGCAGGCTCGCCATGAAAGCGGACGCGGAGATGAAGCTGAGGATCGCGGTAGCGGATAAAGAACCACTGCGTGGCGATTCGCCGCCCGATGGCGTTTTGAACGACCGGGCCAACAACGCTCAGTGCATCGTCGAGTGCGGCGGCGCCTCCGTACAACTTTAGAAACAGCCAATCGGAACCAGGCGGCAGCAATCGCGCCTTCCGGCTGATGTCTGGAAGAACGGCGGACGCCGAAGTTTCTCGCTTCCGTTCGACAGCGCGGTTCTCTCTCACCAGCGGCACATGCAACTCATGGCAGAAGCGGCCCTCCGGCCCCTCCAGGCACAGTTCATCCGGACCCGGAAATAGCTCCAGCAGATTGGCTTGCCGACTGCGCTTGAGCGCGTGTACGAATGCGTCCACCGACAACACGTTATCCAAGTCCACCGGCAGCGTTTGATCGGCTTGTTCGAAAATTACCCACCGCGGCAGGTTGCGCTCGCGCCGCAACTCTTGCATATAAACGAAGCGGGCGGCTTTCTCGTGTCTGCCAATTTCCTGTATGTCAGCGCGACTCAGATGCCAGCGCGCGCTTGAGAGGATGACCCGGCCAACGCGTATGCGCGGCAGGTAATGCGGACTCTTGGCCGCTTCCCACAACAAGTTCGGCACAAACACACCCTGGTGCTGAAGATGACCCAGGAACCGATACACGGAAGGCAGCTTCGGATTCCCGAAGCCATGCGCGTTCGTCAAGCGCGGGATCACCTCTTTGCTCAGCCGCTTCGAGCGCAGCACGATGCGATTATTCTGCACGCTCACCAGCAGATCTGACAGCGGCAATTGCCGGTCGAGCCGAGCGCCGGAGCGTCCCATGTACACGATTTCGTAATCCCGCAACACGGGACGGCAGACGACGTTTCCCATTCGCTCGTCCGGCAGGTAGACGATCTCGGCGAATACCGCGTCGCTCCGCAGGCTCTCTTCCTGGCGAAGATGGAAGCGAA
>Ga0070737_10004842_pt1 | contig 13188 bp, 11 predicted proteins | sample Coa_R1_10_FD_66438 | JGI IMG/M metagenome (GOLD analysis project Ga0070737, IMG submission 66438) | Surface soil microbial communities from Centralia Pennsylvania, which are recovering from an underground coalmine fire - Coalmine... | ecosystem: Environmental > Terrestrial > Soil > Unclassified... | reverse complement strand
TCGGATTGCTTCAGGTTGGCCTCGGTCAGTTTGCGGCGGCAGTAATCGTAAATGCGAGCGTAGTTGAGCGCGATGTCCCCGCCGGCATTGAAATCCAATCCGTCACTGAGTTCCACCAGGACGGCAAACGCCTTGTTGACGTGCCGGACTCGTCCTGCAATATCCTTTCTTCCGTTGCAGTCTCTAGCCCGGATGATGGACTGAATTCCGAGGTCATACAACAATTGCACCAGCCGCTCCGGACTGGCATTCAACACTTCATTCTGCGCGTAGGCAGAGTGGGGCGGATAAGCCATGCGAAAGATTGGTCCCTTCTTCTAATAGCATCGGCTGAAGCGGGGATTTCGATTACCCGTTTACGAATTTTGTGCGAAATTGAGTACGAATTCGGATGGGTTGCGCTTATCGGCAGGCGGGAAGAAATCTTTACAGGAGATGAGTGTTGGCGTTCACTCACCGGAGTTTGTGACTTCGGCGGTCAGTTTGCTCGCCAAAGGATGCGATTGGCCGGCGTATTTATTGCCGGCTTTCTTATGGTAGGGGACCGAAACGGGCGACGACAACTGCTCGAAGGTGAAGGAGCAGATCCGCATTCCGGGGTAGAGGGCCACCGGCATGATTCCGAGGTTGCTCAGCTCGAGTGTTGCTTTGCCGCGCCAGCCGGGATCAAACAGGCCGGCGGTTCCGTGCACGATGATGCCGATTCGGCCCAGGCTCGAACGGCCTTCGAGGCGGCCGAGCACGTCGTCGTCGAGCTCCAGGGATTCTTCGGTGATGGCGAGGGCGAATTCGCGCGGCTGGAGCACGAAGGGCTCGCCGGGCTTGACGACTACGGTGCGCATGATGTCTTGAATGGCGCCGCGGTCGCGCACGTCGATGTAGGGGTGGCGGCTGTGCTCGAAGACGCTGAATTCCGGTCCCAAGCGAAAATCGACCGAGCAACTGCCGAACTGCGTGGGGGGAAGCTCGGGCGAGATTCGAATCTTGCCCGAGGCCAGGTAGCGCCGGATATCGACGTCGGAAAGAACCATGTATGGCGGCGGCGCTGAAGCGGCGCGTGAACAGCCATCCTAACATGCGGAGATGCTATAGTTGATTCGTCGCGGCGAGGCCGCAGCACAGGCAACGCACGAGGTTGGCTGCGTTTCGATGAGGATGGGCGGCTAGCTCAGCTGGGAGAGCACCACGTTCGCAACGTGGGGGTCGTGGGTTCGAATCCCATGCCGTCCACCAAAAATATCGTCGTCATTTTCATCACTTACAGGCTTTTTTGAGTAGCTGACCAATCCTGTCATGGCAATGAAGAAAAAAAAGGCCGGGCAGAGCAGGGTCCGGGCCACGGCCGAAATCGAGATTCGGCTGCGCCGCGCCTCCATAGCTTTAGCCACCAGCGAAAGTTTCTTGCAGGAGAGCGCTAGATTAAACAGAAAGCGCTAATTGGCAGGTTCTGCTTTGGCGGCCTTGCTTGACCGTGGTGCGCTACTGAGAAAAGCTTCTGCCGGAGACCGCAAAATGTTTGGATCGAACATTCTCGATATCGCCATAGGATTGGTGTTTGTTTTTCTTCTTCTGAGCCTTATCTGCTCGGCAGTGAATGAGCTGTTGGAGCTGGCGCTGAAGAAACGAGCCAAAGATCTCGAAACAGGAATCGGCGAGCTCGTCGGCGATCCCGAAAACGCAGACAAGTTCCTGCAGGCCATCTACGACCACGGTCTGGTGAACGGTTTGTACAAAGGCCCTTACAAGTCAGGATCGAGGAAGCTTCCGTCGTACATTCCCGCGCCGAATTTTGCACTTGCTCTCATGGAAGTTGTCGCAAAGGCTAAATCGGCGAGCGCGGCTGTGAAGCAGGTCTCTGAAAACGCGTCGCCGAACCCGGTAACTTCAGCACCTGGCGCGGCGGCACCACCAGCGACGAATGCAATCGCAGCGCCGATAAAGATACCCGCCAATGTGGAATCGGCCTTGGAGGCCTTCGCGACGACAGCAGAGAATGACGCGAAGAAACTTCAGGCGAGCCTAGAAGCCTGGTATGACAGCGCCATGGATCGAGTGTCCGGCTGGTATAAGCGGCGAACCCAGATTTTCATTCTTTTCCTCGGCGTAATTCTTGCGATCGCCGTCAATGCGGATTGCATAGAGATCGTCAAGAGGCTCTCGCGCGATTCAGCCCTGCGGCAGAGCGTTGTCGCGATGGCGGAAGCGGAGGCCAAGAAAGATCAACCGAAGAACGAGCAGACTGAGACACCGACAGATCAGATCAACGACCGCATTCAAACTCTGGAAGGGCTGGGACTTCCGATAGGATGGCCGCCTTCGGACAAAACTCCGTGGCAGGACAGAATGGCCTATGCCGTTTCGCATCATTGGCTCGGCTGGCTGCTGACAGCGTTTGCCGTCTCCTTGGGGGCTCCGTTCTGGTTCGACTTGTTGAACAAGATCATTGTCGTGCGGTCCACCGTGAAGCCGCACGAAAAGAGCAAAGAGGAAGGTTCGAAGGATCCAGCTAAAAGCCACAAAGGAAGCTAACAGGGGTTTCGCTAAGAGACAATTTGGACCCGATATTACTGCCACGTTTCTTCTCGATTGGTTGACAGCTTCCGGTCAAGATAACTTGCAGTACTGATGAGTGCGAGATGAGTAAGAGCCTGAGGGAAGTTACCGGCCTGCTCGCCGCTTGAGTCAAGCTCTTCGGCGTATAAGCCCAGGTGGTTGGCGTAACCAAGGATCTTGTCGAAGAGCAGCCGTGCCTTCTCTAAGTCGCCCATGCGGGCCAGGCACTCGATGCGCCAGAATGAGCAAGCGATGAAACTGCCGTCCTGGCCATCGAGGCCATCGTTCTGCGAGCGATAGCGGTAGACCAGCGCGTCTTCGCTCAAGTGTTCCTCAATGGCCTTCATGGTGGAGAGCCAGCGCGGGTCGGTGGGCGAGATGAACCGCACGAGCGGCATCAACAGCGTTGCCGCGTCGAGTGTTTCCGAGCCTTTGGCCTGCACAAAGGACTGCAGCTTATCACTCCAGAAGTTGTTGAAGATATCTTCGTGGATCGCATCGCGAACCTGGAACCACTGGGCCAAAGGAGCTACCAGTGAGCGCTTCTGCGCCAGGCGGATGGCACGGTCCATTGCCACCCAACACATGAGACGCGAATGCAAAAAATGCCGCCGTCCGCTGCGCACCTCCCAGATGCCCTCGTCAGGACGCTCCCAGTTTTTAGCAAGCCAATCGATCATTTGCCGGACGCGCCCCCAGCCGTCGTTTGAGATGCCGGTGGTGTACTTGTTGGACAAATAAACGGCGTCCATGATTTCTCCGTAGATATCGAGTTGGAGCTGCGTGCCTGCACCGTTTCCGATGCGCACGGGGCGTGCGCCACGGTAGCCTTCCAGATGGTCAAGGGTGCTCTCGGCGAGATCACGGCTGCCATCTATGCGGTACATGATGTGCAATGGTCCGTCGCTTGAGTCCTGCTGTAAGCCGTCGATGACCCTATCACGCAACCACGCGGTAAACTTGATGGCCTCCTCCGTAAGGCCCAGGCGCATGAAAGCGTACATGGAAAAAGCTGAATCGCGAAGCCAGGTATAACGGTAGTCCCAGTTGCGAGAGCCGCCGGGCTGTTCGGGCAACCCGAAGGTCGGCGCCGCGACGACCGATCCATGCTCATGGCTGGTAAGGAGCTTCAGCACGAGCGCGGAGCGGTTTACCATTTCGCGCCAGCGGCCGGTGTACTTGGACTGTGAGATCCATTCGCGCCAGAACCTGGCGGTTTCGGCAAACTGGTATTCGATACTCTGGCGATGCATTAGATCGATAGAGGCTTTTTGCGCGTCGGGAACATTTCCAAAGGCAAAGACTGCACTCTCACCGGAAGCCAGGCTGAATTCGGCGCGACCGTCGAGTCCATCTATTCGCAGCGGGACACTGGCATGTAATGACATCGAAAGGCAGTCGCCGCTATCGGGACGAAAACAGAGCGAATCGCGCTCCTGGCAAACGGTGTGCGTGACACGTGCGTAGTCGAAGCGCGGCGCGCAGAGCAGCCGAAACGATATTTCGCCGCGCACCACGCGCAGGATGCGGATGATCTGATGGGCATACGGGCTGGCATGATTTCCAGCGGTGACCGGCATCAGGTCGGTCAGCTCAGCCACGCCCTCGCTCGAGAGAAAACGCGTGACCAGGATATTTGTGTCCGGCAGGTAAAGCTGTTTGGTGCGCAGCGTCGTGATATTGGGATCAATGCGAAACGAGCCGCCTTTTGCTTCATCGAGGAGCGAGGCGAAGACAGTAGGCGAATCAAAGGATGGGAAGCAGAAGAAGTCGATGGATCCCGCAATGCTCACCAGGGCAGCGGAGCGCATGTTGCCAATTACGCCATAGCCTTCGATTGATTGTGGCTGCATCTGGCTGTCATTGTGACTGGTTAGGGTTTTGGCCGATGGAATCAAGATCGGCAATGCTTTCGGAAGGAATCTGTAGTGTTGCAGCCCTGAGATTTTCGCGCAGATGTTCGAGCGAAGATGTGCCGGGGATCAACAGAATGTTGGGGGAGCGTTGAAGAAGCCACGAAAGCGCAACTTGCATGGGCGTAACCTGCAGCGACGCGGCCACTTTGTCAAGCATGGACGACTGTAACGGGGTGAAGCCTCCGAGTGGGAAGAACGGCACATAGGCTATGCCTTGCGCGGCGAGGTCGTCAATGAAGCCATCATCATGCCTGTGTGCGACGTTGTACAGGTTCTGCACGCAGACGATCCCGGTGATGGTCTGAGCCTCGGCTAACTGGGCGGGACTGACGTTACTGAGGCCGAGATGACGGATGAGTCCCTGACGCTTGAGGTCGGCGAGTACAGCGAGCGGTTCTTGGATGGAGCCTTCCAGCGGCCCCATTGCGCCTCCCACGCGGAGATTGACGACGTCGAGGGCGTCGAGCGCGAGATTGCGCAGATTGTCGTGAACAGCGGCGGTCAGTTCTTCACGCGAAAGGGCATGAATCCACGATTTGTCTGCTCCGCGGCGAGCGCCTACCTTGGTGACGATCACCAGGCCGTCCGGATAAGGATGAAGAGCGCGCTTGATGACCTGGTTGGTCACATGCGGGCCGTAAAAGTCGCTGGTATCGATGTGGTTGACGCCGGCGGCAACGGCCGCGCGCAGAACGGCGATGGCGGCGTCTACATCACGGGGCGGTCCCCACACCTGCGGGCCGGCAAGTTGCATTGCGCCGTAGCCCATGCGATTTACGGTTATCGAGGTGCCAGGAAGTGTGAAGCTGCCGCCAAGCTGCGCGGTTTTCATTGTTTGTTTGTTCTCTAGTGTGTTGGTCAATCTGGTAAACCGTCCTTACATATTCTTAGATGAAGGAGTTTCGGAAAGGAGTTGGCATTTGCTGCGGTCTTGCCTCTGCGCCGCCCGCGGCCGCGGCTTAATTTGGTTGGTGCTTGGACGCATGCGTGCGAATTCACCGCCTAATGAAACGATTTTGGCGTTCGAGCACATGGCCATCCCAAAACTGGACAGTCGAGGCTCGGGTTCATAGGCGTTTACAAGGCGCAGAGCTTGGCACTTGGCGTGCTCTTCCGGAGCGATCAGGCTGCGGCAATTTCCATGTCGGCATGGCAAACGGTTTTCACCATCTCGCCTTCGAATGACTCCACGATTGCGTTAGAGATCTTCAAGACCGGCCTGATGCGCCGCAAGAGGCACATCCTGTTCTTCGATAACTTCGCGGGCGAACTGTCCTATGTTCATGACCACCCGGAATCATCCAGGCTTCAAATCTCCATCGATGCGCTGAGCGTCACGTGCCGCGATCAATGGCTGAACCAGAAACAGCAGCGGATGGTGACGGCCTATGCGCGAGACCACGCGCTGGCGGTCGATCGCTATCCAGAAATCCGATTCGCATCCACGCGGATCTCGGCAAAGCCTCTGCGCGGCTTTGTGGTGGAAGGCGTGCTGAACCTGCGCGGAACGGGGCGGAATGTGCGCGTCAACGTCGTCTTGAATCCCATGAAGCGAGGACGTTTTCAAATCGACGGCGACGCCACGCTGCGGCTTACCGACTTCGGCATTACGCCGCCTTCCATGTGGTTTGGTCTCGCCGGCACCAAGGACGAAGCCTTGCTGCGGCTGCTGCTCTGGGCCGCCGAGCCGGTCGAGGCGCACGCCTAGCAGTTCAGCCCGAATTGCAGCGCGCGCCCGCGATAGTATGCAAAAGGACAACTATGCCTTTTCGAAAGCTCAGTGCGCTTTGTTTATCCATGCTCGGTCTGCTCGCCGCGCCCCTGCTTCACGCGGCTACGCCGGATGAGATCTGGTGGAAGCATGCCGTCATCTATGAGATTTATCCTCGAAGCTTCCAGGATTCGAACGGCGACGGTGTCGGCGATTTGAACGGGATCACCGAGCGGCTCGACTACTTGAAAGACCTGGGGGTGGACGCCATCTGGATCGCGCCGCTGTATCCTTCCCCGCAAGTGGACTTCGGCTACGACATCTCCGATTACCAGGCCGTCGACCCGCAGTACGGCACTATGGCCGATTTCGACCGGCTGCTCGCCGAGGCGCAGAAGCGCGACATTCGCATCATCATGGACGCGGTCATGAATCATACTTCCGACAAGCATCCGTGGTTTATCGAATCGGCAAGCTCGCGGACGAACCCCAAAGCGGATTGGTACATCTGGCGCGACGGCAAAGGCTCCGGACAGCCGCCGAACAACTGGCTCAGCACTTTCGGCCACTCGGCCTGGCAGTTCGATGACAAGCGCAATCAGTACTACTATCACTACTTCTACATCCAGCAACCCGATCTGAATTGGCGCAATCCGCAGGTGGAACAGGCTATGTTCAACATGCTGCGCTTCTGGCTCGACAAGGGAGTAGCGGGTTTTCGACTGGATGCGGTTCCGACGTTATTCGAAGATCCGTCCCTTAAAGATGAACAGGTACGTCCCGGCACGAACAAGTTTGGCGATCCCAACGAATCGACCATTCTGCAGGAGAACCTGCCGGAAGTGCACGGCGTGATCCAGCGCATGCGCGCGATGATCAACGGCTATCCGAACCAGCGCGTGCTGATCGGGGAGACATATCTGCCGAACGTGCAGGAACTGGACAAATGGTACGGCGGCACGAAGCACAATGAGCTGCAATTGCCCATGGATATGCAGGTGGGCTTTGAGCCGAAGCTGGATGCCAATGAATTCCGGCAGCGCATCAACGACGCCGAGACGAAGATCCACGGCAACCAGCCGCTATTCGTGTTCGACAATCACGACAATCCGCGCTCGGCATTCCGGTACGGCGACGGCGTTCACAACAAAGCCATCGATAAGATGCTCGCGACTATCCTGTTCACCACGCGTTCCACGGCGATGATGTACTACGGCGATGAGATCGAGATGCCGACCACCGAGCCGGCGAGCAAAGAGCAGGTGAGAGATCCAATCGGCATCACCGGTTGGCCGCAGGAAAAAGGGCGCGACGGCGAGCGCACGCCCATGCAGTGGAACAGCTCCACCGCGGCGGGTTTCAGCACCAACCCAAACACGTGGCTGCCGGTTGCGGCTGACTACAAGCAGGTCAATGTGGAGGTGGAATCCAAGGAGCCCGATTCCATGCTCAATTGGTACAAGAAGCTGATTGCACTGCGGCGCAGCGATCCCGCGATTCACGACGGCGATATGAAAATGCTTGAGACAGGGAACCCGCAAATTGTGGCCTGGAGCCGGAAGGCGCCGAACGGCGAGACGGTGGTGGTTGCGTGCAGCTTTGCCGCCGAGCCGCAGGTGGTCTCGCTTGAGAAGGCGCTGGGAGCATCCAAGACGGCCAAAACACTTGCCGCCAGCGGAGGCGCGGAGCAGAATGGCATGGTGGATCTGAGCGCGGTTTCGCTCGCCCCCTACGGAAGCCTCATCGCACAGATCGAGTAGAGGCGCGCTAGGCCGTCGTCAGCGGCTTCGCTTCGATAACGCCTTTATAGCCGTTCTTCATGCGGTCTTCAATGATGGCCCAGACCTTCGGATCGCAGCCTTTCCATTCGGCAACCGCCGTGTTGCCGAGGTAAGGCAGGTCCGCGACACCTATTTTGCTCGAGAAGAAGCCGCTCACCGTCAGGTTGCGAAATTCGCTGAAGAAAAAGACCCACGGGTGATCTTCTTTGGCCGCGCGCTTGGGGTAGGCAATACGGTCGAGAATTTGTTTCTGCTGATCGGCGGAGGCGTCCGCGAAGTCTTTCTGAAAGCGGGCGTTCGATTCGCGATCGAGCCACATGAGGCCGCCGAAGATCTGGGCCTGTAAATCCTGGTTCCCGTCCTGCACGGTGCGGAACGCGATCCAATCATCCAGGAATTCGGGAACGCCCGCCTGGGTCGCACTCGCGCTGCGCTCGTCGGCGGGAATGATCAGATCGCAGAGCACGCGCACGGTCCGCCATTGACGATCGTCAAAGGTCTGGCGTCGATAAGGGCCCTTGACGCCGTTCTCCTGCGCCGTTGCGGCGGTCCCATGCTGGTGCGTTTGCGCCAGAGCAGAGCGGGAGGCAACGCCAACAAGCGCCGGAGCGGCGCCGAGAATTTGGAAGAGATTGCGGCGGCTGACGCCTGGTTCCTGTTCCTCTGCCATCGATGGTTGCTCCTTGCCTACACTTTCACGTTCAACTTTTTCACTTGATCCGTAATGTATTCCGAGGTGCGCCAACCAAGCGCGGAAATCGTCAGTGTCGGATTCTTGTCCGCGTTGCTGACGAAGGGCGCGGCGTCGGTCACAAACAGATTCTTCACGTCCCACGCCTGGCAATACTGGTTCAATACCGAGGTCTTCGGGTCGTTGCCCATCTTGGTTGCGCCCACCTCGTGAATGATCTCGCCGCCGCGGGCAATGCCCCAGTTGTTATCCGCGCCGGAAGAATGCGTGACGATACCGCCCATCGTCTTAATAATTTCCTGAAACGTCTCCTGCATGTGCCTGGCCTGCAGAATCTCGTCCTGACTCCATTTGAAGTGGAACCGCAGAACAGGAATGCCCCACTGATCGAGGGTATTGGGGTCGATCTCGCAGTAACTATCTTCGTTCGGAATCATCTCGCCGCGCCCGGAGAAGTAAACGCCGCAACCGTACAACTTGCGCAGGTTACTCTTCAGTTCCACTCCGTAGCCGCCGCCCAACCAGTGTTCCGCATAGCCGCTGAGCTCGCCGGCTTCGGGAATGCCGCGGCCGCCGCCGATCTCGATGTGATAGCCGCGCGCGAACGGCAATTTGCCGGCTTTCTGCTCTTTGTACAGCCACCACGGCATATACAGATGCATGCCGCCGACGCCGTCTTCATTCTGGGGAGGGAGATCCTGCAGGATGGGCAGAAAGCCGCTGACGGCGGAGCCGACGGTATCCATGATGTAGCGGCCGACGAGGCCGGTGGAATTCGCGATGCCGTTCGGGAACTGGCTGCTTTTCGAATTGAGCAGAATGCGGGCCGTCTCGCAGCAGCTTGCCGCCAGCACCACGATTTTGGCGCGCACCTGGACTTCGTTGCGCGTCTTTTTGTCGATGTACGATACGCCGCTCGCCAGGCCGTCCGGACCCGCCAACACCTCGCGCACCATGGCGTTCGTGCGCAGCTCCAGATTGCCGGTCTTCATGGCGGGGAAGATGTGCACGCCCGGCGAATTGAAGTTCGCATTCACACCGCAGGAACGTCCGCACTGCGCGCAGTAATGACATGCCGGCCGGCCATTCAGCGGCCTGGTCAGAATAGCGAGGCGGGAAGGAACGCACGGAATATTCAGCTTGCGCGAAGCCATTTGGATCAGGCGCTCATAGCCGCGCGGCGCCGGAGGCGGAAGAAATTTCCCGTCCGGCGTATTTTCGAGTCCTTCCTGCGACCCGAACACGCCGATCAGTTGTTCGGCTTTATCGTAGTAGGGCGCCAGGTCGTCATAGGTGATGGGCCAATCGAATCCTTTGCCGTCGCGGCTGTAGGGCTTGAAATCGTACGGACCCATGCGCAACGAGATGCGACCGTAGTGATTGGTGCGGCCGCCCAGCATGCGGGCGCGCCACCAGATCCAATCGGAACCCGGAGCGTTCGTATAAGGCTCGCCGGGAACCTGCCATCCGCCCACTGTAGTGGCATCGAATGCGCCCCACGGTCTGTCCTTGGTGCCGGCCCCGCGATGCGGAACGTTGTAGGGCCACTCGAACATCTTCGATTGTTTCGTGCAGTCGAACCAATCCCCGGCTTCCAACAGACAGATCTTCGCGCCGGCATTGGCGAGAACTTGCGCGGCGACTCCTCCTCCCGCGCCCGATCCCACAATCACGACATCGTACGTCTTGGGAGATGCCTTCACCTGTGCCATGTCTCTACTAATCTATACACCCGGCGCGGAGTGGAAGCGCTGGTGGAAGAGATCAGACGTCGAACTTCACGCCTTGCGCAAGCGGCAAGTCATGTCCGTAGTTGATGGTATTGGTGGCGCGGCGCATATACGACTTCCACACATCGGAGCCGGATTCGCGGCCGCCGCCGGTCTCCTTCTCGCCACCGAACGCGCCCCCGATTTCCGCGCCTGAAGGTCCGATATTCACGTTGGCAATGCCGCAATCGGAGCCTTCGGCCGACAGGAAGCGTTCCGCCTCGCTGAGGTCCATCGTGAAGATGGAGGAAGCAAGCCCCTGCGGCACGTCGTTGTGGACGCGGATTGCGTCTTCAAAATCGCGATATTTCAAAACGTAGAGAATGGGCGCGAAGGTCTCGCGCTTCACGGTATGGGTTTGATGCGGCATTTCGACCAGCGCCGGGCGCACGTAGAAGCCACCGGAGGCGCCCGTTTCGACATCCACCCGCTGACCGCCGCTGACGTGCGCACCGCTGGCTCTGGCTTCCTCTAAGCTCTGCTGCATGGCGTTGAACGCTGCGCCGTCAATCAAGGGGCCGACCAGCGTTTCCGCGTCTCTCGGATCTCCCACCGTGACCGAGCTATAGACTTGCTTCAAGCGCGGCACCAAGTGGTCGTAAATGCTCTCGTGCACAAAGGCCCGGCGCAGCGTAGTACAGCGCTGGCCCGCGGTGCCCATGGCGGCGAAGGCAATGGCGCGCAGAGTCAAATCGATATTGGCGGAAGGGCATACGAGAGCGGCGTTATTGCCGCCGAGTTCCAGAATGCTGCGGGCAAAACGGTGCGCCAAGCGCGGCGCGACCTGCCGTCCCATGGCGGTGGAACCGGTAGCCGACACCAGCGGCACGCGCGGATGGTCTAAAAGCATTTCGCCGATGGAGCGGTCGCCGATGAGAAGCGAGGAAAGCCCGGCTGGGGCATCACCGAACTGCCGGCAGGCCCGCTCAAACAGCGCCTGCGTGGCCAGCGCGCACAACGGCGTCTTTTCAGACGGTTTCCAAACGGTGGCGTTGCCGCACACCAGCGCCAGCGCCGCGTTCCAAGACCACACGGCCACCGGAAAATTGAATGCCGAGATAATGCCAATAACGCCCAGCGGATGCCAGGTCTCCATCATGCGATGGTGCGCGCGCTCGGTGGCGATGGTCAGCCCGCAAAGCTGGCGCGACAGCCCGGCCGCATAGGTGCAGATGTCGATCATCTCCTGCACCTCCCCGAGCCCTTCAGAAATGATTTTGCCCGCCTCGATGGTCACCAGCCGGCCCAGCGCGGTTTTCTCCTTGCGCAGTTCCTCGCCGAGCAGGCGAACCAGTTCTCCGCGCTGGGGCGCGGGCCGCCGCCGCCATTCTAGAAACGCCATATGCGCGGCGTTGATGCACAAATTGGCCTCGGCGGGGTCGGTTGTTGGCACTGTAGCGATGACTTCGCCGGTAATGGGCGTGCGCACTTCGAGCTCTCCGCCGGTGAAAGTCTGCGGTTCAACACCCAGGTCTCCAAGCAGTCCGGCCGTTTCTTCGGTGACGCTTCGCACGCGCTCAGAAATCATCGCTCAGCAAGCAGTCTAGCAATAACGAACCAACATGCCTCGATGGCGCCTAGCGCGCGGAAAGATGGCACTCCAGTTGCCATGAGTAGAAGGGGCGATATGGCTGCCACGGTTTGGAAAGGCTATTTGACGTTTGGACTTGTCTCATTCCCGATTCGGCTTTTTTCCGCCGCGCGGCCGGAGCCGGTGCACTTCCATCTGCTTCACAAGAAAGATCTTTCGCGTGTGAAAGAGGTGATGTTTTGCGCCGCCGAGGACAAGCCACTGGAGCGCTCGGAAATCGTCAAAGGGTACGAGTACGAGAAGAACCAATATGTAGTGATTGAACCCGAAGACCTGGAAAAAATCGCGCCTCCCACCGCGACGGCAATGGAAATTCTGCAGTTTGTCCGGATGGAGGAGGTGGACCCGATCTTTCTCGAAAAGTCGTATTACGTGGCACCGGAAGAAGCGGTCAGCCGTCCGTATTCGCTGTTGCTCGAAGCGATGCGCCAGACCAAATACGACGCCTTGGCCAAGGTTGCCATGCATGGACGCGAGCACATCGTCATCTTGCGGCCGGCGGAGCATGGCATTGTGCTGCACACGATGTACTTCGTGGACGAACTGCACCAGGCGAACGAGGTCCAGGTACCCACGCCGGCGAAATTCGACAAGAAAGAGATCGACCTTGCGAAGAGGCTGATCGAAACGCTGGCGGGAGGCTTTCAACCGGAGCAGTTCCACGACGAATACAAGAAGAACGTGGAGGGCCTGATCGAGAAGAAGCGCAAAGGGCAGAAGGTAACGCCGATCAAGCAGCCGAAGAAAGCGCCGGTGATCGACCTGATGCAGGCATTGCAGCAGAGTTTGTCGCGCACGGCGGGGAAAGCGGCCCCTAGCGCAAAGACGACAGCGAAGAAACCGGCGCGCAAACGCGCTGCGCACGTCGCCTGAGGACGAGCCGGCTACGACGATGACGCGGCCACGGCAGCGGGTTTCTCATCGGCGGGCGTGCTTCTTGAAACCTCGAGACTGACCGGGAGGCTGAAGTAGAAGGTAGAGCCGACGCCTTCCTTCGAATCGGCCCAGATGCGGCCGCCATGCCGCTCCACGATCTTGCGGGCGATCGAGAGCCCGATACCGGTTCCCTCCACGTCGCGTCCATGCAGACGCTGGAACAGGCCGAATATCCGCTCGGCGAATTGCTGGTTGAAACCGCGCCCATTATCGGCGACGGAAAACACCCAGTTGCTGGTA
>Ga0070737_10004834_pt1 | contig 13199 bp, 11 predicted proteins | sample Coa_R1_10_FD_66438 | JGI IMG/M metagenome (GOLD analysis project Ga0070737, IMG submission 66438) | Surface soil microbial communities from Centralia Pennsylvania, which are recovering from an underground coalmine fire - Coalmine... | ecosystem: Environmental > Terrestrial > Soil > Unclassified... | reverse complement strand
TGTTGGCGGCGACCCGCAGCGCCCGGCTGCGCCGCGCTCGCGATCGCCGGTGGCTGTTGGCGGCGACCCGCAGCGCCCGGCTGCGCCGCGCTCGCGATCGCCGCTGATCGGCATGACCACCTATCTGGACCAGGCCCAGACCGGCATTTGGGACGTTCGTGCCAGCTTTCTGCCGGCCGCCTACTTCCAGGGCGTCACGCTAGCCGGCGGTGTGGCGGTGTTGCTGCCGCCGCAGCCGGTGGACGCCGGCATCGCCGGGCGAGTGCTCGACGGCCTCGACGGACTCGTGATCACCGGCGGCAAGGACGTCGACCCGGCCGCCTACGGCCAGCAGCCGCACCCGGCCACCGACGAACCCGGCCCCGAGCGCGACGCCTGGGAGTTCGCCCTGCTACGCGAGGCGCTCGACCGGAAACTGCCGGTGCTGGGCATCTGCCGCGGCGCCCAGGTGCTCAACGTCGCACTCGGCGGAACGCTGCACCAGCACCTGCCCGACGTCATCGGGCACAGCGGCCATCGGGCCGGCAACGCGGTGTTCACCGATTTGAAGGTGCGGACGGTGCCCGGCACCCGGCTGGCCACGCTGCTGGGGGAGTCGGCCGAGGTGCGCTGCTATCACCACCAGGCCATCGCCGACGTCGGGGAGGGCCTGGTCGTCAGCGCTTGGGACGTAGACGGCGTGATCGAGGCCCTCGAGTTGCCCGGCGGCGACTTTGTGCTCGCCGTGCAATGGCATCCGGAGGAAAGCCTGGACGATTTGCGGCTGTTCGCGGCGGTCGTGGATGCGGCGCGCGACTATGCGAGCGTGAACAGATGGATCTGACGCAGCGGCTGGCCGGCAAGATTGCCGTCGTCACCGGCGCGGGAAGCGGCATCGGTCTGGCCGCCGCGCGGCGGCTGCATGCAGAAGGAGCCACGATTGTCGTCGGCGACATCGACAAACGGGCCGGGACGGCCGCCGCCGACGAACTGGCCGGTTCGTTTGTGCCCGTGGATGTTTCGGACGAAGCCGCGGTCAATGAGCTGTTCGACACCGCGGCGGCAACCCACGGCGCAGTCGACATCGCGGTCAACAACGCCGGCATCTCGCCGCCGGAGGACGAGCTGATCGAGAACACCGAACCGGCGGTGTGGCAACGGGTGCAGGACGTCAACCTCAAATCGGTGTACTTGTGCAGCCGGGCAGCTTTGCGGCACATGGTTCCCGCGGGAAGTGGTTCCATTGTCAACGTCGCGTCGTTTGTCGCCGTGATGGGTTCGGCAACCTCGCAGATCTCCTACACCGCGTCCAAAGGCGGCGTGCTGGCGATGTCCCGCGAGTTGGGGGTGCAGTTCGCCCGCCAGGGCATCCGGGTCAACGCGCTGTGCCCCGGCCCGGTGAATACCCCGCTGCTGGCTGAGCTTTTCGCCAAAGATCCCGAGCGCGCCGCGCGCCGGCTGGTGCATGTGCCGATGGGCCGGTTCGCCGAGGCGCACGAAATCGCCGCGGCCGTCGCGTTTCTCGCCAGCGACGACGCATCGTTCATCACCGCGTCGACGTTCCTGGTCGACGGCGGCATCACCGCCGCCTACGTCACCCCGCTGTAGTCTCCGCGTCCGGCACTACCCGGCGGACGGTGACCGCGGAATCACGCTGGGGCGCATATCGTATTGCGGGGTGGCTCCGCTGGTGGTGCGCGCGGCCATATTCGCGATCGGCATCATCGGCGGTACCCCTCCGCTGCCCCCTACCGGGGCGGCGCTGACTCCAGTTCCCGGGAACGCACCGGCGGTGTGGCTCACAGCGCTGGGAACCGCGGCCCAGGCTTGCGGCACGGACAGTGGGCCGATGGCAACCGCCCTGCCGATGCCCGCAGTCACTGCTGCGCCGCCACCCAGGGACGGTGCTGAGCCCAGTACGCCTGCGCCCGAGGCTAACCCGCCGGCCAGGGCGGATCCCGCGGACTTGACCGTCGAGGCGGCCGCAGTCGTCGTCGAACCCAGGTTCTTGGCGAGCGAACTCAATGCATTCGTCGTGGTGATGGGAATGCTGGTCAGGTAGGCGGCATTCCGCAACGGCATCGCAAGCGTATTCAGACTATTCACCACCGAGATAGGCGACGTGGACGACGACGGGGGCGAGGCGAGGCTCTGCAGCGCCTGCGGCATCGCCGAGGTCAGCTGCGAGAGCGCCGTTTGCGTCTCGGTGCCGGTAGCCTGCGCGACCGCGCCGCCCTGGTCCGCTAGCGACGCAGGGTTGGTGGTCGTCAGCGGCTGCGTGAACGACGTCAATGTCGAAGCGGCGGCCGCGGAGCCGGCGTAGCCGTACATGGCTGCTGCATCCTGCGCCCACATCTCGCCGTACTGAGCTTCCGTGGCCGCGATCGCCGGGGCGTTTTGCCCCAGCACGTTGGTCGCGATCAGCGACATCAACTGGGCGCGGTTGGCGGCGATAAGCGGCGGCGGGACCGTCATTGCGAACGCGGTTTCGTAGGCGGCGACGGCAGCTTTGGCCTGCACGGCGGTCTGCTCGGCTTGCGCGGCAGTGGTGTGCAGCCACACCAGGTAGGGCGCGGCGGCGGTGGCCATCGCGGTCGACGACGGGCCCTGCCAGGGCCCGCCGGTCAGCCCGGAGATCACCGACGAGTAGGAGACCGCTGCCGCGCCGAGAGCGGCGGCCAGATCGTCCCAGGCCGACGACGCGGCCAGCATCGATCCCGGTCCGGGTCCGGAATACATTCGGGCAGAGTTGATTTCGGGGGGCAACATGCCGTAGTCCATCGTTAGACACCTCCATGTGGTGCCGCGATCGCATTGATAAAAGACATCGAGTTCTCCTGGAAAAAGAAATGGGGTTATCCGACGCTTCACACAGCCACCGATGAATTCGGTGACTACGGGCGTCGGTCACCGCGTCGCGAGCCGGCGCTTCGCGGGGTCAGCGATCACCGGCCGTCGACACACGACGGCACGGCGCTGACCGATCAGCGACGGGCGATGCAGAAGTGGGTCAAGAGATCTCGGCCGGAATGATCCGTTGCTGGGGCGCGCGCCGGAGCCCCATCCGCCCGGCACGAGATGGACAGCGGCAAAACTGATGACAACGACGCCTGCGATACCGGCATCACGCGCAGCGGAGTCGGTGGCCGATCGCGATGCAGGCCCGCGGACTTGAACGGCGCATGGCTTATCGGTGCCGACGCGTGGTCGAGATGCGCCTGCTCGACGCTCACAACCCCAAGCGAAGTCACCGGGTCAGGTGTGGCGCGTTCGAGTCGCAGCAGCCAGCACCCGGCCACGGCAGCGAGCACGCCTACCACCGCGGCAATGGCGATGGTGGACCGTGACGGTCTTGGCGCGTCGCTGTGATTCACAGTGCCTCAAATCTAGCAGCGCGCAGGGGAACGACAGCGCAACCGATCCGGCGGCTAGCCGGCGGCCGGTGGGTGTGCAATCACCGTCGGGCGGAACCCGTACCGAGGCATGGCACCGCTCACGCCATGCCCGGCCGCACTGGCTAGCGGCATCCCGCCGAGCATGCTCGCCGGACCACCTGCCGCAACGCTTGGGGCATTGCCCGGGCCGACGTTCGGCAACGCCGAGGCGGCCGCGCCGATCGGCGCCGTCCACGTCGGCGGGACTGACAATGCCCCGATCGAACCGGCCTGGCCCAGCCCCGCCGACACGGCGCCGCCAAGACCTCCCAGCCCGCCCAGTCCATTAAGCGGGGCCGCCAACGCACCACCGAGACCGTCTACCGCCGCGGCCGGCGCCAACGCCTCTCCGGCAGCCGCCTCGCCAGCCGCCGCACCGCCCAGTAGACCCAAAAACGGCGCCATCGTGTTGCTCGGCATGTAGAACCCGGACGAGAAAATCGTGTTCCAGATGTTGGCGTTCGGACCCCAGGTATTCCAAAAGTTGTCCAGCGCTGTATTGCCCGAGGATCCTCCTGTCAGTAGGCCCAGGATTCCCGAAAGCCCCGAGGACGACGCCGAGGGCGATGCGAGGTTTTGCAGTGTTCGAGGTATCCCAGACGTCAACTGCGACAAGGCCGTCGGCGTCGCGGTGCCCGCCGCCTGAGCGACCGCAGCGGCCTGCGCGGCGGCTCCCGCGCCGTTGGTAGTTGTCGGCGGGGTGACAAATGGTGTCAGCGTCGACGCCGCCGCCGAGGATCCGGCGTAGCCGTACATCGCCGCGGCATCCTGTGCCCACATCTCGGCATAGTGAGCCTCGGTCGCTGCGATGGCCGGAGTGTTCTGACCCAAGAAATTCGTGGCAACCAGCGAAGCCAACAGTGCTCGGTTGGCGGCGATCACCGGTGGCGGCACCGTCATCGCGAACGCGGTTTCATAAGCAGCCGCAGCCGCTTGGGCCTGCATTGCAGCATGCCCAGCCTGTGCGGCCTCCTGCCCCATCCAGGCCACGTAGGGAGCGGCGGCGGCCACCATCGACGCCGACGCCGGGCCGCGCCACGGCCCGTCAACCAAGCTGGCAACTATTGAGCCGTAATCTCCGGCAGCCGAGGACAACTCGTTGGCAAGAGCATGCCAGGACGCTGCCGCGGTCAACAACGGTCCCGAGCCCGCGCCGGCATACATCCGGGCAGAGTTGATCTCCGGCGGCAATGCTGCGAAATCCATTGCTACCCTCCCTAGCTCGTGCAGACCGCGTTGGCGGCCTCAGTGAGGCCATACGAAGCGGCGCTGGCCGCCAGAATCGTCACGAACGTTTGATGAATCGCGGACGCTTGGGCGCTGACCGCTTGGTACAGCTGGCCGTGCGCGCAGAATTGCACTGCGGTCAGCGCTGATACCTCGTCAGCAGCAGCGGGAATCAGCCCGGTGGTGGGGGCGAGCGCTGCGGCGTTCTGGGCACTCACTGCCGAGTCGACAGATTGCAGGTTATCTGCTGCCGCAGACAGCATTTCGGGTACGATGTTGACGAATGACATTGAACGGCTCCCTCGGAGTACAAGATCGACCCCGACACAGCCGATGAAGACACAGGCCTGCCCGAGATTTGGCTAGTCGCAAGCTATGTCACGCTGACGGCGTCGTGCCGGGACCGAACGAAACGGTACGGTCAGTGATTTGCGGCGGTGCCCGTGCACCGTGTGAGTGAGTACCGCATGTGGCACGGTGGTGAACGCGGCCTGACATCAATCCAGACCGATTTGTCGACGCGTTTCAGCCGACGCGTTCGGCCTGCAGGCTCCACTTCTCCTCGATGCGTCCGTAACGCCAAATAGCCAAGGCGACAACCCAGGTCACCACGAACAGCCCGACGATCACGAAGCCGACCGCGTTGAGGTTGATGCCCCCAACCCAGTCCCAAAACGGGCCGCTCCAGCCGAGTTGGTCGGCGAGCAGGCCCAGCAGCTCGACGCTGCCGATGAGCAGAGCGACCGCAACCGAGAGCGCGGTTATGGTGATGTTGTAGTAGACCTTGCGCACCGGATTGGAAAACGCCCAGCCGTAGGCGAAGTTCATGAACGAGCCATCGATGGTGTCCAACAAGCACATTCCGGCGGTGAACAGCACCGGCAGGCAGAGGATGGCATACCAGGGCAGGCCGGCGGCCGCGCTGGTGCCCGCCAGCACCAGCAGCGCAACCTCGGTGGCGGTGTCGAAACCGAGCCCGAACAGCACGCCCACCGGATACATGTGCCACGACGCGGTGATCGACTTGGTGAACCGGCCCAGGAACCGGTTGAGGAATCCGCGATTGTTCAACTGCTCTTCCAACGCGGCTTCGTCGTAGACGCCGCGACGCATCCGGGCGAACACCCGCAGGATCCCGGCCAGGATGACCACGTTGATGGCGGCGATCAGGTACAGGAAGACGGCCGAGACGCTGGTGCCGATCAGGCTGGTGTAGTGATGCAGTGCCGACGAGTTTTCTTTGACCGGCCCGACGATGGCTTTGACGCCGATCGCCAAGAGCAGCGCCAGCCCGAACACCACCGACGAGTGGCCCAGCGAGAAGAAGAACCCGACCGCCAGCGGGCGTTGCCCGTCGTTCATCAGCTTGCGGGTGGTGTTGTCGATGGCGGCGATGTGGTCGGCGTCGAAAGCGTGCCGCAGCCCCAGTGTGTAGGCGGTGAGACCGATGCCAATACCGAATGCCTTGTCTCCGAAGGAAAAGTGCGCCGGCGCAACGATGAGCACCAGGGTGCACCAGCCGACGACGTGCAGCGCGACGATCACCGCGGACATCGCGCCCAGGTGCAACCACTCGTTGGGCGTCAAAGCAGCCCGCGGCCCCGACCACGACGATTTCTGGCGGGTGAGCGCATCACCGGCCATGTCGCTTCTCCTGCGCTGAGAAGAAAACCCCGACCGCGACGACGGTAACGCACGCCGCGCCTTCATGCATGCGATTTGCAAGTATTCTGCAAATTTCTCGCAAGTAGGCCGTGAATGCGGCTCACAGCCGCGGGCATTGCTCGACGTTCCCCAGAAAATCCGCGATCATCACGGGGGTGCAGGCATGGGCCAGGTCTTGCATGGTCGCCACGAACCTACGCCTGCACCAGCCGCTGGTTCGTCACTCGCAACTGACGGGCCGTGCTGACCGCGAGCGCCTCGATCTGCTCGGGGCGCAGTTGCCCGCATAGTCGGCCCCAGTGGATTGCGACGTCGTCCCCGACGGCCACGTCGGGCACCGCGCTGTATCCGTCCACCCAGATATCGAGTGAACGCGGCGACGGCTCCGAGAGCTCCAGTGCACGGCCGTCCCAGAGCAGGCGTCGGCACGACACCTCGACAGTGCCGCCGCCGCGGGAAACTACTGTGCCCCATGTGATTCGGCAATTGTCCAGGATGCTTCGCGGATGCTCGTCGAGGCTTCCCCCTTTTTGGCCCAGCAACCGCGACCACGGGTAGACCCCGAACACATGGAAACAGTGATTGGCGGCCGCCTCACATGCCAAATCTGGCCCGAGATGCGACCAGTAACGGCCCGCCTGCGGACCGATGATGGCGAGCAGCTCGTCGAAGAATGCCTTCGGGTCCAGGTCGGCACCGACACCGCCGCCGTGCCAATACGATTCGACGAGCCGGTAGTCCAGCGGGTCGGCGATACCGGTCATCGTCGACAACACCTGCAGATATGGCCAGGCGCCGGAAAACATCGTCGCCGCCGTGCGCACCTCTTCTGCCGAACCGTCCCGCAGCGTTGCGCCCAGGGGCGGACCGCAAAAGCCGAGGGCATTGGGCGCGTACGCGTAGCGGGCGAACATTTCCGCCCCCCGCGTATCAACCGACACGGTCACGTCCTGGAGCCCACCAGCTTGACCGCGTCGCGGTGCATGCGCCCGAAGTTGTAGTAGGCCGCGCACGCGCCCTCGGGTGACACCATGCAGGTCCCGATCGGGGTCTCCGGAGTACAGGCGGTGCCGAAAACCTTGCATTCCCAAGGCTTGAGCACACCCTTGAGCACCTCACCGCATTGGCACGCCTTGGGGTCGGCGACCCGCACGCCGGGCATGTCGTAGCGCAGCTCGGCGTCGAACTCGGCGAAGTCGTCGTGCAGCCGCAGCGCGCTCTGCGAGATGAAGCCCAGCCCGCGCCATTCGAAGTGCGGGCGCAGCGCGAACACCTTGCCCATCAGCGCCAGCGCCGCCGGGTTGCCGTTTTCGGGCACCACGCGCTTGTACTGGTTTTCCACCTCGCAGCGGCCCTCGCGGATCTGGGTCAACAACATCGCGACCGACGCCAGGATGTCCAGCGGCTCGAATCCCGAGACCACCAAAGGCTTTCCGTAGACTTCGGGCACGAATCGATACGGCCGGTTCCCGACGACGGTCGACACGTGACCGGGACCGATGAACCCTGAGAGCCGCAGGTCCGGCGATTCCAGGATGGCCTTGATCGGCGGAATGATCGTGACGTGATTGCAGAACACGCTGAAATTACGCAAGCCCAGATCGCGTGCTCGCACCAGCGTCACCGCGGTCGACGGCGCGGTGGTCTCGAAACCGATCGCGAAGAACACCACCTGCTTGCCCGGGTTGTCGACGGCGATCTTGAGCGCGTCCAACGGCGAGTACACGAACCGTACGTCGGCGCCGCGCGCCTTGGCGTCCAGCAGGCTGCCGTCCGAGCCGGGTACCCGCATCATGTCGCCGAAGCAGGTGAAGATCACGTCGGGTTGCTTGGCCAGCCACATCGCGTCGTCGACGCGGCCCATCGGGATCACGCACACGGGGCAGCCGGGGCCGTGGACCAGCTCCACGTTCTCCGGCAGCATGTGTTCGATGCCGTGCCGATAAATGGTGTGGGTGTGCCCGCCGCAGACCTCCATGAATTTGAAGTGCTCGCCGCCGTCGGCCAGGTGCTCAATGGCCACCAGCAGTTTGCGGGCCGCCGCCGGATCGCGGAACTCGTCGACGAATTTCATGGTCACTCCTAGACGATCGCGGACTTGTCGAAGGCTTCCATCTCGGTGGCGTAGGCGTCACCCATCTTTTTGACCGCGGCCAGCGTGAGCAATGCCTCGGTCTCGTCGATCTTGGCCATCGCGAAGCCGACGTGGATCAGCACCCAGTCGTCGGGCTCGGGCATGTCCTTCTCCAGCAGCCGCACACTGATCGTGCGCTGTACCCCGCTGACGTCGACCTTCGCTAAATAGTTGGCAGGGTCGGTGATTTCGACGACCCGGCCGGGAATCCCAAGACACATTTCGGTTCTCTCCTCGTCAGCAGATCCGCGGCAGTGGGTCACCGACGAGCATGTCGACGATCCTGGTACCGCCGAACCCGGTGCGTACCACGACGGTCTCCTCTGGTTCGGCGATGATCTCGCCGACTTCGGCCGCCTCGGCGCCCAACGGATGCGACCGCAGCGCGGCCAGTCCGGCTTCGGCTTCCTGCGGTGCGACGACGGCGACGAACTTGCCTTCGTTGGCGACGTAGAGCGGGTCGATGCCGAGTAGTTCGCAGGCGCCGGCCACCATCGGGTGCACCGGCAGTTTTTCCTCCTCGAGCAGCACCCCGAGACCGCAGGACTGGGCCAGTTCGTTGCAGACGGTGCCCACGCCGCCGCGGGTCGGATCGCGCAGCCACCGGGTGGACGGTGCGGCGGCCAGCAGCAGCTCCACCAGCGGGCTCACCGAGGCGGTGTCCGAGCGGATATCCGCCTCGATCGCCAAATCACCGCGGGCTAGCATCACCGCCATCCCATGATCGCCCATCGATCCGGACAGCAGCACCTTGTCGCCGACGCGGACCGACTCCGCCGAGAACTGCCGTCCCGCCGGAATGACGCCGGCGCCGGTGGTGGTGATGAACAGGCCGTCGGCCGCGCCGTTGGGCACCACCTTGGTGTCACCGGTGACGATCTGCACTCCACTGGCCGCCGCGGCGGCGGCCATGTCGGCGGCGATCTCCTTCAGCTCGGCGATCGGCAAGCCTTCCTCGAGCACGAACGCTGCCGAAATCCATTGCGGCACAGCACCGGCCACGGCAAGATCGTTGACGGTGCCATGCACCGCGAGCTCGCCGATCGAGCCTCCGGGAAAACGCCTGGGCTGCACCACAAACGAATCCGTCGACAACACCATCCGCTCGCCGCTGGGTAAGGCGATGACGGCGCCGTCGCCAAGCGACTCGAGCAGCGGGTTACGAAACGCGTCCAGGAACACCGCGTCGACGAGTGCCGCCGAGGCTTTTCCGCCGGCGCCGTGCGCCAACGTCACGTGGTCGTCGAGCAACCGGGGCCGCCGTCTGCGGAACGACTCGATCCGCTCGATCACATCGCTCTCGGCGAATTTCGGTCCCGACGCCAGGTATTCGCGTGCGGATCTGCTCATCAGGCCACCATTCCCGGTGTCTCCAGCCGTTCGTGCACGGCCAGCCACAGCTCGTAGCCCAGTAGCGCTTGGGCTTCCTGGATGCGGTGCACGCTTTGCGAACGAACGACGAAGCAAGCGTCCACATCTGGGCTTTTGGCGAACGCCCCGCCGTCGTATCCGGCGAAACCGATGGTGTACATGCCACGGTTATGCGCTTCCTTCAGCCCCGCCATCAGATTCGGCGAGCTGCCGCTGGTCGACATCGCGATCGCGATGTCGCCCGCCTTCGCCCGTGCGATCAGCTGCCGGGCGAACACCAGCTCGTATCCGACGTCGTTGCCCAGCGCTGTCAGGATCGCCTGATCGGCGGTCAGCGACCAGGACGGCAGCGGCTTGCCCAGCGGCGGTCGGGCGAACAGTTTCGCAAGCGTCGTGGAATCGGTGCAGCTGCCGCCGTTGCCGAAGGTGAACAACCGCCCCCCGGCCGCGAAGCGGCGCGCCATCTCGCCGGCGGCAATGGCCAACAGTTCCGCATTGGAGTCCACCGTGGACCGGCGCAGCGCCAGGCTTTCGGCCGCCTTGGCCTGCGCCGACGCGGTGAGGTCGGCCAGCAGCGACGTGGCGTCGTCTTCCTGCGCGTCGATGAACGGGTACAGGAAATTGGTGGGCTCGTCACTCATCAGACGTCCTCCTCGGTCAGCTTGCTGATCGCCGTCCCCGCATGTACGAGCACCAGATCGCCTGGCACGACCGGCTCGACCAGCGCGGTCGCAACCGTTTCGAACCCGCCGGCGGTGCGCACCTCGGCGATGCCGTCCGCCGACGCCGCGGTCACCTCACCGAGGCGGCCCTCGTCGCTACAGGTCGTGCAGACCTCTTCTGCGGCAGGAGCTTTCAGTAGTCCCGGGTGCTCGAAACAAACATGGGTCAGTTCCCACAACAGGTGGTAGAACAGCACGAACCCACCGGTCGCCGGGACGCGCGGGTCGGGGTCGTCGAGCCACAGCACGTGATCCGCCATTCCGGTCGACGGCCGTTCACCGCTGCCGATCCAGACGGTGGTGGCACCCCAGGCCGGGCATCGACGCATCACCGAAGCCACCTCGGGATTGTCGGCGCCGACGACGCCGACCACGATGTCGCCGGGACGGACCGAAACCCTTACCAGGTCCACCACGTCGGGCCCGGTCAACGCGACTGCCGGCAACGCCCGCTTGCCGACGATCACCGGATGGATGAACTCGACCGCGATGTGCAGGGCGTGCGGTTCCCAACCGGGTGCAATGGACCACATGGTGGCGCCGGCCGCGAACCGCCTGGCCAGGGTGAGCGCGGTAGCGGCGAGATCGGAGGTCAGGTCGGCGCCGAGCCCACGGTCAATCGCGGTGGTAGTCATTGGGCCTCCACAGAATCTGATTGCGCATCAAGCGCGGTCAGCAGGGAAACGGCCGCCTGGCCGAGCGCGAGGCCACCGTCGTTGGGGGGCACCGTGTGATGAGTCAGAACCTCGAATCCCGCCTGCTGCAGCCGTTCTCGGCATGCGCGCAGCAGCAGGACGTTCTGGAACACCCCGCCGGTGAGGCCCACTAATTGCAGCGGGCCGGCGACCAGGGCAACCGCCTCGGCGACGGCGTTCGCGACCGCCTCGTGGAAGCCGGCCGCCAGCGCCGCCGGTTCGGCTCCCGCACGCAGCTCCGACACCATCGCGCGGATCATGCCGCGCGGGTCGATCACCCCGTCGTCGTGCACGTCCATTCGCAACTGGATCGCGCCGGCGGTTTCGGCTAGCACCTCCAATTCGATCGCGGCCTGAGCCTCGTAGTCGATCCGGTGCCGCACCCCCAGCAGGGAGGCGACGGCATCGAAGAGGCGGCCCATGCTCGAACACGGCACACAGCCCGCACCGGTGTCCAGCTGGGAGCGCACGGCGGACAGCTCGGCGGGGGTGGCCGCGGTGACCGGCGGCAAATCCGGGGTCCATGCGATACCGGCCATCCATAGCTGTGACAGCGTCATGCGCCACGGATTGCGCACGGCGGCATCGCCACCCGGCAGCGGCACCGGCAACAAGTGTCCGACCCGCACGAAACAGTGGCTGTCGCGACCGATGGCAAGAATCTCCCCGCCCCAAATCGTCCCGTCGCAGCCGTATCCGGTGCCGTCGAAGGAGACACCGATAATCGGTTCACCTAGTCGGCCGTGCTCGGCCAGCAGCGAGACGACATGCGCATGGTGGTGCTGCACCAGGTCCAGCGGGCGGTCGCCGGCGTGCCGCTCGGCCCAAGCGCGGGTCTGATAGCCCGGGTGCAGATCGGCGGCCAATCGCATTGGTTGATGCCGGATTTCGCTGAGCTGACCCACCGCGCGTTCGAATGCCCGCAACGTCTCGAGTGTTTCCATGTCGCCGATGTGCCCGGACATGAACGCGCGCGGGCCATCGGTGAGACAGAAGGTGTTCTTCAGTTCGCCCCCCACCGCCAGCACGGTGGGACCCTCACGGCCGAGGTCGACCGGCAGCGGCGCATAACCACGGGAACGCCGGATCGGCAGTTCCCGGCCGTCGAGGACGCGTACCACCGAGTCGTCGCAGGGCACATGGATCGACCGGTTGTGGTCGAGCACCGCGTCGCACAGCGGCGGAAGTCGCCGCAAAGCATCGTCTTCGGTGAAGCAGAGAGGCTCGTCGGACCGGTTGGCGCTGGTCAGCACCAGCGCATCGGGCACCGGTGTGTCGACGGCGGGTATGGCCGCGAGCAGCAGGTGATGAATGGGGGAGTACGGCAACATCAATCCCAGCAACGGATTACCGGGCGCGACGGCCTCGGCGACCGGCGCATCGGGGCGCCGCCGCACCAATACGATGGGGCGGGCCGGGCTGGACATGATCGCGGCCTCGGTGTCGTCGATCCACGCGAAGCGGCGCGCCACGTCGAGGTCACGCACCAGCACCGCGAACGGCTTGGCGCCGCGCATCTTTCGGGTACGCAGCGCACCGACGGCCGTCTCGTCGGCAACGGCACAGGCCAGGTGGTAGCCGCCGATGCCCTTGATGGCCACCACGGCCCCGCCGGCCAGCGTCCGCTGGGTGGCGGCCAGCGCGGCGTCCGAGCCGTCGACCCGGCCGGCGTCCGAGCAGAACCAGATTGACGGACCGCAATCGGGGCAGGCGATCGGCTGCGCGTGGAAGCGGCGATCCGCCGGGTTGTGATATTCGTCCGTGCAGCGCTCACACATCGGGAACGCCGACATCGTCGTGGCCGGGCGGTCGTAGGGAAGCGCCCGGATGATCGTGAACCGCGGTCCGCAATTGGTGCACGTGACGAACGGGTGCCGGTAACGCCGGTCCCCGGGGTCGAACAGCTCCCGCACGCAGTCGTCGCAGACCGCGATGTCGGGCGGAATCGGCGTGGTGGCTCCGGCAGCCGGTT
>Ga0070737_10004833_pt1 | contig 13201 bp, 11 predicted proteins | sample Coa_R1_10_FD_66438 | JGI IMG/M metagenome (GOLD analysis project Ga0070737, IMG submission 66438) | Surface soil microbial communities from Centralia Pennsylvania, which are recovering from an underground coalmine fire - Coalmine... | ecosystem: Environmental > Terrestrial > Soil > Unclassified... | reverse complement strand
GTCAGCGTGCCGGGGCGGCGGCAGAGCCGGGTTCGTGACGTCGCTGACGGTGGGCGGGGCCGGCGGCAGCGGCACCCCGGCAGGCCCGTTGCGGGCGAGGTAGTCGCGGACGGCGGGAAGGTCGAGGACCTCGCCACGATCCTCCACGGACCTGAAGCCGCCCACCTACCCCCCAAATCAGTAACACACGTGAAAAACCAGGTAACAACGTTGTCACAAACGTAAACCACCCACTATCCCCGCGCGCCTCACCTACAGGAGGGAATCCCCGGCTCAGCTCACGGCGTCGGTGAACCGGTGCCACGGATGGGGGTGAGCCACATATATGAGAGGAATGGGGAGTCTTGAAGGCATTGAAGAGGGGGGCCGCCGTGGCGGCCACCGTCACGCTCATGGGCGGTGCGGCCATGCTCGCCGGGACCGCCACGGCCGGCGCGGCCACCACCTACTCGTCGACGGGTGACTACCAGTTCGCGTCGAACACGGGTGGTCCTGGCCTCACGGGGAGCAGCGACACGTATTTCCGGGTGGGCAACGACCCGTTCGGCTACACCCAGTCGTCACAGGCGCTGGCCGCGGACGGCGTCGACCTGAGCGTCAACCCGGACAACGGCTACGCCGACTCCGGCGTCATCGTGCCGCTCGGCACCATCGCCAACTCCGGCCTGCTCGCCTCGGACGGGTCGCTGAACCTGCCGGACCTCAAGGGCTCCAGCAACCTCCAGGTGAACATCTACTTCGACACGAACGGCGACGGTAAGTACTTCTCGTTCAACTCCGACGGGGTGTACGAGGGTTCTGACGGCGACACCTACGCCATCACCAGCGGCAAGGCCGTCCCGGCGGCGACCGTCAGCGCGGACGAGAACACCACGGAAGGCACCAAGACCGAGATCTGGGCCTGGGTCGGCATCGACTCCACCACCAACGGGACGCCCGTGACCGGGTATGTCTCCGCGGTCAACGGGTTCGCACTGTCCTTCTCCAGTTCGTCCGTCGGCACGATCACGAACAGCTCAAGCCACAAGTGCCTGGACGTGAAGAACGCCAACTACACCGACAACGCCGTCCTCCAGCAGTGGGCCTGCGGTGCGGACGGCGGCGCCGACCAGCAGTTCCGCGTCATCAACACCTCTGACGGCAACAGCTACCTCCAGGCGGTCAACGCGGCGGGCGCCGTGCTGAACGTGACCAGCCTCGGCCCCGACAAGTCCGACCGCCAGCTGGTGCTGGAGACGCCGGGCAACGGGACCGGCAACCAGGTGATGGCCAAGAAGGGCCCGTTCTACACCTTCCCCGGTGACAACCTGGTCATGGACGACGCCGGGTCCTCCACCGCCAACGGCGCGGAGATCATCGGCTACCCGCAGAACGGTGGCACCAACCAGCAGTGGTCGCTGCCGTAAGGCACACCGCCTGACACTGAGATCCGCCTTCCGGCCCGCCAGGTCTTCCCACCTCGGGCCGGAAGGCTTTCTCATGCCGGCCGTCGGCCCCGCCGCTCACCGGTCGCGCTCCGCGAGGCTCTACCGTCCGCTCCACGAAGCACTCCAATCCTTCTGGCCAGCCGGTTCGTAGTTACGGACAAACAACTACAGCCGTGTGGCATTAAGAGAAAGAGAGCTTCTCCAGTGAGCAACACCGTCGGCCCTCTCGCCCGTACGTCGACCCGCCGACTGCTGGGCGCCGGCCTGATGCTGAGCGCGGCCATGACCGTGGCCGCCTGCGGGGGATCGTCCGGATCCTCCTCCGGCTCGGGCGCAGGCTCCGGGTCCGGTTCGGGCGGCACGGCATCAACCGGCACGTCATCCTCGCCGGGCGTGACGATCAGCCTCAAGAGCGTCCCCAACGTCGGAACCGTTCTCGTCAACGGCCAGGGCAGGACCCTCTACCTGCTCACGTCCGAAAAGGGCGACAAGGTCACCTGCACCGACAGCAACGGCTGCACCAAATTGTGGCCGGAGATCGCGCTTCCCACCGGGACCACGGCGGCCAAGGCCGGCAGCGGCGTCAATGCCTCGCTGCTCGGTACGGTCAGGGACGCCAGCGGGCACATGGAGGTCACCTACAACGGGTGGCCGCTGTACACGTTCGCCGGGGACTCGGGCCCGGGCGTGGCCCACGGCCAGGGCATAGCCAGCTTCGGCGGGACCTGGTACGTGCTGAACGCCGCGGGATCCCCGGTCACGGGCCAGTCCCAGTCGTCGAGTCCATCCTCCGGCAGCGGATACGGGTACTGAACGTGGAGACGCCCATGACAGAAAACGTCGGCGTGAACCACGACAACGAGCGCGCCGCACCGGTGCCGCGGGACGCCGGGCCGGCGGACAGCCGCGGCCGCCGGGCCCTCCGCCAGGGAATCCAGATCATGGCCCGGGGCCCGCGTTCGGTGACCTCGCGGGCGGCACGGTGGGCGGTCACCGACCTGACCGTGGCCGGCGCCGTCCTGGTCCTCGCCTCGGCGATCATTCATCTCCGGCTGTGGGCGGACGGCGGCTACCGTGGCATCTCCGTCATCGGCCCGCTGTTCCTGGTGCAGGGCGTGGTCGGGATCGGCTGCGCGGCGGTGCTCGGCTTGTTCCGGCGGCTGGGCCTGATCGTGGCCGGTGCGGTCCTGATGCTCGCGACAGCCGGTGGCCTGCTGCTCAGCGCGTACGTCGGGTTGTTCGGCTACCAGGAGAGCCTGGCGGTGCCCTACGCGGGGCTGTCGCTGGTCGTGGAGTTCGCCGGGGCCGGCGTGCTGGCCACAGCGGCCGTTCTCCTGCTGGCGGCCCGCCCGGCGCCGCAAGGCGAGCGGGTATGGCCGCCCGCGGGCTGACGTCCGGCCGTCGGCCGCCGGTGACGTCCGGGCGCCGGCCGCCGGATGCCGCGCCAATCCCGATGACGCCCTCGTCCGTATGTGACAGTGTGCAGAGGATGGGAATCCCAGCCGACCGGCTGCCGGATGAAACGCTGCTCGCGGGTCTGGGCTCGGGCGACGCCGACCTGGCGATCGCGTTCGTGCGCCGCTTTCAGCGCGTGGTCTTCGGGGCGGCGCTGACGGTGATCGGGGACCCTGGCACCTCGGAGGACGTCGCACAGCAGACGTTCGAGCGGGCCTGGCGGCACGCCCAGGTGTACGACTCGCGCCGCGGTTCGGTGCGGGCCTGGCTGTCCACGATCGCGCATAACCTGGCCGTGGACGTGGTACGGGCCCGCACGTCGGCGCCGGTGGACCCGGAGAACCTGCCGGCCCTGCTGACCGCGATGACCGACACGCCGGAACGGTACGCCGTGGCCCACGACAACGCCGCGCGGCTGCGCCAGGCGCTCGCGGCCCTGCCAACGGGCCAGGCCCGGGCGGTGGCGATGGCGGGAATCTACGGCATGACGGCGCGGCAGATCTCGGAGTCGGAGGGCATCCCGCTGGGCACCGCGAAAACGCGGATCAGAGACGGCATGGAGAAACTGCGCGCCGCCTACCTCCCGGAGGATGTGGGCGATGACTGAGCGAAACGACATGAGCTGCGACGAATTCGCCGACCTGGCCGCCGAACTCGCCCTCGGCGTGCTGACCGGGCGCGAGCGGGCCGGGGCGATCGAGCACATGGACCGCTGCGACGACTGCCGCGAGCACGTCCGGCAGCTTGCCCTCACCGGCGAGCAACTGCTGGAGCTCCTGCCCGGCCAGGAGCCCTCGGCCGGGTTCGAGGACCGGGTGATGAGCAGGCTCGGGCTCGCCGATCCGCGTCCCGGCCACCCTCGCGACCAGTCACTGAGCCGGTCTCGCGACCAGGCGCCCAGCCCGTCTCCCAGCCCGTCTTCCGGCCAGGCGCCCAGCCCGCCCCGCGACCGGGTGCCGAGCCAGCGGCGCGGGTGGACCCGCCGGATGCTGACCACCGCGGCGGTCGTGCTCGCCGCCGTGGCCTGTGCCGCCGGTGGCTGGGGGCTGCGCACCGCCACCTCGCCGCCGGCCGGCGAACTGCATTCCGCCCCGCTGGTGACGTCGGGTCACGCCACGGTCGGTCACGCCTTCCTCTACGACAGCAAGCAGCCGTGGCTGTACATGTCGCTGGACACGGACCAGGACTCGCAGAACGGCATGGTCGTCTGCGAGCTGATCGGCCGGGACGGCCAGGTGACCAAGATCGGTTCGTTCCGGCTGACCGATGGCTACGGTGCCTGGGGCGGACCCGAGTCGGAGACCGTGGCCGACGTGGCGTCCGCGCGGATCATCGACGCGAGCGGCGCCGTCGTGGCCACGGCCAGCTTCTAGGCCGGACGGGAGCCCGGAGGCGCCCGGGAATCACCCCTATGCCCCCGGGTGACCCGGCGCCGCGGCGTCTCGCCGTCCGAGTAGTCTCGCCGGTATGGGAAGCGACATGCTGCCGCCGTTCAGCCTGGCCGAGGCGCTGGGCCGGTGGCAGTGGGCTCCGGTTGTGACCGTGGGCACCGCCGTCGTGGCCGCCGTCTATCTGTGGGGCGTGTTCCGGGTGGCCCGCCGCCACCCCGCGCGGCCGTGGCCGCCCTGGCGGACGGGGATGTTCCTGGCCGGCCTGCTGGTCGTGGTGCTGGCCACGGAGAGCGGCGTCGGCAGCTACGACGACACGCTGTTCTGGGACCACATGATCCAGCACCTGATGCTGATCATGATCGCGCCCGCGCTGCTCGTGGCCGGCCAGCCGGTCACCCTGCTGCTGCACGCCAGCCGGAACCCGCTGCACACGTGGACCAAACGGTTCGTCCGCTCCCGCGCCATCGCCGCCATCACCTGGCCGCCGCTGGGCATCGCGCTGTACACGGCCACGATCGTCGGCACCCACCTCACCGGGTTCATGAACCTGGTCCTGACCAACGACAACGTGCACAACGCCGAGCACGTGCTGTACGTGATCGTCGGTTACCTGTACCTGCTGCCGCTGGTCGGCAGCGAGCCCATCCGCTGGCGCCTGTCGTACCCGATCCGGATGATCTTCCTGTTCATCGCGATGCCGGTGGACGCCTTCACCGGGGTGGCGCTGGGCTCCTACTCCGCCGACCCGTTCCCGGTGACCCCGGCCATGCACCGGCCCTGGGGACCGGCCCCGCTCGACGACGTGCACATCGGTGGCGCCGTCATGTGGGTGGGCGGCTCGGCCATCATGTTCGTCCTGATCATGGTGGTGTTCCTGAGCTGGGCCCGGTCCGGTCAGCGCGCCGACAGCCGGGGCTGGCTGGAATCCGCCCGCCGGGCCAGCCTGGAGAACCTGACCGCCGCCGCGCCCCGGGCGGCCGCCACCTCCGGCACCCCGTCGCGGCCCGCCGCCACGGCCCGGCCGGACAGGACCGGCATCGACGAGGACGACGACCAGCTTGCGGCCTACAACGCCTTCCTGGCCCGGATCAACCAGGGCAGCCAGCAGTCCCCGCACTGAGCGGTCCCGCCGTGGGGCCGGCGCGACACGCCGGTAGGGCTCTCTATCGAAATCTAAGGTTCGCGCTAGATCAGGCCATAGAGTCCGATGTGTGGACCCGATACGCAACCCCTACGCTCCCGGCGCGGGCCAGCGGCCGCCCGAACTGACCGGGCGTGACCGCGAGATCAGGCAGTTCGAGGTGGTGCTCGAACGCGTCGCCCGCGGCCGCCCCGAGCGCAGCATGGTGCTGACCGGCCTGCGCGGCGTGGGCAAGACCGTGCTGCTCAACACGTTCCGCTCGATGGCGATGCAGCGCATGTGGGGCACCGGGAAGATCGAGGCGCGGCCCGAGCAGTCCATCCGGCGCCCGGTCGCGGCCGCGCTGCATATGGCGGTGCGCGAACTCGCCCCCCGGCATCGCGCACCCGACCGGATCGAGCACTTCCTCTCGGTGCTGAAGGCGTTCGCGCTGCGCGACCCGAAGGCGCCCAAGGGCAGTTCCGTCACCACGCAACTCGGCATCGACGTGCCGGCGGCGCGCGGCCGGGCCGACTCGGGCGACCTGGAGATCGACCTCACCGAACTGTTCACCGACGCCGCCTCGGTCGCCGCCGACCTGAGCGTCGGCATCGCCCTGTTCATCGACGAGATGCAGGACGTGCCCGCGCCGGACATATCGGCCCTCTGCGCCGCCTGCCACGAGCTGTCGCAGAACGGCGGCCCGCTGATCGTGGTCGGGGCCGGGCTGCCGCACCTGCCGTCGGTGCTGTCGGCGAGCAAGAGCTACTCCGAGCGGCTCTTCCGGTACGTCCGCATCGACCGGCTGGAACGGTCCGCGGCGGACCTGGCCCTGCTCGCGCCGGCCGAGCGCGAGGAGGTCACCTTCGAGCCGGACGCGCTCGACGCGCTGTACGAGGCGGCCGACGGCTACCCCTACTTCGTGCAGGCCTACGGCAAGGTGACCTGGGACGTCGCCGCCGAGAGCCCGGTCACGGCCAAGGACGTGGGGGTGGCCGCGCCGGAGGCCGAGGACGAGCTGGCCGTCGGGTTCTTCGGCAGCCGGTACGAGCGGGCCACCCCGGCCGAACGCGAGTACATGCGGGCCATGGCCGCCCTCGGCGACGAGCCGGTGCCCACGTCGGCGGTGGCCGAGGAACTCGGCCGCAAGCCGTCGAGCCTGTCCCCGGCGCGCGACGGACTGATCAAGAAGGGCCTGATCTACAGCTCGGAACGCGGCCTGATCGCGTTCACCGTCCCGCACTTCGGCAAGTTCCTGCGGTCCCAGCCCACCTGATTTTTTTTAACTGAAACCAGCGCCTCATCGAGTTCCGCCCGCCGCGACGCCCCGGTGCCGTAGCCGGCGGCCAGGGCCGGCCCGCCGGCGCACCGGCCGGGACGACGCGCGTAGCGGTGACCCGCGGGCGCGCTCGTTCAGCCGAATCGATTTTTCTTGCTCTTCTTGAGCGATATCCGGGCGTCTACGCTCAGCCGAATATTTCTTTAGAAAGTGGCAGAGCTGCGGTGCCGGGCCGGGCGTGACCCCGTGCGGGAGCGGCCCTCCGGCTTGCGGCCCGCCCGCCCGAAGTCCGTCCGCTGGACCGGGCCACCGGCCCGGCGGACAGCGTACGCCGCCGGGTCCGCTCCGTCCGGGGGGAAGGCCTGGCCGTTGCGCGGATGGGCGTGGCCGTTCCGGGTGTAGACGGGCGCGGCGAAGTGCAGCGCCCCGGCCCCGCCGGTGACCAGCGCGTCGCCGGGCTGACCGGCCCGGTCCTGCGAAAGCCGGGCCGCCGGGCTCACCGGGGTCCCCGGAGCCGGCCCGGCGGGGCCGCCGGCCCGGGTCAGCGTGCCCCGGCCCAGGGCGCTTCCGGGGCCCACCGGGCTGACCGGGCGGATGGGGTGCGCCGGGCGGCCCGGGCGCATGGCGGCGAGACCGGGACGCACGCCGCGGCCCATGGCCGACGGGGCCGGCTCGGGCACGGGCCAGCCATGCCCGGCATCGTCTCCCGGTTCCCAGGTCGGCACGCCCGGTCCGGCGATCACCTCGCCGGTGATCGAGTCCATCACGGCGGCCCGAATCTGCGGCCGGCGAGCCCGCAGGTAGACCGCGAAAACCAGGTCGAGGTCGCGGCCCTCGGCCTCGCCCGGGTACACCACATACCGCCAGCAGCCCTCGCGCCAGATGTCGGACGGGGCGGCCGAGGTGATCAGGCGCACGTGCCGGCGCCAGACGGTGCTGCCGGTGAGCGAGGACAGCGTGCGGTGGACGCTGAGCCGCCGGACCTCGCAGGGCTCGGAGTAGCCGAGCCGGACCATGGCCTCGCCGATCTCCGGCGACAGGGCGGCGATGAGCAGGAGCTCGGCGGCGAGGATGCCGAGCCGCTGGCCGGCGGCAGAGCCCGACGTGGGCATGTGCAGGCCGGGCTGGCCGATCGTGGACAGCGCCGCCAGCGCGAGCACCGCGCAACGCACGATCGTCCGCATCCCGACCGGGGTGCTGCTCAGCTCGCCGAAGCAGCCGCATCCCGCGTCCGGGCGGCGTTCACGCAGTTCCACCAGCGAGCCCACCGCGATCAGGAAAAGCAACGCGGTGCCGGCCCGGATCACGGCCGCGACGGGGCTGCCGGCGAACCGGGTCGAGGTGAGGACGAGCCCGATGCCGAGCGCCATCTCGGTCACGCACAGCGAGACGGCGACGGGCCGGTGCAGCCGGAGCGGGAAGAGCGCGGTCGGCCCGAGGCCCACCGCCATGTCCCGTGCCCGCAGCACACGCAGGGCCTTGGCCCCGCAGCCGCCGAGCAGCATGGCCGCGAGCAGCGGGATCTGGACCTCCCGTATCGCACCGAGCATGTCAGTCGCCAATCGTGATGGTCGCGTTGAAGCATCCGCGCTCGAGGTCGCCACCCAGGTCGACGAACGCGCACATGGTCAGGTCGGCTATCCGGCCGCGCGGTGAGGTGCCGCAGGTGACGCACCGGTCGCAGAAGAGGCGGGCGGCCGCCCCGCAACTGGTCACCGGGAGAACCCGGTCGCGCTGTGCGCAGTCGTTGCGCACCCGGAGCATGCTCCCGACCGACAGATAGGGCAGCCGGACGCAGCCCGGGCCGACCCGGTGCGGATCGACGGCGTACCGGTCGGCGCTGCGCAGGCCGGAATGGGAGTGGCCGGCGGCCCGGGCCGCCACGGTCACCGCGCCATCCGTGCCCCGGCCCGGCGTCCCCGGGTCCGCCGGGCGCCCCGGGCCGGATCTGCCCGGACCCGGCGACTTGCTGTGCCGGCCGCCGTGCGGGGCCGCGCCGTCCTCGTCCAGGTCGTACAGGGGGCCGGGGATGGCGTGGTCGTGTATCTCGCAGCCGGTTTCCGGGTCGATCGCCGGGTAGGCGAGGCCCAGCAGGTCGTCCGGCTCCTCACCGGGCTCGTGCCAGGTGACCGTGCCGCTGATCGAGTCGGGGACGTGCCCGCCGACCATGGGCGGGCTGGGCGGCTGATCGGCGCGGTAAGGCGGCTGCGACGTCGCCGGGATCAGGCCTTCCAGGAATCCGGGCCGGCGCAGCCCGATCACGTCGATCAGGTAGCCCGGCGCCAGGCGGGGGAAACGCACCTGGATGCGGCCGCTGGCGTGCGGCGGGATCACGAGGATCTTCCGGCCCTTGTCCGTGCCCTCGTCGACGAGGAACGCGCCACCGTCCCGCTCCACGATCGTCCCCGTGACGCGTCCAATTTCGGCCCATATGCGGTCTGCGACCGTTCCGCGTACATAATTGCGTTTCACAATTGCTCTATCGCCTTGCCTGAGCGCCGCCGGGGCCACCGCGCTGCCTCGCCACGCGACGGTGGACGCCGAGAGCGTCAGTCTTTCCTCGCCGGTTTCGGTTTCTAGTACCAGAACGTGTGGGCTAACATCTAGCACAGATCCGATAACAGCGTGTGTTGCTTGGCTGTTCAAGGGGCTTTCGTCCGGGCTTGCGTCGTCGCCCTCCGGATCGGGCGGCCCAAACACCGCCGCCTTGAGTAGCCGCCTGCGTGCAAAGCGTGCAGGACTTGCGGCGTCTGTGAGATCATCACAGGATGCGCGGTGATCTAGCAGGCGGCGCACTTGCCCTCCGTGGGATTGCATGGCTTATGCATTGACGATGCTTACTTTCGGTGGTCTACGTCAAGCGGATCCGCAACCTTTTTTCGGTGTTCACGGAGAGGTACTTCCGGGATTTATCCGAATGTGCGTCCGAAAGGTCTTATCGACCGGCCCAGAGGTGCCGCCCGGACGACACGGCCGGCCCTACTGAAGTGACTAGGTGATCACTCTAGGTAGCGTTAGCTCCATGAGCACGGGGGACGGCAGCACCGCCCGGCGGGCGCGCCGCGACGTCGGCTGCCGGCCCGGCCGGGCCGGTGGCCCCACCGGGTCTGCCGGGCCCGCAGGGGTTATGGAGGCCACCACTGCGCCGGGTGTGGCGGCGGGGGCCGACGAGGCAGCGTTCCGTGAGTACGTGACCGAGCGTGGCCCGGTCTTGCTGAGGGCCGCCCTGCTGCTGACGAGCAACCGCGCGGACGCCGAGGACCTGCTCCAGGCGGCCCTGGTCAAGACGTACCTCGGGTGGGGGCGTATTTCCGAGCGGTCCGCGCTGGACGCCTACGTCAAGCGGGCCATGGTCAACACCCAGATCTCGTGGTGGCGCCGCCGGCGGCTGGAGGAATACCCCACCGACGACCTGCCGGACCGGGTGGTCATCGATCATCCGGCCGTCACCGACCTGGAGGACGCCGTCCGGCGGGCGCTGGACCGGCTGCCCAGCCGCATGCGTGCCGCCGTCGTGCTCAGGTACTACGAGGACATGAGCGAGACGGAGATCGCCGACGTGCTGGGAGTGAGCCCCGGCACGGTCAAGAGCACCGTGTCCCGGGCCGTGGCCAAGCTGCGGATCGACGCCGAACTGGCCGGTGGCCGCCCGGCGGACGGCGGGGCGCGGCCCTGACCAGACCCTGGCCTGGCTGGATTCGGCCATGGTGCGCCGGGCCCTGCCTGTGGGAATATCACCGAAAGGGCCGGTAGCGCGCCGTGCGCCCGACCCGCCCGATCCGCCTGACCGCCGGAGACGCCGGACGTGCCGGGCGGGGACGGCCGGGCGGCGTGCATCCCCGAGGAGGTGGGCCGTGCGCAGCACGATGATGGATGTTCCACTGACGGTCGCGTCGCTCATGAGCTACGGCACCTCGGCCTATGGCGGCCAGGAGGTCGTCACCTGCACCGGGGACGGCACCCGGCGCCGGACCTACGCCGAGATCGGCCGGCGGGCCGCCCGGCTCGCGAACGCGCTGCGCAGGCTGGGCGTCGACGGCGACCAGCGGGTGGCCACGTTCATGTGGAACAACGCCGAGCACCTCGAGGCCTACCTGGCCGTGCCGTCGATGGGCGCCGTGCTGCACACGCTGAACATCCGGCTCGCCGCCTCCCAGGTCGGCTACATCGCCAACCACGCCGAAGACCACGTGATCATCGCGGACGCCTCGCTGGTCCCGTTGCTGGCCGAGATCCTGCCGCACACCAAGACGGTCCGGCACGTGGTCGTGACCGGGACGGGGACCGGGCCCGGCGGCGAGATACCGCAGGCCGAGGCGCTGGCCGGGGCCGACCGTGAGGTGCACCGGTACGAGGACCTGCTGGCCGCCGAGTCCGACGGGTTCGCCTGGCCCGACGTGGACGAGCGGTCCGCCGCCGCGATGTGCTACACGAGCGGCACCACCGGCAATCCCAAGGGCGTCGTCTACAGCCACCGGTCGGTCTACCTGCACTCGATGGGCCCGTGCCTGGGCAACGCCTTCGCCCTGTCCGAACGGGACCGGGTGCTGCCCGTGGTGCCCATGTTCCACGCCAACTCGTGGGGCTTCCCGTACGCCGCGGTGATGTGCGGTGCGCAGCTGATCCTGCCCGACCGGCACATGCAGCCGGGCGCGCTGGTGCGGCTGATCGAGAGCGAGCGGGCCACGGTGGCGGCGGGCGTCCCGACGATCTGGCAGGGCGTGCTCGTCCACGTCCGGGCGGCTGGCGGGGACCTGTCGTCGCTGCGGGTGGTCATCGCCGGCGGCTCGGCCGTGCCGCACGCGCTGATGAAGAACTACGAGGACGAGTTCGGCGTCGCGCTGGTCCAGGCCTGGGGCATGACGGAGACCTCGCCGCTGGCCAGCGTGGCTCATCCGCCCGTCGGGGCCACCGGGAACGACGCCTGGCGGTACCGGGACAGCGCGGGCCGGTTCATCTGCACGGTGCAGGGCCGGCTCGCCGGTGACGGCGGCGCGTTCCTGCCGCTGGACGGCGAGGCGGTCGGCGAGATCGAGGTGCGCGGGCCCTGGGTCACGGGCGCGTATTACAAGGACGACGACCCGCAGAAGTTCCACGACGGCTGGCTCCGCACCGGCGACGTGGGGAGCATCGACCCCGGCGGGTTCATCCGGATCACCGACCGGAGCAAGGACGTGATCAAGTCCGGCGGCGAGTGGATCTCCTCGATGGAGCTGGAGAACGCTCTGATGGCGCACCCCGACGTGCTGGAGGCGGCGGTCATCGGCGTCCCGGACGACCGGTGGGGCGAGCGGCCGTTCGCCGCCGTGGTCGTCCGGGACGGCGCCGAGGTCACCGCGAACCAGCTCCGTGACCACCTGTCCGCCAGCGTTCCGCGCTGGCAGCTTCCCGAGCGCTGGGCCTACATCAGTGAGGTACCGAAGACCAGCGTCGGCAAGTTCTCCAAGCGGAAGATGCGGGAGGCCTACGCCCTCGGCGAGTACAAGGTCATCGAGGTTGGATGATGCGAACTGACCGGATACGCTTAACCGTCATGGCAGGCCCGGGTACGCTGGCCTGTCGGTGGGAGGCTTCGCCTAGTCCGGTCTATGGCGCCGCACTGCTAATGCGGTTGGGGTTTACCGCCCCTCCGGGGTTCAAATCCCCGAGCCTCCGCTCGTGAGCAGCGGCTACCCGAACCAGCGTTCTGGGTGAGCCGCTGTTCTTGTTCTCCGCCTCCTGTGTGCACATTGCCTGTATGCGGCCTGTACGCGGCTCCTGGCGCGAAGCCGCCGCCCACCTGGTTGCGTCAGCGGCGCTTCTGGAGTACAAGCGGCGTGATGATCTGGAGCGCCGCGAGGCGGCAGACGGGCTGTCCGGCCTCAGCCAGGAGCTGGGCCCGTACCGGGACGGCCTTCGTCGCGGTCGTGACGCCGATGTGCTCTACCCGGGCGCCCCGCGCGATCCACTCATCCGGATCGCGCGGCTTCCCCATCTGGTCCAGGCGAAGTGGACCGAGGACATCCTTGACGAAATGGCGAGGGCACTCCGGAAGAACCTTCCGGAGATCACGGACGAAAAGACCAGCCGCTTGCGGCATCTAATGAACACGGCGGTCCGGGATTGTCTGGTAACCGGGTATGAGCCGCCGATCCCGGTCGTGGAGCTTCCCGACCCCGGCGACCGCCGCGTCCTGGCGCCGCGATCAGAGCCAAGGCCCAGATCATCGCGGCCCGAAATCTGAAGCACTTCCCCGCGGATCTCCTGGCACCCTGGGACATCGGGGCCAAATCCCCGGACAGCTTCGTTCGCGACCAGATCGGCATCGACCGGCAGAGTGTTTGGGCCTGCCTCCAGCAGATCGCCGACTCGCGTACCAGGGAGCCCGTGACAATTGACGACGTGCTCGACGAACTCCAGCGCAGTGGCCTGGCCGGCTCGGCAACCGTTCCGCGGATGAGCTGAGTTCCCCCGGGAACCGGCACCCCCGGGGCGGTTATCAGCGGGCCGCCTGCGAAAATCCAGAATGATGCCGGCGCTTATTTCCATG
>Ga0070737_10004831_pt1 | contig 13203 bp, 12 predicted proteins | sample Coa_R1_10_FD_66438 | JGI IMG/M metagenome (GOLD analysis project Ga0070737, IMG submission 66438) | Surface soil microbial communities from Centralia Pennsylvania, which are recovering from an underground coalmine fire - Coalmine... | ecosystem: Environmental > Terrestrial > Soil > Unclassified... | reverse complement strand
CCTGCGAGAAGCCCGCGCCCTTGAGCCAGGCCGCCACTGCGGAGGTCTCGCGGGTGGACGGAGCAAAGCGGCTGGCCACCTCCGCGGGGGTGAGGAAGTGACCGAAGCTCTTCGAGCCGGGGGTCGAGGTCGCCTCGGCGAGCGCCGCCAAGCCGTCGGGGTGCCGCGCCGCCAGCACGACGCTCACCTCGAGCCGGGTCGATCCGGGGGAGCCGCCAAGCGCCACCGCGCCGGTCATCGGGAGAGCTCTCGTGTGCGTCGGCGCCCAAGTAGTTGCGGCGGACGTCACCGAGGCCTGGGCGGCGCCGGACGAGGCTGCCGGCACCCCGAGCGCCGCTGCCCCGACCAGGAGGAGGGCTCCCGCACCTCCCGACACAGCTCTTCGTCGTGTTGCTCGCATCTCCTGCTCCTTCGCTCTCGTCGTGGTCGCACGCCAGGAGGGACGTGCCGAGATGGGTCGACCAGGGGAACGGCGCAGGCTGCCCGAGCTTGCGCGCGCCTTTGGGCCGTGGCGCCGGCGGGGTAGGAGCGAGGACCAGGTAGCCTCCTGTTGATGACCGACCACGACCCCGGCAAGGATCCGACCCCCGGCGACGAACGCCTGCGGGCGGCCGCCGAGGCGTGGGACGAGCGCTACGCAGCCTCACCACAGCTGTTCCGGGAGGCCCCGGACGAGACGCTGGTCGAGATCGCCTCCGCGCTCCCGCCCGGCCGCGCCCTCGACCTCGGCGCCGGCGAGGGCCGCAACGCCCTGTGGTTGGCCGCCGCTGGCTGGTCCGTGACGGCGGTCGACGCCTCGGCAGTGGCCCTCGAGCGGGCAGCGAGCCGCGCCCGCGCCGAGGGCGTCGAGATCGAGACCGTGCGTGCGGATCTTCGGACGTACCTCGAGACGGTGGCCGCAGAGCGACCCCAGGGCGCCTTCGACCTCGTCGTCGTGGCCTTCGTCCATCCCGGCCCGCAGGAGCGGGCAGAGCTGCTCCGGGCCGCCGCCGGGGTCGTGAGCCCCGGGGGGCGGCTGTTCGTCGTCGGCCACCACGTCGAGTCCCACGGGAAGGTGGGTCCGCCCGACCGGGCGAACCTCTACGCCGAGGAGGACGTGCACGGGGAAGATCTCGATGGGCTCGAGATCTGCCGCCTCGAGCGCCGCGCCGGCAAGAGCGACGTGGCGGACCCCGGCGTCGACCTCGTGCTCCTCGCACGCCGGGCGCTCGCCTCCTCCTGATCCACCGAGCGCCGGCTGGCTCGCTCCCCGCCGGCACCGTGGGGAGCGAACCTCGAAGGCAGGCCTCAGCGGTCGAGATGTAGGGGCAGACCGAACGCGGGGAACAGCCGGTCGGGCGCGAGGAACGACAGGAAGAAGTTCATCCCCGTGATCCTCCCGCCCATCACCTCGAGCACCTGGATCGCCCAGGGAGCAAAGCCGCCGGCAGGGTCCCTCCGGTACTGGGCGAAGGCGGGGCAGCCGTTCGCGCGGGTCGCGAGCAGCTTCGAGCCGCGGCAACCGCTCGGCCCGGGCTCGACCATCCAACGGCCGATGTTCTCGGCTCCTTCGATCCACAAGGCGAACGGCGGCATCGACTGGACGGCATCCTCGTGGAGGAGCTTCACGAGCGCGTCGATGTCGTAGCGCTCGAACGCCTCGACGTAGCGCTCGAGCAGCTCGGTGGAGGCATCGTCGAGCTGGCCCGGATGGGGCTCGGCCGGCACTGCGGCGAGCGCCGCCCGCGCCCGCTGGAGGGCGCTGTTCACGGCGGCGATGGTCATGTCGAGGAGCTCCGCCGTCTCACCAGCCTGCCAGCGGAGCACCTCGCAGAGGATGAGCACGGCGCGTTGACGGGGCGGGAGGCGCTGGAGCGCCGCTACGAAGGCGAGGCGCACCGACTCCCGGTGGGCCGCCACCTCTGCGGGGTCGCTCGACTCCGGAGCGATCCGCTCGTCAGGCACCGGCATCACCCAGGCAGCCTCGGGCAACATGGGACCGAGGAGCGACTCGAGCGGCGGTGACGAGGGGCCCATCTCCACTGGCCTCGCGCGGCGCTGCACCTGGCGGTGCATGTCGATGCAGACGTTCGTCGCGATCCGGTAGAGCCAGGAGCGCACGCTCGAGCGACCCTCGAAGGAGCCGGCGCTCCGCCAGGCCCTCACCATCGTCTCCTGCACGGCGTCCTCGGCCTCGAGCCCCGAGCCGAGCATCCGGTAGCAGTACCCGGTGAGCTCGCGGCGGAACGGCTCGATCTCGATCTCGGCAACGCTGCCAACGGCCACGGAGGGGATCGTAGGCGTGGCTACCGACGACCGCCTCGCACCCGAGGCCGGACGACACGCCCCGAACTGGCACCCTCTCCGACCTCCGGCGGCCAGCTCGGTCCCCTTGACATGGCCCACATGGTTGCTATGGTTGCCATGTCAAGTGAGGTAACTGACAGGAGCGGTGACCGTTGGACTTCGACGAGGTGTACGCAGCCCGGCTCCGAGCCTCCAAGGGGCTCTTCGACCGGGCGAGCACCGTCGTGCCGGGCGGCGCCGGGAGCAGTGCGAGGACGGCGAGGTTCGGCTGGGAGCCGTACCCGCTCTTCGCCGCCTCCGGCCGCGGCTCACGTCTTAGCGACGTCGACGGCCACGAGTACGTCGACTACCTGCTCGGGCTCGGCCCGATGATCCTCGGCCACCGGCACCCTGCCGTCACCGCCGCCGTGGCGGCAGCCGTGGCCGAGCTCGGCACCTGCTTCGGCCTTCCCTACGAGCTCGAGGTCGAGGCGGCGGAGAAGGTGGTCGACGCCGTGCCGAGCGTCGAGATGGTGAGGTTCTCGAACTCCGGCAGCGAGGCCGTGGGCACTGCCGTGCGGCTGGCTCGCGCCCACACGGGGCGGCCGCTCATCGTCCGCTTCGAGGGCCACTACCACGGCTGGCAGGACACCGTGTACTGGAGCAACCATCCCGATCCCCTCGAGGCGGGCCCGGCGAGCCACCCGCGGCCGGTCGCGGCAGGACCTGGGGTCCCCGAGGAGCTCGCCCGCACCCTGGTCGTGCTGACCTGGAATGACCCGGAGAGCTTCCAGAAGCTGATGGCAGAGCGCGGCGAGGAGGTCGCCGCGGTGATCACCGAGCCTGCGGTCTTCAACTCCGGCTGCATCCTGCCCGAGCCGGGCTATCTCGAGCTGCTGCGCGAGGAGACCCGCAGGTATGGCGCCCTTCTCATCTTCGACGAGGTGATCACCGGGTTCCGCTTCGCGCGCGGTGGCGCTCAGGAGTGGTACGGCGTCATGCCCGATCTCACCACCCTGGCCAAGGGGCTCGGCGGGGGGTTCCCTGTCGCCGCCATCGGGGGCAGCCGCGAGGTGATGGGGATGATCGCGGACGGCCGCTACTCGCATTCGGGAACCTACAACGCCAACGTGGTGCAGTGTGCCGCCGTCTCGGCGACCATGGACGTCCTCTCCGAGCCGGGGCTCTACGAGCGCCAGCGAGCACTCGGCGGCCGCCTCGCCGACGGCCTCCTGGCGCTGGCCGACCGGGTTGGCCTCCCCGTGCGCGTCGACGGGCTCGGCACGGTCTTCCAGCTCTGGTTCAGCGACCGCCCGATCCGGAACTGGCGCGACGCCGAGCGCTTCGCCGACGCAGCTCTGTTCACCCGCTGGTACCAGGAGATGCTGCTCCGGGGGATCCTGTTCCATCCGAGCCACCTCGAGAACCTCTTCGTCTCGCTCGTCCACACCGACGAGGACGTCGAGGAGACCCTCGAGGCTGCCGCGGAGGTGTTCGAGGTGCTGGCAAAGGAGCGGTCGTAGAGCCTGCGAGGAGCCGGGGCGGCCGTGTGGCTCGCCCTGACCGCACCGGCGACGTGACCGCCGGCAACGAGGAAGGGGGGAGCGTGACGCTCATCGATCTCCATCGGGTGCGGCACGAGGCCGAGGTCGGCCACGGCCGGACGCGAGCGCGCAAGGAGCTGCTGTACGAGCGGGTGATCGAGCTCATCGAGCGCATCGTCGTGGAGCAGAGCCTCGTGCCGGGCGACCTGCTGCCCACACAGGCCGAGCTGTGCGAGCTGGCCGGTGTGAGCCGCATCACCGTGACCCGCGCGCTCGAGGAGCTGGAGCGCACGGGACGGGTCACCCGCCACCAGGGCGTCGGGACCTTCCTCGCCCGGCCGAGGTACGTGAGCGAGCCGGCCAAGCGCGGCGGCCTGCTCGGGACTCTCGAGGCGAGCGGCGCTCCCATACGTGTCGGGACGAGGGTGCTCGGCCTCGAGAGGGGCGTGCCCTCCCCCGACCTCGCCATGACGCTCGGGGTGGCACCTGGGGCCCTGGTGTGGCGCCTCTACCGCCAGCGGGTCCTCGAGGGGCGGCCGATGGTCGTCGAGTCATCGGTGATCCCGGTCGCGCTCGCCCCGGACCTCGACCGGCACGCCGACGCCCTGGCGGGCTCCCTCTACGAGCTCCTCGAGCGCCGCTACGACCTGCGCGACGCGGCCGAGGAGCAGTACCTCGAGGTCGTCGCCCCGAGCGACGAGCACCGGCGCCTGCTCGACGTCAGCTCCCGCGCACGGATCGTCCGGATCCGCGGCCTCAGCATCGACCAGAGGGGGCGGCCCTTCGACTGTTTCGAGCAGGTGTACCCGGCGAGCAACTTCGCCTTCTACCTCTCACCGGGCGCGTCCCGCCAGCTCCTCGTCGCGGCCGGCGAGAGGGACTGGAGCGTCGCCCCGGCTCCCGTCGAGCCGATCGGCACCACCGCGAGGCGGCCGGCGCGCCGCGCCAGGGCGCCGATCAGCCGCACCGCCACGACCACCACAAGGGAGAAGACGCAATGACCGTGTCCATCGCCCCCGCCACACCGAGCCCGTCGCAGCCGGCTGGTGACCGCCGCCTCAAGGCCAATGCCCTCCGTCTCGGCGACACCGTCGTCCTCGCCATGGCGAGCTCGGGACCGACCCAGAGCATCGCCGCCTCCATGGCCGCCCTCCTTGTCGCCGTCGCCTACGCGGGCTTCCTCCCGCTCGCGATCTGCTTCGTTCCCATGCTCGGGATCGCGATCGGCTACCAGCGCCTCAACGCCTGGCAGCCGAGCGCGGGTGCGACCTACTCCTGGGTGGGCAGGGTCCTCAACCCGCACGCCGGGTTCTTCGCGGGCTGGATCATGCTCATGTACTACACGATCGGCACGGTCAGCCTCACGCCCCTGCTCGGCTCGTACCTGCTGAGCTTCTTCTCGGCAAGCGCGGCCAACGACAAGTACGACACGGCCCTCATCGGCACCCTGCTCAACCTGCTCGTGCTCGGGGTCGCTGCCCTCGGCATCAAGCTCTCGGCTCGCTTCCAGTGGGCATGGGCGATCTTCGAGTACCTCGTGCTGCTGGGGTTCTGCGCCGTCGCGATCGGCCTCATCTACACGGGCCACCTGCACCACACGGTGCACCTCGCCGCCTCCTGGTTCACGGTGAGCGGCGCGGGCGGCTTCCACGCGCTCATCGCCGGCGTGCTCGTCGCGATCTTCCTCTACTCCGGCTGGGACACGGCGGCCTACGTGGGCGAGGAGGTCCAGGGGCGCGGCGCAGGGCGGGCGGCCATCACCAGCGTCGTGCTCCTGTTCGTCATCTACAGCATCGGCATCGTGGCACTCCAGGGCGTCGCGCCGGACTCCGCGCTGCAAGCCCATGCGGCGGACGTCCTCGCATTCGTCGGGAGCAAGATCGGAGGGGGCTTCTGGGCCGATGTCATGATCGTGGCGGTCCTCGGAGGGACACTCGCCTCGCTCCAGGCCGCCATCGTCAGCGCCGGCCGGATCTCGTTCGCCATGGGACGGGACAGGGTCTTCCCGCGCTGGTTCGGCGCCGTCAACACGAGGTACCACTCACCCATGAACGCGACCATCCTCGTCGGCCTCTCGAACGTGGTCTTCCTGTGGGGCTCCACCCTGGTCGGCTCGATCGGCAACGCGCTGAGCGACATCGTGAGCACCCTCGGGCTCATCGCGGCGATGTTCTACCTGCTCACCTCCGCGACCGCGATCTGGTGCTACCGCCGGTCGATCATGAGCAGCGCAGCGAACTTCTGGCTCGGCGGCGTCCTCCCCGGCGTCGGGGCGGCGTTCATGGCCTTCGTGATCATCTACGAGCTCGCCACGAACGCGCTGAACGGAGTCGAGCTGGGCTTCGGCTTCGGCTTCGCCGCCTTCGGTCTCGTCCTCTCCTTCATCTCCTCGCGTATCGGAAAGGCGCGCTTTTACTCCGATCCGACCGTGAGCCACGGAGAGACCATCGGGTTGGAGCTCGAGGGCGCGGCGCCGGCACCCGGGCGGTAGGGGTGACCAACTCCCCCTACGTCGTCGGGCTCGACCTCGGCACCTCTGCGATGAAGGGCGCCGTCGTCGACGGGAGTGGAGCCGTCGTGGCGGGGGCGCAGGCGGCCTACCCGACCTCTCGTCCGGCACCTCACTCGGCAGAGCAGGACCCCTCCGACTGGGTCCACGCCACCCGCCAGGTGCTCGGTGAGCTGGCCGACCAGGTCAATCCACTGCGATGGGGCGCGATCGGGCTGTCGGGCATGATCCCGACCCTCGTGACCCTCGACGCACGCGGCCGGCCTGCCGGCCCCGCGGTGACCTGGGAGGACGCCCGAGCCGAGGGCGAGGCCGCCGAGCTCCGCTCGGTGCTTGGCGGGGACGCGCTCTACCGCGCCACCGGCCAGTGGCTCGACGGCCGGTACCTGCTCGCCATGTTCCTCCGCCTCGCGAACGAGGATCCTCCCCGCAGCCGTGCCATCGCCACGCTGTGCTCGGCGAAGGACTACCTCTTCGGCGAGCTCACCGGCGTGCTGCGCACCGACCCGAGCACCGCGACGGGTTACGGCTGCTACGGGCTCGAGGCCGGCGCCTGGCTGCCGGAGGTGCTCGAGAAGGCGGCGGCGCTCGCGCCGACAGCCATGCCCGGACTGCCGCCAGTGTGCTCCTCGGTCTCCTGCCTCCCCCTCGCGGCCGCATGGTCGCAGGCATGGGGGCTTGCTCCGCAGCTGCCGGTCGTCCTCGGTGCCGCCGACTCCGTGCTCGGCGCCGAGGGTCTCGGCATCCGCCGGCACGGCGAGGTGGCCTACGTGGCGGGCACGAGCAACGTCATCTGCGCCCTGTCGGACGAGCTCCGTTTCGACGACGCCCACCGCTTCCTCGTGACGCCCACCACGCGAGCCGGCCAGTGGGCACTGGAGATGGACCTCCTCACCACCGGGAGCGCCCTCGCCTGGCTCGCCCGGATGCTCCTCGGCTCGGCACCGGTCGCCGCATCGGTGGCGCTCGCTCACGGGGTCGAGCCGGAGGACGCCCCCGTGTTCCTCCCCTACCTCGGCGGCGGCGAGCAGGGCGCCCTCTGGGACCCGACGCTGCAGGGTGCGCTGCTCGGCCTCCAGCTCCACCACGAGCGGGGGCACCTCGTGCGCGCCTTGCTGAACGGCATCGTCATGGAGGGCCGGCGCTGCCTCGCCGTTCTCGAGGAGGCTGCGCTTCCCCGCTCTGCCGTGCACGTGACCGGGACGAGCGCGTCGTGGCCGACCCTCGGCCACGAGCTCGCCGACGCCACCGGCAGGGCGGTGGTGATGCCGGGCCAGAGCGAGGCAAGCCACTCCGCCCTCGGGGCCGCCCTCGTGGCGGCACGGGCGCTCGGCGGGAACGAAGGGGCCCCGCCCCGCCCCGCCCGGCCCGGCGAGCGGCTCGAGCCCGACCCGGAACGTTCAACGACCTGGGATCGGCTCTTCTCCCGCCACGAGGCCGCCCTCGCCGGACTGCGCAGTTACCTCGGCGGGCAGGTGGGCACATGAGCGGCACCGCGATGCGGCGGGAGATGCTGGAACAGCCCGCGGTGCTCGGCCGGATCATCGAGGAGTCGTCGGCCCTCCGGGAGCAGGTGCGTGCCATGGTGCCCGATCCACTGTGCGGGGTCGTCTTCGTCGGGCGCGGCTCCTCCGACAACGCCGCCATGCTCGGGCGCTACGCGGCGGAGCTCGCTGCGCGCCGTCCGGCAGGGCTGGCAGCGCCGAGCCTCTACACCCGCTACCCCTCCGCGGTCGACTTCCGCGGCTACCTCGCCGTCGCGCTCAGCCAGTCGGGGAGCACCGAGGAGGTGATCGCCGCCTGCGAGTACATGCGCGCGGCGGGAGCTCGGGTCATCGCGATCACGAACCAGCCCACGAGCCGGCTCGCCGAGGCGAGCGAGCTCGTGCTGCCGGCACACGCGGGCGAGGAGGTGGCGATCCCGGCCACGAAGACCGTGACGGGCGAGATGGCCCTCGTCCTCGTCGTCGCCGCCGCCCTCGGCGACGGGCTCCCCGGGTTGGAAGAGCTGGACAGGCTGCCCGAGGCGGCCGGCCAGATCCTGGACGAGGAAGATGCGCCCCGCAGTCTCGCCGCCAGCTGGGCGGGGCACGACCGCTGCCTCGTCACTGCCCGGGGCCTCTTGTACGCGGCGGCCCTCGAGACCGCCCTCAAGGTGAAAGAGACCGCTCGGCTGCTGGCCGAGGGGATCTCGGCGGCGGACCTCGTGCACGGACCGATCGCGGCGGTCGACCGCTACTTGCCCGTGCTCGTCCTCGACGGCGGCCTCCCGCTCGAGGCCGACCAGGCCGCACTCCTCGCACGCCTCGAGAGCCTCGGCGCGCCGACGGCGACGTGCGCACCGCGCGCCGGGAGCACGCTCGCCATGCCGGCAGGCCTGCCGGAGGTGCTGTATGCCGTGCTGGCCACGATCCGCGGCCAGCAGCTCGCCTACGAGCTCTCCCTCGCCCGGGGCCTTGACCCGGATCGCCCGAGCGGTCTTGCCAAGGTCACCCAGGTGTAGGCGGAGCCGGACGCGACGACTCCGGTGAGGGAGGGCGCCGGCCCTATGCGGGGCCGAGCTCGACGTAGGCGGCTGCGAAGCGCTCCAGGGTGGCACAGCTGACGTCAGCCGGCTGGAAGCTGCCGGCACCGATCGTGTGGAGCCAGGTCCCTAGCCCGAAGGCGATGCAGGCCCGGTACCTACCCCAAGTCTCGTCGAGGCTCGGGGGCGCTGCCACGCCCAGCTCGGCGAGGCGCTCGAGATACGCAGCGAGCAGGTCCCGCTCGAGCCGGCGCCGCACTGCCGGGTCGAGGCTGCCGGCAAGGAAGTAGCCGACGTCGTGGGTGAAGCTGCCGACGCGGACGAGCTGCCAGTCGAGAAAGCCCGTCCTGCCCCCGGGAAGCGAGTAGGTGTTGGCCGGGTGCGGGTCGCCGTGCAGCAGCGTCTGGGGCCCGGTGCGTGCGGCCGTCGCCCACGACCTGAAACCCCGCTCGAGCTCCCGGAGCCCGGCCGCGCGCCGCAGAGCGGCGGCCTCGACCGGCGCGAGGCGGGCCCAGCGGGCGAGGCCGCGGGCGAGGCTTGCGGCTGAGACCGGCGCCCACCGAGCCGGAAGGCGCCAAGGCCGGACGTGCCCGAGCTCGGCCGGGAGCCGGCGGTCGAGAAACGCGGCGTGCAGGGAGGCGAGCTCGCGCAGGCCCGAGCTCACCTCGCCTGGCGAGAGCGGAGCGATCCCACTGTTCGGCCGTCCACCCCGACCCGTCACGTCCTCCATTACGACCGCCGCCGCGAGGCGGCGGGGGTCGGTGGCCCCGGCAAAGAAGGCGGGCGCCTCGACGGGAAGGGCGACCCCGGACGCGGCGAGGCGCGCCTCGGCCGCCCAGGCTCCGAGGGCGCCGAGGGCGAGGCGGTGCAGCAGCCGGCCGGGCAGCTTCACGAAGACGGTGGCAGGGCCATGGCCGCTCGCGTAGGCGAGCTCGACGACACAGCGAGTGTTGGTGCCCCCCGCCACGTCGCGGACCCGGACGGACGCGACGCCGGTGCCGGGGAAGCTGGGGGCGAGCGCCTCGGTCAGCCACTTCGGCGTGAGCCCGGCGACGCCGTCTGGGACTGCGAGCACGGCGCTCGGCAGCTGCCGGGTCAGCCGGGGCCGGCCGACAGGGGCGGCGGAGGCACCGCCCGCCCGCCCCGCAGCACCTCGTACTGGCGCTCGGGGTCGTCGCACGGCAATCGCTCCTTTGGCTCGCCCCGCGGATCGCCGCCCAGCACCGTCGCACCGCTCGGCGCGTACTGGAGGATGTACGCCTTGCGGACGGCGCCGGTCGTGTTCGGCCCGGTGAGGTGGGGGGTGAGCGACGAGAACACGACGGCGCCGCCGGCGGGGACCTCGGCCACGGCAGGATCGGCGACCTCGCCCAGGCACTCGTAGCCGAGCGGGTCGACGAAGCGGTGCCGCAGTGTCCCGAGCCGGTGGAGGCCTCTTGCCACCTGCGGGCACCCGTTTGCCAGCCTCGCATCCGTGAGCGCCAGCCACACCGTGAGGTACTCCTGTGGCTCGACGAAGCTGTAGCCGTTGTCCTGGTGCCACGGGAAGCGGCGCGGGCGCTCGGGGAACTTGTAGACCGCCTGGTCCCAGTAGAGGCGCACGTCGTCCCCAACGAGGTCGCGGGCGAGCGCCACGATCCGCGGGTGGGCCGAGAGCCTCCTTGCGACGGCCGAGCGGGTGACGAGGTGGGTGGTGAAGGTGATCGCCCCCGCCTCGGAGATGCTGAGCCGCCCACCGGGCCGATCGCGCAGCGCCGCCTCGCTCGCAGCGGCGAGCTCGTCGATCGCCGCCAGAGCCGCCGCGACCTCGCTCGGCGCGAGCAGCTCCGGCACGACGACGAACCCGTCGCGGTCGAACTGCTCCACCTCGCCCGGAGCGAGCGCCGTGGCACGGCCGGGGTCGTGGTCCCGCCAGGCAAAGTCCCGGTTCCACGGGTGCGGCTGCGGAGTGCTCATCCCCGCTCGCTCCTCCAGCCGGCCCCACCGGCCGGCTCGGAGCGCGATGATGGCGGCGTGGCTGTCGTGCGCATCAACGCCATCGACGTCCCGCCGGACCACGGCGACGAGCTCGCCCGCCGCTTCGCCGCGCGCGCCGGCGCCGTCGACCAGGCCGAGGGCTTCGAGGGATTCGAGCTGCTGAGACCCTCCGACGGCCGGAGCACCTGGCTCGTGGTCACGCGCTGGAGAGACGAGGAGTCGTTCACGAAGTGGGTCTCCTCTCCCGCCTTCGCCCACGGCCACCGGGGAGCCGGCGACCCGGCGCCTGGAGGCACGGGACCGGTCGCGACGCACAGCGAGCTGTGGTCCTACGACGTCGTCGAGCTTCCCTGAGCCCCGATGCCATGCCCGACACCTCCTACGCGGCGACGACCGTAGCCGCCCCACCGCTCCGGGCGCCGCGGGGCCGGAGAGCGGGGGCGGCGGTGCCGGTCTCCGACCTCCCTGCCCCGCGGGGATGGTTCGCCGTCGCGACCTCAGCGGAGCTGCAGCGAGAACGGGTGCTGCGCGCGGCCGTCGCCGGAGAGGAGCTGGCCGTCTGGCGCACGGCCAGCGGCACCGCCTGTGCGGCCGTTGCGTGGTGCCCCCACCTCGGCGCCCATCTCGGCTGAACGGGACGGGTGCGGGGCGAGCAGCTCGAGTGCGGCTTCCACGGCTTTCGCTTCTCGCCCGACGGCGCGTGCAGGGCGACGGGCTACGGCGGGCGGGCGCCGGCACGAGCCGCGCTCGCGACCTGGCCCATTCGTGAGACCGGAGGGGTCGTGTTCGTCTGGTACGACCCCGCCGGCGAGCCGCCCACCTTCGACCTGCCCGAGATCGACCTCGACGGCTGGACGGCGCCGTCGTGGCGCACGGCGACGTTCGCCGGGCATCCGATCGAGACGACGGAGAACAGCGTCGACATCGGCCACCTCGGCTTCCTCCACGGCTACGACGACGTGACAGAGCTCGAGCCCGCTCACGCCGATGGCGCCTGCCTGCGGGCGCGCTACCAGATGACCCGCGGGGGCCGCAGCTCCGGGCTCCGCCTGCCGACGATGCGAACCGAGTTCGACGTCTCGGTCCACGGCCTCGGGTGCTCGCTCGTCGATCTCCACGTGCTCACCCTCGGAGCCCGCCAGCGCCTCTACGTGCTCCCGACGCCGCTCGGCGGAGGATTGGTGACGCTGCGCCTCGGCGTCGCCGGCCGCCTTGCGCCGCTCGAGGCTGCGCCGGGGCTCGCGAAGCGGCTCGGAGTGCCGCTCGTCGCGCGGGCCCTGCGGGAGTTCACCCTTCTCGGCCTCTACTTCGACGTGGCGCAGGACCGCCGGATCTGGGTCACCAAGCGCCACGTGCCGCATCCCGTGCTCGCCGAGGGCGACGGCCCGATCGGCCTCTACCGCCGCTGGGCGTCACAGTTCATGGTGGACGGCGCCGCCCTCAGGAGCGAGCCGACAGGCTCGTGAGGCGGAAGCGGCCGACGGCAGAGAGCGTGGAGACCCCGACGGGCGTCCGGGTGTTGACGTGCTCGGACCACGTCGCCTCGAGCGGGAGGCCGTTCGCCCGGTCGTAGAGGGTGTCGACCGTCTCGGTGCCCGTCTGGCCTCCGGAGAACGAGCCGACCTCTGACATGTGCACGGCCTCCACGCTCTCGTGCCCGATGCGCACCCGCACCGTGCCGAGGTACCGGGTCGTCCCGGCGAGCGTGACCGGGCCGAGGTCGAGCGGATGGTTGCCGCCACGGCAGCTGAACCGGTAGGTCTGGCCGGGCCGGGCAGAAGCCGGGAACGCCACCTCGAAGGGCCGGCAGTACAGGGTCGACTCGTCGCTGACGGTCGTCGCGACGAAGTCCCAGCGGTACCAGCCGCCGCGGGCAGCCTCCATCACGTCGCGCCCGGACGGGCAGAACGTCGTGAACTGCCAGTGGTTGTCACTGAAGTCCTGCCGGAGCGTCCAGCAGCCGTGGCGGCCGTCGACGACCGTCGCGGGGATCCCCGGTCCCTCGTACTGCGTCTTCGGGGGCAGCGAGAGCGACTCGGTGCCGGAGCCGGTGTACTCGTACACGCCCTCTGCCGGCCGGCCCGGCGCAGCGCCGCTTCCTAGGTGCCGCACCGAGTGGCGGAACTGCTGGAGCGCGCTCGACAGCGAGACCTCGTGGCTGCCCGCCGTCTCGTACAGGACGGCGAACACGCCAATGGCTGCTGCGAACAGGGCGAGCCCGGCGAGGACGGCACGGCGCCGGCGCCGCCTCGGCGGGCGCGGCATCTCCACGGGCGGCAAGTGTACGGCGACAAGGAGGAGCGATGGCGGGAGAGCCTCGCCGACGCTCGCCGAGCCCGGCGCCCCCCCACCCTCCTGCGGCGAGCGGCTCGAGACGCCTGCGG
>Ga0070737_10004830_pt1 | contig 13206 bp, 9 predicted proteins | sample Coa_R1_10_FD_66438 | JGI IMG/M metagenome (GOLD analysis project Ga0070737, IMG submission 66438) | Surface soil microbial communities from Centralia Pennsylvania, which are recovering from an underground coalmine fire - Coalmine... | ecosystem: Environmental > Terrestrial > Soil > Unclassified ... | reverse complement strand
AGATCAGCTCAAGAAGGAGTTGCCGGAAGGGGATGCCGGGGCGGGAAAAAAGCTTTCCAAGTACTTCGAGCTACTTCGGGAGAAGATCTTCCGCGACCAGGTTCTGAATGACCGCATTCGGCCCGATCACCGTGCTTTTGACGAGATTCGGAAAGTGACCATCGAAACGGGAGTTCTGCCCCGTGTTCACGGTTCGGCGCTCTTTACCCGTGGTGAGACGCAGGCGCTGGTTTCAGCGACGCTCGGCACGGGGGACGATGTGCAGCGGATGGAAACCTATGAGGGTGAGCAGAAGCGTCGCTTCATGCTGCATTACAACTTCCCCCCGTTCTCGGTGGGCGAGGTTGGCCGCATGACGGGCGTTGGCCGTCGCGAGATTGGTCACGGTGCGCTGGCCTGGCGCGCGATCGAGGCTGTGCTGCCGGGCGAGGACGAGTCGCCGTACACCCTGCGGGTTGTTTCCGACATCCTGGAGTCAAATGGCTCTTCCTCCATGGCCACCGTCTGTGGTGCATCACTCGCGCTGCTGCAGGCCGGCATCAAGCTGAAGGCGCAGGTGGCCGGTGTAGCGATGGGCCTGGTCAAGGAAGGCGACAACTACGCCATTCTGACCGACATCGCGGGCGCGGAAGATCACTACGGTGATATGGACTTCAAGGTTGCCGGAACGCGCAAGGGCATTACGGCGCTGCAGATGGACATCAAGATCATGGGCATCACGCCGCAGATCATGCGCGAGGCTTTGGCGCAGGCTCAGCGCGGGCGCATGTTCCTTCTAGACACCATGGACGCGGTAATCTCGGCAGCGAATGAGGAGACTTCCAAATACGCCCCGCGCATCCACACCCTGCAGATTCCAACAGACAAGATCCGAGACCTGATTGGGCCTGGCGGTAAGGTCATCCGCGGCATCATCGACGCAACCGGCGTCAAGATCGATGTTGAAGACACTGGACGCGTGAACGTGGCCTCCAGCGATGCGGAGGGGCTGAGCAAAGCCATCCAGATGATTAGCGATCTGACCGCTGTGCCCGAAGTAGGCAAGACCTACCTTGGCAAGGTGGTCAGGTTGGCGGAGTTTGGGGCATTTGTCGAGATTTTCCCGGGCACCGACGGTTTGCTCCATGTATCCGAGATCGCGGAACACCGCGTGAAGGATGTCAAGGACGAGTTGCGCGAGGGAGATCAGGTCCTCGTTAAGGTGCTGGCGATCGAAGGCAATCGTATCAAGCTGAGCCGCAAGGCGGTTCTGCGCGAGCAGCGCGCAAAGCTCGGTCTGCCTGAGGTGCCGGAGGGCAACCATGAGGGTGGAAGGGGGGAGCGTTCGGAACGCGGTGACCGTGGAGACCGCGGAGATCGTTCTGAGCGCACTGAACGGAACGAGCGTCCGGAGCGTGGCGCGAAGCCCGAAGCCCCTAAGCACGAGGAGACTATCACCATCGACGGCGGGGCGGATGACTTCGACGACGATGATGAGGATCTCGACGACACCGAAGAGGGAGCAGAGGAAGGCGAGCTCGTGACGGCGCAACCTGGTGAGGCTGGACGTCCAGCAGCCGGCGAGGGCCGTCCGCAGGGAACGGCTACCCGCCGTCGTCGTCGCCGTGGACGGCGTTCCGGCGGAGGCGCGGCTCCTCAGGGTGGCGCAGCTCGTTAGGATTTGCCTGATCTCAAACCAGCCGTGCCTCCGGGTACGGCTGGTTTTTGTTTAGAACGCGGAGGTCGTCCGGCCGACGTATGAACAAGCCCCTAGGACGGAGCGCTGCTTCCTTGCGTTACCTTTGGCCTCTGGGAGCGCTGTGCCTGCTCACCGCGAGCAGGTGGTTGATAGCAGGTGCTGAACCCGGCTCGGGCTCCACTCTGCTTTCTCAGGCTGTGGGATACGGCATGGCCTCGGGGCTCGCGGAGCTCGTGGTGACGCTCAGACAATCAGGTCCCGAGACGCGGGTCGGACAAGCCGGATTTGCTGCAGGTGTGATCTCGTCCTCGCTCGTTGTGACAGGGCCAGTCCTGGCCCAGGGGATCGCGGGACAGCGGCTGAACGCGAACGACAGCACGCTAGCCCTGGCCTTGACAGCCGTTGTTGTCGCCCTGCTGACGTCTTGTTGCGGAGACGTTCCAGCCGTGGACCTTACCGGCTTACTTTGGCCAGGGCTGGCGGGATTACTCGGTCTGCTTTTGCTGCTGCCGCAGCCTGCGTACAGTGGTTGGCTTGCTTGGGCCGGACTAATTAGCATGCCCCTGCTTGTAGGGACAGGAGCTTTCCTCGCGACGGCCAAGCGCACGATACGGGCTACGGATGCACCTGTGCGGCGGCAGGAAGTCACCGGGGGTTTATTGGTCGCGTGCCTTGTTGTTACTGGACTGTGGTTTGCAGGATCAAGGGAACCTCATGGATCAGGCCTATGGATCGCCAGCGGGCTGGATGGGCTGACCGCGTCGTTGACGCTGCTGGCGCTCCGGAGACTGGGGGCGGTGCGGTGGTGTGCGCAATTTAGTCTGACACCCCTCCTAGCGTTGTTGGAGGGCCTCTTCTTCCTGCGGCCGTCGACGGATCTTCGTACCTGGATCGGTGTTGGCTTGCTTGGAGCGAGTGCGGCGTACCAACTGTTCGCTCCTGAGCAGAATACGGAGCGGTTTGCGTCGGCTGTGCGCATCTTTCCGCGTACCTGACGCGGGACCTTCGGGACAATCCCATGTTGCGATCCCCAGCCATTTTGTACACTCAGGCCATGGCGGCTTCCATGTACATCGTGGTGGAGGGTGAGGACCCAGGCTTCGACATTTATGTGAACGGCCGGGCGCTGGCCCGGCAGGAAGCAGCGATCGAGCGGCTAGCGCATACGTTGGGCGTCAGGCCGTTGCTGGAGTTTTTCTCTGCGGATGAGAACTCGATGGCTTTGCTGATAGAAGAGGGAGCTGGCAATCCCGATTTGCTGCACAGGCTGCCGCCTCCCCAGTGGTTCCGGCCTGAAGACGGCCTGAGCACGGTGCTGGGTCTGATTGAAGCGTTGGAGCAGGAACCGCGGCGGCTCGGGAAAGAGAGCGCGGCAGTGTTGAGCGAGCTGATGGAATACGAGCGTGTCCTGCGAAAGACGGCTGATCGCGGGCTGCGCTGGCATCTTGCCTTTAGTTGGCGATAGTCACGAGGCGCGGTGAGAAGGCGCCCGGCTGGGCGGATCGCGAGGCAAATGAAGCTCTGGTGTGTCCCGCATCGGGAGGCTAGCCCGCGACATCTGCTGTATTGGAGGGAGCAGATGCCAAAAGGAATTCGTTTTCATAAGCTCGGCGGGCCAGAGGTATTGGAAGTGCAAGACGTTACGGTGCGGGAGCCCGGTACCGGAGAGGTCGCTCTTCGCGTAGAGGCGGTAGGTCTGAACCGTGCAGAAAGCATGTATTACCACGGGCACTACATGGAGCAGCCGGAGTTGCCTTCGGGACTTGGCTATGAGGCAGTCGGTGTCGTCACCGCTGTGGGCCCGGATGGCGATAAGGCTCTGATCGGGAAGCGCTTCGGCACAGTTCCGGGCTTCTCGATGAACCGCTTCCCAGCGTTGGCGGAGGAAGCAGTTGTGCCGGCAAACAGCCTGGCTGCGCTTCCGGAGAGCCTATCCTCCGTGGAGGGCGCAGCAGTGTGGATGCAGTACATGACGGCTTATGGCGCTCTGGTGTACTTCGGCAAGGTGAAGAAGAACGACTTCGTCATCATAACGGCTGCTTCGAGCAGTGTTGGTCTGGCCGCGATTCAGATCGTGAAGGCTGAAGGCGGAAAGGCAATCGCTACCACGCGCACCAGCGCGAAAAAAGATGAGTTGCTAGCGCTTGGTGCCGATTACGTGATCGCGACGAATGAGGAGGATCTGCCGGCGCGCGTGCAGGAAATTACCGGTGGCAAGGGTGCACGGATCATTTTTGATCCGGTTGGCGGGCCCTATGTGGAGACGCTTGCGCAGGCGGCAGCGAACGAAGGCATTCTCTTTCAATATGGATGGCTATCGCTGCAGCCGACGCCGTTCCCGCTCTTCACCGCGCTCGGCAAAGGGTTGAGCGTCACGGGATACACGCTCCATCAGATCAGTGCACGCGCCGAGGTGTTGGAGCAGGCAAAGGGATACATCTTCGACCGCTTAGCTGACGGGCGCTTCAAGCCCAAGGTCGCAAAGACGTTCCCGTTGGCGCAAACCCAAGAGGCGTACCACTTCCTGGAGTCCAATCAGCAGGTTGGGAAGGTGGTCATCGAGGTGAGTCAGCGGAGTTAGAATACGACAGGATTTAGTGCTTTACGAACGGGAGCCGAAGCGGTTCCCGTTTCGTTTTGTTGAACAGCTAGTTTACGGCTCCGGTCTGCGGAAGTTGGGTGTTCGCGGAAACCTGTGCTGAAGTGCTGTTGGGGCCTAAGCCGAGCTTGATGATGGCCCGTGAGTCCGGAACGAGCTTTGTCTGCCATCCATTGTCCGACTGCATCTTCTGCATTGCAGCAATGCTTGCCGCGTCCCAGGTACCTGTGGGCTCTCCGGAAAGGTATCCGTGCTGGATAAGGGCGGACTGGATCTCCGTTGCACGCTCGCTGCTCATGCCATAGCTGGGACGGTCGGAAAAGTGACCGAGGTGAGTTGAATGGTTCGAGGCGGACCGCCGAACGATGGCATGTGGACTGCTGTGGCGGTGGGTGCGAACCGTCGCAAGGGCGGCCGGGCTGATAAGAAGCAGGCAGGCTGCAAGGGGGAGGACGTGCAGACGGTGCATCAAGTAGACCTCGTGCAGAAAGATGGAACGGCTGTGCCAGCCGCACGATGTGGATCAGGTTACTGCAGGGCGGACAGCAGAACAAGGCCCCCTACCGCAAAAGGGGTATAGCGAAGAGAACGCGGAAAATAAGGAAGGGTGCACTCCCTTAAGGAGTGCACCCTATGTTGTGCGTCGGAGAGGTTACTGGAGGGTGCCGCCGATGTAGGACTCCCCGCCGCCAGCGTTGCGAGGATCCCGTACGACGAAGACCACATCATCGCCGGTTTTCAGGCTGGAGGCGATGGCCCGGTAGTCCGCCTCGCTGCCGATGGGTTTCCGGTTGATCTCGATAATCACTAACCCGGGAGCCAAACCGATGTCCTCAGCAAAGGAGCCAGGACGCACAGCGGTGATGATGACGCCGCCGTGGATCCCAAGCTTGCCGGCTTGAGCAGCGGGGACAGGCTGCTCCGAAATTCCGAGCTTGGTCTGCCCAGCGTCCGCCTGGTCCGGTGTGCTGTCGTCCTGGTTGTTGCCCATCTCTGCAAAGAGCTTCGCGCGATCCATGATGCCGACCGTGACGGTGTCGTGCTTGCCATCGCGAACGTAACCCAGCCGCACTGTGGATCCAGGCGCTTTCTCCGAGATGATTGCGACTAGTTCGTCCCCGTCCTTCACTGACTTTCCGTCCACGGATTCAATGATGTCCTTCGGCTTGAGACCGGCCTTTGCCGCGGGACCGTTCGGAGTGACTGTGCTGATGATGACGCCACCCGTAGCGAAACCGTAGACCCGGCCAACCGCAGAGTTCTGTGAGGCCTGGAACTGAATGCCGATGGAGCCGCGAACCACCTTGTGGCTAGGACCAATCAGCTGGTTGTAGACATTGATGAGGATGTTGGAAGGCAGCGCGAAACCAACGCCCTCTGAGCCTGCCGACTGCGTGTAGATCGCGGTATTCATTCCGATGACCTCACCGGCCATGTCCACCAGAGGACCACCGGAGTTGCCGGGATTGATGGCGGCGTCCGTTTGGATGAAGCGCTGGAACTGGTTAGCGTCCGGGGATCCTTCAGGACCCTGCTCCAGATTGGAGCGATTTACCGCAGAGACAATGCCGGCAGAAACGGTTTTGGAGAGACCAAATGGGCTGCCGATCGCCAGGACCCAGTCGCCAACTTCGGCGCCGCTTGAGTTCCCAAGCTTGATGGTGGGCAGCGGTTGCGGACTATCAATTTTGATGACAGCAATGTCGGTTGAAGGATCGGTGCCGATGACCTTGGCCGGACGACCCTCGTCGGACGGGTTGTCAGGATCGGTGGAGAGCTTTACGTAAATGTGATCGGCTTTGTCGACCACGTGATTGTTGGTGATGATGTAGCCCCGCGGGTCGACGATAAAGCCGGAGCCCAGAGCGCGCCGGGTGCCCAGATCCGGCTGGCCGCCACCACCGCCACCGAAGAAGCGGTTGAAGAAGTCCTGCATATCGCCGCCATCACCGTCCCCGCCTTCGGGAGGTGTGGGCAGGCCGCGACGGTTGCGGTGAGGGTTTGCCTGCTGCTTGGGCGTGGATTCCGTGTTGATGTTGACCACCGCCGGGCCAACTTCCTTGACGATCTGGGAAAAACCATTGGAAAGCGTCTTGGGCGACGGGATGGTGAGGGGGCGGGCGTCGGTGGAGTTGACCTGCTGTCCCTCTTTGCCGCTGACCTTTCCCGTGAGCATGGAACCGGCAAGCACAAGCGCGGAGAGTGCGCCGAGCGCCGTAAAGGTGGTCGCGGGGGTCAGGCGACTGCGAAGACGGGACTTCAGATCGCCGTCAGGGGTGTTGGTGAGTGCCATGGAGTTCTGATTCCTCTTGCGCAAAAGAATGGGCCGAAGATGTAAATGGTGGGCAGGTCCCAGGACGACAGGAGACTGCCTCGAATCAATTAGTAGACGCGGTTCTAGGCGGAAAGTCGCCGAAGATTCGCGTCACGGTTCTACCGGTAAGATACCCGCTGCGGAGAGTACGGTTGGCCCGAGTTCGGCAAGGATAATGCCGAGCAGGATGAGGGCAGCTCCTAGCAGTGCGCGCGAACCGAGGCGTTCGCCCAAGAGAAGCAATGAGGTGAGCCAGGCAAAGACAGGCTCCAGCGTGAAGATCAGCGCCGTGTGGGAAGCGGGCAGATGTTGCTGTGCCCAACTCTGGATGGTGAATGCCGCGGCTGTCGCCAGCACGGACGTGACGGCCAGGGCGGTGATGACCGTAGGCGTCCAATGCAGGCGAAGCGGCCGGTCCAGCGGAATAAACAGCAGCATGGCACAGGCGGCGAACAGAATCTGAAAGGTACCAAGGATGCGCGCCGGGATCCTGCTGGCGAGACGGGCCAGGATAAGCAGGTGGACGGCGAAAGCGAGCGCGCAGCCGAGGGTAAGCCACTCACCCAGGTGCATGCCCGCAAGCAGCGCAAGACCGGCACCGGGGTCGCTGGTGAGAAAAACGATTCCGAGGAACGCTACCCCCGCGCCACAATAGGCGGTTAGGTGTGGACGTGGGGTGGAGGCGGAGCGGATGCCGGGCAGCGCGCTGAGAAGAGGGACGAAGACCACAACCAGACCGGTGAGAAAGGCGGACTTTGAGGGAGCCGTGCGGGCTAGACCCGTCGTTTGAAGCTCATAACCCAGCGCGAGGAACAGGCCCGCCAGCGCACAGAGCTTCAGTTGATTGCGAGTGAGATCTCTGAGGGCAGAGGCATTGACGGCAAAGAGTACAGACGATGCGATCACCATGCGAAGAAAGTTAAACAACAGCGGAGAGACACCCTGCAACGCAGCCTTCACCAGCGGAAAGGTGCATCCCCAAACGAGAGTGACGGCGATAAGCAGGAGGTGAGCGGACAGACTGTGTCGAGACTTGTGCTCGGGAGCCCTCATGGCTGGCCGGGAGAAGCCGCGACTGCTCCGTTTACCTGGTACCGAGTGACTCCGCCCACCACGGTCCGCAGGACCCGCGTGTGCAAGAGCTCCTGCGGCGAGACCTTCGTGATGTCGCGGTCGAGGACCACAAGATCGGCGAGGAAGCCCGGTTCGAGGCGACCCTTGAGGTTCTCGCGGAACTCCGCATAGGCAGACGCCTGTGTATAGGCGTAGATGGCCTCGTCGAGACTGAGTTTTTCCTGAGGCTCAAAGGTCTGGGTGCCAGCCTCGTTCTGGCGAGTCACTGCAGCGTAGAGGCCACGGAACGGGTTGATGGATTCGACCGGGTAGTCGGTGCCAAAGGCGAGGGTGACATTGTGCTTGAGAAAGGAGCGCCAGGCGTAGGCCCGCTTCACGCGGTCCGGACCCAGGCGCTGGCCGGCCCAGGCCATGTCTGTGAGGAGGTGGCTGGGTTGCATGGAGGCGATGACACCGAGGCGGTGAAAGCGGTCGAAGGCGTCGGGGGTGACGACCTGGGCGTGTTCGATGCGGAAGCGGAAGTCCTTTGCGGTCCAAGTGGGACAGAGTGGGCCATCGTAGGGCTGGTGGTCGGGCACCTTCGGGCAGTTTGCAGATAGCACCGCAGGCTTGCCGACCTGTTCGGCAGCCTCGAAAGCATTCAGGGCCATGTTGTTGGCACGGTCGCCAATGGCGTGGAAGCCGAGTTGAAAGCCGGCCTGGGCGCGTTCGGCGGAGAGTTGGTTGAGTTTGGCCTGGTCGTAGCGGGGGAGGCCGGCGTTGGCGGGGTCGTCGGTGTAGGGGGCTTCCAGGGCGGCGGTGCGGGAGCCTAAGCTACCGTCCATGAAGGCTTTGAGTTGGGTAAGGTGAAGTAATGGGTCATCGGTGGCGTGGGAGGCACCGCGCTGTTCGAGAATGGGCAGAGGGAGGTCGAAGGCGATCCACTCGGCGAAGCGTAGAGGAAGTTGGTCCGTGTGCTCGAACTCCTCCAGAACAAGCCAGTCGTCCCAATCGCTGAAGTCCTGGACGCTGGTGACACCGTGGCTCAGGGCATCGTCGATGGAGAGACGAAGGGCGGCTTTGCGGGTGGCGTAGTCGGGCTTTGGGATGACGGTTTGGACCAGAGCGAGGGCGGGCGCTTCCCGGACGATGCCGGTGGGTTGGCCGTCGGAGGCGCGGTCGATCTTGCCGCCGGCTGGATCAGGTGTGCTCGCTCCGATATGGGCCGCCTGCAGAGCGGCGGTATTGAGAACCGCGATGTGTCCGTCGACCCGGTCGAAGTACGCCGGGTGCCCGGCGGTGACCTTGTCCAGATCGGCGCGGGTCGGCAGGGTCTTTGAGGGCCAGAGGGTGTGGTCCCAACCGCCGCCCAGCAGCCACTGGCCCGGCCTGGCCGTGGCGGCGTAGCTGCCGATGCGGGCCTGCATGTCGGCCAGCGACGTCGCACCCACCAGGTCGACCGCCAGGCGCTGCTCCCCGGCCATGGCCATGTGGGTGTGGGCGTCATTGAAGCCGGGCATGACGAAAGCACCGCCGAGGTCGATCACGATGGTTTGCGGGCCTTTGAGCGTGAGAAGTTTTCTATCGTCGCCGACCGCCTGAATGCGGCCGTCCCGCACGGCTATTGCCTGTACGCGGGCGGGGACGGGATCCTGATCGGAGGATCTGAGGTGAGTTCCCGTGAGGACATTGCCATGGAGAAAGAGGACATCAGGTACGGGCTGCTGCGCGGACGATGCAAGTGCCAGAGAAGGTGGCAAAAGACAAAGGCAAGTGATCCCGGACAATAGGCGGGAGCTGGCGATGGATTGAAATGGGGCCACGACCCGAGTTTATCCGACCCGTTCGAAGGTCCGATCAGGCTCCGTACGCTGTTGCTGTTGTGCGACCAGGGAGCAGGTATCGAGGAGCAAAAGGAGGACGCGACGAAGGGCAAGTTCGCGGCCCGTGGGGTCGTACCACTCCGCCGTGGAGTGAAGGCCAGCGCCGGTTCCGCCTGTTCCGATAGCCAGGGCCGGGACGCCACGTGCGAGCGGCAGGTTCGCGTCCGTAGACCCAATACGGGGCTCCGTATGGATGCCGAGATGACGATCCACCGCCAGCAGGCTCTTGTACAACGGAGCATCCGGTGGGAGGGCGCCGAGAGGGCGATCTCCGATGCGCTCGGCGTGGAGCCGAAGACCTTCAGCTTCGGCTCGGCTGACGGTAGCGGCAGCCACCTCAGCCGACACCGTCTGCAGGATGGCGTATTCCAGACGATCCAGTTCCAGGGCGGAGGTGGACCGCAGGTCGACCTGGGCCATCGCGGTCTCCGGGACGGAGTTGACGGAGGTGCCACCTTGCACCGTGCCGATGTTGAGCGTTGTGCGTGGCTCCCGAGGCAAAGGAAGGCGCGCCAGGGCAAGTAGGGCCGCGCTGAGCACCAGGATGGGATTGGGACGGTGCGCATCGGCCCAGGAATGGCCGCCCGGACCGGAGATGGTGATGCGCAGGCGTCGGCTGCCAAGGGCGCGATCGACGACGAGCGCATTGCCTGCGCCTTCCAGGGCGATGGCGGCGGAAGGTGAGAGACCAAACGGGGGCTCGTTGAAAAGGTGGCGCATCCCGCGCAGGTCGCCTTCGCCCTCTTCGCCTACGTTGGCTGCGAAAACGAGGGGGCAGGGGGGATCGAGGCCAGCGTATTTGAGCGCCGCGATGATGGCGAGCAAAGCCGTGAGGCCAGCTCCGTTGTCGCATGCGCCTGGGCAGAGAATGCGTGGACCGTCGTCCTGGGGGCGGCATGGGGTGCCGGCGGGAAATACGGTGTCGAGGTGCGCTGAGAGAAGGACGGCACCGGTGGCTGCCTGCGGTGAGCCCCCCCGAAGCAGTCCGACAGCGTTCCCCTCCCGATCAATGTGCGGTTCCTGCAGGCCGAGTTGGCGGAAGCGGCGGCAGAACCATACAGCGCGTGCGTCCTCCTGAAACGGCGGTGCGGGGATGGCGAGGAACTCGGTTTGCCACCGGCGCAGTTGCAGTTCGTGCAGGTGAAGCCAGTGGAAGGCGCGATGCACGGCCGGGTCGGCGGCGAGATCCGTGATGCGACGATGGCCGGAGCGGCTCAAAGAGCCGCCTCAACGAGTGCGGCGTCCCCGAGCTCGGGACCGACTTTGGACTGATCGTAGAAGACTTCGACCAGGTAGAGGCCGCTGGCGGGTGCGGTCGGGCCGGCTTGGGAGCGATTTCGCGAGGCAAGAATGCGTGGGAGGTCCATCAGAGCAAGGCTTCCCCTGCCGATGTCGACCAAGGTCCCGACCAGATTGCGGACCATATGGTGCAGAAAGCCGCTGCCATGGACGCGAAAGATCGCGAGGTCTTCCTCCCGCGCCCAGTCGGCACGATAGATGGTCTTAACCGGGTTAGGCTCCCCGTCCTCGTTGGAGCGGCTGCTGGCGGCCATCGCTGAAAAGTCCTGTGTGCCGAGGAGGAAGGCGGATGCCTCTTGCATCGACTCGAGGTCCAGGGGCCAGCGGCAGTCCCAGACAAACGGTGCAAGAAACGGAGAGCAAATACGCTCGTGCACGGCGCCGGTTTCTCCAGCTCGTACCCGCCGCTCGAAGATACGGTACTCGTACAGCTTGCCGCGAGCGGAGTGACGGGCGTGAAAATCCGAAGAGACGATCTCCGTGGTCAGCACCCGTACCCCAGCGGGGAGCACACGGTTGAGGGCGCGCTGCAGGTTTCCTGGCGGTAGAGGCGCGGCCAGGGGAAAGGACGCGACCTGCCCGAGGGCATGAACACCGGTGTCGGTGCGGCCTGAGCCCTGAGGTAAGACTCGCTCCCCCGTTAGCCGGAAGAGTGCATTCGCCAGAGTGCCTTGCACAGTGGTCAGCCCGGGCTGCACCTGCCAGCCATGGAAGCCGGAGCCGTTGTATGCGAGGGTGAGCTTCCAGTGGGTCATGCACAAAGGGAACCGCGGTGGAATGTTTATTATCGCGCGGGCTCAAGTTTCGCCCAAGGGAGCCGATAAGATGACTGGACTGGCCCGTTCGACCGCACTCTCAATGCCCTCCGGAACCATACGGAAGGCGTTCTCGTATGAAGAGGAAAGAACTCCGGGAATCACCAGAAGGATCGAAGCGTGAACGAGCAGAGCAGGGTGTGGCAGTATCTGCGAGCGGGGGCGTGCCTGTCCCTGATGTTGCTAGGGGCCGCGGCCCAGGTGCCGGCAGCTATGGCACAGACGGCTTCGGTGCCACCCGCGACGCAGTCGTCGCAGGTGCCGAACGCAACACCGCAGGGTGTCAGCCCAACGGCCCCGGCAGCGCCACAAGCCATCCAGAACGATACAACCGGTGTGCCTGGTCTCCCGCAGGCGCCGACGCCCACCCTTACGGGGCCGCTGTATATGCGGCCAACGGCGACAAACTACGCCAAAGGCAATTCGTTCTGGCCAGACCCGCTTGCGATCTACACCCCGAAGAACTACCCGGCGACCCGGTTGAGCAACGCGCCGAAGCTGGATGACTTGCTGCACGAAGGCAAGATCTATCTGAGCCTGGCCGATGCCGTTACGCTGACGCTTGAGAACAACTACGACATCGCGATTGCCCGCGTGAACCTGGACATCGCAGACACGGATCTGCTGCGCGCCGAGGCGGGACAGAACTTACGCGGCGTCTCCACGGGACTGATCACGAACACGCTCGGAGGCTCCAGTTCGACGATCACGGGAGGCGGCGGACCCGGCGGGACGAACTTCACCACGGCGGCCAGCACGGGCGCTTCGGGTCTGGTACTGAGCACCAACGGCAGTGGACCTGCGCCGGAAGTCTTCGACCCGGCGCTCACGGGAACGCTGCAGTATGAGCGCGCGACAACGCCTCAGACCGTCACCTTTCTGACGGGCACCAATTTCTTACAGACGAACACGTCCACCTATAACTTCGGTTACCAGCAGGGATTCTCTCCCGGAACGCTGCTTTCGGTGACCTTCAATAACACGCGACAGACCACCAACAGCATCGAGTCGACATACAGTCCGTTGCTGCAATCCACGTTCCGCGCGCAGGCGACGCAACATTTGCTGCAAGGTTTCGGAACATGGATCAACCGGCGCTTCATCATCCAGGCCAAGAATGACCGGCGCATCGCGGACTCGGCGTTTCGTCAGCAGGTGATCTACACGGTCACACAGGTCGAGAGCATTTACTGGGCGTTAGTGAACGCGTATGAGGATGTCCAGGCAAAGACGCGCGCTCTGGATCAGTCAACCCGTTTGGCGGCCGACGACCGTCGGCAGGTGGAGATTGGCACGCTGGCACCGCTGGATGTGGTCAATGCCGACTCACAGGTCGCGTCCGACAAGCAGGCTCTCATCTCGTCGCAGAGCAATCTCGAGTATCAACAGTTGTTGATGAAGCAGGCTATCGCTCGCAATTTGAACGATCCGCAGTTGGCGAACGCGCCCGTGGTGCCGACGGATCGCGTTGGGCTGAACCGGCTGCCGGAAGAAGATGCCAAGCTGGAAGACCTGGTAAGCCAGGCGTACGCGAACAATCCACAAGTAGAGCAGGCCGTGCTCTC
>Ga0070737_10004829_pt1 | contig 13207 bp, 10 predicted proteins | sample Coa_R1_10_FD_66438 | JGI IMG/M metagenome (GOLD analysis project Ga0070737, IMG submission 66438) | Surface soil microbial communities from Centralia Pennsylvania, which are recovering from an underground coalmine fire - Coalmine... | ecosystem: Environmental > Terrestrial > Soil > Unclassified... | reverse complement strand
TGCGTCACCGCCGTCAGCACGCCGTACGCGGCCGCGACGGACAGCAGGTTCATCACCGCGGCCTTGACCGCGACCACCACCGAGCGGAATATGAACAGCAGCAACAGCATGGACAGCGCCACCACGGTGCCCACCAGCCACGGCAGCCGGCGGCCGATCAGGTTCGCGAAGGCCACGTTCGCCTCGTCCGGCCCGGTGAGGTAGGCGTGGATCCCCGTCCCCGCGGTCGCCCGCGGCAGCACGTCCCCGGCGATCTCGTTGGCGAGCGCGTTGGTCGCCGCGTCCTGCTCCCCGGTCGCCGGGTAGGCGATGAGCATCGCGGCCTGCCCGTCCCGGCTGACCACCGGGGGAGTGACCGCGGCGACGCCGGGCGTGCGGGCGAGCGCGGCCTCCACGCCGTCCATCCCGGCCGCGGCCCCGCCGGGCAGCCGCGCGGCGACGATCAGCGGCGCGTCGAACCCCGGCCCGAACCCCTGCGCCATCGCGGCGTAGCTCGCGTACCCCATCGTCCCCCGTGCCTGCGCCGACTCGTCGGGGAAGGACAGCTTCATCGCCAGCACCGGGGCGGCCAGCAGCAGGATGAACCCCGCCGCGGTGACGGCGGCGGCCATCGGGTGCTTCTGGATGAACGAAGCCCATTTTTCCGAACGGACGGCGGCGGCTGCCGGCGTGCCACCGTGCCTGCGGACCCGGCGCCGTTCCAGGACGGTGGGCTTGCCGAGCCGGGTCCCGCTGAACCCCAGCAGCGCCGGAAGCAGGGTGAGCGCGCCGAGCACGGTCATCGCGACCGTGGCGGCCGCCGCGATCGCCACCCCGTTGAGCAGCGGCTGGCGCAGCACGAGCAGCCCGAGCAGGCCGATCACCACGGTGCCGCCCGCGGTCAGCACCGAGACCCCGGCGGTCCGCATCGCGGTGACGGCGGCCTCCTCGGGCGCGTTTCCGCCGCGCAGCTCGGACCTGAACCGGGTGAGGATGAACAGCGCGTAGTCGACGCCGACGCCGAGGCCGATCATCGCGGCGATGATCGGGGAGAACGACGGCGCCGGGAAGACGTGGCCGAGCAGAGCGATCAGCGACAGGCCGGACCCGATGCCGAAGAGGGCGGTCGCCACCGGCAGCCCCATCGCCAGCAGCGACCCGAACGCGATCAGCAGCACCACCATGGCCGCCCCGACCCCGACCCCGTTGGACGGGCCGCCGTACGGCGTCTCCGCCAGGTCCACCACGTCCCCGCCGAGGCTGAACGTCACGCCGTTCCCGCTGGCCCTGGCGGCATCGCTCATCAGGGCCCTGGCCTCGCCGGAGGGGATGCTGCTGCCCGGGACGTCGAACTGCACGGTGGCGTACGCGATGTGCCCGTCCCGCGACACGTGACCCGGCGTCGTGTACGGGCTGGTCACCGCGGTCACGTGCGGCGCGCTTTCGAAGGGGGCCAGCGCGCCCGCGACGCGGGCGCGGGTCGCGGGCGCGGTGACGGGCGCCGCGGACCTGATCGCCAGCGTGAGGGTATCGCCGGACTGCCGGGCGAAGTGCTCGTTGAGCAGCGCCTGCCCGGGATCGGAGCTGGTGAACGTGTTGTCGGCCGCGGCGCCGAAGCGGGTCCACAGCGTGATCAGCACCGCGACCCCGGCGACCCACGCGAGCAGCGTCGTCCCCCGGTGCCGGTAGCAGGCTCGGCCTAGGCCGCCGAGCAGGCCATCTCGCGTTCGCATGGCCAAAGCCTCGCAACACGCCCCCGCCCGGCGCGTCCTGCGCGGGGAGGCATTCGCGGCTCGCGGCTAATCGGCCGGAGTACTCCCGGGGGAGTACGCTCGCCGCCCGTCCCGGCGTCAGCCGCCGGGACGGGCGGCGAGGCCGTGCTCGTAGGCGAGGACGACGAGCTGTGCCCGGTCGCGGGCGCACAGCTTGGTCATGGCGCGGCTGACATGGGTCTTCGCGGTGAGCGGGCTGACCGTCAGCTTGACGGCGATCTCCTCGTTGGACAGCCCGGCGGCGACCAGGGTGACGACCTCGCGCTCGCGTTCGGTGAGCGCGGCCAGGCCCGGCGGCGCCGGGCGCGCCGGTCCGGGGGCGCGCCCGGCCGGGGCCGCCGCGCCGGCGGCGAACCGGGCGATCACCGCGCGGGTCACGCTGGGGGACAGCAGCGCCTCACCGCGCGCGACCACCCGGATGGCCCGGAGCAGATCGCCCGGTTCCACGTCCTTCACCAGGAACCCGCTCGCGCCGGCCCGCAGCGCGGCGAAGACGCTCTCCTCGTCGTCGAACGTGGTGAGCACCACCACCCGGACCGCGCCGAGCGCCGGATCGGCCGCGATCAGGCCCATGGCGGTGATCCCGTCCACCTCCGGCATCCGCAGGTCCATGAGCACCACGTCCGGGCGGTGCTGGCGGGCCAGGGCGACAGCGGTGCCCCCGTTCGCGGCCTCCGCGACGACCTCGATGTCCCCGGCGGCCTCGAGCAGCATCCGGAACCCGGCCCGCACCAGCGCCTGGTCGTCCGCGAGCAGCACCCGGATCATCCGGTCACCCCCTCGGCAGCGTCGCCGTGACGAGGAAGCCGCCGCCGGGGCGCGGGCCGGCTTCGAGGGTGCCGCCGACGGCGGCCGCGCGCTCGCGCATCCCGCGGATCCCGTTCCCCGTCCCCGGCGTGCCGCCCGCCGGGGACGGGGCGCAGCCGTCGTTCGAGACGGTGATCGTGAGGACGCCGGGCGCATAGCGCAGGCGCACCTCGGCGGGGGTGCCGTTCGGCGCGTGCCGCAGCACGTTGGTCAGCGACTCCTGCAAGATCCGGTATGCCGCGTGGTCGGCCGCCGGCGGCAGCGGCCCCTGCTCGCCCTCGACCGTGACGGTGACCGGCGAGCCCGCCGCGGTGACCGCGGCGCGCAATTGCGATAGCCGGTCCAGGCCCAGGCCGCGCGCGGCCTGGGCGCCGCCGCCGGCGTCGCCCCGGAGCTGCCCGAGGACCGCGCGCATCTCGCCGAGCGCGCCCTTGCTCGTCTCGCGGATGGTGACGAGCGCGTCGCGGAGCTGCCCGGCATGGGCAGGATCGGCCTCCCCGGGCAGGCGCCCCCCTCCGTTCGGGATAGTTGTCGCGGACAGCACGTGCAGCGCGGAGGCGGCCTGCACGGCGATGGTCGCCATGCTGTGGGCCACCGTGTCGTGCAGTTCGCGGGCGATGCGCAGCCGCTCCTCGGCGAGCAGCCGGGCGGCCTCGGACCGCCGCTCCTCTGCGGCCAGCGCCAGCCGGCGCGCGGTCTCGGCGGCCAGCGCGCGGCGGCCGCGGACCACCTCGCCGAGCGCGACGGCGAGGACGAAGATGGCGAACGACGGCAGGAAGTCCGCGAGCAGGATGACAGGCTGCTGATGGGCGCCGAAGCCCACCGCGAACAGGCCGGCCACCATGATCACCGCGGGCACCGCGATCGACCAGGCGAGGTAGCCCGCGACGGCGGTCTGGTAGACCGGCACGAACATCAGCGGCGCGGGCGAGATGTTCCGCCGGTGCAGCGTGTAGAAGAGCATCATCTCGGCGAAGCTGATCAGCAGCACCGCCCGCGGCCAGCGGCGGGACGCGAGCAGCGGAAGAGCGATGACCGCGCCGAGCGTGTAGGACGCCGCGTCGAGCGGCGCCGCCCCGCTGCCGCCGCCCACGGCCACGTTCACCTCGATGATCGCGACCACCGCGGCGAGCATGACCAGGTCGCCCGGGCGGATGCCCAATGGCCATGCCTTCCTGTCCACGGCCTTCCTGTCCACGCCATCACGGTACGCCGCGCGGCGCCAGATTTTTACTCCCCGGGCGGTAAACCCCCCGGGCGGGCGAGGCGTCTTACTTGCGAGGCTCGGTGAAAGCGGGACACCGAGCCTCACGCCTTTCCGGCGGCCGGGCCGGCCCGGCCCGGCCGCCGCGGGTGCGGGCGCGGCGGGCGCGACAGGTGCATGATGAGGCGATGAGCCTCGGCAGCCTTGACGACATCGACGCGCGGATCATCACCGCGCTGATCAGGGACGCCCGCGCCAGCTACGCGGTGATCGGGAACGAGGTCGGCCTGTCGGCGCCGGCCGTCAAGCGGCGCGTGGACAGGCTGCGGGCCTCCGGCGCGATCACCGGCTTCACCGCGCGGGTGGACCCGGCCGCGCTCGGCTGGACGACCGAGGCGTACGTCGAGCTGTTCTGCGTCGCCCGCACCTCCCCGGGGGAGATCGCCGCGGCGGTCCGGCGCTACCCGGAGGTGGCGGACGCCTGCACGGTGACCGGCGAGGCGGACGCGCTGGTCCACATCAGGGCCGCCGACATCAAGCACTTCGAGCGGGTGATGGAGCGGATAGGCGCCGAGCCGTTCGTGCTGCGCACCCGGAGCGTGATCGTGCTCTCCAGGCTGGTCGAGCGGGCAGACTCATTCGCCCCGTCTGAGCACGCATGACAGGCTAAGGTCGGCCTATGCCCGAAGTTGACGATGACCTGAGCGCGGACACCGGACGCTTCCGTGCGTTCGCGCAGCGTCAGGACGACGACCTGCCGGAGCCGTGGCGGATGCGCGCGCCGGGGTCCACGGTCGGCCTGCTGGCGGCCGTCGTGGTCGCGGTCGCCGTGCTGGTCGCCATCGCGGCGAGCCTGCTGACCTAGGCCGCTACGAGCCCGGAGCGAACTCGGCGGAGCCGCGCGGGGTCAGCCTGGCCGGCAGCTCCACCCGGCGAGGCGGTCCCTGCTCGCCCGCGACACGGCGGACGAGCAGCTCCCCGGCCGTGCGACCGAGCTGCGCCGGGTCGTAGCCGATCACGGTCACCCCGGGCGAGACGAGGTCGGCCAGCTCGAGATCACCGAACCCGATGACCGCCACCCGCCGCTGGCCTGCCCCGGCCAGGGCCCGCAGCGCCAGCGCGGTATGCTCCCGGCTGCCGCAGAGCACCGCGGTCACCGGGCAGGCCGCCGGCTCGGCGAGGTCCCGCGGGGTCAGTGCCGCCCAGGGCTGGTCCGCCGCCAGCCCGGCTGCCGTCATCGCCTCGGCGTAGCCGTGCGCGAACTGCCGGGACCGGTAACCGGCCGGGTCGCCGAGGTAACCGATCCGCCGGTGCCCGTACGCGATCAGGTGCGCTACCGCGGCCCTCGCGCCGCCCCGCTCGTCCACCAGCACGGTGTCGGCGCTGACCAGCGCCGCCGGCGGCCTCAGCGCGAACACGGCGGCCACGCCCGCCTCGATCTCGGGCACCAGGTAGCCGTGCTCGCCGGGGGCGGGAACGATGACCAGCCCGTCGATCCGCCGGGCGCACATCGCGAGGGCGAGCCGCTCCTCCCGCGACGGCTCGCCGCCCGTCGAGCCGGTGTAGAGCAGGAACCCGTGCTCGCTGGCCACTTCCTCAAAGCCGCGGAAGACCGCCGCCAGGTCGGGGTCGGCATAGCTGTCCGCGATGAAGCCGAGCGTGGCGGTCCGCCCGGTGCGCAGGAGCCGGGCGCTCTCATTCCGCCGGAAACCGAGTTCCTCGATGGCGCCGAGCACCCGCTTCGTGGTCTCGGGGGTCACTCCGGGCTCGCCGTTCACCACCCGGGACACGGTCTTCAACGCGACCCCGGCCCGGGACGCGACGTCCTTCATGGTCGGCCGGCCGCCGTTACGCAACATCTGTCCGTGAATATTCATCGCCCCCTCCAGTAACATTTTGCTCAGCGAAGCGCCGCGGAACACCTCCGCGCGCCGCCCCGCCGGCCGGCGGCGATAATTGGCCGGTGAGCAACGCCCCACGGGCGGAGCGGGAGCGGCTGACCACGCTGGGCGGCCTCGCCGCGCTCTCCCTCGACGCGCTCTCCAGCGTCGCCTACGGGCCGGAGGCCATCCTCGTCGTGCTGGTCGCGGCCGGGGCGTCCGCGCTGAAATACAGCCTCCCGGTCACCGGTGCGATCGTGGTGCTGCTCGCCGCGCTGGTCATCTCCTACCGGCAGGTGATCGAGGCATTCCCGGACGGCGGCGGCGCGTACGCGGTGTCCAAGCGGCACCTCGGCACCACGGCCTCGCTGGTCGCGGCGGCATCGCTGACCGTCGACTACGTGCTGAACGCGGCGGTCGGCGTGTCGGCCGGCGTGGAGGCGCTGACCGCCGCGTTCCCGGCGCTGTACGGGGCACGGGTGTGGCTGTGCCTGCTGGCGCTCGCCCTCATCACCGGGGCCAACCTGTGGGGGGTCGCCGAGTCCGCGCGCGTCTTCGCGGTGCCGACGCTCGCCTTCATCGCCGCGATGCTCCTGGTCATCGCGGTCGGCCTGGTCCGGCCGCAGCCGGCGGTGCCGCTGTCGCACTCGCTGCCGCCGGCCACCGAGACGGTCGGCGCGCTGCTGATCCTGAAGGCGTTCGCGTCCGGGTGCTCCGCGCTGACCGGAGTGGAGGCGATCGCGAACTCGGTACCTCAGTTCCGGGCACCGCGGGCTCGCCACGCCCAGCGCACCGAGGTGTCGCTGGGCGTGCTGCTCGGCGTCATGCTGCTCGGGCTGGGTGAGCTGATCCGGCGCTGGCACGTGGTGCCGCACTCCGGCACGACGGTCCTGGCCCAGCTCACCGCGGGCGCGGTCGGGCACGGCGTGCTGTTCTACCTCATCCAGATGATCACGCTGGTGCTGCTCGCGCTCGCCGCGAACACCTCGTTCGGCGGCCTGCCGGTGCTCGCCGGGCTGCTGGCCCACGACAACTTCCTGCCGCACATGTTCGGGCTGCGGGCCGACCGCCGGGTGTTCCGGTACGGCGTCGGGGTGCTCGCGGTGGCCGCGGCGCTGCTGCTGGTCGCCTCCCGCGGCGACACGCAGGCGCTGGTGCCGCTGTTCGCCGTTGGCGTCTTCGTCGGCTTCACGCTCTCCCAGGTCGGCATGGTCAGGCACTGGCACGCGCAGCGATCCACCACCCCCGGCTGGCTCGGCCGGGCGTGGATCAACGGCATCGGCGCCGTGCTCACGCTCGCGGCCACGGTGATCGAGCTGGTCAGCAAGTTCACGCAGGGCGCGTGGCTGGTCGCGCTGGTCATCCCGCTGCTCGTCCTGCTGTTCGCGTCGGTGCGCCGGACGTACGCGCGCATCGGCGCCCAGCTGCGGATCGGCCAGGTGCCGGGGCCGCCGGTGCGGCAGGCGTCGCTCGTGGTGGTCCCGGTGGCGGGCATGTCCCGGCTGACCGCCGAGGGCATCTCCGCGGCGCTGTCGCTCGGCGACGACGTGATCGCCGTCACGGTGGTGTTCACCGACACCGACACCGACACCGACGGCGGCACCGACGGCGGCACCGACGGCGGCACCGACGGCGGCACCGGCACCGACGGCGGACAGCCGCCCGACGCGTCTTTCCGCGACGAGTGGAAGGCGTGGCGTCCCGAGGTGCCGCTCATCACCCTGCGGTCCGCGCACCGTTCGATAGCCAAGCCGATCGTTGCCTACCTCCGGTCGGTCGAGGCGGAAGACAAGTACCACCGGCTGGTCGTGCTGATCCCCGAGGTGCAGCCGGCGCGGCCGTGGCAGTGGATCATGTACAACCAGCGCGGGCTGATCCTGGACCGGGCGATCCGCCGCGGCACCAACAGGGTGGTCCTGTGCAGGCTGCGCTACCGGCTGGAAGTGCTCGCCGCGGATCCCGCAGCGCCTCATCAGCACCATCGCTACCGCGAATAGCGCTAAAGCTACCGAGAGATAACGTAAGGCCCGGCCGCCGCTCCCGGGTGGCAAGATAAGCGGCATGAGCTTCGGCACCGGAACCAGGCGGTGATGATGCCGGCGCGCTCGCGACTGCCGGTAGCCGTGGTAACCGGCGGGAACCGCGGCATCGGCCTGGAGGTCTGCCGGCAGCTCGCCGCGCTCGGATACGCGGTCGTGCTTGGCTCGCGGGACCCGCGGAGGGGGGAAATCGCGGCTAAGGAACTCGACCCCGAGGGCGAGCGGATCACGCCGTGCCATATCGAAGTCGATAATTCCGTGAACGTCAGGCAGTTCGGCGAATGGCTCAGGGAGCGGTTCGGGCGGGCCGACGCGCTCGTGAACAACGCGTCCACGCCGCCCGACCAGTGGGCGATCGCCGGCGACACCGACCTGTCGCCAGTGGCCGAGGCTCTCGACGTCAACCTGTTCGGCGCCTGGCGGATGACGCAGACCCTGCTGCCGCTGCTGCGCCTGAGCCCGCGGCCGCGGGTGGTCAACGTGTCGAGCGAGGGCGGCTCGATCGCCCTCATGCGCGGCGGCTACCCCGCCTACAGCGTCTCCAAGGCGGCGCTGAACGCGCTGACCAGGCTGCTCGCCGGTGAGCTCTACCGGGACGGCATCCTGGTCAACGCGGTGTGCCCTGGCTGGACGTCCGGCGACGGCGCCCAGGGCGGCGGGCGCTCCCACGCCCGGGGCGCCGCCAGCGTGGTCTGGGCGGTTACCCTGCCGAACGGCGGCCCCACCGGCACCTTCACCCGCGACGGCCGCGAGCTGCCCTGGTAACCGCGGGCACGGGATCCGGATCGGCGGAGGGCGCCGATCCTTCCGCGATAGCGGTTGATTAACGAGCGGTATGTTCCGGTTCCTGCTCGGGAGGCTGGAAGCGGTATCCCATGCCGGGCTCGGTGATCAGCCAGCGCGGCCGCGCCGGGTCCGGTTCGAGCTTGCGCCGCAGTTGCGCCATGTACAGCCGCAGGTTGCCGCTCGCGTTGTCGTAACCGGGCCCCCACACCTCGCGCAGCAGCTGCTTCTGGCTGAGCAGCTTGCCCGGGTTGCGCAGCAGCACCTCGAGCAGATGCCACTCGGTAGGCGTCAGCCTGATGTCGGCGCCCTCGGCCGTCCCGTCGTCCCTGGTGACCCGCTTGGCCGCGAGGTCGACGGTGAGGCCGCCGAGCCGTACCCGCGGCACCTCCCCGGCGGTGCCGACCCGGCGGGCCGCCGCCCGCATCCGGGCCAGCAGTTCTTCCATGCCGAACGGCTTGGTCACGTAGTCGTCCGCCCCGGCGTCGAGCGCCTCCACCTTGTCCGCGCTGTCGGCCCGCCCGGACAGCACGATGATGGGCGCAAAGGTCCAGCCGCGCAGCCCGGCGATCACGTCCACGCCTTCCATGTCGGGCAGCCCGAGGTCGAGGATCACCAGGTCCGGCGGGTGCGCCGCCGCGGCCGCCAGCGCCTGCGCCCCGGTCGCGGCGGTGTGCACCTCGTACTGCCGCACCCGCAGGTTGATCCGCAGCGCGCGCAGGATCTGCGGCTCGTCGTCGACGACGAGCACCCGTGTCACGCCCGCACCCCCTTATCGCCCTTATCGCCCTGATCGCGCTCTGATCGCGCTCTAATCGCCGGGCGCGGCCGGCAGCGAGATCGCCATCGTCAGCCCGCCGCCCGGGGTGTCCTCGGCGGTGAGCGTGCCGCCCATGGCCTCGGTCAGCCCGCGGGCCAGGGCCAGCCCGAGTCCCACGCCCGTGGTGTTGTCGGTATCGCCGAGCCGCTGGAACGGCACGAACATCCGCTCCTTGCCATGTTCTGGTATGCCCGGTCCGCGGTCGATCACGCGAAGCTCCACGCGCCCGCCCAGCGCGCTGGCGGTGATCAGCGGCGGCTTGCCGGCGGGGGAGTAGCGCAGCGCGTTCTCGGCGAGGTTGACCACGACGCGTTCGGCGATCGCCGGGTCCGCGTACACGGCCGGCAGCGACTCGGGGATCTCCACCGCGATGTCGCGGCCGAGCGGGTCCAGGTTGTCCAGCGCGCGGGACACGATCTCGTCGAGGCCCGACGGGCGCGGGAACAGCGACAGCGCCCCGGCCTGTAGCCTGCTCATGTCCAGGAGGTTCTCCACCAGGTGGGTGAGCCGGTCCAGGGACTCGTCGGCGGTGGCGAGCAGCTCCTCGGTGTCGGCGGCGTCCCAGCGCACGTCCGGGGACCGCAGCGAGGTGACCGCCGCCTTGGCCGAGGCGAGCGGCGTGCGCAGGTCGTGGCTGACCGCGGCGAGCAGCGCGGTGCGCATCCGGTCGGCGGCGGCGATCGGCCTGGCCGCCTCCGCCTCGGCGGCGAGCCGCTGCTGTTCGAGCGCGACCGCGGCGTAGGCCGCGAAGGCGCCGAGCACGCGGCGGTCGCCCGCGGGCAGCGGGCGTCCGACCAGGGCGAGCGAGAGCGTGTCGGATATCGGCACGTCCACGTCGGCGTCGTCGGGCCGGCGCACCGGGTTCTCTCCCGACGAGGCGACCACCGTCCAGCCGGCGGCCGGCCCGCGTCCCGGGCCGCCCGCGGCGCCCTGGCATTCGAGCAGGCTGGCCGACCGCATCCCGAAGGACTCCCGGGTCCGGTCGAGCAGCGCGTCGACCGCGTGCTGGCCGCGCAGGATGCTGCCCGCCGTCGTCACCAGCAGCTCGGACTCGGCGTTGGCGCGCGCCGCCTGCTTGGTCCGCCGCGCGGCGATGTCGACCACCCAGCTCACGACCAGCCCGACCGCGATGAACACGCCGAGCGCCAGCGCGTTGTTCGCCTCCGCGATCGTCCACTGGTGGAGCGGCGGCGTGAAGTAGTAGTTCAGCAGCAGCGACGCGGCGATGGCCTCCACCAGCGCGGGCACGAAGCCGCCGGTCACCGCCACGATGATGACGGCGACGAGGAAGGCGAGCACGTCGCTGGTGAGGTTGAGGCTGGACCGCATGCTGGCCAGCAGCACCGTCAGCAGCGGCGCGAGGGCGGCGGCGAGGGCATACCCGGCGACCTGGCGGCGCGGCGTGATCCCGCCGCGGTACCGGGGAAGCAGGCCCCACCGGCTGCCCGCATGGGCGTGGGTGACCATGTGGACGTCGATCGGGCCGGAGTCACGGATGGTGCGCGCCCCGATTCCCGGTCCGGTGAGCATGGCCAGCAGCCACGGGCGGCGGCTCGCGCCGAGCACGAGCTGCGTGGCGTTCTCCGCCCGGGCGAAGGCGAGCAGCGCCTCGGAGATGTTGTCGCCGACGACCTGGTGGTAGGTGCCGCCGAGGGACTCGACCAGCCGACGCTGCCGGGTGAGGTTGGCCGGGTTCGCGCCGGTGAGCCCGTCGGACCTGGTGATGTGCACCGCGAGCAGGTCGCCGCCGGAGGAGCGGGCCGCGATCCGCGCCGCGCGCCTGATCAGCGTGTCGCCCTCGGGGCCGCCGGTGAGCGCGACGACGACCCGCTCCCGCGCCTCCCAGGTGCTCTTGATGCCGTGCTCGGCACGGTACTTCTGCAGGCCCTCGTCGACCTTGTCGGCCAGCCAGAGCAGCGCCAGCTCGCGCAGCGCGGTCAGGTTCCCGGTCCTGAAGTAGTTGGTGAGCGCCGCGTCGATCTTCTCCGGCGGGTAGATGTTGCCGTGCGCCATGCGGCGGCGCAGCGCCTCGGCCGTCATGTCGACGAGCTCGACCTGGTCCGCGGCCCGCACGACCGCGTCCGGCACGGTTTCCCGCTGCGGCACCCCGGTGATCTGCTCGACGACGTCGTTGAGCGACTCCAGATGCTGGATGTTGACCGCGGAGATCACCTCGATCCCCGCGTCGAGCAGTTCCTCGATGTCCTGCCAGCGCTTCTCGTTGCGCGAGCCGGGCACGTTGGTGTGCGCCAGCTCGTCCACCAGGGCGACCTGCGGCCTGCGGGCCAGCACCGCGTCGACGTCCATCTCCTCGAACGCGGCACCGCGGTAGGTCAGCCGCTTGCGCGGTACGACCTCAAGCCCGTCCAGCTGGGCGGCGGTCTGCGGGCGGCCGTGTGTCTCGGCGAACGCGACGACGACGTCCGCGCCGCGCTCGCTGCGCCGGTGGCCCTCGCTCAGCATGGCGTAGGTCTTCCCCACCCCGGCGGCGGCGCCGAGGTAGATCCGCAGCTGCCCGCGGGGCGTGGCGCGGCCTTCGGCAAGTGCGGGCATACCTCAATACTGCGGCAACGCCGCCGGTAGCCGGCACGGCCCTAACGCCATCCATGCACCGGCGCGCGCTCGTCCGTTCCGCCGACGGCTTCGTTCTGCCGATGGCTTCGTTCTGCCGATGGCTTCGTTCTGCCGATGGCGCCATCGGCCTGGATAGAGCATGCCGTTGGCGCCATCGGCAGGCCGGAGGACGGCGAACCGTCTCACAATGCGAGACAACAGGCCGAACCTGCAACGGCCTGCCTAGGCCCCTCGGTCTTGGTCCGGGCGAACGGCCAGAGGTTGTGATCCCGGGCACCGGTCCGGACCCGGCGCCGTTCTCCGGGACCGTGACCCGCGCGGACGGCTGACGACAGCATGCTGTAGTCTGCTGCTTTGGTCACCCGGTCCATGCGGTCCTGGGAGACATGATGACCTGGCTTGACTTGGGCGTTCTCCTCGCCGCGCTCGTCGTGGCGGCCCTCTCGGTGCACCTTGTCCACAAGCACTGGTCCCATGAGGCGCGGCGGAAGCACACCGACGTCGCGGGGTTCATTTTCGCCGGGGTCGCCGTCCTTTACGCCGTGATGCTGGCGTTCGTAGTCATCGTGGGCTGGGAAGACCTTGGCAGCGCCCGCGCCACCACGTACAGCGAAGCCGATCAGCTCGCGAACGTCTACTGGATATCGCGCAACCTTCCCCCGCCCCAGGGCCCGGCGGTCGCCAGCCTGACGGTGGCCTACGCGAACACGGTCATAGGCACCGAATGGCCGCTGATGGACCAGGGCAAAACCAGCCCCGAGGCCCAGGCCGTACTCAACCAGATCCGCGACCGCATGTTCGCGTTCCAGCCCCGGACCGGCCAGCAGCAGGCTCTGTATGAGCAGGCACTGGTCAGCGTGAATGAGCTGAGCGCGGCCCGGCGGGACCGGCTGGTCTCGATGAACGACACGGTACCGGAGCCGCTGTGGGTGGCGCTCATCGTCGGCGCGGTGGTAACGGTCGCCTTCTGCCTGCTCTTCGGGCTGGAGAATCAGACCGTGCACATCGCGATGGTGGTGGGGATCACCGCCCTGGTCACGATCTCGCTCCTTCTGATCAAGGACATGCAGTATCCCTTCGCCGGCAACCCGCATATCGGCCCCGAGGCGTTCGAGGTATTCCTCGGAAACGTCCAGCCGCACTGACGTCCGGGTGTCCGACGGCGTGCTGAGCCCGGCCGCTGCGCGCGGGCCGCTGACCCCGTGGCAGCACGCGCGGGTCTGCGGACCTCATGACAGCGCCGGCTCTCCCGGCATCGCGGGCGGCCTAGCGTCCGCGCGCGAAGTACTCACTCGACTGGCGCCGCCACAGGAATATCACCGTCACCAGGCCTATCAGCCAGATCATCA